>Ga0183260_10000392_pt1 | contig 36749 bp, 33 predicted proteins | sample AntDrymUQ4972206_2_FD_129768 | JGI IMG/M metagenome (GOLD analysis project Ga0183260, IMG submission 129768) | Polar desert sand microbial communities from Dry Valleys, Antarctica - metaG UQ497 (22.06) (version 2) (version 2) | ecosystem: Environmental > Terrestrial > Soil > Desert | place...
CACGCCCGCCGTGCACCGTCCACCCAGCCGTTCCAACGCCGTTTGTAGGGCTGCGGGGCTTGTCCCCGCCCGCATGTTCCTCGAACGGCACGCCCGCCGTGCACCGTCCACCCAGCCGTTCCAGCGCCGTTTGTAGGGTTGCGGACCTTGTGTCCGCCCGAAGCCATCTGTACGTATCCGTGTAGGGTTGCGGACCTTGTGTCCGCCCGAAGCCATCTGTACGTATCCGTGTAGGGTTGCGGACCTTGTGTCCGCCCGAAGCCACCTGTACGTGTCCGTGTAGAGTCGCGGCCCTTGTGTCCGCCCGAAGTGATCACGACCGGTGCGTGGGCAGGTAGTCTACAGGTAGTGCGACAGGTCCGCTGTACATATCCGTGTAGGGTTGCGGCCCTTGTGTCCGCCCGTAGTCATCACGACCGGTGCGTGGGCATGTAATCCACAGGAAGTGCGACAGGTCTGCTGTACGTATCCGTGTAGCGTTGCGGACCTTGCGTCCGCCCGTAGTTGGAATGACCAGGGGGTGAACACGCAACCCACGGGATTGTGACACGGCGAAATCTATGGATGGCGCGAGCGCCCGCAACCAAGGCTGTTTGTGCATCCAGTGCAGTATCGTTTCAATCATCAGGATGGAAGCGTGAGGACGATCTGGCGCGGATCCCGCTCGCCAATGCGTTCGTTAATCGACGTCCCCGTTTGCAAGGACTGCGTCACATCGTGGAGCCGACGATGTTGCCTCCCTGCCTGGGCACACCGGTAACCGTCCTGAGGATCGAGGCGAGTGCCGCCTGCCGACCGTGTCGCTTGCTGTCGACACTCGGCCCGCAACACTCGCAAGAACGCAAGAACTCCGCAAAAACTCTGCCAACAACTACGCGGCAAAATCACTTCTTGCATTTTTGCGCTCAAAAACGACACATCGCCGTTTTCAGGATCGCTTCGACAGTTTGCGACACCATTGTCACCCGCGCGCCGGTTCCATCCACCCGCTTTCCCTTCGGGATCGGAGTCATCGGGGACAACTCGGAACCAGTCGCATCGTGGGGACGCACGGGCCACCCCAACGGACGCAGTCAGTCCAGGGAATCGTCAGGAGTCAAACAGCCCACTGGTGGAATGCCAACCGGAGGAGAATCCGCTCTAACGCCCCGACGTGTCCGTGACGGTCAACTGAATAAACATGGCGCCGGCCGGGGCACTCTCCCGGCCGGCGCCAAATACGATCCTGTTGTTCCCTTGTCTATCGCGTCCGCTGGAACAGGTAGACGATGGCCAGGATCACGAGCACAATGACGAGAATGTAAAGAACCGGTCCAACATCCATAGCGAGTCCCCCTCAAGATTGAGAGATGTCTCCCGAGAGAACATCCCATATCACGGCGCATCCGCGTTATGCGTCCGGATTGCCACAATCGCGGGAGGTGGGACCCTGCGCCCTGCATAGTCCTGACTCACCGCCCTGTACGTTCATGGTACGGCGAATCATAATCCACCCGTCAACGGCCGGCCAGTTCTCAAGTGCGTCGATTCTCACTCCATGGGGCATAAGACCGCCTGGAAGTCGTCACATCGCCGATCCCCAATCTACCCGTTACACTCATGACAACACGAACCCATCCTCACTTTTCATCAGAGGGCGTCACATCATGCTGAACGCACTGCGCAATTGGGGCAAGAAGTACATCTCGACGAGTAGGCGCCCGACAGGAGACCAGGTCGGGCAGACTAGCCAGAAGTCCCGCGACGACCGGGCAAGCATGGTGAACTCCATTCGGGACGAAATCACGCGGCTGCAACACGGCATATCGGACCTGAACGACGCCATGAAGAATGACGGCGCCAGCGACGCCAGCGCCAATCAGGCCCGCATGGCCAAGCTCCACCAGCAATTGGCTCAGAAGCAACAGGAACTCGCCAAGTACCAGGCTCGGATTTAGGATGTGTCCGCGGTTGTTTCGCTCGGGTCACTTGGAACACTCTGGATGACGTACATCTATCACGGGTGTCCAGAGAAGATGATCGGCACAGTCCTGTACCCGCTTAATGAATTGCGCACATCGCACTTGGACGTATATTGGCGAGAAGTCGCAAAGTATTCGGATCATCCGGAACGCATGAAGCTGCCGGAGACGTTGCTCCCAATCCTCAATTGCCTCTGGAGTGACGTGCTCCACTGCTCGCTGATACATCCCGGTCGGCTTCACGCAGCGTGGCAGGAAGCAGGTGCGTGCACTATCCCGGAAAAGAAGTTTTTCCGGATTCCGATCCAGCGAGGAGCGCATCATCCGGTTGCTATCATGCGTGGTCGAAAAGTTGAGTTGCTCGAGGTTGCTAACTATCGGGAAATAGCCACCGTTCCCGCTGAAACCAGCGCGTGGTACGTGAAGTTGGCTAGCGAAGGCAGGTTCGGGGGGCACTTTGTCGGCGTGCCGCACGTACTCGTCAAGGATTCGATCGACGTCGACGAAGTTGAGATCGTTCACTGGAGTGATCATCCCATTGAATGATCCGCTCATCGATTTGACCTCATTCCACCCTCGAAACCTCGCGGGCGGACAACCCTGCATCTCGACTGGCCAAGTCTCATTTGCGACCGGGGTCTGTCCCTACGAGTCTCAATGGGCAAGGATCCGATTGGGTTGCGCGAAATGCCTTACACAAACGCCGGAATGATCTCCTCCGCAAACCGCCCGATCGGCTCACGGTCGTGAGCGAGGTGCGGCATGTAGACGATCACGTAGTCTATTCCGGCATCGACCAGCCCCTGAATATGGTCCCTGACCTGCGCGGGATCGCCGACGATCGTTCCCTTCACGAATTCCGCCAACGATCGCTCGCCCCGGACGTGCGCGGTTGCCGCCTCGGGGTCCTCGCCCTCGCGAAGCAGGAAGACATCGGCCTCTGCTGACTTGATGATCTCGTCGTAGTCACGGCCAACCGTCCCGCAATGTCCCCTCAGGACCTCCAGCTTGTGTCGGCAGAGTTTGGCCTCGCGTCCAACGTTGCAGGCATCGCCATACTGAGCGACCAGCTTCAGTGTCACCTTCTCGCCGCCGCCGCCGATCCACAGCGGAATCTTTCTGCCGGGGACGCCGCTTTTCGGCTCGTTGATCGGACCATTGATCGCGTAGCGCTTGCCCTCGAACGTTGGGCGATCCTCGGTCCACATCTTGTGGACGATCTGGACCGCTTCACGGAACATGCCCATACGCTCGGGAACCTCGGGGAAGCCGTAGCCGTAGGCGCGCCACTCGTGTTCGTACCAGCCGGCCCCGATTCCGGCGTTGAGGCGGCCGTGACTGGCGGCATCGACGGTCGAGGCAATCTTGGCGTAAAGCGCGGGATTCCGATAGCCATTGCAGCCGACCATTTGGCCGATCCGAATCCGTTTCGTGTCGCGCGCGAGTGTCGCCGAGACCGTCCAGCACTCGAACGTCGATTCCATCGTCGGCTCCGGCACGGTATGGAAGTGGTCGTAAACCCAAACCGAATCCCACGGACCGGAATCGGCATCCTTCGCGACGGCAGTCATCGCCTCGTATTGCGCAGCCGGATCGCCGACTCCGACCAGATCCATCTTCCAGCCCTGAGGCACGAATAATCCGAACTTCACTGCCATCGATGATGCTCCTTACCAAAAACGCTCAAGTCATAGTGACATCAGTATACGGACCGGTCTTTGCTACTCGCGAGATTCGACCCCGTGTTCACTCAAGAGTCGTCGAATGGAAGTCGACTCAGCGAACTCTTCTCTCGTGCTGCTACCATCGACGAATGAATGAGGAAGTGTTAACTGGCGGGGCGATCAACGCGGTCACCAGGCAAGGCGACGTCGTGTTCCGGACGAGTGGTCCGTGGGCGCCCGCTGTTCATGCCGTGCTTGACCATCTAAAGCGACGTGGCTTCCCATATTCGCCAACAGCGCTTGGCGTCGACGAGGGGGGCCGGGAAATGATTTCGTACCTCCCCGGCGAGTCGATGATGCGCCCGTGGAAGCCAATCATGTTCACCGATGATGCCCTCGTCCAGGCTGCATCCGTGTTGCGGGAGTTCCATGCGGCAACGCGTGACCTGATAATGCCGCCGGAAACCGAGTGGCGCTCTGGCAGAGCGGCCAAGATCGTCGACCAGGTCATCCGCCACGGCGACCTCGGACCCTGGAACACGCTTTGGCAGGGGGACCGCCTCACCGGACTGATCGACTGGGATTTCGCCGAGCCGGGACTGCCGTTGACGGACCTGGCGCAGATGGCGCTCTACTTTGTGCCGTTGCGCGGAGAGATCCACTGGATGGAGGCGGGCTTTGAACGGCGACCCGATTTCAGGCATCGCCTGAACGTCCTGTGTGAAAGATACCGATCGTATTCCGCCGAGGAGGTCGCCCAGGAAATCGTTCACCTCCAGCAAACCTCAATCGATGAGATTGCCGACCGTGCCGCTCAGGGCCTGTATCCGTGGACGATGTTCCGTGACAAGGGAGAGATTGAGCGAACGCGGGGCGAGGTAAATTGGCTCAAGTCGATGTTTTCAGCGCAGTTCCTCGCATGACGTAGCCCTCTTCAACTCTCAGGCTGACGCACGGACGTCAACCCGGGCTTGAATCCGAAATGAGGAGTGTAGGTTAGTAGTGATTGAGTGCGCTGGCCAATCGCTCCTTCAATGCTGGATGAACTGAGGCGATACGAGCCATGATCGGGTACTCACCGCACCGGTGGACGAAGGAAGGGATTGCAGTCATGACACCACGCACACAGCATCGGCGCCTGCTCATGCCGGCTCTTTTCGTCGCTCTTGCCGTTGTCATGGTCGTTCCCATCGCGTCGATCGCTGACCACGAAAGCGACAACGAGCTGACGTTCGAGCCCGTGGCGGATTCGGCTTCACCGGCAGGCTCGGGTATGGGCACGATCGAGTACCGCGGCGGCGTCGAACCCGAATCACGATGGACGCTCACCTTCCAGTTCGTCAATCTCGACGCAAACGCGAACTACGTCACGGTTGTCCAGGGTCGGTTCGGTGAGGACGACTCGCCGGAGGCCACGGAGTACACCGCGCTTTGCTCCTTCCGCTCCGACGCCAACGGCGATGGCGGATGCTGGCACTACCTGGTTGGTTTGCGCCGTCTTGCGGTCGTTCAGGTGCGGCTAGGCGATGAAGCCGGCCAACCTGTGTTGCAGGCCACCAAGGAGGAGGGCGGGCCAGGCTCGTTGACAGGAATCGCAAACTTTCACTCCCTACAGCTGACCGCAACGCCGAGGGAGGAGGGCGCCAACCGGGAAGCGTCACCAGTCGCCACTCCTTGATCCATCGCGTCGTCCGCTCCCGCCAATGCGATCAGCATCGCCGACCCCGGCTCCTCGGCTCGAGCGTGAAGATGCCGTGAACAGGCACGTTCGATCGCTGGCGGCCATACTAAGGGGAGGAGCCTGAGAGCATCGGTTCGACAACGGTGAGTGGCATTCCGAGCATCGTGCTGGTGAGGGCCGATCTTGGTCAGGGGCGAGTTGCAGTTGGTGAACGGGAATGCGGCGTCTGTGCCACCGACGGATCAACAATCGGCCGATCGGCGCACGATCGCCGCGCTGACCGACGGTGATCCGAAAGCGCTCGAAACGCTGTACAACCAGTACGCAACGGTGGTGATCACCATCATCCAGCGCATTGTGCGAGACCGGCAAATTGCTGATGAGCTGCTGCAGGAGGTATTCCTCCGCATTTGGCAACACGCCGAGACTTACACGCCCGAACGTGGGCAGGTTCGGAATTGGATACTGGGAGCCGCTCACAATCTGGCGCTCAATGAGTTACGGCGCCAACGACGTCGACCCGTAATTGCTGAGTCCCAACTGGAAACCACTGGCGATGCCGGAACATCCGACAATCCGATTATGCGATTGCCGGACCCCGGTCTCCAACCGGACGAAATCGCTTGGATGCGTGAGCGCCGCGCCCGCCTCGTGGACGCACTTGGTCAGTTACCGAAGGTGCAGAGGACGGTGATAGATCTGTACGCCGCCGGTCACAGCCAATCGGAGATTGCCTCCCGCCTGGATGAGCCATTGGGGACCGTCAAGACCCGCATGCGCCGAGGGTTGCTCCAACTTCGCGCGCTCGTACATGATCTGGAGCATGACCGTGAATAATTGCACAGCATCACATCGAGGCGAGGCGGACCGAAAACCGAATGGTCGGGCCACGCCAGGACGGATAACGTGAACACTTTGAGCGATGCGCAGCACGTTGAAATTACCGAGCTCTTGCCCGATTTCGCGATTGGGGCATTGAGCGATGGTGATCTCTGGCGAGTCGAGGCGCATCTTGAGGATTGTGCGCGTTGCTACGTGGAGCTCTCACTCTTGCTCGATGTCGCGAGTGTCCTGGCGCCAGTGTCCCCTCCGAGCGCCGTTGCCAGACGAACCCTTTTCGAGCGCGCCGGTCACCCACTTTCCAACGCGCCGCCGATCCTTCGAACGCGCGATCTCGAACCGGGCGAAACCGCGGTCCAACCGGTTAATGTTCGTCACCTACCGAGCCGGTTTGCGCGGATGGCCTTGGTGGCGGCGGCTGTCGCCTTGCTTCTGCTCGGCGGCTGGAATGTTTGGTTGCAGCGTGAACTCGACGATCGGCAGAACCTCGTGGCCCTGATTGCGGAACCCGCAAACGCCCACCCGCTGACCGATTCTGACATTACCTCGGATGCCAGCGCCGTCTTCTACGTTGATCCCGAACGCGACGAAGCGTTGCTTATGGCGCGGAACGTGCCGGAACTGAAAGATGATCAGCGCTATCAGGTCTGGCTCTTCACCGAAAGTGGGGAACGCATTGACGGAGGCTTGTTTGAGCCGGATGCGGATGGCAACGTCTCCGCGGTCGTCGAATCCGCTGAACCGTTCTCCAACTACTGGGCGGTCGGTGTTTCGGTCGAGCCTCAGGACGGCAGCGACGCGCCCACCTCACCGCTCTTCCTCGGCGGCTGGATTCAGTAGCCGCTTGGGCGCCGAGCGGACCAATCCCAATTAACAGTTGTCTTTTCCCCGTCTTCAATTGGCGACTCCGCTGAGTTCGCCGGCCTGGGTGATGGCGCCATCGCCCAAGGCGCGGTTGAGGGCGAAGTATCTGGCGTCCGGATGAGGGACGACGATCGCGGCGGTCGTTTGCTCGGGATCGAATTGGAAACCATCGGTCACGGTCACGCCGATCGACCCGAGGTCGAGCAAGCGGTCGACGAGAAAATGCTGTTCGAGATCCGGGCACGATGGATAACCCCACGAGTAGCGCTTGCCGGTTTCTTCGCCGATGCCGAGCATTCCGCGAACCCGCTGGTGCGTGTATTCGGCGAGGGCCTCGGCGCTCGAGACGCTCAGGCCGTGGCTGAAGTAGCTCTCGGAGTAGTCGCCGCGCGCTTGGGTTTCGTCGGTGCGCTGGGTTGCCGCCGCGCCCATCGTCACGATCTGGAAGGCGACAACGTCGCGCCCGCCAGTTTCGATTGGCAGGAAGTAGTCGGCGAGACAGAGACGGTCGCGAGCAGGTTGGCGCGGAAATGTGAATCGCAGCAACTCGCGGTCGTGGTCATCGGGGGCGAAGACGATCACGTCGTTGCCGTCGCCATTCGCCGCAAAGAACCCGTACCGAACACGCGGCTGAAGCCAGTCACCGGCCAGCGCGTCTGCCTGCATCTCCTTCAGGCGTGGCAGGAACTCTTCGTTCTGGAGGTGTTCCCACTCCTCGCCCGTCACGCCCTTGCCGCCCCAGTGAAGCCGGAACAACGTCTTCAGATCGAGGTGCGGCCAGACATCGGCCATCGTGAAGTCGGCCAATTCCATCACGCCGTAGAATGGCGCGACCGGTGGTTCGACGATAGAGGTGGTCGAGCGAGTCGTGTCGTTGGCGTCAGCTGGCGCGATGAACGACTCACGGGATGGCTTGTTGAGCGTCTTCAAGGCTCCTGCCATTGTTTCGTCGACCAGTCGCTTGCGCTCGCCGGGCACAACGATCCTGTCCATCAGCGAGAGACCCTCGAACGCATCCTTGGCGTAAAACACGCCCGGTCCGTAAGCGACATCCTCATCGACGAACAGCGAACGATGGGCGTATGGCCGATTGATCGCCGCTCCTCCAATCATGACCGGGAACGTCAGTCCCTGGTGATGCAACTCCTTGACGCAAAGCGGCATCTGCTTGCTGGTCGAGACCAGAAGAGCCGAGAGACCGATCGCGGTGGCATCCACCTCAACCGCCTTGTCGATGATCTTGCTGATCGGAACCTGCTTGCCAAGATCGTGGACGGTGTAGCCATTGTTGGTGAGAATCGTGTTGACAAGGTTCTTGCCGATGTCGTGAACGTCGCCGTAAACCGTGGCTAGCACGACCGTCCCCTTGGTTGAGCCCTCCGCCTTTTCGAGATAGTTCTCGAGTTGGGACACAGCTTTTTTCATCGCCTCGGCCGATTGCAGCACAAAGGGCAGGATCAACTCCCCGGCCCCGAACTTGTCGCCGACTTCCCTCATTGCCGGCAGCAGCACGTTGTTGAGCACCTCGACGGCATCGCCTTTCTCGGCGACTGCCTGGTCGACATCGGCTTCGATACCGTCCCTCTTGCGATGAACGATCCGGTAGTGGAGACGCTCGCGAACGGTCATCTCCTCCATTGGATCGGGACCACCGGCGCTCGGGTCTTCGGTCCTGCCTTCGTAAAACTCGATCACTCGCTGCAAGGCATCCGGCCGTGTGTTGAAGATCAGATCCTCGGCGAGGTCGCGTTCGTTTGTCGGGATTTCGGCGAACGGCAGGACATGGGAGGGGTGGACGATCGCGAGATCGAGACCTGCCTTGATGCAGTGGTAAAGGTAGACGGCGTTGATCACCTTGCGCGAGACCGGGTTTATCCCAAACGAGACGTTCGAGATGCCGAGCACGGTGAGAACCCCAGGCAGTTCCCGCTTGATCGAGCGAATCCCCTCGATCGTCTCGATCGCCGAGGTCAGGAATTCGGGATCGCCGGTGGTGAGCGGGAAGGTGAGGGCGTCGAAGATCAGGTCGTCCGGGGCCAGGCCGTACTCCTCGGTGACGATGCCGTGGATGACCGAGGCGACCTCGAGCTTGCGCGCTCTTGTCTTGGCCATACCCTCTTCGTCGATCGTAAGGGCAATCACCGCCGCGCCGTGGGCCATCGCCAGCGGCATGATGCTTTCGATCCTGGTCCGGCCGTTCTCCATGTTGATCGAGTTGACAATCGCGCGGCCCGGGTACTGCTCCAAAGCATCTTTCACGACATCGGTCTCGGTCGAGTCAATCACGATCGGGCACTCGACGGTGAGGGCGAGTTTCTTGACCAGCTTGCGCATCACGTCGCGCTCGTTGGTGAGCTCGGTCAAGGCGACGCAGACATCGAGGGCGTGAGCGCCTTCTTCCATCTGACCGGTGGCAACTTCGAGCACGCCGTCGAGATCGTCAGCAAGGATCAGGCGCTTGACCTTTCGCGAACCGAGGGTGTTCACTCGCTCGCCGACAATCATCGGGGCCGGATCTTGCCGCAGCTCGACGGCGCGGATCATGCTCGCTACTTGAGGCAATGGTTTCAGCGGACGTGACGAGACAGGACGAAGCGTGACCTCGCGGACGATTTCGGTGAGGTGTTCCGGAGTCGTGCCGCAGCAGCCGCCAACGATCCCGACATCGAACTGCTCGACCATGTCGCGCAATTCGCGGGCCATTGGCTCCGGCTCCATCGGGAAAACGGCGAGACCGTTGACGTTTATCGGGATGCCCGCATTGGGGATGACTGAAACCGGTTTCGTACTGTGCTCACCGAGAAAGCGGGCCGGTTCGCGCATGTAGTCGGGACCGGTGGAGCAATTGAGACCGATGATGTCGACATTAAGGTGTTCGAGGATGTTGAGCGCTGCCGCGATGTCCGTGCCGAGCAGCATCCGGCCCGAGGTGTCGAGCGTGATCGAGGCCTGGATCGGGATGTCTCGCTGCTTCTCCTCGAAGATCCTGCGGGCGGCGTGAATCGCCGCCTTCAATTCGAGGATGTCCTGCACGGTTTCGATGATCAGGACATCGGAGCCGCCATCGACCAGCCCGCGGATTTGGTCGAGGAAGAGATCGACGACCTTCTGGAAACGGTGATTGCCCAAGAGGGGGTCTTCGGAAGCCGGAAGCAGGCCGGTCGGACCGATTGAGTCGGCCACGAACCGGGGCCGATCACTGGTGCTGTACTGATCGGCGACGCCTCGCGCGAGGGCGGCGGCGGACCGGTTCAGCTCATAGGTTAATTCGCCGAGTCCGTACTCCTCAGCCTTGATGCTGCTGCTGCCAAACGTGTTGGTTTCGATCACGTCGCACCCGACCTCAAGGTACGAGGCATGAATGTCTTCGATAACGGACGGCTTGACGATCGAGAGGTAGTCGTTGAACCCCTCCTTGCCGTCATAGTCATTCGCAGTGAGTTGCATGTTGAGGATAGTCGCGCCCATCGACCCGTCGTAGAAAACCGGGCGGGTGCAGACAAGTTCGAGTAGACGACTCATAATAACGATGATCTCCGATGCAGGGAACGACGGCTGAACCTTATGGAGGGATTGTAGCCGACCACCGAAGTGACCTTCCCGGTGGGCGGCCGTGATCAATCGTCCAACGGCTGCTAACGCAAGCTGGAAGAAGACAAACGTGACGGGCGACTCTATGCTGGGGACTACAACTTCAGGCTCCCGTGCCGGTTGGGAGGCCGCGACGAAACAGGAGAAACTGCTCGTGAACAAGATCACGCCATCGTTGTGGTTCGACAACAATGTGGAAGAGGCGATCGAGTTCTATTCCACCATTTTCGAGGACTCCGAAGTCCTGAGCGTCAACCGCTACGGAGAAGGCGGTCCCGGCCCTGCGGGAAGCGTGCTGGTCGCCTCGTTCCGTCTCAATGGGCAGGAATTCATCGCCATCAACGGCGGTCCTCATTTCACCTTCACCGAGGCCATTTCATTCACCATCGATTGCGCGTCCCAGGAAGAAGTCGATCACTTTTGGGACAAGCTTACCGACGGTGGTGAACCCAGTCAGTGCGGTTGGCTCAAGGACAAGTTCGTGCTGTCGTGGCAAGTCGTGCCGAAGATTCTCATCGAGCTGATGCAAGACGAGGATCCGGTAAAGGCGAATCGCGTGATGCAGGCCATGCTGCAAATGACCAAAATCGACATTGCCAAACTCAAGGAGGCATACGCACAGCCATAGGCGAGACTGGTGAAGATTCACGTGTGCCTCGCCGAGGTGAACGCGATTTGCCGATTCGGCTGTGCCGGACCAGAATCCACCGGACTGCGATCTGGTCATTCTCGACCGCATGGCGTCACGGTCGTTCCCCGTGATTCCACACCTGTGCATTATCGGCCACGCGTATACTCGTGCGCGTGTGCCGGGAGGAGCCGGGCGTCCAAGATGGAAGAGCGGAAATCGGCGTGAGCGATTCGTCGACAACGCGGCAGCAGGTTGGCATGCTGCGACCCACTCCGTTTGGCATGCCGGATCTGGCCGCGGAGCAGGACCTGGCCAAACGGATGGGCGTGTCGTTCACCAACTTGCGGTTGTTGCGCCTGGCCCTGACTCACCGTTCCGTGCTCCAGGATTGGATGCTGTTGCCCGAAGTCGATGCCGCGGTCCAAAGCAACGAGCGCCTCGAATTCCTGGGCGATGCCCTACTCGGCGCCTTTGTCGCTGAGTATCTCTACCTTCAGGATGTCAATGCCGACGAGGGCGCTCTCACCCGACGCCGGGTCGCGATCGTCAGGGCCGAAACCCTCGTTCGCTGGTCGCGCGAGTTGGGGCTTGACGAGTGCCTGTATCTCGGCACAGGAGAACGAGTGACCGAGAGCGCGCGGGACAGGATGCTGGCCGGCGCCTGCGAGGCCCTTGTCGGCGCGGTCTGCCTTGACCAGGGGCACGATGCGGCGGAGAGATTCGTACTCAGGTTTCTTGAGCGCGACGGCCCCTCGCTTCGCCAGAGCGAAGCCGACGCCAACCCCAAGGGACGCCTCCAGGAAATCTTGCAAGAGCGGGCGATCCCCGCGCCGGAGTATGTGACGAGCGCTTCCACCGGTCCCGACCATGCCCGGGAATTCACGGAGATCGTGCTCATCGACGGCGAGCAACGAGGCGCCGGCGCCGGCCGCAGCAGGCGGTTGGCCCAGCAAGAGGCCGCTCGCCAGGCGATCCTTTCACTCGAGTCGGAGGTCGACGAGTCACCCAACTGACTCCAAATCCCTCCGATGCTGGAAATAACCGTGTTGGATGTCAAGCGGGATCGACCCTAACCGACTTCCTCGCTTTCCCGCACCCGGTCGATCCGAATCCTGCCCCGGACAACACACCAGGGCACTGAGCGCAGCCGAATGGTTCTGCCCGCGGTGCTCACCGCCTGGGCAAACCCTGCTAATCTCATCCTGCACATGCTGCATGGATCTCTGGAAAGGATGGGCGAGTTGGCGGGCGGATCCTACGATGAGATCGCCATCTTCGGTGGAAACTCCAATTCGTGGCTGGTCGATGAAATCTGCGACTACATCGGCATTAACCGTGGTCGGGCCGAGGTCTTCAAGTTCAGCAACGACAACACCTTCGTCCGCATCGGCGAGAGTGTTCGCCAAAAGGACGTGTATGCCATCCAGTCGTTCACCACCCCGGTGAACGACTCGATCATGGAACTCCTGATCATGATCGATACGCTGACCAGGGCTTCAGCCGGGCGGATCACCGCGGTAATCCCCTATTACGGGTATGGCCGCACCGACAAGAAGGATCAGCCGAGGGTGCCGATTACGGCCCGCCTCGTCGCCAAGCTCATTGTCCAGGCGGGGGCCGATCGCGTCCTCACCGTCGATCTCCACGCCGGGCAAATCCAGGGGTTTTTCGACGTTCCGGTTGATGAAATGAGCGCAATGTTCATGACCGCCCAGTATTTCCTTGAGAAGCGGCTCGTGAACCCGGTCGTGGTGTCACCTGATCTCGGGAACACCAAGCGTGCCCGCAATTTCGCGGAAATCCTCGACGCGCCGCTAGCGATCATCGAGAAGCGACGAATCGGCAATGAGGATAAGACGAAACTGTTGAATCTGATCGGTTCGGTCGATGGTCATCAGGTCGTGATCGTCGATGACGAGATCGATACGGGCGGGTCGATCACCCAGGCGGCGAGGGTCTGTCTCGAAGGAGGCGCCACCGAGGTCTATGCCTCCTGTATCCATGCCGTGTTCTCTGACCACGCCGTTGAGCGCCTGAAAGCGTGCCCCATCACCGAAATCGTAGCGACGAATACGATTTTGCTGCCCGCCGAGAAGCGGTTCGACAAGCTGACGGTGCTTTCCGTGGCTCCATTGCTCGGTGAAGCGATCCAGCGCATCCACGCCGGGACCAGCGTTTCCACCGCCTACCGCGCGACGGGAGCATTCCAGGCCCGCCTCTCTCTCGCTACCCCGGAATGACGATGCCCGGGTCAGCCCATCATCCGGCGCCGCCTTATCAACTTTGGTGGAAGGAAGCATGTCGGGCAGGAACTCTTCGCTCTAATCAGTATGGCGTCCACGGCACACCGCCACCTCAACTCGCCGTTATTCTGAACGCGGAATCGAAGAATCCACTGGCGAACCCAGTGTGCGGCGGCGGACGCATCAACGCCGCATTCTCAAGTTCCGGCTTCGACGTCGAGTGCTATGCACAGGGAGCCCTCGCTAGCAATCAGGATCACGAATTGAGAAACGCGATAATCTCGCATCCCGGGTTCGTAACCGAAAGTTGCCTGTGACCACGCCTGATCCACCTGCCCACCACGCGTTTCCGTGGGCTCGGATCGGTGTGATCGTCCTGGTTGTCGCGACTGTCGTGGCCGGCATCTGGGTTGGCATCCGTGAGTTTGGCGACGGCGACTCTTCCGACGATCCGCCACCGCCCACCGTTTTCAGTCCAGAGTCTTCGCCGGCGGGAACTCCGTCGACCGCCACGCCCTCAGGCGGTGCTACCCCCGGCGTTTCCGATGAACGTTCCTGGCCGCTCGGAAGCCTGCCCCACATGCTGAGTCTTGCACCCGATCGCCTTGCCGATGACAGCCTTCCACTCAATGATGTGGCACGCTATGCCGACATTGCGGGCTGGATGGCAGCTTGCGGCATCTCCACCCCACAGTCCCTCGATGATGCGGGACTCCCCGCCTGGGAGGCGCAACTGGACAATCTGGCGATTCCAACCAGCCTGCGCGAGCGCGGACTCGATCCGGTTTGGCGCCAAACTTATGGGTTCGATCTGACCCAGGTCGAACAGGTGCTGATCATCGGCCAAGCCCCTGACTACGTGACGGTCATGCGTGGCGCGTTCGACGCCGATGAACTGCAAACCGCGTGGGTCACCAGCGGTTACCAGGCAGTCGAGATTGAACGCCAAACCATCTGGTCGCTGGCTCCGGGGGACGCGATCGATCTCACAGCCCCGGAGAGTCGTCCTGCGATGGGCACGCTCAACAACGTGGTCATGCTCGAAAACGGAATGTTGATTGCCTCGGCCAAGTTGTCACGGCTAGGATCTGTCCTGGAGGTGGTGAACGGAGAGGCGCCCTCTTTGGCGGAACACGACGATGTAGCGGCGTTCCTGATCCCGGATGTAGGCGTGAAACGCCTTGCCTCGGCGGTGATTTCGAAGGGGTCGCTGGTCCAGGGCACGGTATTGACGATGCCAACCGCAATGTCGACGCCCCTGGCGGCATCGCCAGAGGTCGATGGAGGAGCTACGCCCGAGTCCGAACCCGTCATGCCCGAGGTCAACCTCGTGCTGCTCGGGATTCCACTGGAGAACGCCGCGAACCTGACGACGACGGTCCCTCAATCGGGCAGCTTGGCAGCCATCACGGTCATCGTGGTGTTCGATGAACTGGAGGACGCTCGGCGGGCTAACGTGGAGATCGCTGCTCGCCTGGATGCGGGGGTCTCGCCGGTCACCCAGCAACCGTACAGCGATCGCCTGCCCCACACCACATCCTCGGTCACTGGCGCGGACGACCGTTCGGTCGTGGTCGTCGTTGGCGACCTCACTGGTGGCGCCGGAAATTGGCTTGGGATGATTGGCGACCGTGACCTCGGGTTCCTTTACTGGTTGCCGGAAGAATAGACCCGCACAGCGGTCGTGGATGAAAGTGAACGTGCGCTGGGATGCTGACCTGGAGCCTGCCCTGATCCCGTGGGCGGCTGAACCACTGACCTCGGTGCAGTCGAACGGGCCGGATGGGTTCGCCTCTGCGATTTACTTCATTCACCCTTCGTTGCCAAAGGGTCTAGAACAGTTCCCTGGCGAAGATGATGATGGCCGAAGGGATCGTCAGGATCACGGTCAACGCCATCACCCACCAGAAATACTTCTTCTCAAGACTGGGACCGCTGGCGCTGAAGTTCACGGCCACAATTCGCAGCCCATTGAGCAGGTGATAGATAACCGCCCCAACGAGAAGGATTTCCATGGGGATGATAAAGGGGTTCGCGTAAAACTCGACTGTATGGTCGTAGACGTCCCGACCGAGCCCTATCAGCATGATGTCGATGATGTGAATCAGCAGGAAGAAGAGGATGCCAATGCCGGTGGCGCGATGCAACACCCACGCATACTGGCCGATGTCACCCGCGTAAATCGGTGGACGCCCCTGCCTGACATTGCTGGCGATCCAGATTGCCAAGGCAATCATCGCCAAATAGGTGATAACCGCGAACACGAACAGCGAGTACCCGAGCAGGTCGCCGATCCACATTTCGCCGGAAAGCGGACCAGAGTTCGTGCGCGACATTTCCTCGTCGAATGTGACGATCGTGATCAGGCCCAGCACAGTGAAAATCACGCCGAACACCCACAACGCGGCGTAACCGATCTGTCTCCCACCCGCGTTGCGGACATAATCCGCGATCGAGAAGCGCACTCCGATCAGGCCGTGCCACAGTGCAGCCACCAATAGCAGCGTGTCGAACGATCGCCATCCCGGATTGGCCCAGCGCGCTGAGACAAAGTCGAACGTCGTTTCCGAAGGTACGTTGAGGTAGTGCGTGACGAACAAGTGACCACCGGCCAGGAACACCAGCGCCACCCCCGAAACCCGGAGGAAATACCAGTACGCTTTTTCCATTCCCGGACTCAACGTAGATCCGAAAACCGAACGGGCACGTTCAGACGGCGCTACGGCCATGATCGCTTGTTCCTCCCGAATCAATCGACTTTGAGTCCTGCGGTTTCGACGAATTGTACCCAGAAACCGACGTCTGGGCGTCTGCTTGTGAACGGCGTGTCAGGCATCGCCACGCACCCACATCCCCGATCGGCCACCACTCTTCGATTCGAGTTGAATCAGCTCGATCGCCATCCCCCGGTCGATCGCCTTGGTCATATCGTAGATCGTAAGGGCGGCAGCCGATACAGCGGTCAACGCTTCCATTTCGACACCGGTCTTGCCGTGTGTCGCGACTTTGGCCCGGATCGCGACCCGGTCTTCGTGAAGTTCGAACGCGATGTCGACGTGGGTGATCGGCAGTGGATGACAAAGCGGGATAATCTCGGCGGTTTTTTTGGTGGCCATGATTCCGGCGATGCGGGCGATCCCCAGTACGTCGCCCTTGCCGGCCCGGCCTTCGCGGATCACCGAGGCAGTTTCCTGCCTCATCCTGACGATGCCGCTGGCTACCGCCACACGCTCGGTGTCCGCCTTTTCGCCGACATCCACCATATGCGCGGAGCCCTCGTCATTGAAATGGCTGAGCGCACCGGCTGAGGCGCCTTTGACTAGGGAGCTGTCGTTGCTCATGGTGGATCTCCATCCGTTGATTTGGCGGTCGATCGATTACGCTGGTATTGTCAACCAAAGCGCATCTGATTGGCGCCGCGAAAGTGAGATCGTTCCATGACACGAGTCATATTGGTCCGTCACGCGGAACCGCAGATTGATATCGACGTTCCTTCAGCTGAATGGCGCCTCACCCCGCGCGGCATGAGCAGCACCGAACAACTCGCGGCTGTGCTTGCGAATCTTGGGCCAACGCTGATTGTCGCCAGTCCCGAACGCAAGGCAGTGGAAACGGGGCGCATCCTGGCCGATGCCCTTGGCATTCCGCTCGAAGAGGACGCCTGTTTCTCAGAACAAGAAGCGGAGCCCGGTCAGTTCCTGGCAGATAATTCCGAGTTTCGCGCGTTCGTCCGGAGTCATTTCGATCATCCTGACGAGATCGTCATGCGCCAGGAGTCCTCTCATTCGGCCCGGGAACGCTTTGCCGCCGCGATTCGTCTCCGGTTTCCCGAGCACCCTGCGGACGAAGCGCCGGTGATCGTCAGCCACGGCCGGATCATGGCATAGTGGCTCGGCGCCCTGACCAGCGTGAGCGCCTGGGATGTCTGGACCGAGCTTCGCATGCCTGACCTGATCGAAGTCGATCTCGAACAACGCACGTACCGCTCGATCGACATCCCCCTGTTCTGACTGGCGCTTGGACAACATTCCGTCGGGAGCAGCAGGCGACTCCATTCGGCTTCGATCAGGACACGCTCCGGAATCTCTTCGTTGCAGGGAACAATGTGTCCCGCCAGAATTCCCGATGGGCCCCGCGGGGCGAGATTCCCCCAGTCGCTGGCGCTCCTTGCGGAATGACTATTCTCCGCTTCGCGGAGCGGTTAAGGACGGACAAAATCTTCGCGGTCGGACATCCGGGTATAGTTGCCGCATCACGTTGCGTGATCGATGCCATTGTGAATCCAGGGAAGGACACCCATGACCAGGCAGAACGCTCCAATCATCTCCGGCGTGGTCGCCGCGGTCGCGGCCTTCATTGTCTGGATCCTATTTGATAATTCCGTGACGAGTTCGATCATCTTCGCCATCATTGCCGGGTTGATCTCCTACGGAATATCGTACTTTCAGTCCCGCAATCGCACCTGATGCGACGCTGGCCATGTCCTACTGTGCGGACCCATGCGTCCGCCCTATTCCTTCAAGCGAATAACGGGGTTGTCCAAGACGCCGATGCCGTCGATGGTGATTCGCACAACGTCGCCATCTTCAAGTGTGAACTCGGGCGGCGGGATGATGCCCGTGCCAGTCATCAGGAAGACGCCCTGCGGGAAGCTATTGTGACGGATCAGGTATGAGGTCAGGTCGTCGAACGTTCGATGGATTTGGCTCGTGGACGTCTGGTCCTCGAAGTGGACCGTGCCCTCGCGGTCGATCACCAGTTTGATTGTCAAGTCGTTGGGATCGGCAATTTCCGAGGTCAATGCGATCCATGGTCCGAGTCCGGCGCAACCGGAATATATCTTCGCTTGCGGCAAGTAAAGTGGGTTTTCGCCTTCAATTGATCGCGACGAGACATCGTTGCCGACGGTGTAGCCCACGATTTCACCCCGCACGTTGAGCACCAGTGTCAACTCCGGCTCTGGTACGTCCCAGGTCGAATCGCCTCGAATCGCGACAGTTCCTCCAGTGCCCGAAACACGGCTGGCTGTGGCCTTCATGAACAACTCGGGGCGTTCGGCCTCATACACGCGGTCGTAGACATCCTCCTGCGTCGACTCCTCCATCCGCGCGTCGCGACTCCGGGAATACGTAACACCTGACGCCCAGACTTCCTGGGTGTCGATCGGTGGCAGCAATTCGATTCCGCTGAGTGCGAGCGAGGCATTCGGGTTGGCTTTCGCCGCGCTGGCCACGGCGATCAACTCCACCGCGCTAAGTTGGAGAAGCGTGGCGATGGTCGTCTGCCCATCGACCTCGGCGAGCGGGAAGACCGCATCGTCTTCGACGTACCCGATTTGCGGCGTTGGATCACCAGCCGTGGTGTATCGCGCAATTGGCACAGACTCATCCCTTTACGTGGCGCCTATCGCAAACCGATGTGGGCATCGTAGACGAGCGCACTTGGATTTCGTAGGGGACGCCCTGTGTGTCGTCCCGCCGGCGCTACCGACTCGTCGTTCGTTCACGAACCCGCTCCGCGAGTAATTCGGCGATGTGCCGCACCTCGACCTGCCGGCCCAGGGCGTCGACTCCACCCCGAAGGTGCATGATACAGCCCTGGTTGTCGCTCACGATCAGGCGGCAGCCAGTCGCTTCGGCGTTGTCGAGCTTGCGGTTCATCAAGCGCTCGGCGACTGCTGGATGCTCGAAGCTGAACGAGCCGCCGAACCCGCAGCAGAGCGTGTTCTCGGCGAGTTCGACCATTGTATCGCCCATCACTTGCTCGATCAGGTAGCGCGGTTCGGAAAGTAGCCCGAGCGCGTTCAGGCCCTGGCACGAATCGTGGTAGGTAAGTTCTCGTTCAGATCCGGCCAGTGCCGTCAGGCTGCCGGTTGGGAGCTGTGCGATCTTGACGAGGAACGAAGTGAAATCGACGATCTTCTCTGATGCGGCGATCGCCCGGGGCAGCCACTCCGGGTCGTTGCGGAAGAGATGCGGGTAGTCGCGACGGATCATCGCCACGCAGCTGGCGCTTCCGGAAACGATGTAGTCGATTGATGCCGAATCCAGCCGCTCAAGCGTCTGCCGGGCCATTGATATTGCGTGAGAAACGTCGCCCGAGTTATTCGGAATCAGCCCGCAACAATGCATTCCGATTGGATGCACGATCTGGAGCCCGAGGGCTCCGAGCACCGTGGCCACCGCCTCGCCTTGCTCCGGATAGATGCGGTCGGTCATGCAGCCAGGGAAAAGCGCGACCGTGAGCCCCACCGCCGCATTGGGGATGACCGGCGTTGCGGCTGGACTCGCCCCTGACCGCAGCCGATCTCGCAGCGGACGGTTTGCCAGCGCCGGGAGGCTCCGCCACCGCGTTTGTTTTTCCAGGATCGGCAGTCGGCGTCCCCGAATGACCCGTTTTCCGCGCGTCACCGGAAGTTGGACTTTCGTACCGATCTTGAAGAGCACGTTCATCAGCCGCGCGTGGGAGTATGCCGCCAGGATCGCCCGCTTCGTTCGCTTGAGACCTCGTTCGGCGATGACCATCGCCCGTACATCGAGGATTTGACGTGGCAGGGGGATGCCGACCGGGCAGACGGTCTCGCAGGCGTTGCAAGAGAGGCACAGACTCTGCGGCCCCGCCGTGGCGTCTATTCCGTGCATGAACGGCGTCACGACCAGCCCGATCGCCCCCGAATAGATGTGCCCGAACACGTGTCCACCCACCTCGCGATACGGTGGGCATACATTGGCGCACGCCGCGCAGCGGATGCAGTGCAGCGCCTCTCGAAACTCCGGCATCTCGCGCATTTCGCGGCGTCCGTTATCGACCAGCACCAGGTGCTGCTCCTGCCCCGGCGACGGACCATGAATGAAGGTCGTGTAAACCGTTATTCGTTGCGCCGTCGCGCTGCGGGCAAGGACTCGCAACTGAGTCATCGCATCCTCGTAAGTCGGGACCAGCTTCTCGATCCCGGCGAGGATCACATGAACCGGAGGGATCGACGATGTCAGACGTCCATTGCCCTCGTTGGTGACCATCATCACCGTGCCGGATTCGGCAATCAGCGCATTGGCCCCGGTGATGCCCATTCCGGCCGTGAAAAAAACGTCGCGGATCTCCTCGCGCGCGGCGTGGACCTGCTCGGTGACGTTCTCACGGGAGATTTCATGCCCGAGCTTCTTGCTGAAGACGTCCCCGACTTCCTGACGCGCGAGATGAATCGCCGGCATCACCATGTGGCTCGGCCGCTCGCTCCTGAGCTGCACGATCCATTCCCCGAGATCGGTTTCGATCACGTCGATCCCACGCTCGGCGAAGCGCTGATTGAGTTCGATTTCTTCACTGACCATTGACTTCGATTTGGCGACGAGTGTCACGTTGTGTTCCCGCGCGATCCGGAGGATGATCGCCGTCGCCTGATCGGCATCGCTGGCGAAATGAACTGTTGTGCCGCCGGACTCGGTCTGCGCCACGAACAGGTCGAGGTAGTGGTCCAGGTTGTCGATCGCCTCGGTCTTGGCGTCCTTCAGCAACCCACGGAGGAGGTCAAACTCGACCTCCTCCGTGATCGCCGCGCGGGAGACTCGCCATGATCGCTGAAAGGCGGTCAAATTCCGGGTGAGTTGGTCGTTCCCGAGGGCAGACACGTAACGCTCGCCAAACAATCGATCGTCATGCCCATGGCGGTGCTTCTGCACGTGCTGGGCGTCTATTGGATGGTCGATGGAGTTTGCCATCTAATCCGCGCAAACCTTTCCTAATGCTCAATACTGCCGCGGTTCCCAGGAACGAGGGATCACGAGGTTAGCGGGTCGACACGGGGTCGACCCCTACGACAGGTCATCAACCAAAATGAAATGGAGCACCCCCGGTCCCTGCACGCCAACCGTCAGTTGGCGCTCGATGTCAGCTGTCCGGCTCGGCCCGGTGACGAACGTCGCGTACGACGCGCCGCTGGCGGAAATTGCCCGCAGCATCCGTGCCGCCTCGTCGAGCGAAGGCATCACCGCCGAAGTTGGGCAGACGATAACCAGAGTCTCAGTGATCAGTGTCACGGAGCGCGAGTCCACATGCGGTTCGGACATGATCGCTGTCCCGGTTTCCGCGATGGCGCCCTCGGCGATCGCCAGCCCAAGTGGCTGATCCCGGACGTCGACCGCGCACTCGGGGACCTTCGTCGCGAATCCCAATTGCGCCAAGTGGGCAATGAGCGCCGGCGCCCGCTGCGTCACGTCGGACGATGCCCAAATCGTCCGAACCGATTCCTCCCCCGCAATTGCGTGGATTGCGTCCGCCGCCGAAGTGCTGTCCGCGACAACCTGTCCGTGTCCGCCAACGCCCAATAGCCGCTCGCTGAACAGGGCGATGAGATCTTCAGCAGAGGGCGCCGTTTTGGTCATGTGACTCCAGTTGCATCGCTTGACAGTCATTCCGCGGCGAGCGAGTGCGAGTCAATTGTCATTCCGACGAAGTGAGGAACCACTTCGCCGCGGCGAATCATTTCCAATTGCCGCGGTGACTGGATTCATTACTCTTCGAAATGACATCAAAGTGTGGCGCCGATGATCCAGGGATTGAACTCTTCCTCTCCAATGCCGGCCGCTTCGCTCTTGCTTTCCTTACCCGATGCCACCTCGAGGATCGCGTCGAAGATTTCTTCGCCCATCACCTCCAGGCTCAAACCGTCGAGCATCCTGCCGGCGTTGATGTCCATGTCGGCTTCCTGTTTGGCGTAGAGGTCGCTGTTTGTCGCAATCTTGATCGATGGCGATGGCTTGAACCCGAAGGCCGATCCCCGCCCGGTCGTGAAGACCACGATGTTGCAGCCGCCCGCGACCTGCCCGGTGCACGAGACCGGGTCGTAACCAGGAGTGTCCATGTGCACGAACCCTCGCGTGGTGATCCGCTCGGCGTAGTCGAAGACATCGGTCATCGGCGTAGTTCCGGCCTTGGCGATCGCGCCCAGCGACTTCTCGTAGATGGTCGTCAGGCCGCCGAGCTTGTTCCCAGGAGACGGGTTATTGTCGATCGAGGCCCCGAACATTGAGGTGTAATCCTCCCACCAGTGGATCTTGTCGACCAGTTTCTGGGCTACCTCCGACGAAACCGCGCGACGCGTGAGAATGTGCTCGCCGCCGTAGACCTCGCTCGTTTCGCCGAGGACGATCGTGCCGCCCTGTTTCACGATTAGGTCACCGGCGTAGCCAAGGGCCGGGTTGGCCGTGACGCCGGACCAGCCATCGGACCCGCCGCACTGGAGGGCGATAACCAATTCGGAGGCGGGAACCGGCACGCGTTGCGCTTCATTGGCCTTCGGCAACAGCGCCTTCACCGCCTCGATCCCGGCTTCGACAGTCTTCAGGAAACCGCCATCCTCCTGGATCGTCAAGACTTGTGGCCGGTGTCCATCGCCAAGATGCCCGATCTCGATGATGTCGTCCGGCTGATTCGTTTCGCAACCGAGGCTCATGATCACGTACCCGCCAATGTTGGGGTGATCGACCATCCCCGCCATCGTTCGCTGGAGCATACCGAGATAATCGGAACCGTAGTGCGCGCCGCAGCCGCCCTTGGTGGGGAACGCGATCACGCCATCGACATTCGGGTATTGGGCCAGGATCGGATCGGTCTTGAAGTGATCCGCCACTCGCCGCGTCGCCGAGGAGGCACAGTTGACCGAGGCCAGGAGGGCGACATAATTCCGCGTCCCGACCCGGCCATCGGACCGGCGATAGCCCATGAACGTCCTGCGCTCGGCTTCCGCAACGTACTCGACCGGCTCGTAGCCCTCGCAGAAGGCGTAATCGAGATCGAGTTCACCCTGGTGGACTTCGAGATTGTGGGCGTGGACGTGCTGACCAGGGGCGATCTCCCGTGACGCGAACCCGATGATCTGCCCGTAGCGCCGTACCTGCCCGCCCTTCGAAATGGCGCGGATCGCCACCTTGTGCCCAGGTGGAATCATCTGGGCCACGGTGATGTCGCCGTCTCGCGATTGAAGCGTGGTCCGCGGCAGGAGCGGACGCTTGGCGATCACCACGTCATCGAGTGGATTGAGCTTGACCGTGACATCGGCGATCGCCATGGCGCCACGCTGGGCCCGGCTGAGGAGTGGAGAGGAGGATGTAGCCATCGATCAATCCCTTAAACGTCATTTCGACCAACGTGGAGAAATCTCTTCGCCGCGGCGAACCTGGTGTCCGTGCCGTCCATGTTCCCGCGTTATCGGGCGGTCAACCCGCCGTCGATCGTCATTTGCGCTCCGGTCACATAGGACGCCTCGTCGCCAGCCAGGTACAGCGCCAACGGCGCGATCTCATCCGGTCGACCCATGCGTCCCAGTGGTTGGCGCGTATGCAATTGCGCTCGCGCTTCCTCGATTTCGCCGGCGTGGTACGTGTTCAGGTAGGCCTCGACGAAGGGGCTCTCGACCGTGCCAGGACAGATGCAGTTGCAACGAATGTCCTGGCCCACGAAGTCCATCGCCATCGACTGCGTCATCGAGATCACCGCGCCTTTGGTTGCGCCGTAGGCAAAGCGGCGCAAGACTGCGACCTGACCCGCGATCGAGGCGATATTGACGATCGAGCCGCCTTTCGGTTCTTGCCCGAGCATCTGCTTCACGGCCGCCAATGAACAGTGATAGACGCCGTAGATGTTGACCGCGACGAGCCGCGCGAAGTCGTCAGGGCTGGTTTCGACCAGGTTTCCGACCATCCCGATCCCCGCGTTGTTGACGAGGATGTCCAGTCTCCCCGTGGCATTGACGAAATCGGTCACCGCCGCGTTGGCGTCGTCGAGGCTCGTCACATCGAGCGCGATCGGGATCGCGTTGCCACCGGCTTGGGAAATTTCATCGGCAACGACGTTGCGACCGTCGTCATTGATGTCGGTCACGGCAACCGTTGCGCCTTGCTTCGCAAAAAGGAGCGCGATTTCGCGGCCAATCCCGGACCCCGCTCCCGTCACCAGCGCCGACTTCCCGTCCAACCTGAACACCGCCGTTGCCTCCACCCACCTCGTCGTCATGGACCGTCATACCGACCACGAATTGTCATTCCAGGCGCCTGCTGTCATTCCGTTCCTGAGCGGAGTCGAAGGAACGAGGAATCTCCAGTCGCAGCCTCAATTGTCTCCGATTATTTCCAAATTGTATACAACGCAACTGCGTTCGCGAGCGGAGCCCGTTCAACAAGCCTGAGACGCCGATCACCGATTTTGAACTGACAAGGTCAATGGTGGGGAATCGCCATTTCAACGTGGACAACCGTGGCTCTGGCGAAACGGTGGCGCCATTCAGATTGTGTTATCAAGGGCGCCTCCGACTGAGATGCCCGGCAGCGGTCTCGCAGGGGAGGACTAAGCGGGCCATATATCACATCTCGAAATCCCGGATCTGGCCCGCGAATGCGAAGCGTTGCCTGTCCAGTAGGAGCCGTTTGGGAGCCTGCCCTGAGCGCAGTCGAATGGGTCCTCCCACCCAATCTTGCGGCGAGCGGACTGGCGTTACCGTCACCGGCTGTGCTTGGGCCGGTGTCAATCGGGGAACATGGTTGGCCTGCCTGTCGGCAACCTAATCATAGGTCTCAACAGAAATCTGAATGTCGCCCGCGGCGCGGTGGGGACTCTTCGGGACGACGTATGGCTCGTCACCTGCGTCGACTTTACACCGCCAACGACCAGACAGGACCAATTTCCTACGGTGCAGTCGGGTCGGCCTAATGAAGGCGTCGCATTCGTGCGCGCCGACAGCCATGATGCCCCTTGAAACCCCCCTTCCTTTTCCAGAAATCAATAGGGCCCCATCCATTAGTACTAGACTCAACGCCCAGTATACTTCATTGAACTAGCTCGATAGTCCTAGTAATATCGGCGAAGTCGTGTAGTATACATAGGTATATAGTACTAGTACTATTCTCCGCCTCCAGGATCGCGTGCCCTGTTTGCGCCGCCTTAGGCCCACGCTCCATGAGAAACGAGAACCCCAATGACGCGTTATATGGACCTTAAGACCGTTAGCTCGTTCGCCCTCACTCACCCCTCCTCGCCCCCTCGTAAACATCGGCAAACCCCAGCATCCTGGCTCACGCGCGGCCTGATGACCTGCCTCGTTGCCCTTGCGCTTTCCGGAGTTGCGGCAACTAACCAAGCGTCGGCCTCCCCCGGCGACATCAACGCCGCCACCGTTTCACTTTTCACGCCTGCCGCCGTCGAGAGTGACATCGACACGTTCTGGCGCCAACTCTTCGCCAGCAACGCTCTCGCGTACTCGACGCCTGCCGTCTATCCATTGTCGGAGCCGGTCAACTCCGGCTGCGGCTACGTCACCCCGGACCAGTACCTCGCCTTTTATTGCTCTGCCGACTTCGCCGTCTACTGGTCCGTTCCTGGCTACGACGCAGCCTACGCGACCGCCGGCGAGGCTGCCTGGGTGAATGTGATGGCTCATGAGTGGAGCCACCACGTGCAGCTGCTTCTCGGACTCCACACGCCTTGGCGCCAGGCGAACGACAATGTGGGACTTGAGCTTGAAGCCACCTGCATGGGCGGCGCGTATGTCGGCAGCGCCCGCGACCGCGGTTTGGTGGACGATGTGATGATCGACTCGATGGTCGGCATGTTCATTGGCAGCGCCGCTCATGGATCCACCGCCCAGGTCCAGGCGGCATTCCTCGGCGGCCTCGACGCCGGGATTGCGGCTTGCGGCATGGATGTTGTGTTAGTGTCCGCCTGATTCTCGGCTAGCGCCTACGACGGCGGATACGCAACGGCCCGGCAGTGATGCCGGGCCGTTGCGTAGTTTCTATCTGGTGGGGGGCGTCAGGTCGGCGTTCCTTGGTCGCTTGGTGTTTCCGAGACGCGATCTGGGCGGCTTTTCTGCCGCCAACCGTACCCGGCAAAGCTCGCGATACCGGCGGCAATCAACGCTGCCCAGATCCACGGAGACGAAAGTCCCGATGGCGATTCACCGGTTCCGGTGCCCGGGAAAGCGCTCACCATTGGCCCCGTGGTCGCGCCCGGAAAAGCGCTCACCATTGGCCCCGTGATCGTGCCGGTGATCCCGGTATCTCCGGTCGTCCCAGAGGTGCCTGTGGTCCCGGTCGCGCCGGTCGTGCCGGTTGTTTCCGTTGTTTCGGTGGTTCCTGTTGTGCCGGAAGTTCCAGTCGTGCCCGTGGTTCCAGACGTGCCTGTGGTTCCAGCCGTGCCCGTGGTCCCGCTCGTGCCCGTAGTCCCGCTCGTGCCCGTGGTCCCGCTCGTGCCCGTGGTCCCGCTCGTGCCCGTCGTGCCGGACGTGCCCGTGGTGCCGCTCGTGCCCGTCGTGCCGGACGTTCCCGTGGTCCCGGTTGTTCCGGTGGTTGCCGTCGGCTCCGGCGCGGTGGTTACCGTCGGCGCAGGCGCCGTGGTTGCGGTCGGTGCAGGCGCCGTGGTTGCGGTCGGCGCGGGCGCCGTGGTTGCGGTCGGCGCGGGCGCCGTGGTTGCGGTCGGCGCAGGAGCGGTGGTCGAGGTCGGCGCCGGCGCCGTAGTTGCCGTCGGCTCCGGCGCCGTGGTTGCCGTCGGGGAAGTGCCGCATGGCGGCCCGACCAGGTTGCTAAGGCAGCTATTTCCGTTGGCGCCACTGATGGTGCCATCCGGGCAGGTCGTCGATGAGCCGAAGGTGTTGGCGACGAGGATGGCGCCGACAAAGGTGGCGCTGATAAGATTGGCGCCGTCGAAGGTGGCAGCGGTCAAGTCGGCGTTATTGAAATTGGCGCATGCCAGATTCGCCCCGTCGAAGGTGGCGCTGGTAAGGGTTGCCCCGCTGAAGTTGGCGCCGGCCAGGTTCGCGCCGTTGAAGGTCACCCCGGTCAGAGTGGACCCGCTGAAGTTCGCGCCAGGGAGCTCCTGGCCATTGTAGGTGCACCCAACCAGGATCTTGTTCGGGCCCGGTGAACAGTCCACCTGGGCAAGCAATAACTGGTCCGAGCCTGGTTCTAGCGATCCGGCAAAGACGGTCGACGTCACCGGCACGATACTGCCCAGAAACAGGAATACGACGATCAGGCGGAGAAATGAACGGGGCAAGTGGTTGCTGATGCGGTTCACGATGGTTCACTCTCTGTCGTTCGCGCGGTACTGGGCGCACGGACGAATTGCCAGTGCCACCCAGGCGAGTGAACACAGGTCGAATTGTTCGTTGGGGTCGTGCTGAGAGTGTTCGGACCGCCTGGCCCGGCGTCACAATGTGGTTCAGTCACCCATGGGACAGTCTGTTCTTCCGCAGTATGGAATGCGAGCGTCTCAATCCATATAGGACACCTGTGCCATGACCATGGTGTTCGTTCACTATGACTATAGGTCTATTTCCACTATGATTATTGGCAAACTCGCGAGTACTAGAGGATGGGTTGGCCATGACCTATGGATTGGCAACCAGGGACGCTGATGCTCATTCGTACTGCGATGCGTGCGCCGTGGATGGCAGCTGAGATGCAGTTTCGCTGGCGTTGCGGGCGTGATCGATAGCGGAAATCGGGCGGACACACGATCCGCGGCCCTTCGAGGACCGGTCCAGGAGTTCCAGCATCGGGGCGAAGGCCTCGATTCCGGTGAGCGCGGCCGGGTCGAGCCAGATCTGAACGTGGGAGATTCGGTCGTGCCAACATTCAGCCGTGTATCGTGTCACACCGGGGTTCGCTGCCTTCACACCGGTGAGGGACGCGGCTGCATCCATTGCCGCCCTCTCGCAAACCATGTGAACACCAGCTCCAGTAGTGCGGTACTGGAATGGTGGCTGCAGAAACCGATTGAGTCAGACAGCCTTCATTGCGAGGCTGGCGTTGATCCCGCCGAATCCGAAGGCATTGCAGAGCAGATGCTCGGCCTGTCGATCCCGGCCACCGGGGGCGATCACGTCGAGGTCGCAGGCGGGGTCCTTGTCGATAAGGTTAGCCGTGCCTGGCAAATGCCCTCGCTCCAGGGCCAGCGCGCAGATCGCGGTTTCAATCGCGCCGGTCGCGCCCAGCGCGTGGCCGTGCAGACCCTTCGTTCCGCTCACCGCAATTCGGTCCGCCTGGTCGCCAAGCGCAATCCGGATCGCCCGGCATTCGGTCGAATCGTTGAGCACGGTCGACGAGCCATGGGCGTTCACGTAGTCGATCGCGCCGGGCTTAACGCCGGCGCACTCGATCGCTTCGCTCATTGCCCGCGCCGCATAGACGCCTTCCGGATGCGGCGCGGTCATGTGATGGGCATCCATCGAGTTTCCATAGCCCGTAAGTTCGGCGTAGATCCTGGCCCCGCGCTCCTTGGCGTGCGCGAACGACTCCAACACCAGCACGCAGCCACCCTCGGCGATGACGAAACCGTCACGGCCTTTGTCGAATGGGCGGCTGGCGGCGTCGGGATCGCCGTTCCTGGTGCTGAGAACGCGGATCATCGCGAATGCGCCAAATGTGAGTGGTGCCAGCGGCGCTTCGGCCCCACCCGCCAGCATCATTGGCACGCGGCCGTCCTCGATCAGTCGCGCGGCCTCGCCAATCGCGATCAATCCGGCCGCGCATGAATTACCGTTGGCGAGAGAGGGACCGTGCAGATCGAGTTCGATCGCGATGTTCGAAGAAGCTGCTCCCCCAAACACGGAAAGCGCGATAAGCGGATTGACGTATTGGGGACCGTTGCGCACGTAGGCTTCATGCTGCTCTTCCCCGAACGCCACTCCGCCAAGAGCGGAGCCGATGTACACCCCGGTTCCGGCGTCGGCTGCTTCGCACGATGTCAGCTTGGCGTCTTCCAGGGCCATCTGGGCGCAGACGAGTGCAAATTGGGAAAAGCGGTCGAGGCGTCGGGCGCGCTTTGGCGACATGTATTGGAGGGGGTCGAAGTCGATTTCCGCCGCTATTCGGCTCGAAAAGTGAGATGCGTCGAATCGCGTGATTGAGCGAACGGCGGACTCTCCGGCGCGAACTCCGAGCCAGAGTTCTTCGACACCGGCGCCGATTGGCGTTATCGCGCCGATGCCGGTGATCGCGACGCGATGTTTCAATCTCGGCGCCTTCCGTCGGGATCGAATCGCGAGTCGCGGTCTTCGACGATGGACTTAATTATGGCCAGTGTGTTCCCGGCAATCGCTTCCACGAAATGCGGCCGGATGATAGTATCGGCCACGAAACCTCCCACCAACGGCCATGGCGGCCTGAAGTCATGATCGATCCGCACTTTGACCCCATATGGACCAGGCTCGAAGGTCCAGGCCACCTCCATCCCCTTGGTCACGCCCCCGATGTGCCGAAACCGGATGATTGGCGTCAGTCCATCTCGCTCAACATCCTGGATTGCGCGCCACTTGACCGGAATCCGGCCCCTTCGCGCCGCCATTTCCACCGTTTTGTGATCGCCTCCCCCATCCAGCAACGTGACCCAGCGATAATGGGGAAGAATCTCCGGCCAACGTTCGGTGTCCGCCGCGAGCGCCACGATCCTGTCCAGGGATCCTGACATTTCGATCGTATTCGCCGTTCGCATGTGTGTCCCTTTTCATCCGAGTTCGTAGGGGCCGATCCGGAGCTTGGCCTGAGCTTGTCGAATGGGTCGGCCCTCGGCATTTACGGCCGTAACAGTCGCGCCAGGAATATCGGCGAGAGCGCCTGGGTGGCGGGTTGAAAGTTGCCTAACACACCGCTCAACGTCAACCCGAGGTCCTCGCGCCGCGACAGCCGATCTGTAACGTAATTCATGAGCGGCGGCGCGTTGATGAATCCTTGCACGATCCAACAGACTTCGCGCTTTGCGGTGAAGACCCGCCGCCGGGCGATTCTATAATCTTCGAGCGCGGCCTCCGAGGTGTCACCACACTTCAGCGCGGCGCTGGCTACCGGCGCCGCAAGGGCAGCGCCGCGCAATGCCTCGTAGATGCCCTCGCCGGTGAACGGATCGAGGAACGACGCGGCATCGCCCACCAGCAAGAATCCATTCCCGGTGGCGCGGCGGGCCCGCCGCGCCATCGACCCGACACCACGAATGCCTCCAACCCGCTCGGCGCCTTTCAGCTTGTGGGCGACGGCCGGGATCGACCGCAATGACTCAAGGAAGAACTTGTCAATCGAGCTACGACGTGCTTCCACGGCTCGCGCATTGGCGACGATCGCCACGTTGGTCAGACCGTCTTCCAGCGGCGCCAAACCAGCGTAGGCCTGTTCCGCGACATGCATTTCCCCGCACCGGTCCAACCCACTGACACCGCGGTAATGGGCAACGAATCCCGTTTTGCGCGGCCAGCGGAGATGAACATCCAGGCCCAGCTCGCGGGTCACCACCGAGTGATGCCCATCGGCGCCGATCACCAGCGACGCGCGAATTGACTCACAGGCCCCGTCGATCGAGACGTCCACTCCCGCGACCTGCCCGTTCTCCTGAACGACCGCCTTCACGTGGGCACGCTCGCGAACATCGACGCCGGCGGCCTTCGCACGTTCGATGAGAATGTGATCGAGGCGATAGCGCGAAAGCCCGAGCCCGGCCCGGCCCGCTTCCGCTTTCGCGAAATTTGCCTTGAACTGCCGTCCGCTCGGCGCGTGAACGATCATCGCCTCCATCCGGTGCGCTCCCGCCAGCATGACGTCGTCGAGGACTCCCAATTCACCCAGGAGTTGGGCGCCTGCCGGGTTGACGTATTCGGAACACGCCTTGTGGCGGGGGAAGCTGGCTTTGTCAAGCAGGACCACGCGATGCCCCAACTCGGCCAGGGCGATGGCGATCGCGCTGCCCGCCGGGCCACCTCCAACGACGATAACCTCGACGTCGCGTGCTCGTGGAAAGGAGGGGAATCCCACGTCAGGCATGGTCATCTCTGAGTTCGCGGACCGCGGCCATCCGAAACCATGGATGATCGGTAATCGTGGCGTCGACGATTCCGGCGCGACGAAGCAGCCCGTCCAGCTCCACCGCTGTATACGCGCGGAGCACAGAAAGCGGGGCGTCATGGCGTGTCAGGCGATTGCGAGTGGTCAGCCGCGAAGCGATCCACGCCGCCGCAAACCCGACTCGACCACGTCGGAGATCGTTGAGAATGAACCCGCGCCGCGCCAAACGGTCCATTTCCCGAATCACCCGCACGGCATCGTCAGGTGAGAAGTGGTGAAGCGAGAGTGAGCAGAGAACGATGTCGAATTGCTTGTCCGGGAGCGGAACGGATCGCGCGTCGTAGCGCTCTATGGTGACCACCGGATAATCGACAACGTGTTTTCGGGCAAGCGCGAGGACGTGTGGAGAGTTGTCGCTGGCCACGATCGTCATCGCTAAACCCTGACGCTTTGCCCATCGGGATATCGCCATCGGGATATCGCCTGACCCTGAGGCGAGATCGAGCACGGTCACCGGTTCATTGGTGGGCTGGGAAGGTAGCAGGCGGGGCAAATGCCTGAGGATCACCGATGTTCCACCAAGCAACTGGTTGACTCGCTCGATGTCGCGAAAGTTTCCAGCCAACTCGCCGGTATCGAACACGTCGTCGTCGAGCAGCTCCGCCCGATCGCTCCGTTGCGGAATGGAAAGAAGCTGTTTTCCTGATCCGCGAACGGTTTGACTGAGGAAAGTCATGCGATGCGTGCTCCTGTCTGGGGTCCAAGTATACGGTGCGATCGGCGAGAGCGGCGCCCGGCCCCTGGATCAGGCGCCTAACAATGCCGTGGTCCAGCCAATCCCCAACGCCGCGGCGCCAGCCGCGATGCATGGGAAACAGGCCATTGCGCCCGTTCGCCCGTTCCGGCTCCAGATTGCGGCGTTGACGCCCACCAGGCTCCAGGCGAAGACCGCCGCAAGCCAGACGTAAACGGCTCTCGAGGTGAGCCAGGGGGCGAGACTTGCGGCCATAATCGCGGCTGCGATCATCATCCCCCAGCACGCGCGACGGGCCCGGATCGGACCGAGCGCAACCGCCAGCGTCCTCACGTGGGCTATCCGATCGGCCTCTATGTCCGGTAAGGATTGGGCGAGCTGAACGGCAATCACCGCCGCCGCCCCAACTGGGTAGATCGCGAACAGGCCAGGTTCGACCGAACTCAGGGCAGTCCAAACCCAGATCGGCAGAAGTGGCAGCGCCACGAGATAAGGAACCCACGACCAGATTGTCCTCTTGAACCAGACACTGTAGGCGATTCCGGCACCCGTGCCCAGGCCACAGACGAGAAACGCAGGGACACTGAACCGCAAGCTGCACGCGGTCATCAGCACCAGGCCGGTGATCACCACCATCCAGGCGCCACGCCTGGAAACGAGACCGGCCGGAATTGGTTTCTCGGGTTTCGAGATCGCGTCGAGGTCGACGTCGACAAGTTCGTTGACCGCGCCGATTGCGAGTTGAGCGCCGAACATGGCGCCGAGCAGCCACGTCATGTGTCCGAGTCCCGGCCACCCGCTCGCCGCGACCAGGGCGAATGCGGCGGTGGCGATCATGACCACGATGATTGGCACGGCGTGCGGGAGGACGAGATAGCCTCGCAGAACATCGCGGCGGGAAGGACGAGTGGGGTGGGACATCGATGGATGATCTGACATCGTCCGCCGGAAGTCAACGAGGGATTCGTAATCCGCACATGGTCGACCGTGCGTTCCATACGTGTCGGCCGTGACGAAAACGGGACGACACATGGGACGTCCCCTACGAGGACCGGTCCAGAATTTCCAGTGTCGGTGCGAAGGCCTCGATCCCGGCGAGCGTGGCCGGTTCGAGCCAGATCTGGGCATGCGTGAATCCTTGGGCGGCGATTGCGCGCAGCGATTCGGCCAGCTCTTCTGGGGAGCCGGTGAGGTTTGCCTGCCGCATCGCGCCCTGAGCACTTGGCAGGTCGACCGCGACCGCCACCGTCCGCTCCAGCGTCGCCGGGTCGCGGCCAACGGCGGCGCAGGCGGCGTCGGTCCGTGCCTGCCACGATGCGAGGTCGGCGCGCGAGATAGAGCCAAAATCCCGGTTCAGGTTGTCAGCGTGCCGGGCGGCAAGCTGGATCATCCGGTCCCTGGTGGCGCCGACCATGATCGGTGGCCCATTGGGGCGCGGCCCCCTTGGCCGCAGCTCGGCCTCCCTGGCCTGGTAGTACGTGCCCTCGAAGTTGATCGCGCCTTCACGCAGGAGGGTCGCGATGATCGTCAGCGCCTCCTCGAAGCGGCTCGCCCGGTGATCGTACGGCGCGCCCAGGGCCTGGAACTCCGTTTCGGTCCAACCGGCGCCGATGCCCAGGATCAGGCGCCCATCGCTGATTTCGTCGATCGTGTCGGCGATCCTGGCGATCACCGTCGGATGACGGTAGCTGGTGCAGGCCACGAGCAGTCCAAGCTCGACCCGGCTCGTCGCGTCGGCGAGGGCGGAGAGCATGCTCCAACCGTCCCAAAAGCCAAATGTCTCCTCGGGAGGATGCCGCCAGAGGAAGTGATCGACCAGCCACATCGAATCAAACCCGAGCGCCTCGGCAAGCAGGACACGTTCCCGAACGTCATTCCATCGCGTTACCGTGCCTGCCGCGGGATTTTCCCACGTCGGAGTGAGCAGGCCAATCTTGAGCGGGCGATTCCTGGCAGTGTCCATGGCGTTTGACTCCAGGTTTGTTGTGGGCGGAAAAATCGGGTCGGGCTGTACGCTTATGAACTTTACGCCTTCGAAGGAGGTTGGAACAGGAAGCTGATCCACGCATCACCCACGCTGGCTGGTGCTCAATGCGGGATGCGCGATGCTCGCCGCACCTGAGGGCGCGGACCGTCAACCGCACGCGTCCAGCAATTCCAGCGTCGGGACGAAGGCCTCGATCCCGGCCAGGGAGGCGGGCTCGATCCAGAGCTGGACGTGGCTGATCCCGGCATTCGCGTGGGCGCAGCGATTCGGCGAGATCCTCTGGCGCCCCGGTGAGCGCGTTCCAATCATCCCGAGGCGTGCCGCCGGGCAAATCGACCGCAACCGCGGCAGTTCGGCCCAGTGTCGCCGGATCCCGGTTTACTGCCTGGCATGCGGCATCTACTTGCGCTTGCCACATGGGGAGGTCGCTGATCGCGCTTCCTGGAAAAAGTCGCGATTCCAGGTATCGGCGTACCTGGCAGCCAGATCGAGCATACGTGGACCCTTTGCTCCATCGGCGATCGGCGTCCTTCGGCGCGCGGCCTAAGCGATTGCGCCATCGTGCTCGTCGTTCGATGTCACGGTCGGTGCGAAATCAACGAGCAGCCGGGCCTTCATATCCAGGACATGGTGTGCGAGGGCATCGGCGGCGGGATCGACCTCGCCTTCCAGCAACAGGTCGATGATCTGCTTGTGCTGGTCCAGGGCGATTTCCATCCAGCCAGGTATGTGAGTGCCAGCCCGCTGGAAAACCGTGACTTGCGCCCAGAGTCCGTTGACGATCCCGATCAGGCGCTGGTTGCGGGATCCTTCGATCAACCACTGGTGGAATCCCTGATCGACTTCGAGAAAGGCGCTGGCGGCGAGGAGTCGATCGCCATCGCTCGTTGCGTTGTGGATCAGGACCTCGACCCGGTCGAGTTCGCGCCGCGCCCAGCGGTATGCCTTCGGTTTCAACTTGGCGGCCACGGTCCGCAACGCAAGTGCCTCCAGAACGGCCCGCAAATCGAAGATTTCGGCGATGTCGATAGCCGAGAATGATGCCACGAAGAAGCCGCGATTCGGCGAGTAGATGACGACGCCATCTTGCACGAGCCGGTGCAAGGCTTCGCGCACGGGCGTGCGGCTGACGCCGAGTTCTTCGCTGAGGCGGAGATCGGAGAGTTTCTCGCCCGGGTGCAAATCGCGCGCAAGGATGCGATCCCAGAGGATGCTGTAGACGTCCGACCCGAGGTTTCTCCGCACGAGCGGCAACGAAGGTCGCACTGTAGCTGTCGGCTTCTGGCTCATGCGCTGGCTCCTTTCGACTGTCAAAAGGCTGCATGGCGCCTAGTCTGCATCATCGTCTGGATACAATAAACCAGGCGATTGCACTATGGCATTTCGCGACGGCGTGGTGATCCTCGACGACGCCATTTTGACCGGAGTGGAGAAATCTCGCCGGCCCTGTTGGATACGCTGGATCGCCGCGACGGCCACGGCGAGATGCTCTGCGGAGGAGATGCCTCGACTGCGCTCGACATCACGTGAATGGGCCGCCGAGAACCGGCGCGGTGTGGCATGCTCACTCCTGACAACATCGCACACGATCGGCGGGGGCGCTATCCCCTTATCTTGTTTCAATCGGCGATACCCGGGGGAACCGCGGCATGTCTATTCACTATGCACAGAGAATGAGCCGTCTCGGCACGGAAACCGCCTTCGAAGTCCTGGTTCGGGCGCGGGCGCTGGAGGCCCAGGGCAAGGATATCGTCCACCTCGAGGTCGGCGAGCCCGACTTCGACACGCCGTCCAATGTGATCGGGGCCGGCGTCGAGGCGCTCCAAACCGGCTGGACCCATTATGGTCCGGCCAATGGCGATGCCCAGCTTCGTGAGGCGATTGTTTCCTATATTAATGGAGCGCGGAACCTGCACTACACCGCCGACCAGGTTGTGGTGACGCCGGGCGGCAAGCCTGTCATGTTTTTCCTGATCCTGGCGTTGCTCGAAGCCGGCGACGAGGCGATTTACCCGGATCCCGGCTTCCCGATCTACGGTTCGATGATCAACTTTTCCGGCGCCAAGCCCGTGCCGCTTCCTTTGCGGGAGGAGAACGGCTTCGAAGTCGACGTCGACGAGTTGGAGAGTCTGATCACTCCAAAGACCAGGTTGCTGATCATCAACAGTCCAGCCAACCCGACTGGTGGAGTGTTGGGCAGGGACCAGCTTGAGCGAATCGCCCAACTGGCCGTCGAGCACGACGTGATCGTGATGGCCGATGAGATCTACGCTGAGCTGATCTACGACGGCGAGCACATTTCGATCGCCACATTCCCCGGTATGGCCGAGCGGACCGTGATCCTCGACGGTTTTTCGAAGACCTATGCGATGACCGGGTGGCGGCTTGGCTACGGCATCTTCCCCCAGAACCTCGCCGCGGCCATCGCCAAGCTGGCCGTCAACAGCGTCTCGTGCACCTCGGTTGCCGTGCAGCGGGCGGGGATCGAAGCCCTGACCGGGCCGCAGAATCGCGTCGCCGAGTTTCGCGAGGCGTTCCGCTCCCGCCGAGGATTAATCGTGGACGGGCTCAACGCGATCGATGGCATCTCGTGCGTGATGCCGAAGGGAGCCTTTTACGCATTCCCGAACATTACTGGCTCGGGGCTAACCAGCAAGCAGTTCGCCGATCGCCTGCTCGACGACTACGGCGTCGCCGGCATCGCCGGAACCTCG
>Ga0183260_10000393_pt1 | contig 36739 bp, 24 predicted proteins | sample AntDrymUQ4972206_2_FD_129768 | JGI IMG/M metagenome (GOLD analysis project Ga0183260, IMG submission 129768) | Polar desert sand microbial communities from Dry Valleys, Antarctica - metaG UQ497 (22.06) (version 2) (version 2) | ecosystem: Environmental > Terrestrial > Soil > Desert | place...
TCCGGAACCGGAATCTGTTCTGATGCTGCGGCAGGAGGAACTGCAGCACCGTCGTCGGCACGTTGAAGTTCCGCTCGACCGGCCCGAGGTTGTACCGCGCGCTCCCCGCGGTGATCGCCCGCGCCTGTGCCAGGGCGGACTGCGGCGCATAGCGGAAGATGCGCTCGAGCTGCCCCGCGGTGTGGGCCGCCGGCGTTCCGTCGACCCGCAACACACCGCGGAATGCCAGCCATTCGGTGGTCTGGGCCAGCCTCACGAACGCGATCTCCGATTCCAGCCGGCGTTGTCGCAGCACGGATCCGTCCCCCGGCAGAACGAGCTCCTGCACGAAGGTCTCGTCGGCGACGACGCTGGCGAGTGCCGAGCCGTAGGCAACCGAGTAGCCCGCCGCGCGCGCGAGGACCTGCCGTAACGAGGGAGCGCGGGGCTCGAGAGCGGCACTGCCTGCGGCCGCGCAGGTGACGACGGCCGCAAGGCTCAGGAACGCGCTGGTCCGCAGGCGCGCAATGGGACGCAAGACCATCACCTTGAGCTCAGCGGAGCCGATGTAGCGTGCCTGCCAAGCGGAAGACACAAAGGAGGAGGGGGTGAAAGACACAGAGCGGGGGGCGGCTGGCAGCCGGCGGCCGGCATTGATATCCTCTCCGACACAGCATGAACATCGCCCCGCTCGACTGGGTCATCCTCGTCGGCTACCTGCTCATCATCACGGCAATCGGGCTGGTCGCGGGGCTTCGCGTGCGCCACACCGGCGACTACTTCCTCGGCGGCCGGCGCTTCGGCCCGTGGCTGATGGTCGGCCAGAGCTTCGGGGTCGGCACGCACGCCGAAATGCCGGTGGCGCTCTCCGGCGCAGTCTACACCCTCGGTGCTTCGGCAATCTGGTTCCAGTGGAAGAACCTCTTCATCACGCCCTTCTACTGGATCATGGCTCCCGTCTTCCGGCGGATCCGTCGCACGACGATGGCGGAGTTCACCGAGGATCGGTACGGCCCGTGGATGGGCGCGATCTACATCGTGTTCGCCCTGTGCTTCTTCATCATCAACACGGGGAGCATGCTGAAGGGGGCGGGGAAGGTCATCAGCCAGGCGTCGGGCGGCGGCGTGGGGGCGAACGAGATCGTCGTGGCGATGACGGTGATGTTCATCCTCTACAGCCTCGTCGGCGGGCTGGTCGCCGCGGCGTGGACCGACCTCTTTCAAGGCTTCCTCATCATCGTCCTCTCCTTCATGCTCATCCCGCTCGGCTGGAGTGTCGTCGGCGGGCTGGCGGGCATGAAGGAATCGCTCGAACCTTTTCGATTCTCGCTCGCCACCCCCTCCGGCATAGGCCCGTGGGTGATCGCGATGCTGACGGTGAACGGCCTGGTCGGCATCATGGCGCAGCCGCAGATGCTTGCCGCCGTCGGCACCGGCCGCGACGAACGGACCTGCCGGATCGGCATGCTGTTCGGCAACTACGTGAAGCGGGTCTGCACCGTCGGCTGGGCGCTCGTCGGGCTGATCGTCGCGGCGATGGTGGCGCAGGGATTCGCGGACGCCGAAACCCTCGGGGATCCTGAACACGCCTTCGGCTTCGCCTGCCGTCAGCTGCTGTTTCCCGGCGCGCTCGGGCTGCTCATTGCCTCAATCCTCGCGGCGAACATGTCCACCTGCTCAGCGTTCATGGTCAGCAGCGGCGCCCTCTTCACGGAGGGGCTCTACCGGCGTCGTCTGGTGCCCGACCGCCCGGACAGGCACTACCTGCGCGTCGGGCGTCTCAGCGGGTTCCTGATCACGATGGCGGGGGTCTTCTACGCGATCTTCCTGATCCAGAGCGTGCTCTACACGTTCCTGCTGACGGAAACGCTTGCGACGTTCGTGGGGATCAGCGTACTTGGCGGCCTGCTGTGGCGGCGCGCGAACCGCTGGGGCGCCGCGGCGAGCATCGTGAGTGCGCTGGCGACGAACTTCCTGCTCTACTACGTCACGGGGCAGCGGCTCGATCACTGGGACGCGAACGTCTTCCTTGCGGCGCTCCTCGTCGGCATCACCGCGCTCGTTGTCGTCAGCCTCGTGACGGCGCCGGAGCCGGAGGCGAGCCTGGATTCTTTCTTCGGGCGGCTCCAGACGTCCAGTGACGAAGGCGCGACGGATCCCTGGGCGGACCCCTCTATGTGGTCAGCGCCACGGAGTGCAGACGCGCTGCCGAGGCGGCGCCAGGCCATCGATCCCGCCCTTGGGGAGATCGCCACAATCCCCGGCGATGCCGACGCCCGGCCGGCCGTGATTTCCACCGCCGAGCAGCCGCTGCTGCTGGTCAACCTGCTGCGCCTGCGCGAGGGGGCCGCCGGCCGCGGCTGGCGCGCGTACCGGGAGGATCTCGGCGGGTTCGCGCTCGGCTGGGTACTCGTCATCGGGCTGGTTCTGGTGACAGTGCTGTTCCTGGCGGGGTGACACGACGCCGCAGCCCGCAGCGGCCGGCTGAAGCCGCCCCTGCACACGCGCAGCACTCAGCGCGTCACTTGCAGGCCGGTGAAGAGGTCTGATCAACTCCCAACTCCCAATTCCCAACTCCCAACTCCCAACGCCCAACGCCCAACGCCCAACCTCCAACGCCGAGGCAATCTGCTGCGGTTCCTCGCGCGTGAGATCCTCCAGGGCGCGATCGACGCTTTGACCTTGCCTTCCACTTGAAAGGTCTGGACAATCCCTCTGCCGTCTCATCGCTATATAAGACCCCGAACGGGGAGGGAATGATGAAGAGCGCCGCCGCAATCCTGGTTGCAACCACCGCCTGTGCCCTCGGCGCGGTGCCGCTCGCCGCGCAGACCGCCGCCGCCAAACAGGGCCAGCCGGTCCGCTATTCGGCGGAGACCTTTTTCGAGACCACCAGCTATGGCATGGCCGCATCAACCGGCTACGCCTTCTCGGCCGATGGCACGTCGCTGCTCATCACCAGCGACAAGAGCGGCGTGTTCAACGCCTACCGCCTGCCGGTCGGGGGCGGTGAGGCGGCGCCGCTCACCGACTCGACCACCAACGCGACCTTCGCGGCCAGCTTCTTCCCAAAGGACGACCGCCTGCTCTTCACTTCGGACCAGGGCGGCAACGAGCTTACCCATCTTTACGTGCGCGAGCGGGACGGCTCAGTGCGGGACCTCACCCCCGGCGACAAGCTGAAGGCGCGGTTCCTCGGCTGGAGCGGGGACGGCAGCCGCTTCTTCGTGGCGACCAACGAGCGCAACCCGCAGATGTTCGACGTCTACGCCTATGATGCGGCAAGCTACGAGCGCAAGCCGCTGTTCCAGAACGAGGGCTTCGACCCCGCAGCCGTTTCACGTGACGGCCGCCATGTGGCGCTCGTCAAGGCCCATTCAAGCGCCAACAGCGACATCTACGTCGCGGACACTGTCTCGGGCGGGGCGCCGCGGCTGATCACCGAGCATCAGGGCAATATCGAGCACGGCGTCTACGACTTCACTCCGGACGGCCGTGCGCTCATCTATGGCACCAATGAGCATGGCGAGTTCACCCAAGCCTGGGCCTACGACCTCACAAGCGGCGCAAAGCGCCCGGTGATCCAGGCGGACTCGGACGTGATGTTCGTCTCCCACTCCGCGTCCGGCCGCTATCGCGTCCATGCGCTGAACCATGACGCCTCGACCCGGCTGACCATCACAGACACCCGCACCGGCAGGGCGGTGACGCTGCGGGAAGTGCCGCAGGGGGACCTCGGTGGCGTCCGCTTCGATCGCGGTGAGAGCATGATCGCTTTCACCGTCGCTTCTGATACATCGCCGGCCGACATCTTCGTGGCCGACCTCGGCACGGGCCGGGGCGTCGGCTGACCCGCGCGCTCAATCCGGCCATAGACGAGCGGCAGCTTGTCGAAGCGACCGTCGAGCGCTTCAAGAGCTATGACGGCCTGGAGGTGCCTGGGATCCTCTACCGTCCACAAGAGGCGAGCGCCGCCCATCCGGTGCCTGCAATCGTGCTGGTCCATGGGGGACCTGGCGGGCAGAGCCGCCGCGGCTATTCGGCGATGGTCCAGCATCTCGTGAATAACGGCTACGCCGTCTACGCGATCAACAACCGCGGCTCCTCCGGTTACGGCAAAACCTTCTACCATATGGACGATCGCAAGCATGGTGATGTCGATCTGAAGGACGTTGTTGCCGCCCGGCACTGGCTGGCTGGGATGGATTGGATTTCGGACCGCATCGCGGTGATGGGTGGCTCCTACGGCGGGTATATGACGGCCGCCGCCCTCGCCTTCCATCCAGAGGTGTTCGACGCGGGCGTCAACATCTTCGGCGTCACCAACTGGGTACGCACGCTAAGCTCCATTCCCGCCTGGTGGGGCGCAAATCGCGTCGCGCTCTACGACGAGATGGGCGACCCCGAGACGGACGCCGAGCGCCACCGGGCGATCTCCCCCCAGTTCCATGCCGCCAGGATCAAGCAGCCGATGCTAGTAGTCCAGGGGGCGAACGACCCGCGCGTGCTCCAGGCCGAGAGCGATGAGATCGTGGCTGCGCTGCGCTCGAACCAGGTGCCTGTCGAATATCTGCTGTTCCCGGACGAAGGCCATGGCTTCCTGCGGAAGCAGAACCGGATCGATGCGTCGGAGGCATATCTGAAGTTCCTCAACCAGCATCTGGGGGGGCGATAAGGAAGGACCGGCGGGAAAGGCGAAGAGGAGCTACCCGGCTGCGTCGCGTGTTGGGGACCGTTCAGCAATTCAAGTATGATCAAGAGCTTTCATCGGGGGTTGTACGGCCGCTGGGATGCCACTGGCGCGTGTGCATGACCTGTGGCACTTCTATCGCGATCGACCGGCGACCGGACGGCCACCGCCGAGATGCTGATGCACGCACCGGCCAGTCGGGCGGTGGAGCGCTACAGCATCACAACTGAAGTGGCCGCGGGGCGTTCAACCGGGCGGTGAAGGCCCTGCATGGCTGGCAGTACCGGCTGGCAGTACGATAGAGAAGGCAAGCAAAAGCGAAACAGGTTCTTAGCCAGAGCGATTTGCGGCGTTTGCGCCCGTAGCTCAGCAGGATAGAGCATCGGTTTCCTAAACCGGGGGTCGCAGGTTCGAGACCTGCCGGGCGCACCATTTTTGTCTCGGCGCACGGGTGTTTTTGCCCGTGCTTTACGCCTGACCGGCGGTCGAGCCTCTGATCGACTATGAAGAATACTGAGCGGCACAAGCTGAAGGAAAACGAGTTCGCACGGACCGTGGGACGGGCTCGTCATGCTGTCGAGACCCGGAGCCGCGACATCGTGAAGGTGCTCCTGGGCATCGTGCTGCTGATCGCGATCGCGGGAGCCTACATGTGGTGGCGGGGCTCGCAGGAGTCGCGCGGCAACGAGCTCCTCGCCTCGGCCCTCGCGGCGTACGAAATGCCGGTCGTCCCGCCACAGCCCCCGGCCCCGGGAAGCCCGCCGCCGCTCCCGCAGCCTGGCACTTACCAGAGCGAACAGGAGCGTCTGGATGCCTCGCTCCCGCTGTTTCTCGAGGCAGCAGAGGCCAGACCTGGGAGCAGGGCGGCGATTACAGCGCGGTACCATGCCGCAGGGATCCTCGCGGCAACAGGTAGACACGCGGAGGCCGAAGAGCACTACCGGCAGGTGGTGGACCGGGCGGGGGACAGCATCTACGGGCGGACAGGACGCTTGGGCCTGGCCGAAACCCAAGTGGCTCAAGGCAAGTTCGACAGCGCCATAGATATCTACACGGAGTTGAGCCGCGACACCGGATCGCCGCTGCCGCTCGACAGCGTTCTCATCCACATGGGACGTGCTTACGCGCGTGCCGGCAGGGCGGATGAGGCCACCCGCACCTTCAACCGGATTGTCGATGAGTTCCCGCAGTCGCCCTATGCGGCAGATGCGCGCCGCGAGCTGGCGGAGATCGAGTCCTGACTCTGAGGCGGTGAGGCTCTTCGCGAGTCCGGCCGCCGGGCTCCTCCAGAAGCCTGAGGGCGTATTGGGTGGGCGCCCCGGTGCGCGGGCTGCACTCACCGACCCGGAAGATCGCCGAGAGCACATTAGGCTTCTTCAAAGCTGGTGGCAGGTCTGCTCGCTCCCTGAGGACGCGGTCCAGCTGTAGATACACAATACGGAACGCCGGTATGGCGTGGCCCTGCAGGCACTCGATCCTCACGCCGAGCTCGCTCACATCCCTGGTCACCACCGACGCCGTCCTCGTTGTTCCCCCGGCATCCCTCCACACGATCTGCCCGGGGATAGCCATCTGATGCCGCTTGGCCTTGCGCCTCTCCACCGCTGCCGCGGCCGGGCTCGGAACCTCGTGCAGTACCTGCTGCGTCACGTGCATCCTCTCGATTGACGGTGAGCGGCGTGGAGAAGGACCGGGGGAGTATATACCTGCTCCGCAGAAGTGCATACTGCCGGGCCCGGCAGGGCAGCGTCCCGGGTTGATGGGACCAACCCTGGACCTATGTCCGGGCGGCAGCCGCGAGCCGGTAGGTCAGCACCTTGTACACGAGCTTGGCACAGAGGAAGTTCGGCGCCGCGACACCCGGTAACGGACTGAGCTCGACGATGTCACAGGCGACTACCCGTCGGCGCTCGATGGTGGCCCGCAGCAGCCGGGTCACTTCGTACCAGGAGAGCCCGCCCGGCTCGGGCGTCCCGGTCGCCGGCATGATCGCCGGATCCAGACCGTCCACGTCTACCGTGATGTAGACCACCTCGGGCAGCGTTTCGACGACCCGATCGATCCACGCGGGGTCCTCCCGCATGGAGCGGTCGTAGAAAATCGTCGTGTTCAACGTCGGGGCGGCTGCCGCCTCCTCACCCGACAGGCTTCGGATGCCGACCTGAGTAGCCGGTGCGAATTCCAGCACACGACGGATCGCGCAGGCGTGGTTGTGCCGGGTCCCCATGTAGCTGTCACGCAGATCCGCGTGCGCGTCGATCTGGAGCACGCCAAGACCCGGGTGCAGGGCCGCGGCGGCCGCCGCCAGCGGGGGAGTGATCGAGTGTTCTCCTCCCAGCGCGACAAGGAACTTGTCTCGCGACAGCACTTCCCCGGCGACCCTCTGAATTTCCGCCATCAGCGGCGCGAGCTCACCGAAGGGCAGCTCCATCTCGGGCAACGTGAAGATCCCGGCCGGATGCACGTCGAGCTCCAGTTCGTCGTCCCAGAGCTCCATGTGCGAGGATGCCAGCAGGATCTCGCGGGGACCGTTACGGGTGCCTCCGACGTACGAGGTCGTGCGGTCCACGGGAACAGGAAGAATGACGGCCCTGGAATCCTCGAAGGAGCAGGGGTGGGGCAGCGCCCCGCCGAAAATCAGCCCCGCCCCCTGGTCGTAGTCAAATGGCAAGCTCATCGATCTCGTACCTCGAAACGCGCGTGCGGGAACGGCCGTCCTCCGACAGCCATGATCGGTCCGGACAAATCGAAGCGCAGCGGCGTCCTGGCCTCGAGAACGTCACGGGCACTCGCTGCGAGGGCCGTCACCAGCAGCGGCAGCGCGACGGTGACGTCGCTGTGCACCGTCACCTGTTCGGCGTCGGTCGCCAGCTTGCCCCAGCTTTGCGCTTCTTCCAGGCTCGAGCCTGACGCGCCCCCGAAGTGCGGCACGTCCGTCACAATCTGCAGGGCAAAGCGATGTCCGCCGATCCGGTCGTCGTAGAACTCCGCCTGCACGCTTGCCTGGTTGATGAAGTTCTTGGGCGTGCCCCCGCCCAGCACAACCGACGCCGTTCGCGGGTGCCGGATGACGAGGTTGGCAGATTCGATGATGTCGCCGACGACGTCGACGTGACCGGCGGCCGCATCCTGATGACGGGCTTGCGAGAGCCCCATTCCGATGGACGAATCCGCAATCGCCGGACAGAAGATCGGGACAGCCGCCCGGTACGCGGCGGTGAGGATGCCGTCACGGCCCGTCTCCTTCCACAGGTGCCCCCCCAGCTGGTAGAGCAACTCGCGTGACGTATACGGGCGGCGCTCCAGCGTCAGTGCAAACGCGGCGATCCACTCGTCGTTCTCGACGAACTCGTCTTCGCGCGCGTAGGTGTCGTACACCCGGTCGATGTGATCTCCCTGCAGCAGCGCATCGTTCTCCCGCGGGGAACCGATGTAGTGCCGCCGGCCGCGCGTTTCGTGCAGGTCGTGATACAGGTTCGCGCCGGTCGAGACGAGGCAGTCGATGTACCGTCTCTCGATCAGGTGGGCGATCAGCAGCCGCAACCCGCCTGCACTCAGCGCCCCCGCCGTTCCGAGGAAGATCGTGCAGTCGTCGCCGAGCATCCGTTCCCAGATGCGCCGCGCGGTGGCGAGATTGCGTCCCTGGAAAGAGATCCTCTCCATCCGCGCCAGCACGTCATCCGCGCTCCCCTCAGGGTTGACCGTGAACGGCTCGACCGGAACGCGCAGGAACCGCGAGTGTTCGGACATCGCTTCACCACTATGCCACGGGGATCGGCTCGCGCCCCCGGATTCGGCGCGCCGCGCTGGTGTCAGAAGGCGCGGCCCACCCTGACGAACGCGGCCATCGAGCGCTCGCCCTCCGCGATGCCGCGGCGCCACGCCGCACCGGCCGTGAAGGTCACCGGCAGGGCAAAACCCACGACCGTGTCGGTCGAAATCTCCGCGCCCACCGAGAGCTTCCTGTCCTGCCAGCGGGCCACGTCCGTCCACGCGTGACCGGCGTCCAGGAACACGGCTCCGTGCAGGCTCCGGACGAATACCGGGAGTGTGCCGAACCCGCGATCGACGCGCGCGAGGGGAAGACGGTAGTCCAGGTTCACCACCGCCGCGCGCGTGCCCGTGACAGCCTCCTCGCTGAATCCACGCAGCAGACCCACGGCTCCACGGCCGAAGCCGAAGCCGGCCGTCTGCGGCCCGTGACCGGAGGCGCGGAACTCACGTAGAGAATTCTCATCCCCCCAGGATGCGGCGGCCGCCCCCCGGAGGGCCAGCACCCCGTGACGTGGCCAGAGGCGCCAGTAGCGCCGCCCGTCCAGGGTCGCGGCGGCGCCGTTCCCGTCCGATCCCAGTGCCGTGCGCGGCAGTTCCAACGTCGAGGAAAAGCGCCCTCCCTCCTCCGGACTGATGGAGTAGCCGAAGGCCCGGGCATTGCTGAAATTCCAGCCGAGGCGCAGCGCGCTTCGCCGCAGCTGTGCGTCGACCGGCGGCGCGCACCCGGCGCACGCGAACTCGTCGGCCGCCGTGTGCAACGACGCGAACGTCGCATGCGTGAATCTGACCCGCGAGACGCGCAGCAGCATGCCGAGATCGGCTTCGCGTGTACGGACCACCCCGTCCCGCCATGGGTCGGTGTCGTCCGAGAGGGCCGCGAATACGGTCGGTCGCCAGCGGTCGTAGGCATACGCCACGCGCCAATCGGGCCGTGCCCGGGAGGACCAGCCTCCTTCGACACCGTACGCGTGACGCCCCAGGGCATCGGCCGACCCCGTGGCCCCACCGATGACGAGCTCGTCGCCGTCGGACTCCACCGTCGGTGTCCAGAATCGCGGGGCCAGAGTCTTCCAGGCCGAGTAGGGCCGTGGCTCAGCTCTGTCAGCCGGCACGCCGCCGGTGAAGGTGCTCCCGGGAGACTCCGGCCGGCCGGCTGCGCCCACACCGGTCCAGCGTGCGTCCGCCATCGACAGCGAAAAAAGATCGTACCCTTCTGCCGTGTACCCCACGTAGACGAGCAGGCTGCCATCCGGCGACACGTCTGGCGACCGCGCGCCGCGGCCCGTCCCCTCGAGACGCTCGATGACACCAGTCGCAACGTGTGCCCGATGTATCTGGAACGGACCATCGTTCACGGCGGCGGCAAACAGCACGTGTGTGCCGTCTGGCGTCCACACGGGGGAGGCACTGCGCCCTCCGGGAAGGCTGGCGAGCACGCGAACCGTCCGGCCTCCGGGGTCCACCACCACGATCTCGGACGGGCCGTTCAGCCGACGGCGTTCCGCCGCAATCCAGCGGCCGTCAGGCGACCAGCGCGGAAGAGAGTAGTCAGCGCCCTCCTCGCCGATCAGGATGTCGGGTGTTGCTTCACCCGCAGCCGGGAGCGCAAAGGTCGCAAGCGCACGGCGGTCGTGCATCTGCACGACGCAGGCGACGGCCGACCCGCCGGGCGCCACGTCCGGGTCGAGCACGCGCGCCTCACGGGTGAGCCGCCGCCGCTCTCCGCCCTCCGGATCGATGAGGTACAGGTCGGATTGCAGCCCAACGCTTCGGACGAGGTCGATCTCGTCCACGACCAGATGCCTGCCGGCGAGCGCGATTGCGCGCCCCTGGTAGCGGGGCGTCACCTCACGCGGCGTCCCGCCGGGATGACGCAATTCCATGAGGGCAGGAAAACCATGCGGATTGGACACGGAGTAGAAGATCCGTCCGTCCGCTCCCACGCGGGGTCCCGTCACGTTGAAGCCGTGAAACGTCAGGCGTTCGGCGTCGACGTCCGCCTCACGATCCTCCCGTGTGGCTTCCTGGAACTCGCGCCAGAGGGATCCGACGGACTGTCCGTACACCTTCCGGTATGCACGCGGAGCGAAGTAGGGCAGACGGCGCGCCGTCTCGTCGGCGAGCCTCCGCAGTGATTCCGCACCATGACGCTCGGCGAGGAACGCGTGGAAATACGCGCCATACAGATAAGGCGTTGTACCCCCGGGCCAGTCGACATTTCCCCCGTTCGCACGATCGAGCGGCTCGAACCGCCCGGTCCCGGCGGCACGCTCCAGAAGGAGCCGGAAGTCTCCAGCGTTGACCCGGCCCTGAGCGGTCGACGCACTTTCCTGCCAGGTGGCCAGCCCTTCGATCCCCCAGATCGGCTGGTACAGGTTGGGGAACAGCACGGGCATGCGGCCGAACGGACGCCTGAGCGCCCCAATCCAGCCGCCTGCGCGACTGAGGTGCGCGATGTGGGTGTATTCGTGAATGAACACCAGCCGCAGCCAGTCATCGGTATTCCCGATGACGCTCTCGGCCGGCGGAGCGGCTGCGCTGATTTCTATGGTGTTGTAGGGGAGGGGGATCGCCCATCCGTTCGACAGATCGTGCTGATCGACGAGGATCACCTGCACACGTCCGACCGCCGGGCCGATTGATGCATCCACTTCGGCGGCGGCCGCCTCGATGAAGCGTGCGAGGCGTCCGGCCATCCGCTCGCCCCCCTGATGAAAGTGAATATCGAACCGCGGCGTCGACACCGTTCTGAACCTCAGGCGCGGATCGTAGCGCGTCGCGCCAAGGACCGACGCCGCACCCAGGAGCCACGCTGCCGCTGTAAGGCTCAGGATCAGGCAGCGGCCCGCCATCAGCCGTCTGCCTCACGCTTCAAGTCGGCCAGAATCGAGAGCGCCTGCAGCGGGGTGAGGTTGTTCACATCCAGCTCACGCAGCCTGACGAGGACGGGCGGCTCGACCGGCTCGGGCGCCTGGAAGAGGCCGAGCTGCCGACTCGTGACACCCTCCGCGCTGAGCGACGGACGCCCGCCGCGTGAGAGCTCGTCCCGCTCGAGGCTGTGGAGAATCTCACGCGCACGCGCCACAACCGCCGGCGGGAGGCCCGCCAGGCGGGCCACCTGGATGCCGTAGCTGCGATCCGAACGGCCCGGCGTCACCTTCCGAAGGAACACAATGTCGTCCTTCCATTCGCGGACGACGACGTGGAAGTTGGCGACGGTCGTGAGGGCATCGGCAAGGTCCGTCAGCTCGTGATAGTGGGTGGCGAAGATCGTCTTCGGCCGGGCGCGGGGGCTCGAGGCCAGGTGCTCGGCCACGGCCCAGGCGAGGCTGAGGCCGTCGAACGTCGCCGTGCCGCGGCCTATCTCGTCGAGAATGACCAGGCTTCTGGAGGTTGCCGCGTGCAGGATGTTCGCGGTTTCCTGCATCTCCACCATGAACGTGGACTGCCCGCGTGCGATGTTGTCGGACGCGCCAACGCGCGCGAAGATGCGATCCACGATCGGCAGCTTGGCGGTGCGCGCTGCCACGAAGGAACCGGTCTGCGCCATCAGCGACAGCAATGCGGTCTGCCGCAGGTACGTGGACTTCCCACCCATGTTCGGCCCGGTGAGGATTACGAGCTGGTGGGCGCCCCCGTCGAGCGTCACATCGTTCGGCACGAACGCGTCGGCCGTGTGCCGCTCGACGACGGGATGGCGCACATCGGTGGCCTGCAGCTCCTCACCGCTGTGCATGAGCGGCTTCGTGTAGTTGTGAACGGCGGCGGTTTCGGCGAGCGCCGCCAGCACGTCCAGCGTGGCCAGCCCGCGCGCCGTGTCCTGCACCCGCGGTGCGGCGGCGGCGACGCGGGCGCGCAGCCCCTCGAACAGCTCCAGCTCGCGCTCGGCAATCCGGTCGTCCGCGCCAAGCACCTTGTCCTCGTACTCCTTGAGGGCTGGTGTGACGAAGCGCTCCCCCCCGGCGATCGTCTGCTTGCGGGTGTAGTCGGCGGGGACATTGCCCAGGTTCGTCCGGGAGATTTCGATGTAGTAGCCGAACACCCGGTTATAGCGAATCTTGAGGGAGCCGATGCCGGTTCGGGCGCGCTCGCTCTCTTCCATCTCCGCGATGCGGCGTTTCCCGGAGCGGCTGATGTCGCGCAGGTCGTCGAGCTCCGGATCGACGCCGTCGCGGATGACGCCCCCATCGCGCGCCAGCGCGGGCGGTTCGTCGAGGATCGCCGCCTCCAGCTCCTGGCGGAGGTCCGCGAGATCATCGAGCTCGGCCACGAGGCTTCGGACAAGCGGGGCCTGCAGGTCCGCCAGCAGCATCCGAAGCCGCGGGACGGCGGCCAGGGATTGCCGAAGCGCCACGAGATCGCGCGGCCCCGCAGTGCCCAGCGCCGCACGCGCGACAAGGCGCTCCATGTCGTGCACCGTCTTGAGCGTGTCCTGCGCCTTGGCCCGTTCGGTGCTGCGGTACGCGAACTCCTCGACCGCGTCGAGCCGGTCCTGAATGCGCTCCAGCGAGACGAGCGGCCGCAGGAGCCAGCGCCGCAGGAGGCGGCTGCCCATGGAGGTCACGCTGCGGTCGATCTCGTGCAGCAGCGAGCCCTGGCGGCCGCCGGCCGACGCCTCGACGACCTCGAGGTTCCGCAGTGTCGTCGGATCGACAATGAGGTGGTCCGCGCCGGTACGGAAGGACACCTCACGGATGTGGGCGAGATCGACTTTCTGCGTGTCGCGCAGGTAGTGCACCAGCGCGCCGGCGGCGCTCGTGGCGGCCGGCTTGTCCTCCAGGCCGAAGCCGAAGAGGCTCTGCGTCTGCAGCTGCGCGAGCAGCGTTCGGCGTGCCGCCTCGACCTCGAACGTCCAGGCGTCGATCGAGGTGACGAGCGTACCGAGGCGCAACGGCTCGAGCATGGCGCCCGCCTCGGTGGAGCCCTGGGGGACCACCACCTCGCGGGGCCGGAGTACGGCAAGCTCGTCCTGCAGCGCCTGCCGGCATTCTTCCCCGTGATACTCCGCCGTGGTGAACTCCCCGGTGGACAGATCCAGCAGCGCCACTCCGAATCCGGGCCCTGGCGCCGCCGGCACGATCGCCATCAGGAACGCCGGCTCGCGCGCATCCAGATAGCTCGCGTCCGTCAGCGTCCCGGGAGAGACCACCCGCACGACCTCCCGCCGGACCAGCCCTTTGGTCTTCTTCGGGTCCTCCATCTGCTCGCAGATGGCCACGCGGAAACCCTTCGTGACCAGCCGCGAGATGTAGGTGTCTGCGGCGTGATAGGGAAGGCCGCACATGGGAATGGCGCCCCCGCCGGCGTCCTTGGAGCGAGAAGTCAGCGTCAGCTCGAGGGCGCGCGCCGCCACGAGCGCGTCCTCGTAGAACATCTCGTAGAAATCCCCCATCCGGAAGAAGAGGATCGCGTCGCGATACTGCCGCTTCGCCTCGAAGAACTGCCGCATCGCGGGGGTGGCGGCGGCGGCGTTCGCCGAAGAGGCCGAGGGAACGGGGGAAGCCATGTGTGATTGTTCACCGCTCGGACGAGGGTGCTGTCACTATAACATCGGGGCTCTGGCCGCCCCGGAGGAACACGCCACTGCTGATTCTGTCACTGGACACGACGACCCGGGCCGGGAGCGTGGCGATCGTCCGCGATGACACGATCCTGGCCGAGCTCACGGGTGATCCCGCCGTCACACACGGCGCGAGGCTTCCCTCGGAGCTTCAGCGCGCGCTGGAGGCAGCCGAGGTACGCATCGCGGAGATCGATCTGGTGGCGGTCGGGGCCGGGCCCGGCTCGTTCACGGGACTCCGGGTCGGGATTTCGACCGTGCAGGGGCTGGCGTTTGCCCGGGGGCTGAAGGTGGTGCCGGTGTCGAACCTGGACGCCCTGGCTCACGAGTCGGCGGAACGTGTTGCGGGAGCGCTGCCAATCGGCGCCTGGATCGACGCGCAGCGCGGGGAGGTGTTCGCGACGCTCTACGATCCTGCCGGCCGGGCGGTGATCGTGCCCCCCTCGTCCCTGTCGCCGGCCGAGACGCTCGCGACGTGGCGCGATGTCCTGGGCTCACAGGGGGTGATCTTCGCGGGGGATGGAGCCGTCCGCTATGCGTCCGTGATCCGCGAAAGGCTGGGGGATCGTGCCCACCTGCCCGAGGGGGCTTCCGCGCTTGCCGGCGTGATCGGGCGTCTGGCCGCCCGCGAGCCCGACCGCGCCGTCGCTCCGCACGCAGTCATACCCGTTTACGTCCGTCGTCCGGACGCCGAGATCGCCCGGGACCAGCGCCAGGCTTCCCGGGACGGGCCGCGTGGAGCGGGGGAGATATAGCGGGACGGCAATGAGGAGGAGCCGTTGGGGGCGCTGATCTTCGATCGTGTGCGGTCGGACGCCGATCTCGGCGCGGTGGCTGCCCTCGAGGCTCGCTGCTTCTCGAACCCGTGGACGAGGGAGATGCTCGCGGCGGAACTGCGGGGTTCCTCAGTTGCGCACGTCTTCCTCCTGCGCCAGCCCGACGGCGCAATCGCGGCATTCTGTTCCTGCTGGATTGTGCTCGACGAACTGCACGTGAATACGATTGCAGTGGACGAGCCCCACCGGCGGGCCGGGGTGGGCCGTTCCTTGATGGAGGAGGTGCTGGCGGAAGCCGCGCGACTGGGCGCGACACGCGCGACACTGGAGGTTCGGGAATCGAACGTCGCGGCACGGCGGCTGTACGAGCGACTGGGGTTTTCAGTGGCCGCGGTGCGGCCGAACTACTACACGGCGCCGGTCGAAGATGCGCTGATTCTCTGGCTCGGAAACCTCCCGATTCCTCCGGGGTCGCCGTCTTGAAGCTGCCGGGATCTTGTGCTACCGTGCCCGTATGCAGGCGTCCCACGCGTAATCGGAACCCCCTTCGAGGAGGCGGCCCATGCCGACAGACTTCGCAGAGCTGAAGCGTCAACTGCTGCAGACCGACGAGGAGTACCGCCATCTGGCGACCGAGCATCACCACCTTGACGAGCAGCTGCACGATCTGGCCATCAGGAACTATCTCTCCGAACCCGAACAGCTCCACGAAGTCACCCTCAAGAAGCGCAAGCTCCAGCTAAAAGATCAGATGGAGAACATCGTGCGCCGCCACAGCGCTGGAGATCACGCGCACGCGGCTCACGGATAAGAATCGGCAGACACTCCGCCCGGCCGGAAAGGCCCGCCGGATGCCCGGCGTTTCCGGCCACACTGTTCCCCCGACGCTTCATGAGAATCGATCGCGCTGGATATCCGTTCATCGCCGGGGCCATGCTGCCAGCTCTTGCGCTCGGTACCGCGAAACGACGTGGCGTTGCCGCGGCGTTCGTCCTGCTGGGTGGCTTCTTCGCCTACTTCTTCCGGGATCCTGACCGCGAGGTTCCGCAGGAGGCCGGCCTTGTCGTCTCCCCGGCTGACGGCAGGATCATGATCGCCGGACCAAGCGACGGCCGGTGGTCCCCTCCGGGACACTGGCAGCAGATCACGATCTTCCTGTCCCCGATGGACGTTCACATCAACAGATCCCCTGTCGGGGGGCGCATCACGAAGATCGACTACCGGCCTGGCGCCTTCCTGCCGGCGTACGACCAGGGGGCGAACGACAACGAGCTGAACGAAATCTGGATTGAGCACGAGGGCCGGCCGATCGTGTTCCGCCAGGTGGTCGGGATTCTCGCCAGGCGTATCGTCTGCCGGGTCAGCGAGGGAGACACCGTGCAGCGCGGGGACCGGATCGGGTTGATGAAGTTCGGCTCCCGCATGGACGTGTTCCTCCCCCGCGAGACCGAGCTGCTCGTGCGGGTGGGAGAGCGGGTGGTCGGGGGAGAGACCGTGCTCGCGCGGCTCCGGAGCCCGGGTGCTGCGTAGGCTGCCGCTCCGCAGGCGTGAAGACCGGCAGCGGTTCAGACGTGGCGTCTACCTGCTGCCGTCGATGTTCACGGTCGCCAACCTGTTCTGCGGCTATGCCTGCATCGTGTATGCAACGCAGCAGGATTTCGACACCGCCGCGATCCTCATCGGCGTGGCGATGGTGCTCGACACCCTGGACGGCTTCGTGGCACGGCTGACCAAATCGTCCACGGCCTTCGGCGTCGAGCTCGACTCGCTGGCCGACGTCGTGTCGTTCGGGCTCGCCCCCGCGATCCTCGCCTTCACCTGGGGCCTCTGGCCCCTGAAGCGGCTCGGGTGGGCGGCCGGCTTCATCTATGTCACCGCCGCGGCGATGCGGCTCGCACGCTTCAACATCCAGACGGCGACCGCCACCGACAAACGCTACTTCGTCGGGATGCCCAGCCCGGCTGCCGCAGGCGTCATCGCCTCGACCATCTACCTGTTCCCCTACGGTCTGCAGGAACGCCAGCTCGCGTTCGCCGCCCTCCCGATGGTGGTGATCCCCGCGCTGCTGATGGTCAGCACGGTCCGGTTCCGCAGCGTCAAGGCCATCGACGTGGGGTGGCGCCGCTCGTACATCGCGCTGTTCCTCGCAGCCGTCGCGCTCGCCTTGATCGCGTCCTATCCACGCCTTGCGCTCGTGGTCCTCGCCTACACCTATACCGTCGGCGCGCTCCTGGGCTGGACGTATGCGCGCGTGCGCAAACGCCAGGAGGCCGACGGTCCGCCCGCCGCCGCTGCCGCCCAACCCGAAGTACCCTCACCGCACGAGATGTAGCGCCGGTTCGACACAGAAACCCTTTTCCCTTTTCCCTTTCCCCTTTCCCCTTTCCCCTTTTCCCTTTCTCCTTTTCTCTTCACTCTGCCGGCGCAGCCGCTGAAGGGAGACTCTGCGCCTCGGCTACCGGCAGGCGGACTGTCACAGTCGTGCCCGACCCCTTGACGCTGGTCACTTCAACCGTGCCGCCATTGAGCTCGATGTTGCGCCGGGCGATCGGCAGGCCGAGGCCGGTGCCGGTGGTCTTCGTCGAGAAGTAGGGCTCGAAGACGCGCGCCAGTGCGTCGTCGTCCATACCGATGCCGGTGTCGCGGACACTCAGTCGGACGAATCCGGACTCTGCGGCCGCGTCGAGCGTCAGCGTGCCGGGACCGGGCATCGCATACAACGCATTCTCCACGATGTTCGACAGGGCTCGTCCGAGCAGCGTGCGATCGACGAGCACGGCGGGGAGAGAACCGGGAACGTTGTTGCTGATCGTGATGCGCCCTTCGAGGCCCGTCTGATAGGGACCCAGGATCTCGGCGACAAGCTCCGGGAGGTCGGCCGGCGCACGCCGGGCGGTGGGGGAGGAGGCGAAATTGGAGAACTCGGAAGAGATCTGCCGGAGCAGCCGCACCTGCCCGAGGATCGACGTGACGCAGTTCTCGAGCACCGGGCCCATGGGCTCGCCGCGATCGGCATGGACGCGCTGGAGGTGCTCGGCCGAGAGCTGGATTGGCGTGAGCGGGTTCTTGATCTCGTGCGCTACCTGCCGGGCCATCTCCGCCCAGGCCTCGAGCCGATGCGTGCGTTCGAGCTCCGTGCGCTGCGACTTGAGCTCCGCCGCCATGCTGTTGAACGCGTCCACCAGCCGCCGGAGCTCGTCGGCCGACTTGACCGCGATGCGGGCATCGAAATCTCCTCGTGCGATCCGTCCGGTCGCGCGGGTGAGACGGCGAACGGGGTCGGCGATGCGCTCCGCCATCGATAAGCCGATCCCGGCGCCCAGCAGCACGAAGAACAGTGCGGCAAGGTGCACGCCGCGATCGAGATCGTCGATCTCCCGCTCGATTTCGCGCTGCCGGAGGGTGAGGGGAACCGTGACCAGCGCATCCTCGCCGGCAGACCGCACGGGGGCGGCGGCCAGCATGTACGTGAGGTTACCGATCGTGTCCTGGCGCGCGTAGCTCGGCAGCCGCTCGAGCACGATGGCGCGATAGACGTCGTGAGGCGTGCGGGTGGGGAGCACGCCTGACGCGAACAGATTGCGCTCGGATGTAGCCACCAGCCGTGCTCCGTTGAACACGTTGACGTCCTGGTCGATGACCTGACTGATCCACACCATCACGTTGTCGTTCAGTGTGCCAAGCGCTTCGGCGGTCCGGCGCAGGGGCGCATCGGCTTCGTCGAGCACCCGCTGTGCAATTGCCGCGGTCCGCGCCGCTTCCGCCTCGATGTCGGCGCGGAGGAGCGTCTCGACGTACTCGCGGATCACGACGGCGAGCGCAAGGACGGGAATGGTCGCCGACAGCACGAAGGCCAGGAACAGCTTGCGGTAGAAGCTCGCGCGCACCTCCCGCAGCAGCGCGCCACCGATGCGCGGGCGTTCGAGCGCGAGACGCGTGAACAGCGCCGCGCCGAGCAGAACCAGCACGAAGACGACCCCACCGAACGTGGTGAGCTCGGCAAGATGGACGAAGTGGTCGAAGAGCGTGAGGACCGGATAGCCGATCGCAAAGATCCGTTCGCGATCGTTGGAGAAATAGACGCGATGATCTCTCCCGGCTTTCTCCACGGTGGCCCAGAACGGCTCGCGCGATCGGTACAGCCGTCCGAAGACCTCTTCGGTCAGGGGCCAGGCGGATCGCCCCGACGTATAGAGCGGCTGCAGGCCCCAGCCGTAGATAGCCACCTCCACATTTCCGCCGGGTGTCCCTTCAGCGGGCACGGTACCGGCGGTACGGAACGCTTCGAGGTAGGGATTCTGTGAGGTGATGAACGGCAACGTCTCGTACTCGAAGAGGACGTGAAGGATGATCCCCCCCTGATCGACCACCGCGCCGGTCTCGTCCGGCTGGCAGATGCGCCGCTCGGCGTGCAGCATCGGCCGCTCCTCGGCCCCGAACCGCGCCACTTCCCCGAACACGTCCCAGGCACAGCTCAACGTCCTGTCGAGCGTCGCGGTCGAGTACTCCGGGAGGTTGAGCGCGAAGGGGCTCACGAGACGCCCGGAGGCATCGTACAGCTCGACGGCTGAGGTCAGCCGCTCGCGCGCGAACGCCGTCCTCCGCCAGACTTCGTAGGCCGCGTCCGATGACGGCGCGTCGGTGGCGTCGTCTTCGGCCCGCAGCAGCTCGGGCAGCAGGTCGAGCGCATCTACGTCGCTGCGCGCCTCGTCCATGCGGTCGAGGAGCGTCTGCATGTGGTTCTGGGCCTGCACCGCGTATTGGGTGGCAATGAGCTGGCGGGTCGCGCGCTCGGCCAGGAAGTCCATCGAGGGATACAGCAGGAGCGTCGGAATCAAAAAGGCGAGGAAGAGGACGAGTATCCGCGACGCCACCGTCGCTCGCCGGTACCACCTCGCCAGGCCCGGCCCTGCAAGGGCCGCCGAGCCGCACGAGGCGGAGGCCAGGAGCAGTCCGACAGGGGCGACCGGCCACTGGAGGCGTGCCGCGAGAGCCGCCGCGACGGCTGCGGGCAGGAGCCACAGGCCCACGACGGCGAGGCGTGTCACCGCCGCCCGCCGCGGAATCTGCCAGCGTGCCATGGCGGTAATCAGGATTAGCGTCCCGGCCCAGAGCACGGCAAGATGCGTCGCCAGGATTCCGGCAAGCAGCATGAGACGGGAGGCGTTCCAGGGGTGCAACGAGAACTGCCGCAGATCGATTGGAATGGCCGCGACGACCCCTCCGAGCACGCTGGCGAACAGCGCGATCAATCCGCTCACGAGGGCACCGGCCAGCAGCTGCTGACCAAAGAATCGCGCGGGCGCACCCCGCCTGAGAGGCCTTCGCGGGCGGGTCCCGGCGCGCAGCCGTGCCACGGCGCTGGCCAGCAGGCTGACGACAGCTGCCGCCGTGCCGCCCGACAGCAGCAGCAGGACCGGAGCCGAGGGGGCGCCTCCGGCCACAGTGACAAAGGCCAGCCACAGCAGGAACGCCCCGCCTGCGGTCATGGCGATGACGCCGAAGGTGCTCCGCCAGTAGCCGGGACTCTCCCCTCTGGCGCGACGGTCCAGCAAGGGTCCCGCGAGCAGGAACACCGTGACCGCGAGCACGGCCAGCATCGCCCCACCCACCGCCCGGCGCCAGTCGGTGCGTGCGCGACGGACATCCGACGGATCCACCCACGCTTCCGCAAGCGGCTCGCCCGAGGGAGCGCGCAGCAGGACTGCACCCGGGCTCACACTCTCGCCGGCCCCTTCCAGCCTGGTGCGCAGCGACGCGGGAGCGATCGGCGTCCGGAGCGTGTAGTCGGTCGGCCCGATGGCCGTAACCGCTGGCGAAGGGGAGACCACGTGCTCGGTGGCGACCGACCCGACGCGGCGGCCCTCTGGAGTGGAGATTGGCTCCACGTGCACCAGTCGGAGCCCCAGGGGTGAAGGCGTGAGGAAGAGCGCGGCGCCGCCAGCGGCCCGCTCCCCCGGGATGTCGGACGGAGCCCCTTCCCACGCCCGCGGAACCGTGCCGGAATCGTAGATCGTGACGGCGATGTCGTCGGCGGACCTGCTCGTCCGCCGGATGGCGGCGACAAGGTCGAACAGGGAGCGTGCTTCGTCGCGTCCGCCCGCGAGCGCCGCAGCCGCCGCCGGGGTCCCGGCAATGCGAAGCGAGACCTCGGACACCGCCGCAATCATTGCGTCGAACTGCGCCTGCACGCGTGAGTGCACGCGCCGGACAGCGGCCTCTTCGCTCGGCCCGAACCACCGCCGTTCGAGGGCCCAGCCAGCCAGTCCGGTCAGCGCCGTCAGGAGCAGTCCGCCTGCGAGCAACCGGCGCCAGCTGACGCGGCGCTCGCGCGTGTCGAGGGAGGGCACTCGTAAAGCAGGATACCGCAAAGGTAAACTGGTGAGGTTCGATGACCCACCCCCCGGGTTTGAAGGCCACGCTCAAGCGCGGCGCACTCGTTGCCGCCTCGAACTGGCCGCTCGTGGCCGTCCAGTTCGTCGCCGAGTCCACGCTCAAGCTGCTGCTCGCCGTTCCCGTCGTCGGGGGCATCTTTCTGGCCGTCCTCCTCCTTGGCGGCAATGCCGACCAGCTGCTGGCCGGAGACCTGCGCGATGTGGTCGCGGAAATCTTCGTCGCGGTGCGGCAGAACGTATTTGCGCTCGTGGCATTCACGCTGGCCTTCGGCCTGGTGCTCCTCGGGGGATCCGCACTGACCTTCGTGGTCAAAGGGGGGACGGTCTCACTCCTGGCCTCAGCCGAGGCTGGAGCCGGCCCGATCGAAGATCCTCCGTTACGCCTGCGGACCGTGCGCCTGGCAAACGTCGTCGCCATCGAGCCGTTCCTCGATGGGTGCGCGCGCTTATGGCGGCGGTACGTCAGGCTTGGCGCCTGTCTGCTCGCCGTCTACGGCGTCACCGCGGGAGCGTACCTGGGATTGGTCCTGGGGGGGCTGAGCCTGGTCGAGAACGCCGGCGTGTTCCTCGGATGGAGCATGGCGACGGCCCTGGCCTCGAGCGTTCTGATCGTATGGATCACGCTGGTGAACTTCTTCTATCTGATCACCCAGATGGTGATGGCGGTGGAGGACCTGGGCGTGCGGCGGGCCATCGGCCGTGCCGCCGAATTCGTGCGCGGCAGCCTGCGGGAGGTAGCCGGCATCTTCGGCATCGTGCTGCTGCTCGCGGCAATCGCAACGGTCGCGTCAGTCGTGGCCACTGCCGGATTCGGCCTGATCAATCTCATCCCGATCCTTGGCCTTGCCGTCCTGCCCCTGCAGATTGCGGCCTGGCTCGTCCGCGGATTCGTGTTCCAGTACCTCGCCCTCGCCGCCCTGGGCGCCTACCTCACGCAGTACCGGCACTTCCGGCTTCGTGAGACGCAGATTGCCCTGTCCCGGCGGATTGCCCAGGAGAGACCCGCATGATCGACTATGAGGGATTCCTCTCGCGGGCCGGTGCGCGTATGCAGGAGTCCGCGATCCGCCGCATGGGAACGGTGCTCGCGCAGAAGCAGGACATCATCTCCTTCGCGCCGGGCTACCCGGCGCCCGAGACCTTCCCGTGGTACGAGTTTCAGGAGATCGCCCGCGAGCTGCTGACCGGGACCGACGGCTCGGTGCTCCAGTACGGCCCGACGCGTGGCTTCCGTCCGCTGCTGGAAACGATTGAAGTCATCATGGCAAGCCGCGGGATCGCCACCTCACACGAGCGCCTGCTCATCACGACGGGCTCCCAGCAGGGCCTCGATCTCGTCGCACGCGTGCTCCTCGATCCGGGGGACGTCGTACTTGTCGAGCTCCCCACGTATACCGGCGCCATCACCGCATTCCGCAACGTCCAGGCGGAAATGGTGGGCGTCCAGCAGGAGTCGGACGGGATCGATCTCACTCATCTCGATGAGGTATGGACAAGGCTGGCCCGCGACAACCGGCGCATCCGACTGCTGTACGTCGTCCCGAACTTCCAGAACCCGACGGGGCTCCTGATCGGGCTCGAGAAGCGCCGGCTGCTGCTCGACTGGGCGTCGCGCCGGAACCTGCTGATCCTGGAAGACGACCCTTACCGCGAGCTGTTCTTCGAGGATTCCGCAACGGAAGCGGACGTCCGTCCAATACGGGCAGACGATCACGAGGGGCGGGTCATCTATCTGAGCAGCTTCTCGAAGACGCTTGCGCCCGGCTATCGCGTGGCCTGGATCGATGCGCCGGGGCCGCTCGTGGCAAAGTTCGAGATGGCCAAGCAGGCAGAGGATCTTCTCACCGGCAGCCTCGATCAACGGATCGTCTATGAAGCCTGCCGGCGCGGCGTGCTCCAGCGCCAGCTTCCCCTGCTGCGGCGGCACTACCGGTACAAGCGTGACGTCATGATTGAGGCCCTGCGCCGCGGCCTTGGAGACGACGTGAGCTGGCCCGAGCCACGCGGGGGGTTTTTCCTCTGGGTCACGCTGCCACCGGCGATCGATGCCGACCGCATGATCCCGCGCGCCGTCGGGCACGGCGTGATTTACGTGGCGGGGGAAGCGTTCTTCGTGAACGGCACCGGCGGCACGAACATCGTGCGCCTGTCTTTTTCCGCACCCTCGCCGGATCGCATCCGGGCCGGCGCCACGCGGCTGGCCCTCACCGTCAGGGGGGAACTGGACGCGCTCAGGGCTCGAGGGAAAACGGCAGCGGCACCAGCTCGCCCGGTACAGTCGTGAGCGGCGCAAGGGGAACGACAGGCACGAGCAGCGCCTCCAGCATCGTCAGGCTCCACCTGTTGGTGAGGTCGCCGATGACGCCGATCACGACGGATCTCTGATCCTCATGCCGGGAGAACACCGGCAGCACAGCGAGCTGCTCAGGGAAGGTGACCTGGCCCGCCCGCGAGCCATTCCGGGCGGCAAACGCGGGCAGCGATGACACGTAATACCCCGGAACCACCACGCGATCGCCCACGAGCACCGGTCCGCCCGCCGGACGATAGCTCAGCCCCTGACGCCACTCGATTCCCCCGTGCGCGCGGTGAATGGCAATGAGCATATTGTCCATGCCGGCAAAGTAGACGTGGCGATCGTCAGCGGCAGCCTGTCCCTGCGGTACGCCACCCAGGGATCGCCGGGATTCGCGCGTGCCGGAGGAGGCGCGGAGCGTCAGAAACACCTTGTCACTTGTGCCGACGTACACGCGTCCGCCGAGGGCCAGGGGCTCGCCGGGAGCCGCCCCGACGTGGTAATCCCATTGAGAGGCGCCAGTCTGCACGTCGAACGCGCGGACCCACCCTTCTTTGATCGAGACGATGAGGAGATCGCCGTCGAGCGCGGGGCGAGCCTCGACGACCCCGACCGGACTGCGCCAGATCATCTTGCCGTCAGTGCCCCGGAGCGCGAACAGCTGCCCTCCGGCGGCCGCGATGACCCAGCCGGCGTGCGCGAGCGGCCGTGCAGTCGGCTTCGCGCCCAGATCCGTGCGCCAGACCACTGCGCCCGAGTCCAGCTGCAGGGCATGAACGGCACCACCCGACGCCACATAGACGCGCTGATCGTCGCCGGCGAGAGGTCGTTCTGCCGAGAGCTCTGCCGTCCAGACCGGACGGCCGTCGCGACGGCGGTGACCGGCGATCGTCCCGTTGCTCAGGGGCAGCACCACCACGGTGGGGGTGACCAGGGGAGCCCCGGCCGGGGGCGCTGCCAGTTCGACCGACCAGCGCATGGCGTCCGGAAGGCCTTGCGCGTCCGAGACTCGGGACCCGCCGAGGAGCGCAAGGAACGCGAGGAGCAGTGTAGGGACGGTTCGGGCGGTACACCTACAAGATATTGTGGCTCGCGCCCCGGGATGCACACCTTATAATAGCCCGGTCCCGATCATCATCGTGTCTCACCAAACCATCATCGTTCTCGATTTCGGCTCCCAGCTCACCCAGTTGATTGCCCGGCGGCTGCGGGAGCTGTCGGTGTACTCGGAAATCCTCCCCTTCGATACGCCGGCTGACGAGATCCGCCGGCGCGGGCCCGCTGGGGTGATCCTCTCGGGCGGCCCGACCAGCGTGTCGGACGCCGGGGCGCCGCACTGTGAACCGGGTGTGTTCGAGGCGGGCGTGCCGGTCCTCGGCATCTGTTACGGGATGCAGCTGATGACGGCAGCGCTCGGGGGAGAGGTCGCGCCGGCGCCGCATCGGGAGTTCGGGCTCGCCACGATCCGGATTACGCCGGGAGCGCCGCTTTTCCAGTCCATTCCTGAAGAGCTCCGCGTCTGGGCAAGCCACGGAGACCTGGTGGCGGCGCCTCCTCCCGGCTTTGCCGTGACGGCCACCAGCGCCAACGCGCCTGTTGCGGCCATGGCCGCACCGGATCGCAGAATGTACGCGCTGTTGTTCCACCCGGAGGTGGCACATACCGATCACGGCACGGACATCCTCCGGAACTTTGCCTTCGATGTGTGCGGCTGTACGGGGGACTGGACGATGGCCTCGTTCGTGAAAGAGGCCACAGAACGGGTCCGCGGGCAGGTGGGCGAGGGGAGCGTGGTGTGCGGGTTGAGCGGCGGCGTGGATTCGACGGTCGCCGCGGTCCTCATCCACCGGGCCATCGGCGATCGCCTGACCTGCATCTTCGTCGACAACGGGGTGATGCGGCAGGATGAAGCGGAGCAGATCAGGGCGCGGTTCGAGCGGCTGAAGCTCCCGCTCGTGTTCGTCGACGCCGCCGATCTGTTCCTCACACGGCTGGCGGGGATCATCGACCCGGAGCAGAAGCGGAAGATCATCGGGTCGGCGTTCATCGACGTGTTCGAGGCGGAGGCAGGCAAGCTCGGGACGTTCGACTTCCTGGCGCAGGGGACGCTGTATCCGGACGTCATCGAGAGCGTCTCGGTCATCGGGCCCTCCCACGTGATCAAGAGCCACCACAATGTCGGAGGGCTTCCCGAGCGCATGCGCTTCAGGCTGGTCGAGCCGCTGCGCGCGCTGTTCAAGGACGAAGTGCGGGCCGTGGGCGGGGAGCTGGGCCTGGACGACGAGTTCGTGTGGCGGCAGCCGTTTCCCGGCCCCGGCCTTGCGGTCCGGATCCTGGGAGAGGTCACCGCGTCGCGGCTGAACCTCGTGCGCAAGGCGGATCACATCGTGGCGCAGGAGGTGAAGCGGGCGGGATGGTACCGGACGCTGTGGCAGTCGTTCGCGGTGCTGCTGCCCGTTCAGAGCGTGGGCGTCATGGGAGATGCACGCACGTACGAGTACACGATCGCGCTGCGTGCGGTAGAGAGCAGGGACGGGATGACGGCCGACTGGGCCAGGCTGCCGCACGATCTGCTCGCCGCGATATCGTCGCGGATCGTGAACGAGGTGAAGGGGATCAACCGCGTCGTGTACGACATCAGCTCCAAGCCGCCGTCGACAATCGAGTGGGAATGAGCACAGGCACCGACTTCGTCCATCTTCACCTTCATTCGGAGTACTCGCTGCTCGACGGCGCGTGCCGGATCGAGGAACTGCTCGACCGGGCAGTGCAGCTGAACATGCCGGCGATGGCGATTACCGAGCACGGCAACATGTTCTCGTCGGTTGTCTTCCACGACGCGGCACGCAAGCGTGGCATCAACCCGATCCTCGGGTGCGAGGTGTATGTCGCCCCTGGCGATCGCCGGACGAAGAGCGGCACCCCTGGGGAAACCGCCAACCATCTCGTGCTCCTGGCGGAAACGAAGGAGGGGTACCACAACCTGATCAAGCTGGTCTCGGCCGGCTACACCGAGGGCTTCTACTACAAGCCGCGGATCGACAAGGACCTGCTCGCCCGGCACGCGAGCGGCCTGATCGGGTTGAGCAGCTGCCTCAAAGGGGAGGTGGCGACCGGCATCCGCACCGAGCAGGGGCACAAGGCGCTGCAAGCGGCGGCCGCGTACCGCGACATCCTCGGGCCGGGCAATTTCTTTCTCGAGATGCAGTATCAGGGGATCGACGAGCAGCAGGTGGTCAACGTGGGCCTGCAGCCGATTGCTTCGGATCTCGGGCTCGACCTGGTGGTCACCAACGACGTGCACTACCTCCAGAATTCCGATTTCAAGCCGCACGACATCCTGCTCTGCATCGGCACCGGAAAGACCGTCAACGACAAGGAGCGGCTCAAATACCACGGGGATCAGTTCTATCTGAAGACAGCGGCCGAGATGGCGGTGGTCTTCAAGGACTTTCCGCAGGCGCTCGCCAACAGCGTGCGCATCGCCGAACGATGCAATGTCGACCTCTCCGGCACGGTCAATCACCTCCCGAACTTCGACGTGCCGGCAGGCTTCACGCTCGACGACTATTTCGAGCACGTCGTGCGGGAAGGCTTTGCGCAGCGACTGCCCCGGCTGCAGGAGCTGGCCTCCCGCGGGATCCTGAAGCACACGGTCGACGAGTACGAACGGCGGCTGACCTACGAGATCGACATGATCAAGCAGATGAAGTACCCCGGGTACTTCCTGATCGTGTGGGATTTCATCCGGTATGCGCGCGAGCAGGGGGTCCCGGTCGGGCCCGGGCGCGGATCGGCGGCCGGCAGCTTCGTTGCCTACTGCCTCCGGATCACCGACGTCGATCCGATGGAGTACGACCTCATCTTCGAGCGGTTCCTGAACCCCGAACGCGTGTCGCTGCCCGACATCGACATCGATTTCTGCGAGCGCCGGCGGGGGGAGGTCATCGACTACGTCACCCGCAAGTACGGCCGGGAGAACGTCGCGCAAATCATCACGTTCGGCACGATGAAGGCGCGGGCGGTGGTCAGGGACGTGGCGCGGGTGATGGACATCCCCTATGCCGACGCCGACCGCGTCGCCAAGGCCGTGCCTCCCACGCTCGACATGACCCTGGCCAAGGCGCTCGAGGAGAGCCCGGCGCTCAGGGACCTGCGGGACAAGGACGACCGCGTGCGCGAGCTGCTCGAGGTGGCCCAGCGCCTCGAGGGAATGACGCGGCACGCCTCGGTCCACGCGGCCGGCGTCGTGATTGCGCCGCGGCCGCTCACCGAATTCATTCCGCTTTACAAGAGTCAGAAGGACGAAATCGTCACGCAGTGGGCCATGAAGGAGGTCGAGCGCGTCGGCCTGCTGAAGATGGACTTCCTTGGCCTGAGCACGCTCACCCTGATCCGCGACGCCCTCGACGAGATCAAGCGGACCGAAGGCGTCGACCTCGACATCGACACCATCCCGCTGGACGATGCGAAGACCTACAAGCTGTTTGGCGAGGGGCAGTCGTACGGGGTGTTCCAGTTCGAGAGCTCCGGGATGCGCGAACTGCTCCGCAAGGCAAAGCCGGAACGCCTCGACGACCTGATCGCGCTGAACGCGCTCTACCGGCCGGGACCCCTGAAGAGCGGGATGGTCGACGACTTCATCTCCCGGAAGCAGGGAAAGACGGAGGTCAAGTACGAGCTCCCGCAGCTGGCGCCCATCCTCTCCGACACGTACGGCGTCATCGCCTACCAGGAGCAGGTCATGCGGATCGCGGCGGTGCTTGCCGGCTTCTCCATGGGCCAGTCCGACATGCTGCGCAAAGCCATGGGGAAGAAGGACCCGAAGGTCATGGCCAAGCAGCGCCAGGCCTTCATGGAAGGGGCGCGCGGCAACGGGATCAGCGAGAAGAAGGCCACCAAGATTTTCGACCTGATGGAGTTCTTCGCCGGGTACGGCTTCAACAAGTCGCACTCCACCACGTATGCCTGGGTGGCGTACCAGACGGCGTACCTGAAAGCCAACTACCCGTGGCACTTCATGGCGGCGCTGTTGACGATCGAGGCGGCGAACACCGATAAGCTGGCGATATATCTGGGGGAGTGCCGCGAGCTCGGCATCCCCATCCTCCAGCCGGACATCAACTCCAGCGAGATGGCGTTCACCGTCGACAGGGAGGGGGTGCGGTTCGGCCTCTGTGCAATCAAGAACGTCGGAGAAGGGGCGATTCTCTCGCTCCTCTCGGTGCGCCGCGAGCTCGGGCGCCTCGACTCGCTCCACACGCTCTGTGAGCACGTCGACCTCCGCCTGGTGAACAAGCGCGTGCTCGAGAGCCTGATCAAGGCCGGCGCGCTCGACTCGCTGGCGTGCGAGCCGCACCGCAGCGTGCAGGAGCGCCGCGCCTGCCTGTTTGCTGCGGTCGATCGCGCCATCGAACATGGCGGGCGCCACCAGCGAGACCGCGACAAAGGGCAGTCACAGCTGTTTGGCGGTGCTACCGAGGATGGCCCCTCCGAGACGGTCCGGCTCCCGGACACCCCTCCGTGGCCGGAGGTGCTGCAATTGGCCTACGAGAAGGAGGCGCTCGGGCTCTACATGAGCGGCCACCCGCTCGAGCGCTTCTCGGAGGAGCTGAAGGTCTTTGGCGCCAAGCGCGTCGCCGAGCTCACCGCCTCGGAGCCCGACGTCTGGATCGGGGGAATCGTCAGTGGCCTGCGCCCCCTGAAGACAAAGAAGGGGGACCGCATGTGCGTGTTCATGCTCGACGACATCGCCGGCAGCCTGGAGGTGGTCGTGTTCCCAGAAACCTTTGCCAAGCACGGATCGCTGATTGAAGGGGACGCGATGCTGCTCGTCCGGGGAAAGTACGAACGGGATGAAGAGTCGGCGCGGCACGTCGCCACCGAGCTCCTCCCGATCGCGGCGCTGAAGGAACGGACGACCCGTGAGGTGGTGATTCACCTCTCGGGCCCGTCGGCACGCCGGAACACCTTCGAGGCCCTGGCCGAGCTGCTCACGAAGCACCGGGGAGATCGGCGGGTATTCCTCGAACTGGCGGTCCGCAGCCAGGACAAACCTCTGCGTGTGCGCTCCGAGGTCGCTCAGCGCGTCCGGCCCTCCGAACGTCTCGTCACCGAGGTCGAACAGATCTGCGGGGCCGGATCGGTGGAGTTGCGGTGAGCTCCACGCGGATACCTGAACTGCTCGAGTTCGAGGAGCCGGTCGGCGTGCTGCTGAAGGAGATCGAAGCCCTGAGCATGCTGCCGCAGACGGCGGATCGTCAGCGATCCATCGACACACTGCGCCGCCGGGCCGATGAGATCCGGGCGGAGCTGTACGCCAGCCTCACACCGTGGCAGCGGGTGCTTGTCGCGCGCCACTCCTCGCGCCCGAACACGCTTGATTACGTGGAGCGTCTGTTCACCGGGTTCGACGAGCTCCACGGCGACCGCCGCTTTGCCGACGACCACGCAATCGTCTGCGGGTTCGCGGACTACAAAGGGCAGCCGGTCTGCCTGGTCGGGCACCAGAAGGGCGGAGATACGAAGCAGAAAATCTTCCGCAATTTCGGATATGCGAGACCAGAGGGCTACCGCAAGGCCCTGCGGATCATGCAGCTGGCGCACAAGTTCGGACGTCCCATCGTGGTGTTCATCGACACCCCCGCGGCCTACCCCGGTATCGAATCCGAAGAACGTGGCGTGGCCGAGGCCATTGCCTACAATCTCCGCGAGATGGTCATGCTCGACGTCCCGATCGTCGTGATCGTCTGCGGGGAGGGGGGAAGCGGCGGCGCACTGGGCCTCGCGATCGGCGACCGCGTCCTGATGCAGGAGTTTGCCGTCTACAGCGTGATCCCGCCGGAAGGCTGCGCGGCCATTCTCTGGCGGGACGCCAACCGGAAGGTGGAAGCAGCCGAGGCGCTGAAGATCACAGCGCCCGATCTGCTGCAGCTCGGGCTCATCGACGAGATCGTCCCGGAGCCGGCCGGGGGCGCACACAACGACCACGCCCTGGCGTGCTCGCTCGTGGACCAGGCGCTCGAGCGCACGCTCGTGGCGCTGGCAGGCGTGCCTGCCGAGGCACGCCTGACGGAACGCTACGAGAAGTTCCGTCGGATGGGGCGGGAAGGACAGGCCTTCGTGGACATGCAGTCGCAGATGCCCTCTAGCAGTGCTCGACATCCGGAGAATCCCGTCGCAGGTGGCCCGACAGGCGACGGCGGCCCCGCTGCATGAAGACTCTCGTCTGGCACCACCTGCCGTGTGACGAAACCCGCTCGGCCGAGCTCGCCGCCGCCCTGAACCTCCATCCGACGGTCGCGCGGCTCCTGTGCATGCGCGGCCTCGCGGATCCGGAGGCGGCTCTCCGATTCCTTCAGCCCTCGCTCGATCACCTGCACGATCCGATGCGGCTCACCGGCATGTCCGCGGCTGTCGAGCGGCTGGAAGGGGCGGTCGCGCGGCGCGAGCGGATTGCGATTCACGGGGACTATGACGTGGACGGCATCACGTCCACCGTCATTCTCCGCCGCGCCCTCGAAATGCTCGGCGGCGACGTCGTCCATTTCATCCCGGAGCGGCTGCGGGACGGCTACGGGCTCCAGCCCGCCGCCATCGAGCGGCTGCACGCGGACGGCGTGTCGCTGATCGTCTCGGTCGACTGCGGAATCCGCGGGATGGACGCCGCGCGACGGGCACGGGAGCTCGGAGTCGATCTGATCATCACCGACCATCACGAACCGGATGGTGAGCTCCCGGCGGCGCTCGCGGTCATCAATCCAAAGCGCCACGACTGCACGTACCCTGACAAGTCGCTTGCAGGTGTCGGCGTCGCGTTGAAGGTGGTCCAGGCTCTCTGCGATCGGGCCGGACGCTCGAAGTGGCTGCCGGCCTTCGTCAAGATCGCGGCGATCGGCACGCTGGCAGACGTCGTGCCCCTGGTTGGTGAGAACCGCGTCATCGCCCGGCTCGGCCTGGCCTCCCTGAGCCGTGGTCCCCACACGGTGGGGCTCAGGGCGCTCCTGGACTGCAGCGGCCTGTCCGGGAAGACCATCGACAGTTACCAGGTAGCCTTCATGCTGGCCCCGCGAGTCAATGCGGCCGGGCGGATGAGCACTCCTGATATCGCCACTCGTCTGCTGCTGGCCACCGATAATGCCTTTGAAGCCCAGGCCCGTGGCCTTGCTCAGCAGCTCAACGACGAGAACCTGAAGCGCCAGCAGGAGGAGGCGGAACTGGTGGTCCAGGCCAGGAAGGCCATCGAGACCGACCCGGCCGTTGGCGCCCACAACGTCCTCGTAGTAGGAGGGATCGGCTGGCACAGGGGGGTCATCGGCATTGCCGCCTCCAAGCTGGTGGACGCCTATCACAAGCCGGCCATCGTGCTCTCCATCGACGGTGATGTCGCCCATGGATCCTGCCGGAGTATCCCTGACTTCGACATGCTCGGCGCCCTCGAACGCTGCGCGGACCTCTTCGTGAAGTTCGGCGGGCACAAGCAGGCAGCCGGATTGACGATGGAGGCTGGACGGGTGCCGGAGTTCCGGGCTCGGATCAATGCGTGGGCAGACGATGTGCTGCACCCCGATCAGCTGCGCCCACGGCTCCGGATCGACGCCCCTCTGGCGCTCAAGGCGATCACGCACGACCTCGTCCGCGGCCTGGACTCGCTCGGCCCGTTCGGGATGGGCAATCCGCGGCCGGTCTTCCACGCCAACCCGGTGGAAATCGTGGACGGCCCTCGCACCATCAAGGAGCGGCACCTCAAGATGACCTTCAGCCAGGAGGGCCGCCGCTTCCGGGCCATTGCGTGGCGCGCTGCCGAACGAACCGGCTTCCTCGAGCAGCATCGGGCCGCGGTGAACCTGGCGTTTTCGCTCGACCGGAACGAATACCAGGGTGAGACCTACCTGGAGCTCAGCGTCTGCGACATCAGGGCACCTGAAGACCTACAATAGTTATCTGCTCCCTGTTCTCATACTTTCCGCTCCTGATACGGGCGGGGGGCGTCCACCCGAGAGAACGTCCGGCCGTCTTCCCGCCAGGCTGGGCCCTCCTTCCGCCAGCAGAGTCAAGGGGAAGCTGGAAACGGGCAGCCGGAAGCAGGAAGCTGGAACGGGAAAGCTGGAAACAAGAAGCGGAGATCTGGATCCCTCCTGATGCGCTGGCAGAAAGCCGCCCGGCTGGTAATAGCCGCGTTCGTGATCGTCTTCGTGGCGGTCGTCGTCGTGGCTCTGCGCCGACCAGCGCCCGCGGACGGGCCGGCCACCACGCCGAGAACGCGCCCTGACACGATCGCGGAAACCCGTGGCGGCACGACCACGCGATACGGCGCCGACGGCAAGGAAACCTTCACGCTCGACTTCGAGGACCAGCTCACGTACCCGGACGGGCGGAACATTCTCAAGAACGCCACGATCCGGCTCCCGGAACAGAACGGCCGGAGCGTCAACGTGACCGGGGGTGAAATGCAGGTCGCGATGGCTGAGGGGGGCGGCCTCTCGACCGTCAACGCTACTCACGGGGTGAAGCTGGAAGGGAGCGACGGACTGGTCGTCACCGGCGATCAGGCGAGCTTCGACGAGAAGTCGGGCATCCTGACCGCTCCGGGGGACGTGCAGTTCGCGCGCGGGCGAATGACTGGTTCCGGCACAGGGGCGACGTACGACCGCAATCGGGATGTGCTCTGGCTGCTCGCGAAGGCGCGGATCGACGTCACCCCGGATCCCACCGGCGGCGGAGCGATCCAGGCGACCGCCGGCTCCGCAGGGCTCGCGCGCGCAGAGCATTACATCAGCCTGGCCGGGGGGTCCCGCATCGTCACCGACGGACGCACACTCGCGGCCCGGGACATGACGATCCATCTGACGGAGGACGACCGCGCCGTCCGGACCATGGCGCTCCGTGGCGACAGCCGGATTACCGGGAGTGGATCCGGTGCCAGTGCCGAGGACATGGCGGCGCAGGACATCGACCTGACGTACTCGCCCGACGGGCGCACGCTCCAGCAGGCGAAGCTGGTTCAGAAGGCCGACGTCCAGCTCGCGGGCGCCGGGGGGAAGCGGATCACCGCCCGGCTCATCGATCTCCACCTCGGGCCTGACGGCTCCACGGTCACCACCCTGAATGCGGATGAGAACGTGCAGTTGAGCCTCCCGGCGGCTGGAACCGAACCGGCCAGGCGGATTGACGCCGCCACTCTCCGCTCTGGCGGCCCTGAAGGCATTCAGACGGCCGCGTTTGGCGGGGGGGTGACGTTCAAGGAGTTGCGCGCCGGAGGCCGTGGCGCCCCGCCGGCGGAGCGGACCGGGCGGTCACAAACGCTGGTGATCGAGACACAACCTGGGCTCGGCGACATCAAGCAGGCGGATTTCCGCGGTAACGTGCAGATCCATGACGGCGGGACGTCAGCTGAGGGGAAACGGGCGATTTACCACGTGGCTGCCGATGCGTTCGATCTCATTCCCTCCCCACGGGATGCCGGCCCGCCCTCCTCGGTGAATGACGGCCGCGTGCTCGTCAACGCCCGCACCGTCAAGTTCACCGTCGGCACCCGCAAGCTCGAGGCCGACACCGACGTCCGGAGCTCGCTGCAGCCGCAGGCTCGCGGGGAGGACAAGCGCCAGAGGGCCAAAAACAGCCCTCCGGCGGCGGGGAAAGACGGTGGCCGGCTCCCGTCCATGCTGAAGGAGAACGAGCCGGTGAACGTAACGGCAAACCGCCTCGCGTACGACGGCGCGGCAGGGCTGGCGACGTACGACGGAGACGCCAGGCTGTTCCAAGGGCAGACGCAGGTCCAGGCCGACACCATCATCATCGACGATAGGACCGGGAACCTCACCGCGCGCGGGCGTGTACGGTCGATCATGTTCTTCGAGGAAACCGACGCGAAGACGACGGCCACGCGACTGGTCCCGACGAGGGCCACGAGCGAAACGCTCGTATATACGGAAGACAAACGAATCGCCACCTACACGGCCGGTCCCTCCGGGAAGGCCAACGTGGTCGGGCCCCAGGGAGACGTGACGGCGGACCGGATCGAGTTGTTCTTGAAGGAAGGGAGCAACGAACTCGAACGCGCGGAAGCGCACGTCGGTGTCACGGCGCGGGAGGGCGCCCGCATCGCGACAGGAAACCACCTGATTTACACAACGGCGGACGAGACGTACGTGATGAACGGCAGCCCGGTGGAGATCGAAGAGAAAACGCCGGGTGAGTGCCGGGTGACGGTGGCGACATCCGTAACGTTCCGGAAGTCGAACGTCGACACGACCATCAAGAGCAATGGCATTTCTCCGGCCCGCAGCAGGCCGTGCGCGGCCCCAGCAGGGAACTGATGGCTACCCTGCACGCGGAAGAGCTGACGAAGGCGTACGCCGGGCGCACCGTGGTGCGGGGTGTGAACCTCGAGATTGCCTCAGGGGAGGTGGTCGGCCTGCTGGGTCCGAACGGGGCGGGGAAGACGACGACGTTCTCGATGGTGGTCGGCCTGGCGTCGCCCGACTCCGGACGGGTCCTGCTGGACGGCAGCGACGTCACTGACGACCCGATGTACGTGCGAGCCAGGCGGGGAATTGGCTATCTGCCGCAGGAACCATCGATCTTCCGTGGTCTGTCGGTCGAGCAGAATCTCATGGCCATCCTGGAGACGCTCGACATGGACAGCCGGGCGCGACATCGTCGGATGCGGGAGCTCCTCGGAGAACTCGGGCTGACCCCCCTGGCCAAGGCGGCAGCGTACACACTCTCTGGAGGTGAGCGGCGGCGGGTGGAAATCACTCGTGCGCTTGTGATGTCTCCGAGGTTCATGCTGCTCGACGAGCCCTTTGCGGGCATCGACCCCATAGCCGTTACGGACATCCAGAAGATCATCTTCCACCTGAAATCCCGCGGAATCGGGGTGCTGATTACCGACCACAACGTAAGGGAAACCCTGCGAATCACCGACCGCGCGTATATCGTGCATGATGGGATCATCTTCAAGAACGGCACGCCCGCTAGCCTGGCCGCCGACGAGGACGTGAAACGGATTTACCTCGGCGCCGACTTCCGATTGGACTAAAATCAGGGTGGCGGGACCCACGAACCGACCATGGCAATCCAGCAGAAACTACATACAAAGCTCGTTCAGAAGCTCATTCTGACGCCCTCGTTGCAGCAGGCGATCAAGCTGCTGCCGATGTCGACGCTCGAGCTGGCAGATCTTCTGAACCAGGAGATGGTGGAGAACCCGCTGCTGGAGGAGGTCCCGACCGAGGAGTTGCAGCCGGCGGAGCAGCAACAACCTGAAAAGCAGGAGGCCCAGCCCGCCACCGAGAAGCCCGACACCTGGGACGACGCCGATTACGACTACTTCTTCGGCGACTACCTGGACGACGGCTACCGCTCGCGCACCCCTTCTGAAGTGAAGGAACTGCCGCCAATCGAGAACACGCTCTCCACGGCGGCCTCGCTCGCCGACCACCTGCTCTGGCAGCTCTCGCTGCAGACCCACGACGACGGCGTGAAGGAGATCGGGGGGGCGATCATCGGCAACCTGGATGACGATGGCTACCTGGTCGCCTCGGTTGAGGAGATCGCTGCCATGGGGGAGTGGCCCGTCGGGGACGTGGAGCGGGCGCTGCAGCACGTGCAGACGTTCGACCCTATCGGCGTCGCCGCGCGGGACCTCCAGGAATGTCTCTGGCTGCAGATCCTCCACCTCGGGCTGGAGGGCACCCCCTCGGAAAAGATCGTCACCGAACACCTGCGGCTCCTGCAGAACCACCAGGTCCCCGAGATTTCCCGGAAGCTCGGGATGCCCATCGAGGAACTGAAGCAGCACGTCGAGATCATCAGGAACCTCGACCCCAAGCCTGGCAGCCGGTACAACCCCTCGCAGTCGCAGTACGTCATCCCGGACGTCTACGTCGTCAAGATCGAGGATCAGTACGTCGCCATGCTGAACGAAGAAGGGCTGCCGCAGCTGCGGATCAGTCCGGTCTACCGGCGGCTGCTCGACAAGAGTGCACAGGCTGGTGCGGAGTCCGGCGACGAAACGCGTGCGTACGTCAAGGACAAGTTCCGCTCGGCGCTGTGGCTGATCAAGTCGGTGGATCAGCGGCAGAAGACGATTCACAAGGTCGCCACGAGCATCATCAACTTCCAGCGGGAGTTCCTCGATCAGGGCATCGAGTACCTGCGTCCGCTGGTGCTGCGCGACGTGGCGAACGACATCGGCATGCACGAGTCGACGGTGAGCCGGGTCGTCAACAACAAGTACATGCACACGCCCCAGGGCGTCTTCGA
>Ga0183260_10000394_pt1 | contig 36731 bp, 38 predicted proteins | sample AntDrymUQ4972206_2_FD_129768 | JGI IMG/M metagenome (GOLD analysis project Ga0183260, IMG submission 129768) | Polar desert sand microbial communities from Dry Valleys, Antarctica - metaG UQ497 (22.06) (version 2) (version 2) | ecosystem: Environmental > Terrestrial > Soil > Desert | place...
CCCCGGCATCGACGGCACCGAACGACACGGCGGCGCCGCCGTCAGCCTCCGATGCACCACCGGCCGCATCGGCGGCGGCACCCGCGTCGGACTCGACCGCCGCACCGTTGCCGGCGGCGCCGGCTCCCTCGCGGGCCACGCCGAGCGCCCCGCCCCCGCCCCCGGACCCCGAGCCGGAGCCCGAACCCGAGCCAGAGCCAGAGCCCGAACCTGAGCCGGAGCCGCCCCGGTCGAGTGGGATCGTCTGTCCGGTGCGCGGCGCCGCCTACTCCGACACGTGGGGCGCCTCCCGGTCGGGTGGTCGCAGTCACCAGGGCGTCGACATGCTGGCTCGGCGGGGCACGCCGCTGTACGCCGTCGTGTCGGGCTCGGTGCTCTTCAAGCAGACGAGCCTCGGCGGCAACTCGGTATGGCTGACCGGCAACAACGGGACGAAGTACTTCTACGCCCACCTCGACTCGTTCGAGGGGTCGAGTCGATCTGTCTCCCAGGGGGAGACGATCGGCTACGTCGGCTCGACCGGCAACACCGACACGTCCCACCTCCACTTCGAGGTGCACCCCGGCGGCGGCGCCGCCGTCAACCCCTACCCCTACGTGCGCGACGCAGGCTGCTAGACTCTCCGTCCGAGTTCGACTCGCGCGGCCAGTTGGCCGCAGGCGGCGTCGATGTCGGTGCCGCGGTTGCGGCGGACGGTGGCGTTAACGCCGAGCGCGCCGAGTCGATCGCGGAAGGCGGCGACGGTGGCCGCCGGGCTGCCGGTCGTCGGCCAGCCCGGCGTCGGGTTGAGCGGGATCAGGTTGACGTGGGCCGCCGGGCGCAGGCGCCGACACAGCGCCGCCAGCTCGACGGCGTCGGACGCGCGGTCGTTGACGCCGTCGATCATCGCCCACTCGAAGCTGAGCCGCCGGTGGTTCACGTCGACGAACCTCTGCGCCGCCGCCACCAGCTCGTCGATCGGGTAACGCCGGTTGATCGGCACGAGCTCGTCGCGCAGTGTGTCGCTGGCGGCGTGCAGGCTGACGGCCAACGTCACCGGCAGATCCCGCTCGGCCAGGCGCCTGATCCCGGGCACCACGCCGACGGTGGAGATTGTCAGGTGGCGGGCCGACAACCCGAGGTCACCGTGCAGTCGGCGCACGGCCGCCCACACAGCCGGCTCGTTGGCCAGCGGCTCGCCCATCCCCATGAACACCACGTTGCTGACCCGTCGCTGGCGATCGCGGGCCCAGCGGGCGGCCCGCACGACCTGCTCGACGATCTCGCCGGCCGTCAGGTGGCGCTGGAACCCGGCCTGGCCGGTGGCGCAGAAGCCGCACCCCATTGCGCAGCCGGCCTGGCTCGACACACAGACCGTCGCCCGCTGCGGGTACAACATCAGCACCGTCTCGACCTGGGCGTCGCCGGCGACCGACCACAGGAACTTGACGGTGTCCTGGCCGTCGCTCACCGATGTCGTCACGAGCTCCAGTGCCGTGGGCAGAGCCGCCGCCAAGCGGTCGCGCAACCCCTGGGGCACGTTGGTCATCTCGTCGGGTGCGGCGAGCTGCTCGTACAGGCCGTGCCAGACCTGCTCGAGGCGGTACCGGGGCTCGCCCGCCAGCAGCTCGCCCAGGTCGTCCCGGTCGACGCCGTACCGGGTAGCCGCGGCCATCACCCCTCCCCCGATGGTCGCGACGGCAGGGTGTAGGCGACGTCGGCGTGGTGGACCTCGAAGCCGAGGGCGCCGTAGAGACGCACGGCGGCGCGGTTCTCCTCGTCGACGTGGAGCATCCCGACGTCCACGCCGCGGGCGGCGATCGAGTCGAGGCCAGCGAGCGTCAGCGCCCGGCCGAGGCCGAGCCCTTGAAAGTCGGGATCAACGCCGATGACGTAGATCTCACCCAACACCGGATCGGTGTTCTCGTGCAGCTTGGTCCAACAGAACGCCGCCAGCCGTCCGGCCCGCTCGTGCAGCAGGAAGCCGCCCGGGTCGAACCACGCCTCGGCCTGGCGCTGCGCCAGGTCGGCGCGCGTCCAGCCAGCCTGCTCGGGGTGGCCGGCGAAGGCTCGATTGTTGACGGCCAGCCAGGCGTCGTCGTCGACGCCGGGGACGAACGAACGCGTCGTCACCCCGGCTCGCTGGCCGATCGGCAGGGGCCGGCGCATCTGCAGGAGCCGTCGCCGCGCGGTCACGCCGAGGCGGGTGGCGAGGCGCTCGTCGTCCGCTGTCGGTGACGAGCGCCACCAGTGGATCTCCGCCGCGTCGCGCGTCAGCGCCGTGACCAGCGCCGGCACGATCTCGTCGGCGTCGGCGGCGGGGTCGACGACGACTTCCAGCGACGACGACTCGCTGCTCGGCACCAGTTGCGCGAGTCCAACCAGCCGGCCGGCGTCATCGCGCGCCGTGCGGGCGACCCGGCCGGCGGTGTCGTGGACAAGGGCCAGCAGGTGCTGGTCAGACAGTGCTGGACGCCCGCTTCGGGCGGCGACACGAGCCACGAAGACGAGCAACTCCTGGCGTTCGGCCGCGGCCGCAACGGTGACCATGGGCCCAGTCTGGCGGGCGAGGACGCTTCCTTGCTGACGCACGGAGTGTGTACACTTTGTGGAACCAGGTTCCCGCCACCTGGTGTGTGCGACCGCTGGGATCCGCCGCCCGGCGTCGCATCGTGCGACGGCCCCTCCCACCAGGGGCCGTCGCCGCGTGCGCCCACCTGTTCACGTTCGGGCTTCGCCGACCGGCCAAGCCGGATCGGCTGCGCCTGCCGAGCTCGCCGCCGACCCTTCGGATCGGCGCTCGCCCAACCTCAATCCGTCCGCAACTACGGAGCTTCGGCGATCTTGTGGGCGCGCTGCAGCATCCGCTCGGCCGTGCGTAACGCCCGTTCGGCTTCGTAGATCGCGGCAACGACGTCCTCGTGGTTGGAACCGAGGTGCGGCCCGACGAGGTCGGCGACTCGCCGCCGGTACGTCCCCACGATGTCGGCGGCCGCCGCCAGCTCGGCCGCCGCCGTCGTTCTCATGCCTTCACCCTGGCAGCTCACCTCTAGCCTCGCCAACCGTGGCCACCGTCCCCGAGCGCGACGACCTGCAGGCGCTGACCGGGTACCACTCCGCACAGGTCGACGTGGCCGTGCGGCTGAACGCCAACGAGTCACCCTTCCCGCCACCGGCGGCGTGGCGGGCGGCGTACGCCGAGGCGGTGTCGTCGATCGCCTGGGAGCGCTACCCGGACCGTCAGGCGACGGACCTGCGCCAGGCCATCGCCGCCTGGCACGGGGTGCGCCCTGACCAGGTCTTCGCCGCCAACGGTTCCAACGAGGTGTTGCAGACGTTGCTGCTGGCCTACGGCGGGCCGGGGCGGCGGGTCGTCACGTTCGAACCGACCTATCAACTGCACGGCCACATCGCCCGGGTCACCGGCGCCGAGGTCGTCGAGGGGGACCGGGGAAGCGACTTCGCCATCGACGCCGACAGCGCCGCCGAGCTCGTGACCACCGCCCGGCCGGCGGTGACGTTCCTCTGTTCGCCGAACAACCCGACCGGCCGCGTCGAAGCGCCCGGCCTCGTGCGCCGACTGCTCGGCATCGTGCCGGGTCTGCTTGTCGTCGACGAGGCCTACGCCGAGTTCTCCGACTGGACCGCGCTCGACCTGATCGACGACGACGTCCCGCTCTGCGTCGTGCGCACGTTCTCCAAGACGTGGTCGATGGCCGGCGTCCGCCTCGGCTACCTCGTCGGCCCGCCGTGGGTGGTCGAGACGCTGGACAAGGTCGTGCTCCCGTATCACCTCGACGCGGCGAAGCAGGTGGCCGGCCGGCTGGCCCTGCGCTTCGGCGGCGAGATGACCAGCCGGGTCGGCCAGATCGTGGCCGAGCGGCAGCGGGTGACGGCGGCGCTGGCCGCCCAGCCGGTCGACGTGTTCCCGAGCGGGGCCAACTTCGTGCTGTTGCGCCCGCGGCTACGGCCGGGTCGGGCCGTGTGGCAGTCGCTCGTCGACGCCGGCGTGCTGGTGCGCGACTGCTCGAGCTGGCCCCGGCTGGACGACTGCCTGCGGGTGACGATCGGGACGCCGACCGAGAACGACCGCTTCCTCGCCGCGCTGGCCGATGCGCTCGAGGATCGAACCGGAGAGGACGGCTGATGGCCCGGACTGCGACGCGTACACGAGTGACCAAGGAGACGTCGGTCGAGGTGGTCATCGATCTCGATGGCGCCGGCACGACCGAGGTGTCGACCGGCATCCCGTTCTACGACCACATGCTCGACCAGCTCGGTCGCCACGGCGGTTTCGACCTGACGGTGCGAGCGACCGGCGACCTGCACATCGACACCCACCACACCGTCGAGGACGTCGCCCTCGCCCTCGGCGAGGCGTTCCGCGAGGCGCTCGGCGACAAGGCGGGCGTGCGCCGGTTCGCCAGCGGCTCGTTCCCGCTCGACGAGGCGCTCGTCACCATCGCGCTCGACCTGTCCGGGCGGCCGTTCGTGGCCTGGGACGTCGAGCTACCTGAGTCGCTGCCGCTCGGCCAGCCGGCCTTCGATCCGCAGCTGGCTGAGCACGCCGTGTCGTCGTTCGCGACGGCCGCCGGCATCACGCTGCACGTGACGAAGCAGGCCGGCCGCAACGTCCACCACATCATCGAGGCCACGTTCAAGGGGCTGGCCCGCAGCCTGCGCGACGCCGTGCGCATCGACGGCGCTGGGGGTGTGCCCTCGACCAAGGGCGTCCTGTGACACCTCGCCCGCTCGTCGCCGTCGTCGACTACGGCATCGGCAACCTGCACTCGGCGCAGAAGGCCCTGCAGCGCCAGGGTGCCGACGCCCGCCTGACGGCCGACCCCGGCCTCATCGCCGACGCTGTGGCCGTGGTGCTGCCGGGTGTCGGGGCGTTCGGCGCCTGCATGGCTGCGCTCCGGACGGCAGGACTGGCGGACCCGACGCTCGCTGCGATCGCCTCGGGTCGGCCGTTCCTCGGCATCTGCGTCGGATGCCAGATGTTGTTCGACGCCAGCCAGGAGGACCCGACCGCTCGTGGCCTCGGTGTCCTGGCCGGCACCGTCCGGTGGATCCCCGCCGGCGTCAAGCGACCGCACATGCAGTGGAACCGCCTCGACGTGACCCGGCCCGACGACTCGCTGTTCGCCGGGCTGGGGGCGCGCCCGTGGTTCTACTTCGTGCACTCGCTCCACGGCGTTCCCGACGACCCCTCGACGGTCACCGCGACCTGTGACTATGGCGGCCCGCTCAACGTCGCCTTCCGGGCGGGCAACGTGTTCGCCGCCCAGTTCCACCCGGAGAAGTCGGCGACCGCCGGGCTCGGCCTGCTGGCCAACTTCGTCGCCGGCCTCGAGGTGCCGGCATGATCGAGCTGTACCCGGCCATCGACCTGCGGTCCGGGCGGGTCGTCCGGCTGCGCCACGGCGACTACGCCACCGAGACGGTCTACGGCGACGATCCGGTGGCGGTCGCCACCGCGTTCGCCGACGCCGGGGCCGGCTGGATCCACGTCGTCGATCTCGATGCGGCCCGGTCCGGAGAAGCCGTCAACCGGGCCGTCGTCACGGCGGTGGCCGCGGCCGTGGCCGGTCGAGCCCGCGTGCAGACCGGCGGGGGCGTGCGGTCGCTCGACGACGCCCGTGCGCTGGCCGACGCCGGCATCGCCCGAGTCGTGATGGGCTCGGCCGCCCTCGCCGAGCCGGCCCTCGTCGACCGGGTGGCCGCCGTCATGCCCGTCGCCGTCGGCCTCGACCACCGTGACGGTCGCCTCGCTGTCCACGGCTGGACTGAACTGTCGGCCACGACGGTGGCGCAGGCCCTCGAACGCTTCGCCGCGGCCGAGGCGTTCGTGGTCACCGCCATCGAGCGCGACGGCGTGCTCGCCGGCCCCGACGTCGACGGGTTGACCGAGGCCGCTCTGCTGGCACCCGGACGGGTCATCGCCAGCGGCGGCGTGGCTGGGTTGGACGACATCGGCGCCCTCGCCGGTGTGCCCGGCCTCCACGGCGTCATCACCGGGACGGCACTGTACGAAGGGCGCTTCAGCGTCGGCGCAGCGATCGCCATGCTCGGGCGGCGGCCGTGATCGTCGCCCGCGTCATCCCCTGCCTCGACGTCGACCGTGGGCGGGTTGTCAAGGGCACCAACTTCGTCGACCTGCGCGATGCCGGCGACCCCGTCGAGCTGGCCGCCCGCTACGACGCCGAGGGCGCCGACGAGCTCGTCCTGCTCGACATCACGGCGTCGAGCGATCAACGCGACACGATGGTCGAGGTCGTTACCCGTACAGCCGACGAGGTCTACATCCCCTTCACCGTCGGCGGCGGGATCCGTTCCGCCGAGGACGCGCGACGCATGCTGCGGGCCGGCGCCGACAAGGTCAGCGTGAACACGGCGGCGGTGAAGCGTCCCGCGCTGATCGAGGAGATCGCCGGCCAGTTCGGGGCCCAGTGCGTCGTCTGCGCCATTGATGCCAAGCGGCGCGACCCTGAGCTGCCGGCCGCCGGCTTCGAGGTCTACCTCCACGGCGGACGCACCCGGACGGGCATCGATGCCGTCGAGTGGGCGGAACGGGCGACGGCCGCCGGGGCGGGCGAGATCCTGCTCACGTCGATGGACCGCGACGGGACGAAGCAGGGCTTCGACCTCGACCTGACGCGGGCGGTCGCCGAGGCCGTCACCGTTCCGGTGATCGCCAGCGGCGGTGTCGGCACGCTCGAGCATCTCGTGGAAGGCATCACCGACGGCGGCGCCGACGCCGTGCTGGCGGCCTCGATCTTCCACTTCCGTGAGCACACGATCGCCGAGGCCAAGGCCCTGATGGCGGCGGCCGGCATCACGGTCCGGGAGACCTGACCGGTACCGTCGGCGCGATGACGCAGGAGACGAAGAAGGAAACCGCGATGCAGTATCGCCGGCTGGGCCGGGCCGGGATCAAGGTGTCGGTGCTGTCATTCGGCAGCTGGGTGTCGTTCGACAACCAGCTCAAGGACGACCTCGCCCTCGAATGCATGCAGGCCGCCCACGACGCCGGTTGCAACTTCTTCGACAACGCCGAGGTCTACGCCGGCGGCGAGAGCGAAGCGATCATGGGCCGGGTGCTGGCTGAGCTCGGCTGGCCCCGCCATTCCTACGTCCTCACGACGAAGCTGTTCTGGGGCATCCACGACGGCGTCAACACGAAGAGCACGCTCAACCGCAAGTACCTGATGCAGGGCATCGAGGGGTCGCTGGGCCGTCTCGGGCAGGACTTCGTCGACGTCCTCTACTGCCACCGTGCCGATCCCGACACGCCGCTCGAGGAGACGGTCTGGGCGATGAGCGACATCGTGTCGTCGGGCCGGGCGCACTACTGGGGCACGAGCGAGTGGGCCGCCGACGAGATCCGCGGGGCGATCGAGATCGCCGAGCGCCACCACCTGCACAAACCGGTGACCGAGCAGCCGGAGTACAACCTGCTGGCTCGGACGCGAGTCGAAGAGGAGTACGCCCGCCTGTTCGCCGACACCGGATACGGGGCGACGATCTGGAGTCCTCTCGCCTCCGGACTCTTGACCGGCAAGTACCGCGACGGCGTGCCCGAGGACTCCCGCGGCGCGCTCGCCGGCTACGGCTGGCTGGCCACCCGGCTGACCGACCCCGAGGCCGTCGGCAAGGTCGAGAACCTGCGCCCGATCGCCGACGAGCTCGGGTGTTCGATCGCTCAGCTCGCCCTCGCCTGGTGCGCCGCCAACCCAAACGTGTCGACGGTGATCACCGGCGCCAGCCGCCCGGCCCAGGTCGTCGAGAACTTCGAGGCCGTCGCGATCATCGACCGCCTCGACGAGGAGCTCATGGCCCGCATCGACGCCGCCACCGCCTGACGCTCGGGCTCCGCCAGCCAAGCTGGATCGGCTGCGCCTGCGTGCTCACCGCCGACCCTGCGGATCGGCGCTCGCCCAACCTCCCGTCCGCTGATCGGGCAGCGACGGTACTCTCGGCGCCGTGCCGCCCGCCCCGCCCGCCGACGACAAGCTGCCGATCAAGATGCTCAACGACCGGCTGCTCGTGCGCATCCCGGACAAGGACGGCGAGCGCCGCAGCCAGGGCGGCATCCTCATCCCGGCCACCGCGCAGATGGCCAAGCGGCTGGTCTGGGCCGAGGTCGTGGCCCTCGGCCAGAACGTGCGCTCGGCCGAGGTCGGCGACCTCGTGTTGTTCAGCCCGGACGACCGCTACGAGGTCGAGGTCCAGGGCGCCGACTACATCATGTTGCGCGAGCGCGACCTCCACGCCGTCGCCGCCGAGCGCATCGAAGCGTCGACCGGGCTGTATCTGTGAGCGCCATCGCGGCAACAGCGGCCGAGCTCGACGCGGTCGTGTACAACGAGCAGGGCCTGGTCCCGGTGATCACCCAGGACGCCGAGACCGGCGACGTGTTGATGTTCGCCTGGATGAACGCCGAGACGTTGCGCATGACCCTGGCCGAGGGGCGGATGGTGTACTGGAGTCGCAGCCGGCGGGAGATCTGGCGCAAGGGCGACACCAGCGGCAACCACCAGGACGTCCGCGCCGCCTACTACGACTGCGATCAGGACGCGTTGCTCTTCAAGGTGCACCAACACGGTGCCGGCGCCTGCCACACCGGGGAGCGCACCTGCTTCCATCGCCAGTTCGGGGGCTGACCGGTGCGCATCCGCCCGAGCCGGGACGAGTTCCGCGGCCTGGCCGACACGCACACCGTCGTGCCCGTTTGGGCCGAGTTGCTGGCCGACTTGGAGACGCCGGTGGCGGCGTACGTCAAGCTCGTCGGCGACCGCCCCGGCTTTCTCCTCGAGACGGTCGAGCAGGAACGCTGGAGCCGCTTCTCCTTCGTCGGCCGTGACCCCATCGCCACACTCATCTTGCGCGACGGCCGCCTCGAGGTCGAGGGTCGCCTGCCCGCCGGCGTGCCCCGCGATCGCGGCATCCTCGCCGCCCTCGAGCACCTGCTCGGGGTGTACCGGGCCCCCTCGCTGCCCGATCTGCCGCCGCTGCACGGCGGGCTGATGGGCTACCTCGGCTACGACGTGGTCCGCGAGGTCGAGCGCCTCCCGGACGTCCCGCCGGACGACCGCCGTGCGCCCGACGCCGTGATGGCGATGATCGGATCGCTGGCCGCCTTCGACCACTGGCGCCAACGGGTCACGCTGATCGAATCGGTGCCGGTGGTGGACGCCGACGGCGCGCCATTGGATGAGGCGGCGCTCGACGACGTGTACGAGGGCGCCATCGCCCGCATTGAGCGAGCCGTCGAGGACCTCGGCCGGCCGTTGCCGTACGTGCCCGTCGAGCCGCCGGTCGCGGGGGAGGGGCTACCGGCCGTGACCAGCACGATGCCGGGCGGGCTATATCAGCAGGCGGTCGAGGTGGCCAAGGACTACATCGTCGCCGGCGACATCTTCCAGGTCGTGCTGGCCCAGCGCTACGACCTCGACCTCGGGGCCGATCCGTTCGACGTCTACCGGGTGCTGCGCCAGATCAATCCGAGCCCGTACATGTACTTCCTGCGCCATCCGGAGATGACGATCGTCGGGTCGTCCCCGGAGCCGATGGTGCAACTGCTCGACGGGACGGTGATCTCGCGGCCGATCGCCGGGACCCGCAAGCGTGGCGACAGTGGCGAGCACGACCGCCGGCTGGCGGCCGAGCTGAGTGAGCACCCGAAGGAGCGGGCCGAGCACGTGATGCTCGTCGATCTCGCCCGCAACGACGTCGGGCGGGTGGCCCGCTACGGCTCCGTCACCGTCGACGAGTTGATGACGTTGGAGCGCTACAGCCACGTGATGCACCTCACCTCGCAGGTGTCGGGTGACCTGCGCGAGGGGCTCGGTCCGATCGACGTGCTGCGGGCGACGTTGCCGGCGGGCACCGTCAGCGGGGCGCCGAAGGTCCGGGCGATGGAGATCATCGACGAGCTGGAGCCGGTCAAGCGGGGCCCGTACGCCGGCGTCGTCGGCTACGTCGACTGGTCGGGCAACCTCGACACGGCCATCGCCATCCGCACGATGTTCTGCGGACCTCGGGGCGCCAGCCTGCAGGCCGGCGCCGGCATCGTCGCCGACTCGGTGCCCGACGACGAGGACTTGGAGTGCCGCAACAAGGCCGCCGCGCTGCTGGCGGCCATCCCCGCCGCCCGCCGCATGACGGCGACCCGCCACCGCGCCTGAACGGTTCAGAAGGCGAGGGCGAGAAGGAAGATCAGGCTGACGAAGCCGAAGGCCATCGTCGCCAGGATCCCGATCGCCAGCAGGCCAGGGAACGTAGTCACGGCGGCGAGGGCCAGGGGCAGCCGGCGCAGGTCCTGGGCCGTGCCGGCCAGGCGGCGCAGGTCGCGGAACTCGTGCACCTCGACGCCCCGCAGCGTGGCCGCCGGTTCGGCCCCGACCCGGTCCGCGGTCTCGACCGTGTCGACGACGACCCGGTGGGCGTCGGCGCTGCCGGACACGAGCGTGCGGACCTCCGCGACGAGCCCGGTGGCATCCTTGCTCACCGACGTCAGGCGCCAGCGGGCCAGCAGCGGCGCGGCGACAGCGGCGAGAACGATCACGGCTCCGAGCCACGGCCACACCCTCCCCACCGACCCGCCGAGTGCGGCCAGGCCGAGCAGATACATGACCAGGCCGGCGACGAACACCACGACGGCAACGCGCGTCGCCCAGCGAGCGCCGCGCCGGGCGACGCTCGTCACGAGGCGGGTGAGCGCCCCGGCCAGCTCGTCGACATCGGTCATCGACCCGGATTCTGGCACCGACGAGCGCCCGCACCGGCAGACTGGCGCGATGACGGGACGGGGCGCGTTCTGGGCGGTGGTCGACCGGGACGTCGTGCGCGTCGCCGGCCCCGACGCCGTGTCGTACCTGCAGGGCCAGGCCAGCCAGGACCTCGCCGCTCTCGGCGTCGGCGAGAGCACGTGGTCGTTCTTCCTCGAGCCGACCGGCAAGGTTGTCGTGCTGGCGCGGGCGTGGCGTCAGGCCGACGACGTGGTCGTGCTCGACACCGACGCCGGGTTCGGCGGTGCGCTCGCCGAACGGGTCAACCGATTTCGCATCCGGGTCAAGGCCGACATCGACACGTTGCCGTGGACATCGCTCACCGTGCGCGGGGTGGATGTCGACGGTGACGTCGTCGGATGGTGGGGGCAGGGCCACGACCGCCTCGGCGCCGGGCCGACGCCTCCCGACGACGTGGAAGAGGGTGCGGGGGAGGACGCCGAGTGGGCGCGCGTCCGCGCCGGATGGCCGGCGATGGGGACCGAGATCGTGCCCGGGGAGACGATCCCGGCCGAGGTCGGCGTCTCCTCCGTCGCCGTCAACCTGCGCAAGGGCTGTTATCCCGGTCAGGAGCTGGTCGAGCGGATGGACTCGCGCGGCGCCGCCGCGCCGCGTGCGCTGCGCATCCTCGACGTCGCTGCTGGCGCGCGACCCGGCGACCCGATCGTGGTCGACGGCGCCGAGGTCGGGCGCCTGACCAGCGTCGCCGGCACGGTCGCCCTGGGCTACCTCAAACGGGGCGTCGACGTCGGCCGGATTCCCGGCCCGTCCTGACGCGGCGGATCTGGGGGCGAAACGTCCCCGGAATCCGGGACGGATCTTCCCGAACCGCCGACGGGACGGATCTTCCCCAGATCGGGGCGTGGGTCAGCGGGGGACGGCGCGTAGGGCCAGCACGTCGGGGTGGCCCCGCAGGCGGGCCAGCTCCGGGGCGGCTTCGACGACCCGGGCGACCAGCGAGCGGCCGGCCGGCTGGTCGGCGGCGGTGCGCAGCCAGGCAATGGCGGTGGAGTCGTCGCCGAGGGCGCCGGCGGCGCGGGCGACCAGGGTGGCGACGACCGGCTGGGGGTTGCGGCCGTAGGAGTCGGCGGCGTAGTGGGCGGCGTCGGCGTGACGGCCGGCCGTCAGCAGCAAGCTGGCCAGCACGTACTCCTGGGATTGGTCGCCGGTGGGAAGCGGCTGCGGCAACAGGGCCACCAGCTCGCCGGCGTCGGCCGCGGTCATCGGTTGGGGTGCGACCGGTGGCGCCGGGCGCCGCATCGCGCTGACGAGGATCTTCGTCGCCTTGGCCCGGTCGCCCGCCCGCAGCGCCTGGTGGGCGCGGTCGACCGGCGAGACGGCCGTGGCCGCCCGGTCGGCGAACAACGACTGCAACTGGAGCAGCAACAGGAACCCCACGAACACCGTCAACCCGCGGGTGCGCTCCGACACGGCCGTGCTCACGGCGACGGCGGCGGTGATGACGATGCTCACGTACAGCATCAGCCGGCGGGCCCGACCCTCGGGCAGCACCCGCTCCAGCAACGTCGTCACCACGTTGCCGCCGTCGAGGGGGAGGACCGGGATGAGGTTGAAGACGCCGATCATCGGGCCCGCCCACCAGATCGCCTGGGCGGCGGTCGAGCGGAAGTCGGGTTGCTCGAACGGATGATGGCCGAGCACGCCGAGGACGACGGCGCCGGCGGCGATGTGCGTCAGCGGGCCGGCGAGGGCGATGCCGGCCCGCACTGGCAGCGAGATCGGCCGGGTCGGTCGATAGGAGGCGAACCCCGCCATGAACTCGAGCGAAATCTCGGCGTCGGCGCCGGCCCACCGGGCGACCACGGCGTGCCCGAGCTCGTGGACCAGCGTGAAGACGGCGAGCGCACCGGCCAGCCACAGGCCGTAGGCGTTGGCGTGCAGCGCGGCGATCAGGACCATGAAGGCCACGAAGCCGCCGCGGACGTGGACCGGGAACCCGAGCACCCGAAACCGGCCGCGAGCGTGGGGGTCGGCCATGGATGGCCCAAGATACCGAGCGCCTGGCCGCCGTAGACTCCGGCGTCGTGCCGACGAAGACCGCTGCCAAGAAGAACGCTGCCAAGAAGAACGCGACGAAGAAGCCCACGGCCAGGAAGAGCACGTACGTCTACGCCTTCGATCACCGGCACCGTCGCCCGCCGATGGAGTACAAGGACCTGCTCGGCGGCAAGGGCGCCAACCTCGCCGAGATGACGAGCGTGCTGAAGCTGCCGGTGCCGCCGGGCTTCACCATCTCCACCGATGCCTGCCGGGCCTACATGGTCGACGGCTGGCCCGTCGGGCTGACCGACGAGATCGCCGCCCAGGTCGCCGGCCTGGAGAAGAAGATGGGTCGCCGCCTCGGCGACGCCAAGGACCCGTTGCTGGTCAGCGTGCGCTCCGGGGCCAAGTTCTCGATGCCCGGGATGATGGACACCGTCCTCAACCTCGGCCTCAACGACAGGAGCGTCCAGGGCCTCGCCGCCGGCACCGCCGACGAGCGCTTCGCCTACGACTCCTACCGGCGCTTCATCGCCATGTACGGCCGCATCGTGCTCGACATCGACGGCGAGCACTTCGAGCATCCGCTGGAGCAGGCCAAAGCGGTGCTCGGCACGACCAACGACGCCGACCTGCCGGCGGCCACGCTGCGGGAGCTGTGCGCGGAGTACAAGGCCGTCGTCAAGGTCGCCACCGGCAAGGCCTTCCCGCAGGACCCGATGCGCCAGCTGCGCGGCGCCGTCGAAGCCGTGTTCCAGAGCTGGAACGGCGCCCGCGCCATCGCCTACCGCGTGCGCGAGCGCATCAGCCACGACCTCGGCACCGCCGTCAACGTCCAGGCCATGGTGTTCGGCAACCGCGACGACAACTCCGGCACCGGCGTCGGCTTCACCCGCAACGCCGCCACGGGCGAGAACACTCCCTACGGCGATTTTCTGATCAACGCCCAGGGTGAGGACGTCGTCGCCGGCATCCGCAACACCGAGGACCTCGACGCGCTGCGCCGCCACTTCCCGACCATCCACGACGAGCTGATCGCCATCTTCGCCCGGCTGGAGCGCCACTACCGGGACATGTGCGACACCGAGTTCACGATCGAGCAGGGCCAGCTGTGGATGCTCCAGACTCGCGTCGGCAAGCGCACCGGGGCGGCGGCGCTGCGCATGGCCGTCGAGATGACGCAGGGGACGGGCAAGGGCGCGGCGCGCTGGAAGATCTCCAAGGACGAGGCGATGGGCCGGGTCTCGGCCGACCACCTCGACGCCGTCCTGCACCCGCAGTTCGCCGGGTCGGGCGACGTCATCGCCACCGGCCTGGCGGCCTCGCCCGGCGCCGCCGTCGGGCAGGTGTACTTCACCGCCGACGGCGCCGAGGCCGCGGCCAAGCGCGGCGACCACGTCGTGCTCGTGCGCAACGAGACCAGCCCCGAGGACGTCCACGGCATGATGGCGGCCCAGGGCATCCTCACCGCCCGCGGCGGCCTCGTCAGCCACGCCGCCGTCGTCGCGCGCGGCTGGGGAACGCCGGCCATCGTCGGCGCCGAGAGCGTCAAGATCAGCGGTAACAGCTTCACCGCCAACGGCGTGACCGTCAACGAGGGCGATTGGGTGTCGCTCGACGGCTCGACCGGCACGGTCGTGCTCGGCCAGCTCCAGCTCGTGGCGGCCGAGCCACCGGCGGAGTTCACGACGATCCTCGGCTGGGCCGACGCCAAGCGTAAGGGCAAGCTCGCCGTACGAGCCAACGCCGACACCGGCGAGGACGCCGCCAACGCCCGACGCCTCGGCGCCGAGGGAATCGGCCTGTGCCGCACCGAGCACATGTTTCTCGCCCCCGATCGCCTCCCGGTCGTGCGGCGGATGATCCTGGCCGACACCCCGGAGGAGGAGCAGGCGGCGCTGGCCGAGCTGCTCGACGTCCAGCGCACCGACTTCATCGAGATCCTCGAGGCGATGGACGGCCTGCCGGTGACGGTGCGCCTGCTCGACCCGCCGCTGCACGAGTTCCTGCCGTCGGTCGAGGAGCTGCGCATCAAGCAGGCCACGACCGGCCTCGACGCCGAGGAGAAGGCCCTGCTCGCCGCGGCGCAGTCGTGGGCCGAGCACAACCCGATGATCGGCACTCGCGGTGTGCGCCTCGGCGTCATCAAGCCCGAGCTGTACGGCATGCAGGTGCGGGCCCTCATGGAGGCGGCGGCCACGCTCCGCAAGCAGGGCAAGAACCCGATCGTCGAGGTGATGATCCCGCTCACGGTGACCCGCGAAGAGCTCCAGCTCGCCCGTGGCTGGGTCCAGGAGGAGATCGATCGCGCCGGCAAGGGCTTGCGCAACAAGCCGACGGTGATCATCGGCACGATGATCGAGACGCCGCGGGCGGCGCTCCGAGCCGACGAGATCGCCGAAGAGGCCGATTTCTTCAGCTTCGGCACCAACGACCTGACGCAGATGGCGTTCGGGTTCAGTCGCGACGACGTGGAGAGCCGGATGATGCCGGCCTACCTGGAGCAGGGCCTGCTCAAGCGCAACCCGTTCGAGACGATCGACCAGGGTGGCGTCGGCGAGCTCGTGCGCCTGGGCGCCGAGCGGGGGCGCCAGACGAAGCCCAAGCTGAAGTTGGGTGTGTGCGGCGAGCACGGCGGGGATCCTGAGTCGATCGAACTGTTCTACGACGCCGGCCTCGACTACGTCAGTTGCTCGCCGTTCCGCGTGCCGATCGCCCGACTGGCGGCCGCCCAGGCCGTCATCGGCGGCGCCGGCTCCGAGACCAAGTGACTGCCCTTAGCCTTGGTCTCCGAACCCGAATGAGGAACCCCCGTTGAACTCCTGGCTGGCCGCCGAAGACGGTGGCCGCAGCAATCTCGTCGACCTGAACGTCCACCCGTGGCAGTGGATGGTCCTGCTCGGGCTGATCGTCGTGCTCCTGCTGGCCGACCTGCTCGTGTTCCACCGCGAGGCCCACGAGATCTCGACGAAGGAGGCCGCCGTCGAATCGACGGTGTGGATCTCGATCGGCGTCGCCTTCTCGCTGGTGGTCTGGTGGTGGTTCGGCGGGGCCGCGACCGGTGAGTACTTCTCCGGCTACCTGATCGAAAAGAGCCTCAGCGTCGACAACGTGTTCGTGTGGGCGCTGTTGATGACGTACTTCAAGGTGCCCTCGAAGTACCAGCACCGTGTCCTGTTCTGGGGCATCTTCGGGGCCCTCGTCATGCGGGCCGTCTTCATCTTCCTCGGCATCGAGTTGATCGAGCGTTTCGAGTGGATCCTCTACGTGTTCGGGGCGTTCCTCCTGTTCACGGCGGCGCGTCTCCTGTTCGGCAACAGCGAGCACGTCGATCCGGCGAACAGCCGATTCCTCAAGCTCGTCAACCGGGTCGTGCCGAGCACCGACAAGCTGGACGGGCCCCATCTGTTCACGCGCGAGAACGGCAAACGCCTGGCCACACCCCTGTTCGCCGTGCTGTTGCTGGTCGAATTCACCGACGTGATCTTCGCCGTCGACAGCGTGCCCGCCGTGCTGGCCGTGAGCAACGAGCAGTTCATCGTGTTCGCTTCGAACGCCTTCGCCATCCTCGGCTTGCGGGCGCTGTACTTCCTGCTCGCCGACGCCCACGCCCGGTTCGGCTACCTGCAGACCGGACTGGCGATCATCCTCGCCTTCGTCGGCGTGAAGATGATCATCGCCGAGTGGTACCACATCCCGACGTTCCTGTCGCTGGGCATCATCGCCCTCATCCTCACGGTCGCCATCGTCGCCTCGCTCCGCCAGGGCCGCGACGAGCCGTCGATCGAGGAGCGCGGCGAGTCTGGCGACTTCGAGCTGGAGGGTTCGCTCGAGACGATGGACGTCGACCACGATCGTCGCTGACGCCGAGCGCTGACGCGAGACTGCTCGGCCATGGCCATCGCCGACGAAGACATCGAGCGGCTGCGCTCGCAGGTGTCGATCGTCGACCTGATCAACGAGTTCGTGACGTTGCGCAAGACCGGGCGCAACTGGGTCGGACTGTGCCCCTTCCACGCCGAGCGGACGCCGTCGTTCAACGTGCGCGAGGAGACGGGGCGCTACAAGTGCTTCGGCTGCGACCAGTCCGGCGACGTGTTCACGTTCGTCCAGGTGCACGAACACGTCGACTTCGTCGGCGCCGTCGAGTATCTCGCGGCCAAGGCCGGCATGACCCTCACGTACACGTCGACGGGCCAATCGCGGGAGCGGGCCCGGCGCAAGCGCCTGGTCGAGGCGATGCAGCGGGCCGTCGACTGGTATCACCACCAGCTGCTCGAGGATCCCGCCGCCCGCGCCGCTCGGGACTACCTGCGCCAGCGCGGCCTCGGCGGTGACCTGGCCCGCCAGTTCCAACTCGGCTGGGCCCCGGACGACTGGGACGCGCTGTCGCGCCAGGCCGGGATCGACGCCGACCTCCTGCGCGAGACGGGCCTCGCCTTCACCAATCGCCGCAACCGGCTGCAGGATGCGCTGCGGGCCCGCATCGTGTTTCCCATCTTCTCCGACAGCGGTGAGGCGGTCGCCGTCGGCGGTCGTGTGCTACCGGGCTCCGACGACCCCGCGAAGTACAAGAACTCGCCGGAGACGCCGATCTACTCCAAGTCGAGGACGCTGTACGGGCTCAACTGGGCGAAGGCCGACGTCGCCGCCAAGGACCAGGTCGTCGTCTGCGAGGGCTACACCGACGTGATCGGCTTCCACCAGGCCGGCGTGCCGCGGGCCGTGGCGACCTGCGGGACGGCGTTCACCGAGGAGCACGTGCGCCTGCTCAAGCGCTATGCCAGCCGTGTCGTGCTCGCCTTCGACGCCGACGCCGCCGGCCAGGGCGCGGCCGAGCGCTTCTACGAGTGGGAGCAGAAGTACCAGGTCCAGGTGTCGGTGGCCCGGCTCCCTGATGGCCAGGACCCGGGCTCACTGGCGCAGCGCGACGCGGGGGCATTGCGGGCCGCCGTCGATGACGCCGTCGAGTTCCTCGGCTTCCGGGTCGAGCGGGCGATGGCCGGGCAGGGCCGGCGTACGCCAGAGGAGAAGGCGCGCCTCGCCGAGCGGGCGATGGGCGTCGTCAACGAGCACCCCGATCGCAACGTGCGCACGTTGTACGCCGGCCAGATCGCCAGCGAGGTCGGTCTGCCGGTGGTCGAGTTGATCCGCGTGGCCGAGCAGCGCACCCGGCGCCCGGCGCTGGCGGTGGTGGCGCCGCGCCGGCGGGTGGTCCACGAGAACGCCGAGTTCGCGGCCGTCACGTTGCTCGCCCAGGACTGGGAGGCGATCGCCCCGTGGCTGGTCGAGGAGCTGTTCCAAGACGACGTGCACCGGCGGGCGTTCCTCGCATTGGCGGCCACCGGCGGCGAGCTGAACGCGGCGATCGAGGCTGCTGATCCCGAGGCGCGGGAGGTGCTGGAGCGGGCCGCAGTGGCCGATCTGGCCGTCGAAGCGGACGTCGAAGCGCGCAATCTGATCGCCGCCGCCGTCCGCCGCGAGCTGGCCCGCGGTGGCTTGTCGAGCGATCCCGAGCGCCATCGCGACGACCGCGAAGCCCGCCTGCGACTGGAGGATCTAGGGACGCCGGTATCCAGCGGCCCGGCCGCGGACTGGTTGCTAGGTTGGCTCCATCGACGGACCGATGAACGGCAACCGGGGGGAGTCTGAAGCCCCATCCGAGGACCACGTCGAACCGGAGACGGGGACCGTGGCCGTTCCCGCGCGCGACGTCGACGAGGACGAGTGGCAAGGCCTGGTCACCCAGGGATGGCAGCAGGGAAGTGTGCACGCCGAGGACGTCACGCTGGTACTGCGCAACGTCGAGCTCACCGGGGAGGTGCTCGATCGGGTCCAGCACGTGCTCCGCGACGCCGGCATCGACATCGACGAGTCCCTCGACGAGGCCGACGAAATGCCGGCCGTCGCCGCCCGCCCGACGATCGACGAGGCCGACGCCGAGACATTGCTCGACCTACGAGCCCGGCGGCGCCTGCGGGGTGCCCCGGTGCGCGGCGACCAGGTCTCCTCGGACGGCGTGCGGATGTACCTGCGCGAGATCGGTCAGGTCGACCTGCTCACCGGCGACGACGAACGGCGCCTGGCCCAGATCATCGAGGCTGGCCAGCACGCCGCCGGCAGCATCGACGAAGGCGGCGACGGGCTCGAGCAGGTCGAATCCCGCCGCCTCGTGCGGCTCGTGCAGCGAGGCGAGCGGGCCAAGAGCGAGCTGACGCAGGCCAACCTGCGCCTCGTCGTGAGCATCGCCAAGCGCTACTCCGGCCGGGGCATGCAACTGCTCGACTTGATCCAGGAGGGCAATCTCGGGTTGATGCGGGCCGTCGAGAAGTTCGACCACACTAAGGGGTTCAAGTTCTCGACGTATGCGACCTGGTGGATCCGTCAGGCGATCACTCGCTCGATCGCCGACCAGGCGCGCACGATCCGCATCCCCGTGCACATGGTCGAGCACATGAACCGGGTGATCCGGGTCAAGCGTCAGCTGCACCAGGAGCTGGAGCGGGAACCGACGATCGACGAGCTGTCGCGGCGGGTGCAGCTCGAACCCGACCGCGTCCGCGAACTGCTGCGCATCTCGCTCGACCCGCTCTCGCTCGACTCGCCGATCGGCGAGGAGGACGAGTCGAACCTCGGCGACTTCATCGAGGATGCCTCGGCCGATGGGCCCGCCGATGCGGCGACGCGATCGATGTTGACCCAGGCCGTCGGCGACGTGCTGAACGAGCTCTCCGACCGCGAGCAGGAGATCGTGCGGCTGCGCTTCGGCCTCGACGGTGGGCAAGCCAAGACGCTGGAGGAGGTCGGCCGGGAATTCGGTGTGACCCGCGAGCGGATCCGTCAGATCGAGGCCAAGACGCTGGCCAAGCTGCGCCACCCCCAGCGCAGCCAACGCCTGCGCGAGTTCCTCGAGACCGAGTGACGCCGGCCAGGGGCGTCAACGCCCCTCGGCCAGCGCGTCGGCGAGGGCGGCGTGGAAGAAGCCGAGGGCCGGTTCGTTGGCGCCGATCGTGAGATGGTCGAGGGCCCCGCTGGCCAAGCCCCTTTGCACCCCGGCCATCGCCCGGAAGTCCTCGTTGATGACCGTGTCGATCGTCAGCTCCCAGTTGCGTTCCCAGTGGTGGGCGGACTCCGGGGTCAGATCGGCGGCGGGAATGTGGAAGTCGAGGTCGCACACCGATCGGCCCGGGTCGCTCGGGTGGGGCGTGACTCGCCATGTCTCGAGGTGATCGATCTGCATCACGAAGACGGTGTTCGGAAACAGCACGTAGACGAGGGCGCTGTGGGGGACCAGATCCCAGGTGGCCGGGTCGGCGTCGGTCAGGTCGGCGATCGAGCGACGGGGGAGCGCTTCGCGGACGTGGCGCCCGACCCGCTCGGCGTGGCACAGATTGGCGACGAAGAGTGGCCCGACCGTGTTCCGGTGGAGCGAGGCGAAATGGTACGGCTCGAGGAACGTGTCGATGACCAGCTTCCAGTTGAGGTCGAGCTCGAAACGGTGGCTGCGCCAGTGGGAATGGGCGGGGATGTCGAAGGCGGCAAGATCGTCGGCGAGGTGTCCCAGTCCCGGGTCGAGCGGCTGGCCCGGGTCAGCCGCCGGATCGAGGACGGTCCAGATGACGCCGTGCTCCTCCCGGACCGGTAGCGGCCGCAGGCCCAGCGGGCCGTCGGCGGCGGGGAAGGCCCCGGCGTCGGGGCGACCGGCCAGCCGCCCGGTGAGGTCGTACGTCCAGGCGTGGTACGGGCAGGTGAAGCGACGTTGGCAGCCTCGCCCGTCCGGCGCCACCTGGGCCCCGCGATGGGCGCAGACGTTGGCCAGGGCGTGGACCTCGCCCTCGGCGTCCCGGGTCAGCAGCAGCGGGACGCGGCCCTGGTCGCGGGTGACGAAGGAGCCCGGTTCCGGCAGGTCGGGGCTGAGGGCGACAACCTGGGGCAGGGCCGTGAACAACGTGGCCTGCTCGGCGGCGAGGTGGGCCTCGTCCGTGTAGTCGGCGGCGGGCACCTCGGTCGGTGCGGTGGTGAACGACCGCCGCTCGGCCAGATGGTCGAGCAGCGTGCGGATGATCGGTTGGGCGACGGCATTACGCATGACGGTACGACCTCACGTGGCGACGGTGCCGCCGTCGACCATGAGGGTCTGGGCGGTGACGAACTTGCTGTCATCGGACAGCAGGTGGATGACGGTGCCGGCGACGTCGGTCGGCTCGAGGTTGCGGCGCAGGGCCTGTCCGCTGGCGATGACGTCGAGGGCCCGATCGCGCCCGGCGGCGAAGAACTCGTCGGTGCCCTCGGTGAGCACGGCCGAGGGCGCCACGGCGTTGACGCGGATGAAGAAGCGTCCGAGCTCGCGAGCCAACCCGCGGGTGAGGCCGATGACGGCCGCCTTCGACGTCGTGTAGTGCAGGGCGTTCGGAAGGCCGTAGACGGCGGCCAGCGAGGCGATGTTGACGATGCTGGCCGTGTCCTGCTGCTTCATCGGTCCGACCGCGGCACGGCACATGTTGAAGACCCCGGTGACGTTCACGCGCATCGTCGCCTCCCACTCGTCCGGGTCGAGTTGGTCGAACGGGGCGCTGGTCAGCCCGGCGTAGAGGGCGGCGTTGTTGACGAGGCCGTCGAGCCGACCGAACGAGTCGACGGCAGCCGCGACGGACGCCGCACAAGCCGCCGGGTCCGTGACGTCCAGGCTGATGCCGACGGCCTCGCCGCCGGCGGCGGTGACGGCCTCGACGGTGGCGGTGCAGTCGGCCACGTCACCGGCGACGACGCCGGCGCCTTCGGCCGCCGCCGCCAGGCAATAGGCGCGCCCGAGGCCACGGGCGGCCCCGGTGACCAGGACGACGCGTCCGTCGAGTCGGCTCATGAGATAGCTCCTTGCTGGTGGTCAACGCGGCCGCGCACCGGCAGGTGGGCGAGGCCGAAGAGACGGTTGTTCGGGGTCCACCGGTGGGGCCCGGCTGCTTCGAACCCGCCGAAGCGGTCGAGCAGCGCGTCCAACGCCACCCGCAGCTCGAGCCGGGCCAGGCTGGCGCCGAGACAGAAGTGGACGCCGAACCCGAAGCCGACGTGGGGGTTGGGGTGGCGGCCGACATCGAAGGCGAACGGGTCATCGAACACTGACTCGTCCCGGTTCGCCGACATCTCCCACACCGTGACCTTGTCACCGGCGTTGATCTTCACGCCGCCAAGCTCGGTGTCGACCGATGCCGTCCGGCGCTTGTAGACCGACGGTGTCGTCCACCGCACGATCTCCTCGACCGCTCGCGGCACGAGGCTGCGATCGCGCTGGAGGCGCTCGTACTGGGCGGGGTGGTCGACGAAGGCCTTGACGGCGCCGGCGATGGCGCTGCGGGTCGTCTCGGCGCCGGCGGGGAAGAGCAGCCCGAAGAAGGCGACCAGCTCCCGATCGGTCAGCGTGGCTCCGCCGTCGAGCTCGGCGTGGACGATCGTCGACATGATCCCGCCGTCGGGCTGGCGACGCTTGGCCGCAATGAGCTCCGTGGCGTAACCGCGGATGAGGGCCGTGGCCTCGGCCGACACGATCGACGCCGAGTCGGCCTCGATCCCGGCGTCCAGCCAGTCGAGGAGCTGGCGCCGGTCGTCGTCGGGCACGCCCAGGACGATGCAAATGGCCTGGGCCGGGAGCTCGCGGGCAAACCCGTGCACGGCGTCGAAGCCGGCGGGATCGACGGCGTCCAGGAGCGCCTCGGTGCGTCGGCGGAGCTCGTCTTCGAGGCCGCCGATGGTGCGGGGCGTGAAGCCGCGGTTGACGAGCGACCGCAGTCGCCAGTGCTGGGGGTCGTCGGTCATGTTGAGCATCGTCCCGGCGGCCCGCTCGTCCTTCAGGCCGGTGCCGCCGAGCGGGCGCTGGCCGTCACCACGGTCGGACGAGAACGTCGTCGAGCCCCGGAACACCGACATGACGTCGGCGTGACGGGACACCACCCAGAACCCCTCACCGTCGGGCGTGCGGGCGGTCGGCTCGTGCCAATGGACGGGATCGTGGGCCCGCAACCAGGTGAGCGTGTCGTGGGGAAAGCCGTCGCGGAAGCTGTCGCCGGTCGACAGGTCGACGAGGGGGGTCGTCGTCATGGCCTGCGTTCCGGTCGCCGCAGCGGGGCCAGTTCGACGCCGGCCCGTCGTTCCAGTTCTCGCAGGGTGGCGTGGAACACGAGTTGGCCATCACCGGATTCGACCGCGCTGCGGTACAGCGCCGCGGCGGCCGACGTGATGGGCACGTCGACGCCGGCGTCGGCCGCCGACTCGACCGCCAGGGCGAGGTCCTTGGCGGCGATGTCGAGTCGGAAGATGACGTCGTCGAAGCGCCGTCCGAGCAGCAACGGGGCCAGCTTGGCGTAGGGCGCGGCCGAGCTGGCGGCGATCACGGCGTGGGTCTCGGCCGGGCCGAGGCCGAGCGCCTGGGCCAACACGTACGTCTCGTGGACGAGGGCGCCGGCGGCGAGGAAGAGCTGGTTGTTGACGAGCTTGGCGACCGTGCCGGAGCCGGGCGGGCCGACGTGCACGACGGTGGTGCCGATCGGGCGCAGCAGCGGCTCGACGGCGGCGAACTCGTCGGGCGTCGCCCCGACGAGCACCGCTAGCTCGCCGGTGCGGGCCTTGGCCACGGCACCCGAGACGGGCGCGTCGATGAACGCCACGCCGTGCTCCTCGCACCGGGCTCTGAGTTCACGCCCCGCGGTGACCGAGGTCGTGGAGAGGTCGACGACGTAGCGGGGGAGCGGCTCGGCGGCGAGGACACCGTCGGCTCCGGTGACGGCCGCGACGACCTCGTCGGGTCCGGGCAGGGACAGGAACACGGCGTCGGCGTGAGCGGCGGCGCCGGCGGGGGTCCGCGCATTGGTCGCCCCGGCCGCTACGAGCTGGTCGGTGGCGCCCGGTGCGACGTCGACGACCCGGAGGTCGTGGCCGGCGCCGAGCACGCGCTCGGCCATCGGCGCACCCATCGTGCCCACGCCGATGAACCCGAGTGTTGCCATGACGCCTCCGTGCCGGTCCGGTCGGAGCCGACCCTACATCGAGGTGATGATACGAATCGAGCCGAACGTATCAGACCGCCGTCGTCGCCGGCGCCGGCGCGGCCAACAGGCCGGGCAGAGCGACGCGCCGGATCCAGTCGTCGGTCTCCCGCTCGCGGCGCGGTCGCGCCGGTTCGGTGGTGGCCAGGCTGACGATGATCCGCAGAACCCACTCGCCGGCGTCGAGCGGGTCGAGCTCGGCGGGGGCTTGATCGGGCCACGTCTGGGTGAGCAGCTCGATGCACTCGCCGACGGCGTCCGCCAGCGGTGGCATCGAGCCAGGGATCGGTGCCCCGGTCGTCCCCCGTTCCTCCGAGGCGAACAGCAGGCTCAGATCGTCGCGCCTGGCCGCACGGGCGGTGGAACGGATCAGCAAGGCCAACGCGTCGGCCAACGATGGTTGGGCGAGGAGCCGGGGTCGCAGCGAGCGGAGGTAGCGGCGGGTGATACGTACGAGGACGGCGAGGACGATGTCGTCCCGGCTACCGGTCCGCCGGTACACGGTGATGCGGGACACGCCGGCGGCGGCGGCGATGTCGTCGATCGTCGTCCGGCGCACGCCGGCGAGGGCGAAGCAGTCCTCGGCCGCGTCGAGGATGAGGTCCGCAGAGATCGGCGCGGCGCGAACGGTCATCGCCATCACTCTACGTTCGCTGCTGATACATCTTAGTGAACTTGTTACCATCTGTCGATGGCTGATCCTGATGTTCCGACCGATGCCGATCGCCTGGAGGCGGGTAAGCAACTCGCCGGCCGGCTGTTTGCCGGTGCGCCTCGTGGCTCCGCTCTGCCCCCGGAGATGGCCCGGCACACGATGGGCCACCTGTTCGGCGACGTGTGGCAGGACGACCGCCTGGCCGTGGAGCAACGTTCGCTGGTGACGTGCGCGATCCTCGCCGCCACCGGCCGCGAAGCCGAGCTCACGATGCACATCCGCGGCGCGCTCAACCTGGGTCACGATCGCGGGATGCTGGAGGCACTCTTCATCCACGTCGCCCACTACGCCGGCTGGCCCGCCGGCGTCATGGGTCTCCGGGTGCTGGCCGACGTCGCCGAAGCCATGGCCGAGACCTGATTCGCCGTGACACCCCGCCGTCAGGCTGGCGGGTGGAGGTGGTCACGGTGGGCTACGGCGGCAAGGTGGTCGAGCAGCGGCGAGCGAGGGAGCTGCGGGCCGAGGCCTGGACCCTGATGGACATCGCCACCGAGCTCGGCGTGTCCAAAGCGTCCGTCAGCCTCTGGGTACGCGATGTGAAGTTCGTCCCGAACCCCCGCCGGCGAACCCGCGCGCCGCGGCCGAGCAGCCTGCACGTCAAGAAGCTCACCGAGATCGACGCATTCCGGCGCGAGGGGATCGCGCAGATCGGCCGGTTGAGCGACCGCGAGTTCCTCGTCCTGGGGCTCGCTCTCTACGCCGGCGAGGGCAGCAAGACCGACGGCAAGGTCGCCTTCGCCAACAGCGATCCGCGCTTGGTCTTCGCCTTCGTCACGTGGCTTCGACGGTTCTTCGAGATCGATGAGTCACGGCTGCGGCTGCGCCTGTACCTGCACGAGGGACTCGACCTCGATGCTGCGAATGGCTTCTGGACGACCCTCACCGGCATCCCACTGGGGCAATTTTGGGAGCCGTATCGAGCGGTCGCTGACGCCACGATCCGCAAGAGCAAGCACCTCGAAGGTTGCCCGTGCGTCGTCTATGCGTGCTCGACGACGCATCGCCGAGTGATGGGTCTGATGTCGGCGCTAGTCTGCTCCGAAGCGTTTCCGGGGTAGCTCAGCTGGCAGAGCACCTCCCTGTTAAGGAGATTGTCGTGGGTTCGAGCCCCACCCCCGGAGCCATCAGCGGGACCTTGCCGTCGTGTGGCAGGGTCCCGTTTCCGTTGTCGGGGCGGTAGCTCAGTGGTCAGAGCAAGGGACTCATAATCCCCGGGTCGTGGGTTCGATCCCCACCCGCCCCACCACTACGGTCCGGGCGTGCGGTGGGGGTTGTCGATCTCGCTGTCGGAGGAGTTGGCCGACCCCGGCCTGGTGGCCATGGTCGCGGCCACCGCTGAGAAGGCGGGCTGGGACGGCGTGTTCGTCTGGGACCACCTGTGGAACCGGACGTTGGCTCCGTTCGCCGACCCGTTCGTCACGCTGGCGGCGATCGCTACGGCGACCAGGCGGGTGGTGATCGGGACGATGGTGACCGCGCTACCTCGGCGGCGGCCACAGCTCGTCGCCCAAGCGGTGACCTCGCTCGACCGCCTGTCGGGCGGCCGCATGGTGTTGGGCCTCGGCCTCGGGGTCGACAGCTACGGCGAGTACTCGGCGTTCGGCGAGCCGGCGGCCGACGATCGCACTCGCGCCGCCGTGCTCGACGCCGGGATCGAGCTGCTGCTGCCGATGCTCGCCGGCGACCCCGTCCCGGGCGCTGGCGGCCGGACGACCACGATGGCGGGTGTCCAAGCGCCACGGGTCCCGATCTGGATCGCCGCACGGGTTGGGCTCACCGCCGGGCCGCGGCGGGTCGCCCGCCACGGACTGGAGGGCCTGGCGCTGGTGGGTGCCGACCCGTGTGCGCCCGGCGACGTCACTGCCGCTCTTGGCGCCGGTGGGCTGAGCGCCGGTGCCGTCGACGTGGTGCTGGTCGGTGGCTCACACCCTGATCCGCCGGCGCTCGCCGCCGCCGGCGCCACCTGGTGCGTGCCGGAGGTCCTTCCCGGCGCGACGTCGGCCGACGCGCTGGCCCTCGCCGCGACGCCGCCCAGTTGACGTAAGCCAGTGGGTCAGGCCGCGGTGGCGTCCGGTCGAGGGGCCGGGAGGGCGAACAGCACCGCCGTCGAGGCCGCCGTCACCAGTCCGGCCAGCACGATCGCCGCCCCGTACGACACGCCGTCGATCACGGCCCCGGCTAGTGGCGGCCCGACGAGGCCGCCGACGCCGGCGGCCGTGTACAGCGCCCCGAGGATCGTGCCCAAGCCGAACGTGCCGAACAGTCCGGCCGCCACGGCCGGTGCCAGCGCGATGAACCCGCCGTAGCCGACGCCCATCACGACGGCGAACGCCACCAGCACGAGGTAGCTCGAGCCGGCGACGAGCCAGAGCACGAAACTGGCGGCGACGACGCCGTAGCTGAGCCGCATCAGTCGCAGTGGCCCCAAGCGGGCGCCGACGGCGCCGAGACCGAGCCGTCCCACGATGCTCGACGCACCGATGATGCCGACGAGGGCGGCCGCCCGACCCGAGCTGATGCCGCGATCCTCGGCGTAGTCGGCGATGAACACGAACGGCACGAACAGCGACAGCGACAGGAGCAGGATCGACGCGTACAACACCACGAACTCTCGGCGCCGGGCCACGACGCCGAGCTCGACATCGGGCTGCTCGACGTCGACCGGCGGCCGATGGGCGCCGAGGCTGGCGACGAGCATCGCCGCCGCCCCACCGACACCGAGCAGGACGTACGCCGTGCGCCAGCCGTAGGCGTCGATCAGACGCTCCGACAACGGTGCCACCACCAACGTGCCGAGGCCAATGCCGCACACGGCGATGCCCAGGGCGGCCGTCCGCCGCCGTTCGAACCATCCGCCGACGACGGCGACCATCGGGACGTAGCCGCAGGCAACGGCCGAGCCGACGAGCACGCCGTAGGTGACGTAGCCAAGCCAGATCGACTCCACCCGCGACGTCGCCAGCAGCCCGGCGGCCAGAAAGGCAGCACCGGCGATCACCACCGGGCGCGGTCCGTGACGGTCGGCCAGTTTGCCCGAGACGACGCCGAGCACGAAGTACCAGCACGACGTGATCGAGAACATCAACGCCGTCGCACCCTTGCCGCTCCCGAACTCGTCGGCCATCGAGTCGAAGAAGGCGCCGAAGCTGTAGGCGATCCCGAACACCGTGAACATGCTCAAGAACGCGGCCCCGACGACGATCCAGCCCCGGCGTGAGTCGAGCACGGCCGCCGTACCGGCGGGAACGGTCACGCCACGCGTCGCGGGGTGTGGATGGCGGTGTGGGTGACCCGCTCGACGAGGTCGCCGTCGGCCAGGACGGCCACGTCGAGGGTGACGAAGCGGTGGCCCTTGCGCTCGAACTCGTCCAGCACGACGCCGCGCGTCTCCAGGTCCTGGCCCGGCGTGACGAGGCCGAGCAGGCGGACGTCGGACTCGACGTGGATCCACGGACCGAGCGTGACGTTGCTCGACAGAATCGTGTTGGCGAAGCGCAGCAGCCAGCCCGGGTGGGCGATCGGCTCGCCGTTCGGCCCGTCGCGGTAGAGCGAGAGCGTCTCGCGGACCTCGGCCAGGTAGCGGTCGGCCTTGGCCGGGTCGAACACCTCGTGCAACGAGCCGAGCACCTTGCCGACCGGCAAGGCGGCGGCCGACGCCGGTGGACGGTCGGCCGGCAGGGCGGCCATCGCCGGGAGCGAGCGGTCGATTGGCGCGGGGCGGTCAGTAGCCCGACCGCGGGCGCACGCCGCGCCCGCCGAGTCAGCCAGGACGAGCTCGAGCGAGCCGTCAGCTTGCGGCGAGGCCGTCACCGTCACCGTGTCGCCGTCGTAGACGGGTTGATGGAGGCGGGCCGCGATCCCGCCCGAGCTCAGCCACCCGGCGCCGTAGTGCTCCACGGCGGCGCGGGTGAGGTAGGCGTACACGTCGACGCCCGGCACCAGACCGGCGCGGAAGCCGTACTGCTGCGCGACTCCGTCGTCGTGGATCTTGTTCGTCGAGTCGGTGGCCGTGTTGAAGGCGGCGACGTCGTAGGTCAGCGGGCGCACCCGCCCATCTGAGCAGCCCCGGTCAGCTGACGTCTTGTTCGACGGCGTCGAGGAAGGCGTCGACGTCGTCGTCCTCGCCCCCGATCAGCCAGATGACGATCCCCTCGTCGTCGTCGTCATCCCAGGGCAGCACCCCGTCGACGGGGTAGCGGTCGACGGTGATGTCGTCGGAGTCCTCGGCAACCGGGGCGATGACGGCCAGCTCGACCTCGGAATCCGGGGGCTGGTCGTGGAGGATGTCGATCAGCTCACGTACGCGCATCTCTCGCTCGCTTTCGGGGGATCACGGGATTCACATGTCACCGAGCCAGTCCTTGGCCTGCTCGAGCAGGTACAGGCTGACGTGCTTGCACCGTTCGAGGTTGTCCGCGACCGACTCGTCGTTGTTGAGGTAGACGTCGGACAGATCGACCGACGTGCGGGCGACCATCGACAGCGAGCGCTCCGAGGCGTCGGTGACGCTCGGGTAGGAGTCGATGGCTGACACCTCGACCGGCAGTTCGACTCCGCCGATACCGGCGAGGTCGGTGGCCAGCTTGAGCAGGTTCGGAGGGTCGGGCAGCGGCGGCAGCGTCCACGTGAACACGAGGGGGAACGTGAACCCGCCCGGCGGCACGTCGTCGAGGTCATCGAGCTTCATCACCTCGTCCTCGAAACCGAGCATCGCCCGCGGGTCGACGTCGAGGCTGAGGTGCAGGTCGATCGGCCCGCTGCAGGCCTCCTCCGGGTGCAGATCGACCTCCCACAACTGGCGCAGCGAGTACGTCTCGACGAAGTGGCGCTCGTCGTGGACGTGGAATCCGTGGTCGATGGCTTGGCTCTTCAGGTCGGCCACGAAGCCGGCGACGTCGATGACGGCCATCTAGCGGCGCACCCGGGAGAGCACGGCTCGACACTACCGTCAGCGACGTGGCCGACCCGAGGAACCACCCGGTGCTGGCGCTGTTCCACCAGATCGCCGACGATGTCGCCGATACGTTGGGGGCGGTCACCGACTGGGGTGAATCGGGCCGCCGAGCAGGCCAGTACCTCGCCGACCTCGACGCCGACGACGTCGCCGTGGCGCCCCTGCTGGCCGCCGGCTACGGCGTGCTGTCGGAGGAGAGCGGTCGGGCCGGCCCGCCGGACGGGCCGTATGTCGTCGTCGACCCGCTCGACGGATCGACGAACGCCAGCCGCGGGATCCCTTGGTTCGCCACCGCGCTGTGCCTGGTCGACGGCGGCGAGCCGGTCGCCGGCCTCGTGGCCAACCAGGCATCCGGGGTCCGCTACTGGGCGGCGCGCGGGATGGGCGCCTGGAGCGGGCCGACCGACCAGCCCGTGGCGCTGGTGGCGTCGGCGTGCCGCCAGCTCGGTGAAGCCGTCGTCGGCATCAGCGGCGCCCCGACCGGGGACTACGGCTGGCGGCAGTTCCGGGCCCTCGGCGCCGTGGCCCTCGATCTCTGCCTGGTCGCCAGCGGCGCCCTCGACGGATTCGTCGACATAAGTCCCGACGCCCACGGCCCGTGGGACTACCTGGCCGGCACGCTGATCGCGCGGGAAGCCGGCGCCGTCGTCGTCGACGCGTTCGACCGGGACCTCGTCGTCGACGACCACGGCGCCCGCCGTACCCCAGCGGCCGGCGCCACTTCCGACCTCCTCGCTGCCCTGCTGGCAACCCGCCGCCGCCCATCATGACGTCGGGGAGGAAGAGCCTCCGTGGGCGCAGAGGGACTCGAACCCCCGACACCTGCCTTGTAAGGGCAGTGCTCTGACCAACTGAGCTATACGCCCGGAACGAACGGGCGAGTGTACTGACGGCGGGCCACCACCCGCCGAGTCACCGGCTCGGCACTGAGGGAGTTGCGCCGAGCCGGTGACGCGGCGGGTGGGGCCCAACGGACCCCACCCCCGTACCCGTCTCGCCCGAGTTGTCAACCCAACCCGGGCGGGCAAGCGGCTGTCAGGATGTCGCCCGTGCCGTTCTACGAGCTCGACGGGGACACGCCGGCGCGGGTCGTGCTCCAGCAGACAGGGCCGACGACGTTCAAGATCGTGGCCCCGTTCCGCTACGTCGACGCTGTCACCGAGGAGCAGTTCGTCGTGCCCGATCCCCGCTGGGGCGACGAGGAGACCGACCTGGCGTCGGTCCCCGGAATCTTGCTGTGGTTCGTGCCCCGCTACGGCCAGCACACGCTGCCCGCGCTGCTTCACGATCAGCTCGTCGACCACGACCTCGCCGACCAGCGCGAGCGGGCCGACCGCATCTTCCGCGACGCGATGGGCGAGCAGGGCGTCCGCTTCGTGCGTCGCTGGCTGATGTGGACCGCTGTCAGCCTGGCCACGATGGTCCGCAGCCGGCCGCTTCGCCTCGTGCCGATCATCGTCTGGCTGGTCGTATTCGCCGCGCTTGCCTTTCGGCTCACGCCGCCGTTCGCGGCGTGGGACGTTCCGGTGTTCTCGACCCTGGTGAGACTGCCGTGGTGGGTGGCGCTCGTCGCCGCCGCCGTCGGGCCGCCCGTGCTCGGTGTGCTGTGGCGCCGCCGTTACCTGGCCGGCGTGATGAGCGGCTACGGCGCGTTCGTCTTCGCCGTGCCGCTCACCGCCGTCGCCCTGGCGCTGGCCGTCTACTGGGCCAGCGAATACCTGCTGCGCGGCCTCGACACGCGCAAGGGGGACCACCGTTTGCCCGGTGAGCCCCCGCCAGCTCGCACGGAGGTACGCGAGACGAGCGGCCGGGTACCGTGACCGCCATGGCCGACGATCTGCCCGCCCTGCCGCCTCGCTTGGTTGCCTTCTCCTTCCCGGACGAGCTGCGGGCCTCCGAGTTCCTCACTGCGATGACCCGCCTGGCCCGCGAGAAGCAGCTCCGCATCCACGACGCCGTGTTCGTTGTCAAGACCGACGATGACAAGACGTATGTGCGCGAGACGACCGACCTGCAGGTCGGCCAGACGGCCCTGGGCACCGGCATGTGGAGCGGCTTGTTCGGGCTGCTGCTCGGCGGACCGGTCGGGATGCTCGTCGCCGGCGGCATCGGCGCCGGCGCCGGGGCGTTGACCGCCAAGCTCGTCGACGTCGGCGTCACCGACGATTTCGTCGCCCAGCTGCGCGAGCTGGTGCAGCCGGGCACGACGACGCTGGCCCTCCTGGCGGATGTGCTCGACGAGGAAGCGTTGACGAACGAGCTGCAGCGCTTCGAGGGAGCCCGCTACGTCGCCGGCAACCTGTCCCTGGACGGCATCGCCCGGGTGCGCGAGGCGATCGGCGACCCGGCGGCGACGACCGGCGGGACGTTCGCCCCGCCCACGGCCCCAGCCACCTGAACGCTCGGGCTGCGCCGGCCGGCCAAGCCGGACCGGCTGCGCCTCCGTGCTCGCCGCCGACCCTGCGGATCGGCGCTCGCCCAACCTCCGGTCAGTCCGCAGGTTCTGACTCGCCGCCATCGGACTAGATGTCGGCGACCGCGGACTGGTAGTCGGCGACGCGGGCGAGGTGACCGTCGACATCGGTGTCGCCGGCGCGGTGGGTGGCGATGGCGAGGTGGGTGGCACCGAGGTCGCGCCAGCGTTCGGCGTGGCTGCGCCAGCGATCGGCGTCGCCGCCGACGTACTGGGCCTGGGCCTGGACGGTGAAGCCGTCCATCGTCGCTCCCGCGGCCTCACGGTGAGCGCGGATCGCCGCCAGCGCGTCGGCGGACTTCTCGTTCGGTGAACCGAGCGGGATCCAGCCGTCGCCGAGGCGGGCGCAGCGCTCCAGCACCGCCGGCGCCGACCCCCCGAACCACACGGGCACCGGCTCGGTCGGTCGGGGAAGGATGCTGGCCCGGTCGATGGTGTGGAACTCGCCGTGGAACTCGACGCTGTCGTCGGTCCACAACCGCCGCATCACCTCGATCTGCTCGGCCTGGCGTCGCCCGCGCGTGTGAAAGTCCTCGTTCAGCGCCTCGTACTCGACGGTGTTCCAGCCCGTGCCAACACCGAGGCGCAACCGGTTCCCGGACAGCACGGCGACCTCGGCCGCCTGCTTGGCGACGAGGGCCGTTTGGCGTTGGGGGAGCACGAGCACGGCCGTGACCAGCTCCATCGCCGTCGTCACGGCGGCGGCGAAGGCGAAGAAGGCGAGCGGCTCGTGGAAGGCGACGTCCTTGTCGTAGGGACCGACGAAGCCGCCGGGCCGGTCGGGGTTCGCCCCGAGGACGTGGTCGTAGGCCAGCAGGTGGGTGATGCCCTGGGCCTCCAACCCCTCGAGGTAATGGCGCAGCGCGCCCGGGTCGGTACCGATCTCGTGGTGGGGCAGGACGGCTCCGATGCGCATCACGGCTGACTACCAGGTCGTGGGCCGGGCCGGCGGCATCGAGGTGACTACGGTGCGCCGTGATGGCCGCCGAAGCGAACGTGCTCGTCATCGTCCTGGCCGGCGGCGAGGGCAAGCGGCTGCTGCCGCTGACGAACGATCGGGCCAAGCCGGCCGTCCCGTTCGCCGGCTGCTACCGCCTGATCGACTTCGCCCTGTCGAACTTCGCCAACGCCCGGTACCTCAAGATCGTCGTCCTGACGCAGTACAAGAGCCACAGCCTGGACCGTCACATCTCCCAGACGTGGCGCTTTTCGACCCTGCTCAGCGACTACGTCACGCCGGTGCCGGCGCAGATGCGCCGCGGCCCGTTCTGGTTCCAGGGCTCGGCCGACGCGATCTACCAGAACCTCAACCTGATCCACGACGAGGACCCCGACCTCGTCTGCGTGTTCGGAGCCGACCACATCTACCGCATGGACCCTCGCCAGATGGTCGAGCACCACCAGACGGTCGGTGCCGGCGTGACCGTCGCCGCCATCCCCGTGCCCAAGCACGAGGCCCGGGACTTCGGCGTGATCGAGGTCGACGAGGGTGGGCGCATCCTCGCCTTCCACGAGAAGCTGGACGACCCGCCGACGATGCCCGGCAACGACGAGATGTGTCTCGCCTCGATGGGCAACTACGTGTTCGACACGGCGACGCTGGTCGACATCGTCACGCCCAAGGGCGACGCCTACACCGACATCGGCGGCCATGTCATCCCGGCCCTGACCCGCGCCGGCGTCGCCCACGCCTACGACTTCTCGACCAACGTCGTGCCCGGCCAGGACGAGCGGGAGCGGGGCTACTGGCGCGACGTCGGGACGCTCGACGCCTACTACGAGGCAAACATGGATCTCATCGCCCCGCACCCGGTGTTCAACCTCTACAACGCCCGCTGGCCCGTCTACACGAACCGGGGAGCCGAGCCGCCGGCCAAGGTGTCACGCGGTCCGGGTGGGGAGCCCGCGTTCGTCGACGGCAGCCTGCTGTGCGAGGGCTCGATCATCTCCGGCGGTCACGTCGAGCGCTCGATCCTTGCCCCCGGCGCCTACGTCCATCACGACGCCCACGTCACCGACAGCATTCTCTTCCCGGGCGTCCGGGTCGGCTCCGGAGCCCGGCTGCACCGTTGCATCCTCGACAAGAACGTGCAGGTGCCGGAGTGGTATCGCGTCGGGCTCGATCACGGCCACGACGCCGAGCGCTTCACGATGAGCGACGCCGGCATCGTCGTCATCGAAAAGGGAAAGCAACTCTGACACCGGCATCCGAGGGCTGGATGAGGGGGGCTCCCTCACCCAGCCCTCCGATGCACTCCAACCCTCGGATCGGATCAGGTGTTGGCGAGCTGGGCGACGACGGGGGCGAACTCGTCGATGTTCTCGGCGCCGACGATGAGGTAGCTGAACCCGAGCTCGTCGCGGCGGCGCTCGATTTCGTCGACGACCTGGTCGACGTCGCCGATGAGGGCGAACGGGGAGGCCGCGATCATCGCCGGGTCGACCGAGATCATCGAGGCCACGCTGTCGATCGTGCCGGCCCGGTCGTCGGTGACCTTGGCGAAGAAGACGCGAATGTTCAGCTCGATGTCGGTGAGGCGGTCTCCGGCGGCGGCGCGCACGACGGCCAGCTTCTCCTCGACGGCCGCCAACGTCATCGTGGCGATCGCGTCCGGTCCGACGACGCCGGCGGTCATCGTGCCGTTGATGCCGACGATGTCGGCCTGCCGAGCGGCGATGCCGAGCACCCGTGGACCGCCCCCGCCGATGAGGAGCGGTGGGCACGGGCGCTGCACTGGCTGGGGCCGGCCGTCGTAGTCGGTGATCGTGTAGTGCTCGCCGGCGAACGAGAACGGACCCTCGGCCAGGCAGCCCTTGATGACGGCCAGCCCCTCCTCGAAGCGGTCGATGCGCCGGCCCGGGCGGTCGTAGGGGATCCCCGAGGCCCGATAGTCGCTCTCCAACCAGCCGGCGCCGAGGCCGATCTCGACCCGGCCGTCGCTCAACACGTCCATCGTCGCCAGCTCCTTGGCCAGCACGAGCGGGTGCTTGTAGTCGTTGTCGTAGACGAGGGCGCCCATCCGCAACGTCGTGGTGGCGGCGGCCACGGCCGTCAACGCCGGGACCGGGGCCAGCTGGTCGCCGAAATGATCCGGCATCGTGATCGTCGAATAGCCGAGGCCCTCGACGCGCCGGCCGAGCTCGGCCCAGCCCGCTCCGTCAGGCGCGCTCGACACCTGGACACCGAAGCGGAATGGGCGGCGTGGCGACGGCGGCATGGGCCTGGACGGTACCTGCCGGTCCGCGGCGGGACCGGCGGGGTAGCGTTCACGCACTGTGCGTCCCTTGACCTGGCTCGTCCGCCTGGGACTCGTCATGGCCGCCGGCGCCCTGCTGGTCACGGCCGTCGTCGTGGCGGTCGCGCCCCGCCTGTGGGAGATCGCCAACGCCCACGAGGAACTCCCGATCGAGCTGCCGCCGTTCGAGCCGCTGGCCCAGCGATCCTACGCCTACGACGTCGACGGGGCCGAGATCGCCGCCTTCCAGCTGGAGAACAGCCAGCCGGTCACGCTGGCCCAGATCCCGGCCCACGTCGTGCAGGCGTTCCTCTCCGTCGAAGACAAGGAGTTCTACCGCCACGACGGCGTCAACGTCCGCAGCCTGTTCCGGGCCACGCTGTCCAACTTCGCTTCCGAGGCCCCGCAGCAGGGCGCATCGACGATCACCATGCAGGTCGTCAAGAACGACTTCCTGGCCGGCCTCGAGCGCGACGGGCGCTACAAGCTGCTGCAGGTCCACTACGCGCTGATGCTCGAGCGCGAGGTGCCGAAGGACCAGATCCTCGAGCGCTACCTCAACACCGTGTTCTTCGGCAACAACGCCTATGGCATCCAGGCCGCCGCCGAGACCTACTTCGGCGCGACCGTCGAAGGCCTCACCCTCATCCAGGCCGCGTTCTTGGCCGGGCTGGTGCGCTCGCCGTCGGGCTACGACCCGATCGCCGAGGCCGAGCGCAGCCGGGCCCGCTTCCAGCAGGTCCTCGATCGCCTCGTCGAGGACCAACTGATCACCGCCCTCGACGCCGAGCAGCAGAAGGCCACGTTCGTCATCCCCGAACGGGTGCTGACGACGCCGGAACGCCAGTACCAGCGCACCTACTACACCGAGGCGTTGCGCGACTACCTGCTCAACCGCTCGACGGTGCTGGGCCCGACGTTCGACGAGCGCTACACGGCGCTGTACCGCGGGGGCTTGCGGATCTACACGACCTTCGACCCCAACCTGCAGGGCCTCGCTGAGGCGGCGACCAATCAGCTGCCCGAGGTCGACCAAGGCTTCGAGGCGGCCCTGGTGTCGCTCGATTCGGCCACCGGCGCCGTGCGGGCGATGGTCGGGGGGCGCGGGTTCCAGCCCAACGAGAACGAGAACAACATGGCGCTGGCCCCCCGCCAGACCGGCTCGAGCAGCAAGATCTTCATCCTTGCCACCGCGCTGCAGGCCGGGGCCATGCCCAGCGACATCATCGACGGCGTTGCGCCGTGCACGCTGCCCAACCCGCGCAACCCCGACGAGCCGTTCGAAATCTCCGGTGACGCCCGCTCGGAGCAGCCGAGCGACCTCCGGGTCATGACGGCCCACTCGATCAACTGCGCCTACGCCCGGCTGTCCCAGGTCGTCGGGCTGGACCGGGTCGTCGATACGACGTACCGGATGGCCCGCTCGCCGTACCTCTACGTCGGCCAGCCGACCAGCGAGCACCGACCGATCGAGCCGTTCCCCAGCTACGCCACCGGCGCCAACGAGATGAGCCCGATGGACATGGCGGCCGGCGCCCAAACGA
>Ga0183260_10000395_pt1 | contig 36557 bp, 31 predicted proteins | sample AntDrymUQ4972206_2_FD_129768 | JGI IMG/M metagenome (GOLD analysis project Ga0183260, IMG submission 129768) | Polar desert sand microbial communities from Dry Valleys, Antarctica - metaG UQ497 (22.06) (version 2) (version 2) | ecosystem: Environmental > Terrestrial > Soil > Desert | place...
CTCGATCGTGCCCCAGGCGCGCTCGTACTGGGCGCGCTTCTTGGACAGGATCAGCCGGCCCTCCTTGTCCTCCTTCTGCAGGACGAGGGCCTCGACCTGCTCCCCCACCGACACGACCTCATGCGGGTCGACGTCGTGCTTGATGGACAGCTCGCGCGACGGGATGACCCCCTCGGTCTTGTACCCGATGTCGAGCAGCACCTCGTCTCGGTCGACCTTGACGATCGTGCCCTCGACGATGTCGCCGTCGTTGAAGTACTTGATCGTCTCGTCGATCGCGGCGAGGAACTCCTCGGCCGACCCGACGTCGTTGACCGCGACCTGCGGGGTCTTGCTGCCACCGGTCGCGGTGCCGGGGGCGGCGCCCGCCGTGCCCGTGCCGGTGGGGGGGCCTGTGGTGGGGGCGGCCTCGATGCTGCTCGTCGTCATCGGCTGCTCGTCGTCATGGGGTGGAGGGTCTCCGGGGCGGACTGGTACGGCGCGCGGCGGCCCTGTTCCGCAGGAAGTGAGGGGCTCACGCGGGGCGCGAATCCTGTCGACTCGGTGCGAGCACGGCCTGCTCCGTACGAGGTCGCGCAGGCCACAGCGCAGTCGAAAGCCTACGCGGCGCCGGGTGGACGGGTCAACGCGCTGTGCGGGCCAACACCGGCCCGAAGTGCACCCAACCGCCCGTCCGGCACCCTCCCACCTGGCGGGACAGGGCACACTGGACCTCACACCCCTGCAGACTTGGAGGTCGACTCGTGGCCGCAACCGGGCCCACAGCAGGCTCGGTGCGCGCGCCGGGCCTGGGGCAGGTCCGCGGTCCGCGCCGTGCCGGATCGCTGCCTGGGGTCCTGGGACAGACCGCCCTCGGGGCCCTCGTACCCGGCAGCGCCTTCTGGATCCAGCGCCGCCACGTGCTCGCCGGCTGCGTGTTCCTCGTGTACGCACTGTTGCTGGCCGGGCTGGCGTACACCCTGCTCGCCCGGCGTCAGGAACTGGTGAAGCTGCTGGTGCAGTCACAGTGGCTCACCGCCACGGTCATCGTCCTCGCCGCCTGCTACCTGGCCTGGGCCGGCGTTGTGGTGGCCAGCGACCTGCTCTCGCGTCCGCACGAGCTCACGTCTGGCCAGCGCATGGGTGCCACGGCCTTCACGTTGGTGGTCTGCGGGGTGCTGGCGGCGCCGTTCGTCGTCGGGATCCAGTTCGCGTCGGCACAGCGCTCGTTCATCGAGGAAGTGTTCGCACCCGCGACGGAGTCCTTCAGCGCCACCCGACCCCCGGTGGCCGGCGCGGACGACCCGTGGCTCGGCGAGGACCGGGTCAACGTCCTGCTGCTCGGGGGCGATGCAGGACCGAACCGGGTCGGGACCCGCACCGACTCGATCATCGTCGCCAGCATCGACGTGTCCAGCGGGGACACCGTGCTGCTCAGCCTGCCCCGCAACCTCGAGAACGTCCCGTTCCGCGAGGGGACCGCCCTGGACCGGATCTATCCCAACGGGTTCGACGGTCCCGGGGACCCGCTGCAGTGGATGCTCAACGCCGTCTACCCGCTGGTGCCGGATCTGCACCCGGGCATCCTCGGTCGCAGCGACAACGAGGGCGCCGACGCGCTCAAGCTCGCGGTCAGCGGCGCACTCGGCCTGCGGGTCGACTACTACGCCCTGGTCAGCATCCCGGGATTCGTGAGGCTCATCGACGCCATGGGAGGCGTCACCGTCAACATCAACGAGCCGGTCGCCATCGGTGGTGTCACGGGGGTGCGGGAGCCGGACGACTACCTGGATCCCGGCCCGTCGCAGCGCCTCAACGGCTTCGAGGCGCTCTGGTTCGCCCGCGGCCGGTACGGGTCGGACGACTACGAGCGGATGCGCCGCCAGCGCTGCCTGATCGACGCCGTGATCGACCGTGCCAACCCCGGCACGCTGCTCACCCGGTACGAGAAGATCCTCGAGGCGGGGCGCGACGTGCTGCGCACCGACATCCCCGGCGAGATGCTCCCGGCCTTCGTAGACCTGTCGTACATGGTCAAGGACGCCAAGGTGCGGTCGGTTGTGTTCGAGCGCAGCGACGACTTCACGCCGGAGTCCCCCGACTACGCGTGGATCCAGCGGGTCGTCGCCAAGGCGACCTCGCCCGGCGATGGTGCGGGCGGCGGCAACGGCGGTGGCGGCGGGGCCAAGTCGGCCATCGACTCGGCGGAGTCGTCCTGCACCTACGACCCGGTGGGCTGAGCGACACCGCAGGGTCAGTGGCCGGCGTCCTGCCAGGTCAGGCCGACCCCGATGGACACGTCCAGCGGCACCGCCAGGTCGTAGGCGGTGGCCATATGGGTGCGCACGACGTCCTCCACGTGGTCCCGCTCCCCGGGGGCGACCTCCAGCACCAGCTCGTCGTGCACCTGCAGCAATATCCGCGACCCGAGGTCGGCCGCCTCCAGCGCCTGGTGCACCGCGAGCATCGCCACCTTGATGATGTCGGCCGCCGAACCCTGGATCGGGGCGTTCAGCGCCATCCGCTCGGCACCCTCACGTCGCTGCCGGTTGTCGCTGGTCAGGTCGGGGAGGTAGCGGCGGCGACCCATCAGGGTCTCGGTGTAGCCGGTGCGCCGGGCCTCGTCGACCACGCCGCGCAGGTAGGCCCGAACCCCGCCGAAGCGCTCGAAGTACTCGTCCATCAGCGTCTGCGCCTCGGCGGTCTCGACCCCGAGCTGCTGGGACAGGCCGTACGTCGACAACCCATAGGCCAGCCCGTAGTTCATCGCCTTGATCTTGGCCCGCAGCCCGCCGGTGACCTCGTCGGCCGGTACCGCGAAGACCTTCGCCGCGGTGATCGTGTGGAAGTCCTCGCCGGACTTGAACGCCTCGATCAGGTCGGCGTCGGCTGACAGGTGCGCCATGATCCGCATCTCGATCTGGCTGTAGTCGGCGGTCAGCAGGCACTCGTACGACGGGCCGACGACGAACGCCTCGCGGATCCGGCGGCCGGACTCGGTGCGGATCGGGATGTTCTGCAGGTTGGGCTCGGTGGACGACAGCCGCCCGGTCGCCGCGATCGTCTGGTTGAAGGTGGTGTGGATGCGCCCGTCGGCGGCGATGGTCTTGCGCAGCCCCTCGACGGTGGAGCGCAGCCGGCTGGCATCGCGGTGATCCAGCAGGTGCCGCAGGAACGGGTGCTCGGTCCTTGCGTGCAGCTGCTGCAGGGCTTCGGCGTCGGTGGTCCAGCCGGTCTTGGTGCGCTTGGTCTTGGGCATCTGCAGCTCGTCGAACAGCACCACCTGCAGCTGCTTGGGCGAGCCGAGATTCACCTGCCGGCCGATGACCGCGTAGGCGTCGTCGGCTGCCTGGCGCACAACCGAGGCGAAGTCGTCTTCAAGCCTGGCCAGCAGGTCGTCGTCAACGGCGACGCCGGCCCGCTCGACGTCGGCGAGCACGCTGACCAGGGGCAGCTCGACCTCAGCGAGCAGGCGGGAGCCCCCACGGGCCGCGAGGTCGACCCCCAACGCGTCGGCCAGGTCGAGCACGGCGCGAGCCCGCAGCATCGCGGCGTGGTGGGACGCACCGGGGTCTGCCTGCGCGTCGAGGTCGAGTGCCAGCTGGTCGGTGCCCTCGGCGTCGTCACCGAGATCGCGCTTCAGGTACCGCAGCGACAGGTCGGCCAGGTCGTACGACCGCTGGTCGGGGTGCGCGAGGTAGGCGGCCAGCGCCGTGTCGGAGACCAGCCCGGCCAGCTGCATGCCGGAGGCGGCCAGAGCCAGCATCGGACCCTTGGCCTCGTGCAGCACCTTCGGCCGGTCCGGATCGGCCAGCCAGGTGGCCAGCGCCGCCCGGTCGGCGGCGGTGGCGGGCGCGTCCGGCGTGAGCCCAACGTAGCCCGCGGACCCGCTCGACACCGCCAGCGCGACGCCGTCGACCCGCCCTCCCCCGGCGGTCCAGACTCCGACCACGTGCAGCCCGGTGACGCGCTCGGCCGTCTCGTCGGTCGTGGCGTGCCCGGCCAGCCAGCCCGCGACCTGGTCGGCGCCCAGGTCCGCGCCGTCGACGGTGAACGACCCCTCCGAGACCGGCTCGTCGGCTGACAAGGTGGCGAACAGCCGGTCGCGCAGCACCCGGAACTCGAGGCCGTCGAAGACGATGTGCACAGCTTCGCGGTCCCAAGGCCGCAGCTCTAGGTCTGCGGTGCCCACGGGCAGCTCGAGGTCACGGACCAGGGCGTTGACCCGGCGGTTGCGCTGGACGTCGGCGAGCCGCTCGCGCAGCGCGTCACCGGCCTTGCCGGTGATCTCGCCGACCCCGGCGACCAGGCCGTCGAGTCCGTCGAAGCGCTCCAACCACTTGGCCGCGGTCTTCGGCCCGACCCCCGGCACCCCCGGCAGGTTGTCGCTGCTCTCACCCACCAGCGCAGCCAGGTCGGGGTAACGCTCCGGCGACACCCCGTACCGCTCCTCGACCGCCGCCGGAGTGATCCGGGCCAGGTCGGAAACCCCCTTGCGGGGGTAGAGCACGGTCACCCGGTCCTCGACCAGCTGGAAGGCGTCCCTGTCGCCGGTGCAGATCAGCACCGTCCAGCTGTCGGCCGCTGCCCGGGTGGCGAGCGTGGCGATCACGTCGTCGGCCTCCCAGCCGTCGAGCTCGACGCTGGTGATGCGCAACGCGTCGAGAACCTCCTTGATCAGCGACAGCTGACCGGAGAACTCCGGCGGGGACTTGGACCGGTTGGCCTTGTACTCGGCGTACTCGGCGAGCCGGAAGGTCTGCCGCGACACGTCGAAGGCCACCGCGACATGGGTCGGCTGCTCGTCGCGCAGCACGTTGATGAGCATCGAGGTGAACCCGTACACCGCGTTGGTGGCCTGCCCGGTCGTGGTGGAGAAGTTCTCCACCGGCAGGGCGAAGAACGCTCGGTAGGCCAGCGAGTGTCCGTCGAGCAGCAGCAGCCGCGGTTGATCCACCTCGACGGTGGACGGGTTGGGGTCGGCCACGGCGGCGACTCTAGTCTGAGGCACCGACGACGAAGGGACCCCCGTGAGCGACCCCGTGAGCGACCCCGTGAGCAAGCCTGAGCAGATCCCGGACGCCCCCCTGCACCAGCGGTTGGGGATCGAGATCGTCGAGGCGAGCGCCGACCGCGTCGTGGGTACGTTGCCGGTCGAGGGCAACACCCAGCCGTACGGGCTGCTGCACGGCGGCGCCACCTGCGCGCTGGCCGAGGGCCTCGGCTCCACCGCCGCCTACCTGTACGCGATGCCGGACCAGTACGCGGTCGGCGTCGACATCAACGCCACGCACCACCGGGCCGCGCGGTCCGGCACACTCACCGGCGTCGCCCTCCCGGTGCACCGCGGCCGCAAGGTCGTGACATACGAGGTGGTGGTGAGTGACAAGCAGGACCGCCGGGTGTGCACGGCACGGATCACCTGCCTGCTGGTGCCGCGCACGTGAGCCCCTGAGGTGGACGGTGTCCGCGGCCTCGGCACCCTCGTCAACGTGGCTACGGTCCTGGTCGGGTCCGGCATCGGCGTGCTCGTCGGGCACCGGTTGCCCCAGCGCACCCGCGACGTCGTCACCGACGGCCTCGGGCTGGTGACCCTCTCGTCGCCGCGTTGTCGGCGATGGCAGTCAGCGATCCCGAGCTGAGCGCCGCGGTCGGTGACAGTGCGCCCGTACTTATCGTGCTGGGCGCGGTGCTGCTGGGCGGGATCGCCGGGTCGCTGGCCCGGATCGAGCTGCGGCTGGAGTCGCTGGGTGACCGGCTGCGGCGCCGGATGATCCGCGACGCCGCCGAGCCCGGGACCCAGCACAGGTTCGTGGCGGGTTTCGTCAGCGCGTCCCTGGTGTTCTGCGTCGGCCCGCTCACCGTGCTCGGCTCGCTGCAGGACGGGCTCGGGCGCGGCGCCGACCAGCTGGTGCTGAAGGCGGTGCTCGACGGGTTCGCCGCTGTCGCATTCGCCGCCTCGCTTGGCTGGGGGGTGGCCGCCTCCGCGTTGGTGGTGCTCGTGGTGCAGGGCACGCTCACCGTGTTGGCCGCGTTGCTCGGCTCGTTCGTCCCCGAGCCGCACCTGCTGGCGCTGACCGCTACCGGTGGGCTGCTGCTGGCCGGGGTGGCACTGCGGCTGCTGCGGGTCCGGCAGGTGCCGGTCGGCGACCTGCTGCCGGCGCTGCTCGTCGCGCCGCTGCTGGTGCAGATCGTCATCGTCTTGTGAGCGCTGCCTGGCCCACCCCGCGGCGATGGTCGCTATAGTCCCGGCAGTCGACCGCGACGGGCAGCGGCGTGATTGTCTGGCCGGCGCGGGGCGCCGCCGAGGCGACAGGAGTGCGTAGGTGCGCAGGACTCTGCTGGTGCTGATTCTGGCCCTGGTGAGCGGCCTGCTGGGTGTCGGTGCCGTCGCGTCAGCCGGGTCCGCGGCCGCGGACGGTGGTGAGGCAGACGAGCAGCTCAGCATCAACGCGACCCTGGTCGACAACACCAACGTCGACACGACCGATGACGACCCGTCGAACGACAAGGCCGACCCGGTGGAGGGCGTGGACATTGTCGTTACCGGCCCCGACGGCGAAGAGATCGGCCAAGCCACCACCGACGATCAGGGCATCGCCTCGGTGCCGGTGCCGAGCAACGGCGAGTACACCGTCACCATCGACGCTGACACGCTGCCCGAGGGCACGTTCCTCACCGACGCGGGACGGGTCGAAACCACCGTCGACGTGCTCGGCTTCGATGCGACCGTGCAGTACCCGATAGGCCCGGACACAAGAGATGTCGAGACCTGGGTCGACCGGCTGCCCGACCTATTGCTGTCCGGTGTCAAGTTCGGGCTGCTCATCGCGCTGGCCGCGTTGGGGCTGTCCATGGTGTTCGGCACCACCGGCCTCACCAACTTCGCCCACGGCGAGCTGATCACGCTCGGCGCGATGCTCACCTTCGGCTTCAACAGTGGCCTCGGGCTGCCGGTGATCTGGTCGGGCGTCCTCGCGGTGCTCATCATGGGCCTAGTTGGGGCCGCCCAGGACCTCGCGTTTTGGCGGCCGCTGAACCGCCGTGGCACAGGGACCATCGCCTTGATGATCGTCAGCATCGGGCTGGGTCTCTTCCTGCGCAACATCTACCAGTACGTGTTCGGCGACACGACCAGGGCCTACACCCAGTACCTCGACCAAGGTCCGCTCGACTGGCCCCTCGTTGAACCGACCCAGAAGGATCTGGTGCTCATCGGCACCTCGATCGCCGTGCTGGTTGCAATCTCGCTGCTGCTGGCCAGGACTCGGCTCGGCAAGGCGACCAGAGCAGTCGCCGACAACCCCTCCCTGGCCTCCTCGTCTGGCATCAACGTGGAGCGGGTGATCACGGTCGTCTGGATCGGTGGGACCGCGCTCGCCGGCCTGTCCGGGGCGCTGCTGGGTGTCGACCAACAGGTCGATTACCAGATGGGTTTCAAGCTGCTGCTGCTGGTGTTCGCGGGAGTGATCCTCGGTGGCCTCGGCACCATCTGGGGCGCAATGGTCGGCAGCCTGATCGTCGGTATCTCGATCGAGGTGTCGACCTTGGTCGTGCCCGCCGAGCTCAAGTACGTGAGCGCCCTCGGGCTGCTGATCCTCATCCTGCTCGTGCGGCCCCAGGGACTCCTGGGCCGCCGCGAGCGGGTCGGCTGAGCCCGGACGACGGAAGGAGGACCGCTATGGACTGGGGCCAGATCTTCGAGTTCTCGTTCCGCTCCGCCTTGACCAGCGACGCGATCGTCTACTCGATGGCGGCCATCGGGCTGAACGTACACTTCGGCTACACCGGGCTGCTCAACTTCGGCCAAGCAGGGTTCATGGCTGTTGCGGGCTACGGCCTCGCGGCCTCGGTCGCGACGTGGGGGTTATCGTTCTGGGTGGCGGTCCCGATCGGTTTGGCGGCAGCGGTCGTTTTTGCCTTACTGCTCGGCGCACCGACGCTGCGACTGCGGGCCGACTACCTAGCGATCGTCACTATCGCCGCCGCCGAGATCATCCGAATCGTGGTCGGCTCGGTGAGTCTGTCAGAGTACTTCGGCGGCCGGGACGGGTTGCAAGAGTTCAACCAGTCGTTCGACGCGCTCAACCCATATGGCCGGCCACTCGATCTGCTTCTGTTCCGCTTGCGACCGGACGACGCGTGGGTGTTCACCGTTGGATGGGTCCTGGTCGGGCTGACCGTGCTCCTGGTGTGGGCGCTCATGCGCAGCCCGTGGGGCAGAGTGCTCAAGTCGATCCGCGAGGACGAGGAGGCCGTGCGGTCACTGGGCAAGAACGTCTACGGGTACAAGATGCAGTCACTGGTGCTCGGCGGAGTGATCGGTGGTGTCGCCGGCTTCCTAGTTGCCCTAGACCAGGCGGCGATAAACCCGGAGAACTTCTCGACCGACGTGACCTTCTTCGCCTACACCGTGCTGATCCTCGGCGGCGCCGCCCGAGTCTTTGGCCCAGTCGTCGGAGCCATCTTGTTCTGGTTCCTGATCAGCGTGCTCGGCAACTTCTTCACCGCGGCCACGGCCGGGGTCGACCCGCTGATCTCCCCCGTCCTGATGACCGACACCCAGGCCAGCCTGGTGCGGTTCATCGCTGCCGGCCTCGGGCTTGTGCTGTTGGTCATCTTCCGGCCGCAGGGGATCTTCGGCGACAAGAGGGAGATCGCGCTCGATGCCCGCTGAACCGGTCAGCACTAGGAACTCGGCCGCCGAGGCCTTGACCGCGCTGCGCGATGTGCCTCGCGAGCCTGGGTCGAAGAAGCCCGACGCCATCCTCGTCGCCGACGACATCCGCCGCCAGTTCGGTGGGCTGGTCGCCGTCGACGTCGACCACCTGGAGGTGCAGCGTGGTGTCATCACTGCGCTGATCGGCCCCAACGGTGCCGGCAAGACGACGTTCTTCAACCTGCTCACCTGCTTCGACCAGCCCGATCGCGGCGCGTGGTCGTTCAACGGACGCCCGCTCGGGCGGGTGCCGGCGTACAAGGTTGCGCGCCTCGGCATGGTGCGCACCTTCCAGCTGACCAAGGTGTTGAGCAAGCTGTCGGTCATCGAGAACATGCGCCTGGCCGCCACCGGACAGAGCGGCGAGGCGTTCCTGACCGCGCTGCTCCCGTTTCGCTGGCGGAGCCAGGAAATGGCAAACACCGACCGGGCCGACGACCTCTTGGAGAGATTCAAGCTCGACACAAAGCGGGAGGACTTCGCCGGCTCGCTGTCGGGCGGTCAGCGCAAGCTGCTGGAAATGGCGCGGGCGCTCATGGTCGAACCTGAACTCGTTATGCTCGACGAGCCGATGGCCGGGGTCAACCCGGCGCTCAAGCAGTCGTTGCTCGGCCATGTCAAGACCCTGCGTGACGAGGGCCGTAGTGTGCTCTTCGTCGAGCACGACATGGACATGGTGCGGGACATCTCTGACTGGGTGGTAGTGATGGCCCAGGGACGGATAGTCGCCGAGGGGCCACCCGAGCATGTGATGGCCGATCCGACCGTCATCGACGCCTACCTCGGCGCGCACCACGACGCGGCGCTCACCGTCGAGGAGGAGGAGGCCCGACTGCGCGAGGAGCAGGCATCCCAGTCCAGCGCGCCGGCAACCCACGAGGAGCACCCTAAGGAGTCACGGTGAGCGACCCGACCGTCATGGCGGCGAACGAGCCCGACAACGATGCCGACCCCAAGCACCGCCGGGTCCACCGAACCGAGGCGGAGGGGGCCATACTGCGAGCAGATGGCCTGGTCGCCGGCTACGTGCCCGGGGTCAACATTTTGAACAACTGCGACCTGTACTGCCGCGACGGCGAACTGGTCGGCATCATCGGTCCCAACGGCGCCGGCAAGTCCACGTTGCTCAAGGCCATGTTCGGGCTCGTGCGGATCGGCGAGGGCGTCGTGACGCTTCGCGGTGACGATGTGACGAACCAGCGTGCCGATGTGCTGGTCCGCAAAGGGATCGGCTTCGTGCCGCAGTCCAACAACGTGTTTCCCACCCTCACGATCACCGAGAACCTCGAGATGGGTGTCTACCAGGCCCCGAAGCGGTTCGACGAACGCTTCGACTTCGTGACCGACCTCTTCCCAACGCTGGGTGATCGTCGCGGCCAGCGGGCCGGTTCGCTGTCAGGTGGCGAGCGGCAGATGCTGGCGATGGGCCGGGCGCTGATGATGGAGCCGTCGGTGCTGCTTCTGGACGAGCCTTCGGCGGGGCTTTCCCCCGCCATGCAGGACGAGGTGTTCGTCCAGACCCGCAAGATCAACCAGGCCGGCGTCTCGGTAGTGATGGTCGAACAGAACGCCCGCCGCTGCCTGCAGATCTGCGACCGCGGCTACGTCCTGGACCAGGGCGCCAACGCCTACACCGCCAGCGGTTCCGACCTGATGAACGATCCTAAGGTGATCGAGCTCTACCTCGGTACGCTCGCCAAAGCCTGACACCTGTTCGTCCTGCGAACTCTCGACTTGTTCGTCCTGCGAACTCTCGATCCCCGTCAAGGACACCACCGCCAAGGCCCCGCCTCTGGTGCAGGCGAGGCCTTCGCGGTTCGCCGGCGATCAGGTCGAGCCGGTGACGTAGTCGATGTTGACGAAGTTATTGTCGGCCTGGTACTCGAAGATTCCGATGGTGGCCGCCGACGGGCTGCCCGTCTCGTTGAACTCTAGCGGGCTGGACACGCCGTCGTAGTCAATGTCTCCGCCATCCTTGAGGAGGTCCAGGCACTGCTGGTACTCGGTGCACTTCTCGCCGTCCCTGGTGATGCCGATCAGCTCCGCGCCGATAGCCTCGCCCGAGTCGTCCCCGGCCGCTTCCGCGGCTAGAGCGGTGGTGATCGTCGCGTCGTACGACTCCGGGCCGTAAGTGAAGCTGTCCAGCTTGGGGTCGACCTCGAGGAGCCGCTTGCGGAAGTCGCCCGTCAGCTCGGCACCAGGGTAGGTGGCCTTGGCTCCCTCGAGAGTGCCGTTCGGGAGCCGACCGCCATAGTCGTAGGCGTTGCCGTCGACCAAGTAGGCCTGGACATCCTGGGGGCCGATTCCCTTGGCGTTAAGGGCGGGGACGATCTTGGTCAACTCCTCGAACGTTACCAAGATGACCGCTTCGGGGTCGGCCGCGGCGATCTTGTCGACTTCGGCGTTGTACTGGGATGCATCGGCGTTGTAGAACACCTTCTCGACGACGGTGCCCCCCTGCTCCTCGAAGACCATCTCGACCTGGTTGGCGAGTGCCTCGCCGTAGGAGTCCTGGCGGGCGAGGATCGCGATGTTGCTGAAGCCATCGGAGGCCACCAGGTTCGCCAGCACCGCGCCTTGGAGCACGTCCGAGGGCGCCGTACGGAAGTACAGCCCCTTGTCGTCATAGGTGTCGAACGCGGTCGACGTGTTGGCCGGCGAGTAGTGCACCACTCCCGCACCCGTGATCTTGTCGATCACCGACAGCGAGACGCTGGAGGATGCGGCGCCGATGACGACGTCCGCGCCGGAGTCGAGCAGGTTGGTGGTCTCCTGGGGCGCGATGTTGGGCGTTCCGTCGCCAGAGTCGGCCTTCACCTGCTTGACTGGCTTGCCTAGCACCCCCCCGGCCTCGTTGATCTCCTGAACCGCGAGGTCGACGCCGGCGAACTCAGGCGGGCCGAGGAAGGCCAGGTCACCGGTCTGCGGAAGCAGCGTGCCGATTGTCAGTGTGCCGTCCCCCTTGGGCGCGGCGGCCTCCTCGCTCGACCCTCCTCCGGACGCGGGCTCCTCGGCGGTCGGTTCGTCCTCGCCACCGCAGGCGGCGAGCACCAGGGCGCTCACCGCGACGACGGCAGCCGCGCGTAGGGATCGGGAGCGCAGTCGCATGGGTCCTCCGTCGTTTCGGCTCGAGGGCCGTAACCCTCCGTCTCGTCGTGCAGAGTACCTACGCGGCACGCCGGGACCGCCACCGGCGCGGAGTTGGTGCGGCGTCGTTGTAGTTTCGTGACCTGACCAGCGCCTGGGTGCACGGCTCCCTGACCGGAGATGCCTCGATAGAGTCTTGACGAGCCCTGGTATTCCAACTGGCAGAGAAGGCGGATTCAAGTCCCGCACAGTGTGGGTTCGACTCCCACCCAGGGCACCGCCGGATGGCGCGCTCGCACCACCCGTCGCGGGTGCCTAGCCCCGGCAGCGGTCGAGCTCGCGCGGACCGGCGACCAGTCCGGTGGCGTCCTTGACGGTCAGCACCCGGAGCACCGACTGCTCCAGCCGGGCGCGGGTCAGCTCACCGTCGGCCACGGCCGCCCGGATGCCCGCCGCGGCCCCGCGCGGTGACGGTGACATGAGCAGCAGGTCGGCGCCGGCCTGCAGCGCCTGCACCGCGACCTCGCCCGGAGCGCCCCACTGCGCCAGCGCGTCCATCTCCAACGCGTCGGTGACGATCACGCCGTCGAAGTCGAGCCGTTCGCGCAACCAGCCGGTGGTCAGCTCGCGCGACAGCGTGGCCGGCCGGGCGGTCGGGTCAAGACGCGGGTACGCCAGGTGGCCGGTCATGACGAGGTCGGCGCCCGCGTCGATCCCGGCGACGAACGGCGGCAGGTGCTCGCGCTCCCAGTCGGCGCGGCTCAACGTCAGGGTCGGCAGCGCGTCGTGGCTGTCGACCGACGTCGAGCCGTGGCCCGGCCAGTGTTTGAGCGAGACGCCGACGCCGCCGCGGTGGTAGCCGCAGGTCTGCGCCCGCACCATCCGGGCCACCACTGCGGCCTCGGTGCCGAACGCACGCTCACCGATGACCCCCGCCCCGCCGACGGTGTCGACGTCCGCGACCGGGGCGAAGTCGACGTCGAGGCCCATCTCGGCCATCTCCTGCCCCACCCCGCGGGCGCTGGCCAGCCCCGCGGTCGGGTCGCCGTCGAGCTCGCGGGCGGCCGGCTGTGCGGTGGACGCCGGCCCCGGCAGCCGGGACACCAGTCCGCCCTCCTGGTCGGTGAAAAGCAGCGTCGGCACGCCGCCGCGACGGGAGGCCCGGTGCAGCCCACGGGACAGGGACGTCACCTGCGGGACCGACGAGACGTTTTCGTCGAAGTAGACGATTCCCCCGGGCTGAAAGCGCTCGGCGACCTCGGCCGGTGTGTTCAGCCCGAACGCGGCCTGGTTGGCCGCTGCGGCCGAGGGCCCCACCCGAGTCGGCGCCCGGCCGGCCACGGTCACCACCTGCACCTGATGGCTCAGCTGGCGCAGCGACATCTCGTCGACCCGCTGTTGCAGTCGGTCCGAAGGCGCCCGGGCGACGGCCGGGCTCGGCTGGTCGCTGGCCGGTGGCCGCGGCGGCGTACGCGGGTCTGGGGCGTCGGCCCGGTCACTCGGCCCGCTGCCCCCCACGCAAGCCGTGACCGCCAGGACGCCCCCGGCCACCACGGCCAGCGACGCCGGTCGTACGACCCGTGGCCGCACCTAGTCGATCCGCCCGTAGGCGGGGGCGACCTTGTTGATGGCGTCGCCCATCCGGTGGATGCGCATCGCGTTCGTGGAGCCGGGGATCCCCGGCGGGCTGCCGGCGACGATGACGACCTCCTCGCCCTCCTGGCAGCGCCCTATCTCGAGCAGGCTGTGGTCGACCTGCATGACCATCTCGTCGGTGTGCTCGACCGTCGCGGTGAAGAAGGTCTCGACCCCCCACGTCAGCGCCAGCTGGGAGCGCACCGCCTGCACCGGGGTGAACGCGAGCAGCGGCACCGGGCCGCGGTAGCGGGCCAGCCGGCGCGCCGAGTCGCCGGACTGGGTGAACGCGACGATCAGCTTCGCACCGACCGCCTCGGCGACCTGGGCGGCGGCTCGGCAGACGATGCCGCTGCGGGTCTTCGGCCGCCAGTCGATGGCGGCCATCTGGTCGAGACCGTGGTTCTCCGTGGAGGCAACGATCCGCGCCATCGTCGTCACCGAGTCGATCGGGTAGTCCCCGATGCTGGTCTCGCCCGACAGCATCACCGCGTCGGCCCCGTCGAGGACGGCGTTTGCCACGTCGGAGGCCTCGGCCCGGGTGGGCCTCGGGGCCGAGATCATCGACTCCAGCATCTGTGTCGCCACGATCACCGGCTTGGCGTTGCGACGCGCCCGGTCGATGATCGTCTTCTGCACGATCGGCACGTCCTCCAGCGGCAGCTCCACGCCGAGGTCACCGCGGGCCACCATGAAGCCGTCGAAGGCGTCGATGATGTCGTCCAGGTTGTCCATCGCCTGCGGCTTCTCGATCTTGGCGATGACCGGAAGCAGCACGCCGACCTCGTTCATGACCGCGCGCACCGCATCGACGTCGGATCCGCGTCGCACGAACGACAGCGCCACCATGTCGACGGGCATCGCCAGCGCCCACCGCAGGTCGTCGACATCCTTGTCCGCCAGGGCCGGGGCGCTGACGTCGACGCCCGGCAGGTTGATGCCCTTGTTGTTGCTCAGCATGCCGCCCACCTCGACCTCGGTGACGACGTCGGTGTCGGTGACCTCGGTGACGCGCAGCCGCAGCGCGCCGTCGTCGAGCAACACCTCGTCGCCGGGCTTGACGTCGCCCGGCAGTCCGGCATAGGTCGTGGAGACGATCGCGGCATCTCCTTCGACGTCGCGAGTGGTGATGGTGAAGACGGCGCCGACCGCCAACCTGGCCCTGCCGTCGACAAAGCGGTGCACCCGGATCTTCGGGCCCTGCAGGTCGGCGAGCACCCCGACAGCGCGGCCGGTCTCGTCGGCCGCGGTGCGTACGCGCAGGCACGACTGCTCGTGGTCGGCGTGGTTGCCATGGCTCATGTTGAGCCGGGCAACGTCCATCCCCGCCTCGGCGAGCTGACGGATCCGCTCGGCCGACGCCGTCGCCGGCCCCAGAGTGCATACGATCTTGGCCCTTCGCACCGCCCCACCCTAGGCGCAGCACGAATCCGGCGATCCGCGGCGAATGGTCACCCGATCCGCGCCGACACGGGCTGAGCTTTCAGGCTGGGTCGGGTCACGCGGTGAGGGGGCGGGCAGTGGCGGGGATGGGCGCCGGCAGCGACGTCGAGCCGGTCAGCCAGGCGTCGACGGCCGCGGCGCACGCCCGGCCCTCGGCCATCGCCCACACGATCAGCGACTGCCCACGACCGGCGTCACCGGCGACGAAGACACCGGGCCGGTCGGTCTGGTAGTCCGCATCGCGCCGGATCGCGCCCCGCTCGTCGATGCCCAGTCCCAGCTGCTCGATCAGCGGCCCCTGCTCGGGGCCGGTGAACCCCATCGCCAGCAGCACCAGCTGGGCCGGCAGCTCGCGCTCGGTGCCCTGCACCGGCGTCGGCCGGCCGTCGCGCATGTCGACGTCCACCAGCCGCAGCGACGCCACCCGGGCCTCGCCGTCGCCGACGAACTGCTCCGTCGAGACTCCGTACACCCGCTCGCCGGACTCCTCATGCGCCGACGACACCCGGAAGATCATCGGGTACGTCGGCCACGGCTGGGTGGGCACCCGTACGTCGCCGGGCCGGGCCATGATCTCCAGCTGAGTCACCGACCGGGCTCGCTGCCGGATGACCGTGCCCAGGCAGTCGGCCCCGGTGTCACCACCACCGATGATCACTACGTCCTTGCCCTCGGCGGTGACCTGCTCGTCGACGGTCTCACCGAGCGCGACGCGGTTCGCCGGCGGCAGGAAGTCCATCGCCTGGACGATCCCGGACAGCTCCCGCCCGGGGACCGACAGGTCGCGGGGCACGGTGGCGCCGACGGCGAGGACGACCGCGTCGTACCGGTCCCGCAGCCGTGCGCCGGTCAGGTCGGTGCCGACGTCCACACCCGGCCGGAAGACGGTTCCCTCCCGACGCATCTGGTCGATCCGCCGGTCCAGCTGGCGCTTCTCCATCTTGAACTCCGGGATGCCGTAGCGCAGCAGCCCACCGACCTTGTCCGCCCGCTCGAGCACCGCGACGGTGTGGCCGGCACGGGTGAGCTGCTGGGCAACCGCCAGCCCCGCGGGACCGGAGCCGACCACCCCGACCGTGCGCCCGGTGAGCCACTCCGGCGGCTGCGGCACCACCGTGCCGGACTCCCACGCCTTGTCGATGATCGCGACCTCGACGTTCTTGATCGTCACCGCGTCGGCGTTGATCGCCACCACGCAGGCCGGCTCGCACGGCGCGGGGCACAGTCGCCCGGTGAACTCGGGGAAGTTGTTGGTCGCGTGCAGTCGCTCGGAGGCGGCCGGCCAGTCGCCGCGCCAGACCAGGTCGTTCCACTCCGGGATGAGGTTGCCCAACGGGCATCCCTGATGGCAGAACGGGATGCCGCAGTCCATGCACCGCCCGGCCTGCTCGGCGATGATCGGCAGCAACGCCCGGCCGGCGCCCCCCGGGTAGACCTCGTTCCAGTCCCGGATCCGTTCCTCGACCGGGCGCCGCTCCGCGACCCGTCGTGGGGTGGTCAGGAAACCCTTCGGGTCAGCCACGGCGCTCACCTCTGCGCTCACCCATGGCGCTCACCCATGGCGCTCACCCACGGCTGGCCGCACCCATCATCGCCGCAACCGTGTCGTCCTCGTCCAGCCCGGCCCTCTCGGCCTCGGTCCGCGCGGCCAGTACCCGCTCGTAGTCCAGCGGCATCACCTGGCTGAAGCGTCGCACCGCCGCCGGCCAGTCGGCCAGCAGCGCCCCGGCGACCGGTGACCCGGTCTCCTCCGCGTGCCGGCGCACCAGCTCGCACAGCTCGCCGGCCAGGGCCGCACCGGACTCGGTCGGGCCGCCGTCGCACACCGGCACCAACCGCACCATCTCGGTGTTGACCCTCTTCTCGTCCAGGTCCAGCACGTACGCGGTGCCCCCGGACATGCCGGCGGCGAAGTTGCGGCCAACCGGCCCGAGGACGACCACCCGGCCACCGGTCATGTACTCGCAGCCGTGGTCACCGGTGCCCTCGACGACCGCCGTGGCACCGGAGTTGCGCACGCAGAACCGCTCACCTACCTGGCCGCGGCAGAACACCTCGCCGGCGGTCGCGCCGTACGCGATGACGTTGCCGGCGACGATCTGCTCCTCGGCGGCGAACGGCGCGGCACGGTCCGGGCGCAGCACGATCCGCCCGCCCGACAGCCCCTTTGCCAGGTAGTCGTTGGCGTCGCCCTCGAGTCGGAGCGTGACGCCGCGAGGCACGAACGCGCCGAACGACTGCCCCGCCGACCCCGTGAACGTCAGGTCGATCGTGCCGTCGGGCAACCCGTCCGGCCCACGAGCCTTGATGACCTCGTGGCCCAGGATCGTGCCGACCGTGCGGTTGACGTTGCGGATGTCCAGCCGCGCCCGCACCGGCTCGCCGCCCTCGAGGGCGCCCGCGCACAGCTCGAGCAGCTCGTTGTCCAGCGCCCGCTCGAGCCCGTGGTCCTGCGCCCTGGTGCAGTGCAGCGCAGCCCCGTCGCCCAGCACCGGCACGTGCAGCACCGGCGTCAGGTCGAGTCCGTGCGCCTTCCAGTGCTCGACCGCCGGGCGGACGTCGAGCGCCTCGGCATGACCGACGGCCTCGTCGAGGCTGCGGAAGCCGAGCTCGGCGAGCAGCTCGCGGACCTCCTGCGCGACGTAGGTGAAGAAGCGCACCACGAACTCCGGCTTGCCGGCGAACCGCTTGCGCAGCTCGGGATTCTGGGTGGCGACGCCGACCGGGCAGGTGTCGAGGTGGCAGACCCGCATCATGATGCAGCCGGACACCACCAGCGGCGCCGTCGAGAAGCCGTACTCCTCGGCGCCCAGCAGGGCGGCGACCACGACGTCGCGGCCGGTCTTCAGCTGTCCGTCTGTCTGCACCACGATCCGGTCCCGCAGCCCGTTCAGCAGCAGCGTCTGCTGGGTCTCGGCCAGCCCCAGCTCCCACGGCGCGCCGGCGTGCTTCAGCGAGGTCAGCGGCGAGGCGCCGGTGCCGCCGTCGTGGCCGGAGATGAGCACCACGTCGGCGTGCGCCTTGGACACCCCCGCCGCGACCGTGCCGACCCCCACCTCGGCCACCAGCTTGACGTGGATGCGCGCCGACGGATTGGCGTTCTTGAGGTCGTGGATGAGCTGTTTGAGGTCCTCGATCGAGTAGATGTCGTGGTGCGGTGGCGGGGAGATCAGCCCCACCCCGGGCGTCGAGAACCGGGTCTCGGCGATCCACGGGTAGACCTTCGGTCCCGGCAGCTGGCCGCCCTCGCCCGGCTTCGCGCCCTGGGCCATCTTGATCTGGATGTCGGTGGCATGGGTCAGGTAGTCCGCGGTCACGCCGAAGCGGCCGGACGCCACCTGCTTGACCGCGCTGCGCCGCTCAGGGTCACGCAGCCGCGCCGGATCCTCGCCGCCCTCACCGGTGTTCGACCGGCCGCCGAGCCGGTTCATCGCGATTGCCAGCGTCTCGTGCGCCTCCTTGCTGATCGAGCCGTACGACATCGCCCCGGTCGAGAATCGCTGCACGATCTGCTCGACCGGCTCCACCTCGTCGAGCGGCACCGGCTCCCGCCCGGAGGCGAAGCCGAACAGCCCGCGCAGGGTCATCAGCCGCCGGGACTGCTCGTCGACGCGAGCGGTGTAGGCCCTGAACACCTCGTACTGCCCCGAGCGGGTCGCGTGCTGCAGCCGGAAGACGGTCTCGGGGTCGAACAGGTGCTCCTCGCCGTCACGCCGCCACTGGTACTCACCACCGATCTGCAGCCGGCGGTGCGCCTGGGGCACGCCGTCGGTGGGGTAGGCCCTGGTGTGCCTGCGCCGCACCTCCTCGGCCACGACGTCGAGGCCGATCCCGCCGAGCTTGCTGGTCGTCCCGGTGAAGTACCGGTCCACCACCTCCTGCGACAGCCCGATCGCCTCGAAGATCTGCGCCCCGGTGTACGACGCCACCGTCGAGACGCCCATTTTGCTCATCACCTTGAGCACGCCCTTGCCCAGCGCGCGGACCAGGTTGCGGACCGCCTGCTCGGGCTCGATGCCGGACAAGATCACGCCCGCGCGCGCCAGGTCCTCGGCCGACTCCATCGCGAGGTACGGGTTGATCGCGGCCGCGCCGTAGCCCATCAGCAGCGCGACATGGTGCACCTCGCGCACGTCGCCGGCCTCCAGCACCAGCGCGACCTGCGTACGCGTGCGCTCCCGCACCAGATGGTGGTGGACCGCGGCGGTGAGCAGCAACGACGGGATCGGGGCCAGCTCCGGGGTGGCATGCCGGTCGGACAGCACCAGGATGCGCACACCCCGCGCGATCGCCGCCGACGCCTCCCGGCAGAGCTCGTCGAGGCGCTCAGCCAGCCCCGGCCCCCCACCGTCGACCGGGTACAGGCCCTTCAGCACGACCGCGTCGAACCCGGGCAGGTCGCCGTCGTAGTTGATGTGGATCAGCTTGGCCAGCTCGCCGTTGTCGATCACCGGGAACGGCAGCACCACCTGCCGGCAGGATGTCGGGCCGGGTGCGAAAAGGTTGCTCTCCGGCCCGATCGAGCCGGCCAGCGACGTGACCAGCTCCTCGCGGATCGCGTCCAGCGGCGGGTTGGTCACCTGCGCGAACAGCTGGCCGAAGTAGTCGAACAGCAGCCGGGGACGCTGCGAGAGCACCGCGATCGGCGTGTCGGTGCCCATCGACCCGATCGGCTCCACTCCGACGCGCGCCATCGGCGCGACGAGCAGGCGCAGCTCCTCCTCGGTGTAGCCGAAGACCTGCTGGCGCCGGGTCACCGAGGCGTGGGTGTGCACGACGTGCTCACGCTCGGGCAGGTCATCGAGATGGATGAGCCCGGCGTGCAGCCACTCGCCGTACGGGAGCTCGGCGGCGAGGGTGGCCTTGATCTCGTCGTCCTCGACGATGCGGTGCTCGCCGACGTCGACCAGGAACATCCGTCCCGGCTGGAGCCGGCCCTTGCGCACGATCGTCGCCGGGTCGAGGTCGAGCACGCCGACCTCGGAGGCCAGCACGACCAGCCCGTCGTCGGTCACCCAGTAGCGCCCGGGGCGCAGGCCGTTGCGGTCCAGCACCGCACCCACCTGTCGCCCGTCGGTGAACACGATGGACGCCGGCCCGTCCCACGCCTCCATCAGGGCGGAGTGGTAGCCGTAGAAGGCCCGTCGGTCGGCGTCCATCTCGGCGTGGTTCTCCCACGCCTCGGGAATCATCATCAACACCGCGTGCGGCAGGGCGCGGCCACCCAGGTGCAACAGCTCGAGCACCTCGTCGAAGGAGGCGCTGTCGGACGCGGTCGGGTCGCAGATCGGGAACAGCCGGTCCAGGTCGCCGGGGATGAGGTCGCTGCGCAGCAGCGCTTCCCTAGCCCGCATCCAGTTGCGGTTGCCCTGGATGGTGTTGATCTCACCGTTGTGCGCGGTGAAGCGGAACGGGTGCGCCAGCGGCCAGCTCGGGAAGGTGTTGGTCGAGAACCGGCTGTGCACGACCGCGAGTGCCGAGACGAGCCGCTGGTCGCGCAGGTCGGGGTAGAACACGTCGAGCTGCTCGGGCGTCAGCATCCCCTTGTAGCCCAGCGTCCGGCTTGACAGGGTCGCGAAGTAGACCCCCACCTCGTGCTCGGCACGCTTGCGCAGGCAGAAGACCATCCGGTCGAGACCGATCCCGCGTACGGGAGCGCCGGACGCGGCCACGAACAGCTGTACCGGCGCCGGCATGCCGGCGCGAGCGGTGCACCCGAGCGGCTCCGGGTTGTGCTCGACCGGACGCCAGCCGAGCACCCGCAGCCCCTCCTCGCCGGCGAGCTGCTCGACCCGGGCACGGGCCTTGTCCTGCTTGTCCACGTCGGTGGGCAGGAACGCGGTGCCGACGGCGTACGAGCCGGCTGCGGGCAGGGCGAAGCCGCACACCTCGGCCAGGAAGGCGTGCGGTACCTGCAGCAGGATCCCGGCGCCGTCGCCGGAGTCCGGCTCGGAGCCCGAGGCGCCGCGGTGGTCGAGACTGCGCAGCGCGGTGATGGCGCGGGTGACCACGTCGTGGGAGGCGACCCCGGTGAGCGTGGCGACGAAGGCGACGCCGCACGAGTCGTGCTCGTGCCGGCCGTCGTACAGGCCCTGAGGAGCGGGGGTGGCGGGCAACGGACCACCTCTCGTCGTCGGTATCAGCGGGAGCCGGCCGGTCGCGGCTGGCGCGGGAGGATCCTGGCCCGGTCAGGGTGCTGAGGCTAGCGGCACGGGCAGGCCCGCGGCACCGTCAGGCGAGGGTGACGCCGACCAGGCTGCCGACCAGGTATGTCAGCGCGGCGGCCGCTCCGCCGAGCACGAGCTGGCGGATCCCGCCGTACCACCAGGTGCGGTAGGTGACCGTGGTGACGACCGCGCCGCACACGAACATCCCGACCAGCGACAGCACCACCGCGGGCAGCAAGGTGGACGCGCCCAGCAGGTACGGCAGCACCGGCACCAGGGCGCCGACAGCGAAGGCGAGGAACGAGGACGCCGCGGCCAGCATCGGCGAGGCCAGGTCACGCGCGTCGACGCCGAACTCCTCCCGGGCGTGCACCCGGACCGCGTTGTCCAGGTCGCTGTGCACCTGGGCGGCGACCTGCGAGGCCAGGTCGGGAGTCAGCCCCTTGGCGACGTACATCGCGGCCAGCTCGGCCATCTCGGCCGACTGGTTGCGGGCGATCTCACCGCGCTCGATGTCGATCTGGGCCTGTGCGAACTCCGACTGGCTGGCCACCGAGGTGTACTCGCCTGCCCCCATCGAGAAAGCGCCGGCGGCGAGGCCGGCCAGCCCCGCCAGCACGACCAGCTGCGAGTCGTCGCCGCTGGTGCCGCCGACGACGCCGGCGATAGCGCGAAGTTGGACACCAGCCCGTCCATCGCGCCGAACACCGCGGGCCGCAGCCAGCCACCGGTGACGTCGGGGTGCTCGTGCTGTACCCGTGTGACCACCTGCTCTGCCGGATCACTCACGAGTGGTCCCCTCCGGTGCGGTGGCGGTGTCGCCAGCCGTGTCGCCAGCCGTGTCGCCAGCCGTGTCGCCAGCCGTGTCGCCAGCCGTGTCGCCAGCCGTGTCGCCAGTCGTGTCTCCGGTCGTGTCTCCGGTCGTGTCTCCGGCCGGTTCGCGGCCCCGGCGCCACACGCTGGTCTCCCGGCCCGGTCGCAGCCGCCCCACCACGACGACGTACGCGGTGGCGAGCACGAAGATCACGATCGAGGTCCACACGTTCAGCCGGAACGGTCCGATCATCTCAGCCTCGTCGATGCGCAGTGCCTCTATCCACCCCCGGCCGAGGGTGTATAGCGCGACGTACGCGGCGAATGCGCGGCCGTGGCCGAGCCGGAACCGGCGGTCGAGCCAGATCACGGCCAGCGCGACACCCACGTTCCACAGGCACTCGTAGAGGTAGGTCGGGTGGAACGTGGCGTACTGCTCGAAGCCGACCGGCCGGTTGAGCGGGTCGATCTCCAGGGCCCACGGCAGCGTCGTGGGCTCGCCGAACAGCTCTTGGTTGAACCAGTTGCCCCACCGGCCGATCGCCTGCGCCAGCACGATGCCGGGGGCAACCGCGTCGCCGAACGGCGGCAGCAGCACCCCCGCCCGGCGGGCGCCGATCCAGGCGCCGACCGCGCCGAGGGCGACCGCGCCCCAGATACCGAGCCCGCCCTCCCAGACCTTCAGCGCCTGCACCAGGGAGCCGTCGGGGCCGAAGTAGGCATCCGGGCTGCTGAGCACGTGGTAGAGCCGGGCCCCCACCAGCCCGAACGGGATCGCCCACACCGCGACGTCGTAGACGGTGCCGGGCGGCCCGCCGCGCTGGCGCCAGCGCCGCTCCCCGAGCCAAAGGGCGACCACGACTCCGGCGACGATGCACAGGGCGTACGCCCGGATCGGAACCGGCCCGACGTACCAGACGCCCTGGTCCGGGCTGGGGATCAGCGCCGGGACCGGCGCGAGTGACAGCACCGGGTCATTGTCGCGTGCCGGTACCGGCGGCGGCCACGAGCCGCGCCAGGTCGCCGGCCAGGTCGTCGACCGACGTGCCCTGCGGCCACACCACCACCCCGTCGGATCCGACGAAGCCGGTCACCTGCGCGCCGTGGCGCACCTCGTAGCCGCCGCTGGGCAGCCGCGGGCCGTCCTCTACCGCCACCCCCATCTGCTCGGCCACCCGGGTGATGGTGTCGAGGTCGCCGGTGAGGCCGGTGAAGCCGGGGTCGAAGCGGTCGAGGTAGGCGCGCAGCGCGACCGGGGTGTCTCGGGCGGGGTCGCTGGTGACGAGCACGACCTGCACCTGCTCGGCCGCCTCGGCGGGGAGCCGGGCGACGGCCAGCGTGAGGTCGGCCATCACCAGCGAGCAGATGTCGGGACACCTGGTGTAGCCGAAGAAGAACAGCCGTACCGGCCGGTCGAGGTCGCTGGGCAGCTGCACCCGGGTCCCGTCGTCGCGGGTGAGCGCGGCCGGCGGCAGGGCGAACGGGGGGTCGACCTCGATGCCGGCGTACGGACCGCCGTCGTCCGACCTCGACTCGACCACCACCGCCGACCCGGCCCCCGCCGCCGGGTCCGACCCCCCAGGTCCCGAGCCGGAGCCACAGCCGGCAACCGCTCCGGCAACCAGAACGGCGGCGGCGGCGAGCACCCGCCGACCTGCGGGGGGTCCCCCACGCCGGGGCGGGTTCACGCCACCGACCCGGCGGGCCGCCGTACGCCGTCGGCCAGGTCCCGGGTCAGGTCCGCCACCGCGTCGACCCCGGCGGCACGGTCGCCGCCGGCGTCGAGCAGGCACCGGACGAACGCGGAGCCGACGATGACCGCGTCGGCGTAGGCGGCCACCTCGGCGGCCTGGTCGCCGTCCCGGACCCCGAGGCCCACGCCGATGGGCAGCCCGGCTGTGTCGGCCGGGCCGCGGGTGCGTGCCACCAGCTCGGGCGCGAGGCGACTGGTGGCCGCGCGGGCGCCGGTGACCCCCATCACCGATGTGGCATAGACGAAGCCGCGGCAGGCCGTCACGGTGGACGCGATCCGGGCGTCGCTGGACGACGGAGCAACGAGGAACACCCGGTCGAGACGCAGGTCGTCGGCCGCCGCCATCCACTCGGTTGCCTCCTCGGGCACCAGGTCGGGGGTGATGAGCCCGTCGCCACCTGCCGCGGCGAGCTCACGGGCGAACCGCTCGACGCCGTAGCGTTCGACCGGGTTCCAGTACGTCATCGCAAGCGTCGGTGCGCCGGCGGCAACGGCTTCCGCAACCACCGTGAACGTGTCTGCGGTACGGACGCCGCCGGCCAGCGCGCCCTCGGTCGCGCGCTGGATGGTCGGGCCGTCCATCACCGGGTCGCTGTACGGCAGGCCCACCTCGACCACGTCGACGCCGGCCGCGACCATCGCCTCGATCGCCGCGATCGAGCCGTCCACGCTCGGGAAGCCGGCGGGCAGGTAGCCGATGAGCGCCGCCCGGCCCGCGGCCCGGGCCCGGCCGATGGCCTCCCGGACGCTCACCCACCGCCCCCGGTTGCGGTATGGGCTGCGGTGCGGGCTGCGCTGTGGGCGTCCTCGGCGTCCAGCTCGGGTCCCGCGTCGGCGACCTCGAAGAACTCCGCCGCCGTGACCATGTCCTTGTCACCACGCCCAGACAGGTTGACGAGGATGACGGCGTCGGGCCCCAGCTCACCGGCCAGCTCACCGGCCAGCTCGAGCGAGCCGGCGACCGCATGCGCCGACTCGATCGCCGGGATGATTCCCTCTGTGCGCGACAGCAGGGCGAACGCCTCCATCGCATCGGCGTCGGTGACCGGCCGGTACGTCGCCCGTCCGGTCTCGGCTAGGAAGGCGTGCTCCGGCCCGACGCCGGGGTAGTCGAGTCCGGCGCTGATCGAGTACGACTCCACCGTCTGGCCGTCCTCGTCCTGGAGCAGGAATGACCGAGCGCCGTGCAGCACCCCGACCCCGCCACCGCTGATGGTGGCCGCGTGCCGGCCGCTGCCGATCCCCTCCCCGCCGGCCTCGAAGCCGTACAGCCGCACGGAGTCGTCGGGGATGAACGCAGTGAAGATGCCGATCGCGTTGGAGCCGCCGCCGACGCACGCGCACACCGCGTCCGGTAGCCGGCCGGTCAGGGCCAGAGTCTGCTCGCGGGCCTCGTCCCCGATGCCGCGGGTGAAGTCACGCACCATCGCGGGGAACGGGTGCGCGCCGGCCGCGGTGCCGAGCAGGTAGTGGGTGGAGTCGACGTTGGCGACCCAGTCCCGCAGCGCCTCGTTGATGGCGTCCTTCAGGGTGCGGCTGCCGGTGCCGACCGGGACCACCTCGGCCCCGAGCACCCGCATCCGGGCCACGTTCAGCGCCTGCCGTTCGACATCGACCTCGCCCATGTACACGACGCAGTCGAGGTCGAGGTACGCGCAGGCGGTGGCGGTGGCGACCCCGTGCTGACCGGCGCCGGTCTCGGCGATGACCCTGGGCTTGCCCATCCGCTTGGTGAGCAGCGCCTGGCCGAGCACGTTGCGCACCTTGTGCGCCCCGGTGTGGTTGAGGTCCTCGCGCTTGAGCAGGATCCGCGCGCCGGCGACCTCCGACAGCCGGGTGGCGTCGTACAGCAGGCTGGGCAGCCCGGCGTACTCGCGTCGCATCCGCTCCAGCTCGGTGCAGAAGCCGGGGTCGGCCATGGCCTCATGCCAGGCCCGCTCCAGCTCGTCCAGCGGGGCGATCAGCGCCTCGGGCATGAACCGGCCGCCGAAGCGGCCGAAATGACCAGACGCGTCGGGCTGCGGCTCGGCGTATGTCGTCATGGCTGCATCGTCGGGTGGCGCCGGTCAGTGCCGGGACTTGAGCGCCGGGTGCGCCCCGGCCGCCACCAGGTCGGCAACGGTGGCGCGGGGGTCGTCGCCGGTCACCGCGGTCTCCCCCACCAGCACCACGTCGGCCCCGCAGCGGGCGTACTCGATGACCTCGCGCGGCCCGCGGATTCCGGACTCGGCGACCCGGACCACCTGGTCGGGGATGCGGGGCGCGAGGCGGGCGAACGTCGACCGGTCCACCTCGAGGGTCTTGAGACAGCGTGCGTTGACGCCGACCAGCTCGGCCTCGGCCTCCAGCGCCCGTTCGAGCTCGTCCTCGTCGTGCACCTCGACCAGCGGAGTCAGGCCGATCGAGCGCGCCCGCTCCACCAGCGACACCAGCGCGGGCTGGTCGAGGGCGGCCACGATCAGCAGCACCATGTCCGCACCTGCGGCGCGGGTCTCCCACAGCTGGTACGACGACACGATGAAGTCCTTGCGCAGCAGGGGAACGCCTACCCTGGCACGTACGCGGCGCAGGTCGTCCAAGCTGCCACCGAACCGCCGCCGCTCGGTGAGCACGCTCACGGCGGCGGCGCCGCCGGACTCGTACTCGGCTGCCAGCGCGGCCGGGTCGTCGACGCTCGCGAGCGCCCCCCGGCTCGGGCTGGCCCGCTTGACCTCGGCGATGACCGAGACACCGGACGCCCGGAAGGTCGGCATCGGGTCGAGGGCGGGATCTTGCCGGCCGGCCCGCTGCTTGACGTCGCTGAGCGGCACGGCGGCTTCTCGGCCGGCCAGGTCCAGCCGGGCGCCTTCGACGAGCTCGTCGAGCACGGACATTGGCGCCCCCGGAGGCAGTCGCTGCGATGCTTGCTCGGACCGGGCCACCCTACGGCGGCCTCGACCCCCCGGATCAGCCGGGTAGGGCGCCTGGGTGGGGGTCAAGAAGACCCTGATCCGAGGCCGGCGGCTGCCATCACCTTGCCGACCAGCAGCGCCAGCGGCAGCAGCCCGACACCCACCCAGAACGTCGGCCAGCTCGGCCCGAGCATCAGACCGATGCCGCCGACGGTGAACGCGGCGAGGGCGAGGACGACCGCCGCCCATGCGGCGGGGGAAGATCCGTGGTTGGCGGCCATCGTCACAGTGTGGCCGACCCCACCGGACCGCGCTCGCCGGGCGGCTGGCATTGCGAAGCGAGTTCCCGGTGCTCGTCAACCGATGCCCATCGGGTTTCCCGTCAGCATGGCGCCGCACCGGCTGGGTCAGCGGGTGGGGTCGCGCCCCTGGTCGAGTGCCTGCCAGGTCTCCAGCGGGTCGGCAGGGTCGGCAGGGTCGGCACGGTCGGTGGCCGCGTGCTCTCGCGGGTGCTCGTAGCGGCGGCCCATCGCCGGCCAGCGCCGGCAGCGGACGACCACAGCGGCGCCGACCGCGACCAGTACCAACCCGCTCGCGAGCAGCAGCCAGCGCCAGCCGCCGGGCTGCGCGTCGCGTGCGAGCACGTCCGCCACCGCCGGGTCCCCCACCGCCAAAGTGGCCTCGACGCCCGCGCGGCGCGCCTCGGTGACGGCGGGTCCCGCCATCGCCGCACCGACGCCCAGCACCGCGCCGCTGACTACGAGCAGGCCGCCGACGACCTGCCGCCACCGATCCCGGGTGACCAGCACAGCACCGAGACAGGCGAGCGCGACCAGCGCCGCCGCGCGGAGCCAGGGAAGCGCGTCGGTGCCGGTGACGGCGACCTCCTGCGCCGGCATCCCCTCGGTCGAGACCGTCAGCCGTAACCAGGTGCGGCCAGCGGCGAGCAGGGCGAGCCCCGCTGCAGCGGCGGCAACGCCGACCGCGGCCGCCAGCTCGCCGACTAGGCGCGGACCGGCCTTGCGCTCAGCCACCGGCTGAGGTCGGCCACTGCCCTGGCGGCAGCACGACCGCGTCGAGCTGGCCGGTGTCGAAGCAGGTGGCGGCTCCGGTGTGGCAGGCGGGGCCGTCGCAGTCGGCCACCACCAGCAGCGTGTCACCGTCGCAGTCGAGGCGTACGTTTCGCACCCACTGCCGGTGCCCGGAGGTCTCCCCCTTGACCCACAGCCGGTTGCGGCTGCGGCTGAAGAAGGTGACCCGGCCGGTGGTGAGGGTGCGGTGCACCGCGGCATCGTCCATCCAGCCGACCATGCGGACCTCGCCCGAGCTGGCGTCCTGCACCACCGCGACGACCAACCCCGCAGCATCCCGCTTCAGCCGCTCCGACACCCGCGGGTCGAGGGCCGTCACTGCACCGCCGCCGCGGGCTCGCCCTGGCCCAACCGGGACTGCGCGACCCACGAGGCGTGCAGTCGGGCGTAGACCCCGTCCTGCGCGACCAGCGCGGCGTGCGGTCCGCGTTCGACCAGCCGACCGTCGTCGAACACCAGCACCTCGTCCGCGGCCTCGGCGGTGCTCATGCGATGCGCGACGGTTACCGACGTACGCCCGCGCAGCAGTCCGTCGAGGGCGACCGCGAGGAGCATCTCGGTGCGCGGATCGACCGCGCTGGTGGCCTCGTCGAGCACCAGCAGGTCGGGATCGGCCAGCGCCGCCCGCATCAGGGCGACCAGCTGCCGCTCCCCGGCCGACAGCTGCTCCCCCCGTTGGCCGACCTCGGTGCCCAGCCCGTCCGGCAGACCGGTGAACCACTCGCCGAGGCCGAGCCCGAACAGGGCCGCCACCAGCTCGTCGTCGGAGGCCCCCGGCCGTCCGTACCGCAGGTTGTCGCCCAGCGTGGCGTCGAACAAGAACCCCTCCTGGGGCACCATCACCACCCGCCGCCGAAGTGACGAGAACGGCACCTCGCGCAGGTCGACCCCACCGACCCGCACCACCCCCCGGGCCGGGTCCATCAGCCGGGTGAGCAGCTTGGCGAACGTGGTCTTGCCCGAACCGGTCTCACCCACGACCGCGACCCGCCGACCCACCGCGATCGCCACGTCGACGTGGTGCAGCACCAGTGGCCCGTCCGGATAGGCGAACCCGACATCGTCGAACACCACATCGAGCGGCCGGTCGGGCAACGCGGTGCCCGACAGGCCGGGGTCGGACACGTCGGCCGGGGTCTCCAAGAGCGCGATCACCCGACGCCAGGACGCGACCGCGTTCTGCGCCTCGGTGAGCACCTGGGTGGCCATCTGCACCGGGCCGACGAGCAGCGACACCAAGAACGCGAAGGCGATCACGGTGCCGATGCTCAGCTGGCCGCCTACCCCAAGCCAGACACCGACCACCACGACCGCGGCGCTGGCCAGTCCACCGGCAAGGCCGGCAGACGCGAAAGTCATCGCGACCAGCCGCTGGGCCTCGACCTGCCGCCGGTAGTTGGCGTCGATCGCGCGGTCCACCCGAGCCTGGGTGCGGGCCTCGATCGCGTGCGCCTTGACCACCGAGGCACCGACGACCGGCTCCGCGATCACCGACAGCATGTCTCCGACGCTTCGACGCACCCGGCCGTACGCCGCGGTCATCCGACCGGTGACGGCGCGCAACGCGAGCACCAGCGGCAGGAAGCACACCCACACCACGAGCGTCAGCTCCCACGAGTAGACGGCCATCACCACCGTCGCGACCACCACCTGGCCGATCGAGACCACGAAGAAGACGCCGGCGTACTGCAGGAACAGCGACACCTGGTCGATGTCGCTGGTCACGCGCGAGACGAGGGCGCCGCGGCGCTCGGTGTTCTGGGTGAGGACCGGCAGGTCGTGCACGTGCCGGAACGCCTTGACCCGCAGGTCGCTCAGCCCGTTCTCACTGGCGACGAACAGCCGCACCTTCATGGCGTACGCGGCCCAGCTGGTCAGCACCACCACCACCGCGGCGGCGAGCAGGAGCCGGCCGACCGCCAGCTGGTCGACCGCGCCGGGACCGGCGAGGCCGTCGTCGATTGTCTGCTGCACGACCACCGGGACGACCGCGCCGCCGACGGTCGACACCACGGCGAGCGCCAAGGTGCCGCGGATCCCCTGCCGCAGCGCGGGGGACAGCGCGAAGCCGCGGCGCAACGTCTGCCAGGCGCCGGAGTCCTCGCCGCTGGCGACGGAGGTGGTCTGCCGGTTGCCGGTACCGGGTGCGGTTCCGGTGCTCACGCCGGTACCTCGTCGTGCTCGACCGGTCCGCGCGCCTGGTCGTACGCGTCGACGATGTCGCGGTAGGCCGTGGATCGGACTACCAGCTCGTCGTGCGGACCACGATCAACGATCCGGCCACCCTCGAGGAACAGCACCTCGTCGGCGAGCGCGATGGTGGCCTTGCGGTAGGCGACCACCAGTGTGGTCGGCCCGCCGGAGGCGGACGCCCGGCGCAGCCCGGCCAGCACGGCCGCCTCGACCTCCGGGTCGACCGCGCTGGTCGCGTCGTCGAGCACCAGCAGCCGTGGCCGGTGCACGACGGCTCGGGCCAGCGCGAGGCGTTGCCGCTGCCCGCCGGACAAGGTGACACCACGCTCACCCAGGGGAGCGTCCAGCTGCCGTGGTAGGCGGGCCACGAAGCGGTCGGCTTGCGCCGTGCGCAGCGCCGCCCACACCTCCTCGTCGAGCAGGTCGGCACCCAGGCACACGTTGCCGCGGACCGTGTCGTCGAACAGGAAGGTGTGCTGCGGCACAAGTGCGACGGTGTCGGCCAGCACCGCGTGCTCGAGGGTGCGGGCATCGACGCCGTCAACGAGCACCGTGCCGTGGTCGGGGTCGACCAGGCGGACCAGCAACGAACACAAGGTGGACTTGCCGGCGCCGGTACGACCGACCAGGGCGATGGTGCGCCCGGAGTCGACTTCCAGGTCGATCCCACGCAGCACGGGCCGGTCCGGGACATAGCCGAACCCCACGTCGCGCAGCTCGAGGCGCACCGGTCCGCGGCCGGCCAGCCTGGCGTCGCCGTACGGGGTCGAACCCTCGGCGTCGAGCACCGCTCGGACCCGGTCCCACCCGACGACAGTCCGGGGAAGCTCCCCGAGCACCCACCCGAGGGCGCGTACCGGGAAGGAGATCACCGTGAACAAGAACGCGACCTGAACCACGTCGCCGGTGTCGGCGGCACCGCTGACCACCCGCTGCACACCCACCAGGACGACGAGCAGCACCCCGGCGACGGGCAGGGCCTCGAGGACCGGGTCGAAGACGCTGCGGACCCGTCCGGCGGCGATGTTGGCCTCACGCAGCCGGTGCGCCTGGGTCTCGAAGCGGGCGGTCTCCTCGCTCTCGCGCCCCAGCGCCTTGACGACCATGGCGGCGTCGAAGGACTCGTGCGCCACGTCGCTCACCTCGGCGCGGAGCTGCTGGGCCAGCGTCACCCGCGGCGACAGCACCCTCTGGTAGGCGACGTTGATGGCGAACAGCAGCGGGAATATCACCAGACCGACGACGGTGAGCACCAGGTCAGCGGTGAGCATCGCGATGACGGCGACGAGCAGCATGACCAGCACCCCGACGGCCATCGGCAGCGGCATCATCACCGCCCAGGCGGCCTCGACGTCTGCGTTGGCATTGGACAGCAGCTGCCCGGTGGGGTGCGCCTGGTGCCAGCGCATCGGCAGCCGCAGGTACTGGCGGGTCACGGCGCGGCGGTGCTGCGCCATCAGCCGGAAGTAGACGACGCCGCCGACGAGCCGGCGGCCGATGATGCCCAGTGCTCGGCCGATGGCCACCGCCAGGAACAGCGCGCTCACCGCGACCAGGTCGGCCGCGTCGATGGCGTCGGTCTCGAAGGCCGGCGTGATGACCGCGTCGGTCGCCCACCCGAGCACCCAGGCATCGGCCACGGTCAGCGCGCCGTAGACGAGGCTGCCGAGCACCGCAACGGTGAACAGCCGCCACTGCGCCCGCGCCCCGTGCGCGATGACGCCGAACCCGCGCCGGGTGGTGCCGGGGCGGGCGGACATGGCGGTGCTCCTTGTACGGAGGGGGTGGGTCACCCAGCGTACGCGGCGGGGGTCAGCGGACCGGGTGGCCGGCGCCACGCAACGCGTCCTTGACCTGCGCGATCCGCAGCGAGCCGAAGTGGAACACGCTGGCGGCCAGCACCGCGTCCGCCCCGGCGTCGATGGCGGGCGCGAAGTGGCCCACCGAGCCGGCTCCCCCGCTGGCCACCAGCGGCACCGGGCAGACCGCCCGCACGGCGGCGAGCATGTCGAGGTCGAAGCCGGCGCGGGTGCCGTCGGCGTCGATCGAGTTGAGCAGGATCTCGCCCGCGCCCAACGCGCAGCCGCGGACCACCCAGTCGGCGAGGTCGACGCCCGCAGGCCGGCGCCCGCCGTGGGTAGTGACCTCGTAGCCGCTGGGCTGCCCGGCGGCGCTGCGGGCGTCGACGCTGAGCACCAGCACCTGCGAGCCGAAGCGCTCGGCGATCTCGGCCACCGCCTGCGGGCTCTCGACGGCAGCGGTGGACATCGCCACCTTGTCGGCCCCCGCCCGCAGCAGCTTGTCGACGTCGCCCGGCGTACGCACGCCGCCGCCGACCGTCAACGGGATGAACACCTGCTCCGCGGTGCGTGACACCACGTCGTACGTCGTCTCGCGCGAGTCCGACGAGGCGGTGATGTCGAGGAAGCACAGCTCGTCGGCACCCTCCGCGTCGTAGACCCGGGCCAGCTCCACCGGGTCGCCGGCGTCGCGCAGGTCCACGAAATTGACGCCCTTGACCACCCGACCCGCGTGCACGTCGAGGCACGGGATCACCCGCACAGCCAGGCTCATGCCGCGGCTGCAGCGACGGTCGCCAGCGCCTGGGTGAGCGTGAACGAACCCGCGTACAGGGCGGTGCCGACGATGGCGCCCTCGACGCCGACCGGGGTGAGCGCTGCCAGCGTGGAAATGTCGCCGAGGGAGGCGATGCCGCCGGAGGCCACCACCGGGCGGTCGGTGCGGGCGCACACCGAACGGAGCAGGTCGACGTTGGGCCCTTGCAGCAAGCCGTCCCTGGCGACGTCGGTGACGACGTAGCGGGCGCACCCCTCGCGGTCGAGCCGCTCGAGCACGTCGTAGAGGTCGCCGCCCGGGCGGGTCCAGCCCCGGGCCGCGAGCGTGCGACCGCGCACGTCGAGACCGACGGCCACCCGGTCGCCGTGCTCGGCGATGGCGCTGGCGCACCATTGCGGGGTCTCCAGCGCAGCGGTCCCGATGTTGACGCGCCGACAGCCGGTCGCCAGCGCGGCCGCCAGGCTCGCGTCGTCGCGGATACCGCCGGACATCTCCACGTCGACGTCGACCCGCCCGACGACCTCGGCGAGCAGATCGCTGTTCTGCCCGCGCCCGAAGGCCGCGTCGAGATCGACCAGGTGGATCCACTGCGCGCCCGCTGCCTGCCAGCGCAGCGCCGCCTCGACCGGGTCCCCGAAGTCCTTCGCGCTGCCCGCCTCGCCCTGCACCAGCCGGACCGCGCGCCCACCGACGACGTCCACGGCTGGCAGTAGCTCCAGCTCGACGCTCACCCCCCGACCCCGCGGTTGGTGGACCCGAAAGTGGCGGCGGCGGTCATCGGGGAAGGGCGGGCTCGAGGTAGATCACCCGGGCGACCGGCTCGGCGGCGCGGATCCGGGCCTCTGCCTCGTCGATCATGCGGGCGATGTCGGCCCCGGTGGCGGCCGCGTCGACACCGAACTTGGCGGCCACCAGCAGCTCCTCCGGCCCCAGGTGCAAGGTCTTCATGTGGATCACGCTGGTGACGCCGTCGTCGGGTCCGCCGGCCAGGGCCTTCTCGATCCGCCGGATCGCCTCCGGCGAGGCCCCCTCGCCGACCAGCAACGACTTCATCTCGACCGCCAGCACGGCCGCGATCAGGACCAGCAGCACCCCGATCATGGCGGTGCCGGCCGCGTCCCACCGACCGTCACCTGTGGCCAGCGTCAGGCTGACCCCGAACAGCGCGAAGACCAGCCCGAGCAGGGCACCGAGGTCCTCGAGCAGGACGACCGGCAGCTCGGGCGCCTTGGCCGTGCGCACGAACGCCACCCACGGCTGGTTCCCGCGGACCCGGTTGGACTCGACGATGGCGGTACGGAACGAGAACGACTCCATCCCGATCGCGGCCACCAGGACGACTACGGGCACCCACTGCCACGAGTCGATCGGGTGCGGGTCCGACCACTTGTGCCACGCCTCGTACAGCGCGAACAGCCCGCCCACGCTGAACAGCACGACCGCCACGATGAACGCGTACAGGTAGCGCTCGCGCCCATAGCCGAACGGGTGCCGGGAGGTCGCCTCCTGCTTGGCGCGGTTCCCGCCGAGCAGCAGCAGACCCTGGTTGCCGGAGTCGGCCACCGAGTGGATGGACTCGGCCAGCATCGACGACGACTGGGTCAGCAGCCAGGCCACGAACTTGGTGACCGCGATGCCGAGATTGGCCAGCAAGGCGGCGATGATCGCCCGGGTCCCGCCCTCAGTCGCCACACCGGCCACGATAGTGCGGCCGGTCAGCGCCGGTCTCCGGCGCGCCTAGGGGGGCCCTCACAGGGTCCCGACCCAGTTGCGCAGCAGCCGCGCGCCGGCATCGCCTGACTTCTCGGGATGGAACTGCGTCGCCCACAGGGGGCCGTTCTCGACCGCGGACACGAACCGGTCGCCACCGTACGGAGTCCACGTCACGCGAGGAGCGGGGGTGCGCCCGTCGGTGCGCAGCTCCCAGCCACGCGCAGCGTACGAGTGCACGAAGTAGAACCGTTCGTTCTGGACGCCGGCAAACATCTGTGATCCCGGGTCGGGTGCCACGGTGTTCCAGCCCATGTGCGGCACCACCGGCGCCTGCAACCGCTCCACCCGGCCGGGCCACTCCCCGCAGCCCGTCGTCGCGACGCCGTGCTCCAGACCGCTGTCGAACAGCACCTGCATCCCAACGCAGATGCCAAGCACCGGACGCCCACCGGCGAGCCGTCGGCCGATGACGCGCGGACCGTGCACTCGGAGCAGCCCGGCCATCACCGTTGTGAATGCGCCGACCCCCGGTACCAGCAGCCCGTCGGCCGCCAATGCCTTGTCGAACGAGGCGGTGAGCTCGACCTGCGCCCCGGCCCGCTCGAGCGCCCGAACCGCAGACCGCACGTTGCCCGAGCCGTGGTCGAGGACCACCACCGACGCGGTCACAGCGAGCCCTTGGTCGTCGGCACCCCCGGCTCGCGCGGGTCGAGGGCGACCGCGTCGCGCAGGGCGCGGGCCAGCGCCTTGTACTGCGCCTCGACGACGTGGTGCGGGTCGCGCCCGGCGAGCACGCGGAGGTGAATGGCGATGCCGGCGTGGGCTGCGAGCGTCTCCACCACGTGCCGGGTCAGCGAGCCGAGGTAGGGCACCGCAGCGCCACCACCACCGAGCGCGACCTGGGCCTGGCCGTCCGGCTCGCCGATGTGCAGGCAGTACGGGCGGCCGGACACGTCGACCGCGCACTGCACCAGCGTCTCGTCCAGCGGAACCAGGGCTGCGCCGAAGCGGCGGATCCCGACCTTGGCCCCGAGCGCCTCGCGCAGCGCTCGGCCCAGCGCGATCGCGGTGTCCTCGACGCTGTGATGGGCGTCGACGTGGGTGTCCCCATCGGTGCGCACGGTCAGGTCGAACAGGGCGTGCCGGCCGAACGCGTCGAGCATGTGGTCGTAGAACCCGACCCCGGTAGTGACCGCGGTGCGGCCGGTGCCGTCGAGGTCGATCTCGACCAGCACCTCCGACTCGGCGGTGCTGCGCTCGACCCGAGCGGTCCGCGTCCCGGTCATCGCCGGGTGCCGTTCAGCAGGTCCACCGTGGCAACGTCGCCCCGGACGCCGGACCGAACGTCGGCCCGGACCTCGTCGAGCGCCTGCCGGAAGGCGGCGATCTCGCTCGGTGTGCCCACCGACACCCGCAACCACCCGTCGGGACCGGTCTCGCGGACCAGGACGCCGCGGTCGAGCAGCCCCCGCCACACCAGGTGCCGGTCGGCGAACCGGCCGAACAGCACGAAGTTGGCGTCGGACTCGGCCACCTCGAGGCCCCGCCCGGCCAGCCAGCCGGCCAGCCGGTCCCGGTCCGCGCGCAGCTCGTCGACCCGGGCGAGCAGCGTGGGGGCGTGGGCCAGCAGGGCCCGCGCCGCGGCCTGAGTGAGCCCCGACAGGTGGTACGGCAGCCGCACCACCCGCAGCGCGTCGACCACTGCCGGTGCCGCCACGGCGTACCCGAGCCGGGCACCGGCGCCGGCGAACGCCTTGCTCATCGTGCGCGTGACCACCAGCCGCGGGTGCGCGGGCAGCAGCGACAGCGCGCTGGGCGTCTGGTCGCGACGGAACTCGGCGTACGCCTCGTCGACCACCACCACCCCCGGCGCCACCTCCAGCACGGCCGCCAGCGTGTCGGGGGGCAGGGCGGTGCCGGTGGGGTTGTTGGGCGAGGCGAGCAGCACCACCGCCGGCGCCTGCCGGCGCACCAAGGCCACCGCGGCGTCGAGGTCGATACTGAAGTCGTCGCTGCGGCGGCCGGTCACCCAGGCGGTGTGGGTGTTCCGGGCGTACTCGGGGTACATCGAGTACGTGGGTGCGAAGCCGAGCGCGGTGCGTCCAGGACCGCCGAAGGCCTGCAGCACGTGCAGCATCACCTCGTTCGACCCGTTGGCCGGCCACACCTGCTCTGGCAGCACCCCGCCACCCAGGTAGCCGGCGAGGTCGCGCCGAAGCGCCCACGCCTCCCGGTCCGGGTAGCGGTTGAGTCCGCGAGCTGCGCCGGCCACCGCATTGGCTACCGCGGCCACCACCTGCTCGTCCGGCGGGTACGGGTTCTCGTTGACGTTGAGGCGGACCGCCACGTCCAGCTGCGGCGCGCCATACGGCTCGACCCCGACCAGCTCGGGACGCAGCGGCAGGCCTCCCGCCGGTCGAACGCCAGCGGTCACGGTTGGGTGCGCGCGCGGACTGCGTCAGCGTGGGCGGGGAGGTCCTCGGCCTCGGCGAGGGC
>Ga0183260_10000396_pt1 | contig 36547 bp, 45 predicted proteins | sample AntDrymUQ4972206_2_FD_129768 | JGI IMG/M metagenome (GOLD analysis project Ga0183260, IMG submission 129768) | Polar desert sand microbial communities from Dry Valleys, Antarctica - metaG UQ497 (22.06) (version 2) (version 2) | ecosystem: Environmental > Terrestrial > Soil > Desert | place...
ATCTTCCTGGCGCCGTCGGATGACGATCTCGGGGTGATCGAATCGGTGGTCGTCGAGAACACCTCCCCGCACGCCTACATCGGGCGCGCCGGGAGCATGACGGCAGGGCGGCGAGCACCGCCGGGAGCGACGCCGACGCTCGGCTTCAGCCTTCCTTCGAGCGCCGACCCGGCGAGCGTCGTCGTCGTGGACTCGAGCTGGGACGGCCCTCCGCCGGTTGCCACCGACTTTGGCTTCGGAGCAACGGTCGCGATCCCACCGGGAGAGACCTCGACCACGTTCTCGTATCAGGCGGCCGGCTCGGGCGGCGTGTTCGACGTCTCGCGCACTGCTCTCTATCCCACCGCCGAGCTCGTCGTTCATGCGGTGCGGCCCCTGGAGGTGGAGGGGAACCGGCTCGTGGCCGACGGATCCGTCCGGGTCGCCGGACGCACCTACACGAGGTGGACGGCGGCCGAGGGCATCGAGGCCGGAGACGTCGTGCAGGTCAGCGCCACGGCGGAAGCCGGAATCGGCCTTCCGCTCGGTGGCGGAATCGCCGCCGGCCTCGCGGCGCTCGCGGCCGCGACCGCATTCGTCACCACGCGCCGGAGACGCTCCCGGCAGGCATCGCCTGCTCCCCCGACTCCGGCCACATCACCTGCTCCACCGACGCCGGCCGCTCCTTCTCCGGCTGCTCGGTCTCCGGCGGTTGGCTCTGGGCCCTCCCGCCCTTCCCGGGAGGAAGTCATCGCCACCATCGCGGCACTCGATCTGGACCACGGCTGGGGCAGGCTGAACGACGAGGAGTGGCGGCAGAAGCGACGTGCGCTGAAGGGACTGCTCGGCGAGTCGAGCTCGGAACGGACCCCTTGATCGCCCTCGAGGGCGTCCGGGTCACCTATCGGCGGACCGTCGCGCTCCACGGCATCGACCTCCTCCTGCTGCCGGGGGTGACCGGTCTCTTCGGGCCCAACGGCTCGGGAAAGTCGACCCTTCTGCGCGTCCTCGCCGGCCTCCTTCGGCCGGACGCGGGAACGGTGACCTGGGACGGCGTCCCCCTGGACATCTCGGACGAGGGATTCCGCGCCCGCGTCGGCTATGCGGGCCACGGTTCGGGGCTGTACGACCGCCTCTCCGTTCGGGAGAACCTCAGGCTGTTCGGCGGCCTTCACGGGGTGGGCGACGCCCGGGTGGAAGAGATGCTCGGCCTCCTGGGCCTCGAGGGCAGAGGTGACTCGCCTGCAGGAGAGCTCTCGGCCGGGCTCAGGCGGCGCGCCGCAGTAGCCCGCGCCTTGTTGCATGAACCGCAGCTCCTGCTGCTCGATGAGCCGTATGCGAACCTGGACGATGACGGCGCCGGGAGCGTATCCGACGCCGTCATGGCGTGGCGGGGGCCAGGGCGCGTCGGACTGATCGCGACACACGGCGCAAAGCGAGTCAAGGGTTACGCCGACGCGGCAATCATCCTCCAGCACGGCCGGATCATCAGCTACAGAGTCCGCACACCGGCCGGGACACCGACATGAGCACGGTCTCGTCCCCGGGCGGGCGGGGCTGGGCCGGAAAGACCCTGCTGCTGGCGCGCAAGGATCTCGTGATCGAGATGCGCGGCCGGGACACCCTGCCCCCAATGCTCGTCTTCTCTTTGGCGGTCACGTTGCTGCTCGCATTCACGCTCCCGGACACCTCCCGCCCGGGGGCCCGGATCGTCCTGCCCGCCGGCACCGCCTCGGTCGCCGATGTCCTCGCGGGATTCATCTGGGTGACCGTTCTCTTCGCCGGACTGGTGGGCTTCGCCCGAAGCTTCGAGGTCGAACGCCGCGAGGGCGCTATCGACGCGCTCCTGCTGGTTCCACTCGACCGCTCAGGGCTCTATCTCGCCAAGGCGATCACCAACCTGATGTTCATCGTTGCGGTCGAGTTGTTCCTGTTTCCCGTCTTTGCGGTTCTGTTCCCAATCGGCCTCGGCGCCGGCGTGGTGGCGATAGCTTTGCTGGTCGATATCGGCTTCGTTGCGATCGGCACCCTCTTTGCCGCGCTCGCCGCGCAGACCAGAAGCCGCGAGCTCATGCTTCCCGTGCTTGCCTTCCCCGTCCTGGTACCGGTGTTCATCGCAGCGGTGGAACTCACCTCCGACCTGTTCCTCGGACGACCCACCCGGGCGGTGGTGAGCGCCGGCTGGTTCGGGATTCTGCTTGCCTTCGACCTGATCTATATGGTCGTGGGCACCCTGGCGTTCGAGTTCGTCATCGAATAGTGGAAGGCGTCCCCGACCGTGGCTGCCAACTGATGTCGAAAATGTGCGCACAGCCGCGCTTTTCGACCAGAGAACACCGGTGGGCCCCCCTCCGGCCCGCGCCGATCGGGACGCGGTAAAGCTGGCCCGTGACTTCATGGAGGCCGGCAAGCCGGTTGGAGTGATCTGCCATGCGGGTTGGGTTCTGGTCGAGGCCGGCGTAGTCGAAGGCCGGACCCTCACATCGTGGCCGAGCCTGCAGACCGACATCCGCAACGCCGGCGGCAATTGGGTCGACGAGGAGCTCGCCATCGACGCAGGCCTCTTCACCAGCCGCAAACCCGATGACCTTCCCGCCTTCTGCGCCAAGGCCGTCGAAGAGTTTGCCGAGGGCCGTCACGAAGAGCAGGCCGAAAAGACCAAGGAAGCGGTTTCCTCCTAGAGGATCCAGCGCACAACTGACGCCGGGCCGGGCCCGGCGTCAGTGCGCCTGGGTAGCGGCGCAGGCACCTGTAGTGTGAGGAGAGATGAGCACGACCGCGCGCGTAGGCGCCCGCACCACAGGATTCCGTGCCCTTGCCGCAGCTGCGTGGGCGGCGGTTGCAGTGTCGCTGTACTTCATCTTCTTCGTCGCGCGCGAGGCGGACCCATCAATGGGTGGGCAGCTCCAGCGCATCTTCTATCTCCACGTGCCCTCGGCCTGGGTTGCCTACATCGCCTTCGCAACCGTGTTCATCGCCTCTATTGCCTTCCTCAGGACGGGGGCACGCAAGTGGGACCTCCTCGCCCATTCGGCTGCGGAGCTGGGGGTCGTGTTTTCGTCGCTCGTCCTGATCACGGGCCCGATCTGGGCCAGACCGGTGTGGGGCACCTGGTGGCAGTGGGATGCGCGCCTTACCTCCGCCCTGGTGATGTGGCTCACCTACGCCGGCTATCTGCTCCTTCGGGGCCTCGCAGACGATGAGTCACCGATCGCCCGCAGTGCCGCGATCGTAGGGATCGCCGGGTTCATCAACGTGCCGTTCGTTCACTTCTCCGTCCAGTGGTTCAGGACACTTCACCCGAGCGGTCCCGCGGTCGGGGACGCCGCCGGGGGCTCGACCCTGGGCGGCACCGAGCTTCTCGCCTTTTTCTCGGCATTGATCGCCTTCACACTGCTGTTCGCCTGGCTGCTCGCAGTGAGGGTTCGGTTGGGGGCTCTCGCCGACAAGGTCGGCCGGCTGGAGCTCGAGGGCGACCTTGCGGACGGCTCCCACATGCCGCGCTCGGTCCCGGCCCCTACGTGAGCCCAGTCCAGATGCCGGCCGCCTCGCGGAGGAGACAATGAGCGACCTCGCCTGGTTGTTCGTCGCCATGGCCGCCGTGTGGGTGGGCATCGGCGGGTACCTCCTGACGATCTCGGCGCGCCAGCGCCGGCTCGAGCAGCGTCTCGAGGACCTCAACCGCTAGCGCCACCTGCCGGCGCCGGCGCCGAGCCAACCCGGGGCCAAAGACGCTGCTCAAGGGTACAAAGTCCCGTTTCCACTTCGTCCCTGCGTTGTAAGCTTGCGGGCGATGGCACTCCGAGAACGCGTCGCGCAAAGAGCCGACAAGCCCATGACCTGGTCCAAGGCTATCCTGCTTGGCTTTGTGATCTGGATCGTTGCGATTCTGCTGCTCGGACAGGTGCCATCGCTCATCATCTACAAGGCCGACGAGCTCGTCGCCCAGATCATCGAGTTCTCCAAGAGCCTTCCCGGCGTCGGAGACCAGGGGCTGGCCACGCTTCAGATTCGGATCATCCGAGACATCATCGCCAACACGGTGCAGATAGGCATTCTCGTTGTGATGTTGATCGGCGCATACGTCTGGCAGGAAAAGAAGCGCAAGCGCACCGGGTCGAAGGGCCTGTCCGACCCGGTCAAGGGCTACATGTCGGGCAAATAGGAGAAAAGAGAGCCGGTGCCAGACGTACCCGAGCCCAAGCGCATGGAAATCATCGAAAAGCCCATCTTTCGGGATGACTACGAGATGGGCCTGGTCGACTCCGACTGGCTCCGGGGGGCCGTCAAGCCCAAGCGTTTCATCGACTTCATCCCCGAGCAGTGCATCCTGTGCGAGGGGTGCGTCGATATCTGCCCGTGGTACTGCATTTTCATGGTCAACCCCACTGCGGTCGAGGAGTCCGGCAACGTCGAGCTCGCGCGCCAGATGGACACCGACGACATCCTTTTCCTGATCGACGACAACGCCTGCACGCGCTGCAATCTCTGTGTCGAACGCTGCCCCACCGGCGCACTGGTACAAAGTGAAGTGACCGGCGGACGCAAGAAGCGGGGCGGGGGACGCGCTTTGGGTACTGTGCCGGACAAGCAGCGGGCGTCATAAGGGTGTTGAGCGGTGGCTAGATCGGCGCGATGGAATCCACGAGAGAAGGTAGCCGAGCGCATGAGCTCGTTCCAAAACGGGCAATTGTGGCGCTCGATCTTCCGGCCCGGCTCGATCTTCCGCAAAGGCTACGCAGACTCGCCGAGGAACCGGGCCTACGTCGTCATGAACTCGCTCCTCTACCACCTTCACCCGGTGAAGGTGAAGCGGCACGGAATCAAGCTGTCCTACACGCTGTGTCTCGGCGGGCTTTCCTTCTTTCTCCTCATCCTCCTCACGATCACCGGGATCTATCTGATGTTCTTCTACAGGCCGTCGGTGGATCTCGTGTACTCGGACATGCAGAGGCTGCACACCTCGGTCTCCTTCGGGTTGCTGGTGCGAAACCTGCATCGCTGGGGCGCACACCTGATGGTGATCACCGTGTTCCTGCACATGGCGCGCGTCTTCTACACCGGCGCCTACAAGCCACCGCGGGAGTTCAACTGGATCGTCGGCGTCATATTGCTGCTGCTGACGCTGTTGCTTGCGTTCACCGGATACCTGCTGCCCTGGGACCAGCTGGCCGTCTGGGCCGTCACGGTCGGAACCGAGATGATGAAGAACTCGCCGGTGGTGGGCGACCAGGTTCAGTTCGCCCTTCTCGGCGGGCCCGTCATCGGGCCCGAGACACTGTTGCGCTGGTACACGCTCCACGTCCTGTTCCTTCCGTTCATCATCGTCATCTTCATCTCGATCCACTTCTGGCGCGTGCGCAAGGACGGAGGTATCTCAGGCCCCCTCTAGGGGCTTGAAGGGAGACGTCATGCCTACCCCCGACGAAATCTACGAACAGGTACTGAGCGAAGAGACGTCAAAGGGCTCCTCGCCGGCAGTTGCACAGGCGCGCGCCAAGGCCGCGCGGGTGCGTGCCCAGAAGGGTGCGGCCAAGCCCGCGACCCCGGCTCCCGAGGCCTCCTCCGGGGACGGAGACGGCGCCGGAGCGGAGCCCGCAGCTCGAGCAGGGGCCCAGCCCGCAGCCCAAGCAGAGGACCAGCCCGCAGCCCAGACCCAGCCCGCAGCGGGGGTCCAGCCCCCAGCGGAGGCCCAGCCCGCAGCGGCGGCAGCGGCAGGGCCGGGGGGAACCGCGACGAAGACCAAGCCGGCCCCCAAGCCGGCGACGGGCAACGGCGCGCCGGTGACGAAGACGAACGGGGGAGGCAACGGGGCCGCGGTCCCCGAACGCGTCCAGCGTCTGCTCGCGGTGGTCAAGCCCGAGTCGATCCAGAAGGTCGAACGTCAACCGATGGACCGGGTCAACGTCTGGCCCCACCTCATGGCCGCCGAGTTCCTGGCCCTGCTGATCGTCATGGCGCTGCTGACGTTCTTCTCGGTTGCGGTCGACGCCCCTCTGAGAGAGCTCGCCAACTTCAACCAAACGCCGAACCCGTCCAAAGCCCCGTGGTACTTCCTGGGTCTGCAGGAGCTCCTCCGCTACTTCCACCCCCAGGTCGCCGGGGTGACGATCCCCACCGTGATCATCATCGGATTGATGGTCGCCCCGTTCGTCGATCGGAACCCTTCGACCCGGCCGGACGATCGCAAGCTCGCCATCGTGTTGTTCACCTTTTTCATGATGAGCTTCGCGGTGTTGACGATAATCGGAATGTTCTTCCGGGGGCCGGGCTTCAACTTCACCTTCCCCTGGTACGACGGAATCTTCTTCGAGCTGTAGTGACCGACGATCTGAAAGAGGTGCTCTAGAGGTGGCTGGAACTGCTTCCCGGGGGTCGGGAGACGACGTCTCCGTCCAGAAGGTCCCGGAGAAGAAAAGGAAGCCGCTGACCCCGGACCAGATGGCGGTCTCGCGCCGCATGTTCCTGAACCGAGCTTGGACCGCCACCTTTGCAACCTTTCTCGGTTTCTTCGGAATGAGCACACTGTCGTTCCTGTGGCCCAAGTTGAGCGGCGGCTTCGGGACGGCCATAACCGCCGGCGATCTAGGCGAGATCCTCAACCAGGTGGGCCCAGACGGCGGCTACAAGCCGTTGTTCAATCCCGAGGGCCGCTTCTGGCTCACCTACTACGACGGAACGGGCGATTCGCCTGTCTATGCGGCGGTGGGCGCAACCGAGTTCAAGGTTCAGGCCCTCTACCGTAAATGCGTCCATCTGGGGTGCTCGGTCCCCCACTGCAGCAAGTCGATGCTCTTCGAGTGCCCGTGCCACGGTTCGAAGTACAGGCTCCACGGTGAGTACTACGGCGGCCCCGCGCCCCGGGGTCTCGACCGCTTCCCAGTGTCGGTGGCCGCCGGCAAGTTGGTGGTCGACACCGGTGCGCTCGAGGTCGGCCCACCGCGCGGCACCAACACGTGGGACAAGTTCGCCGAGCCCGTCGGGTCGCTGTGCGTTCCGACCTGATCCGGCCCGAGCCCAGGTAGACGGCGATGGACACCGGACAGATCCTGCTCGTCGCGCTCGCCGTGCTGGTGCCGGCGGCGCTGTTGTGGGGCATCTTCCTGATGCGCTCGGGCCGCACCAAGAAGCCCAGCATCATGCTTGGCATTCCCCACGCCATGCGCCCGGCCCAACCCGACGAGAGACTCGAGGGCCCGCGCCTCGAGCGCATCATGATCTTCGGGCTGATCTCGACCCTGGCGGTGGCGATCTTCATCCCGATGTACTGGCTCCCGGAGTCGCAGCGGCAGGCGTCGTTCACCGAACGGTTCGAGGAGGAGTCGATCGAGCGCGGCGAGCTCATCTTCGCCGTACCCCCTGAGATCCCCGAGGATGCGGACGCCTCGGCCTTCCGGGCCAACGAACGGGCGCTGGCGCTCGGACAGGGCTGCGCCCAGTGCCACGGCGCGTCAACCGGGGAAAGCGGGGTCGACGATCCGGCTCAGGCCGCCGCTGGCGGACAGTCGGAGTTCACCGACCCCGAGACCGGCAAGAGCGTGAGCTACCAGGCGCCTCCGCTGCAGAATGTGTTTCAGCGCTGGGACGAAGAGGTCATCAAGTTCACGATCGAGCGCGGCCGCCCGGGCACCGACATGCCCGCCTGGGGCGTCGAGTACGGCGGTCCCATGACCGAACAGATGATCGACGACGTCATCGCCTGGATGGCGAGCCTGCCCGGCAACCAGGAGGCACCGCAGATCCCGGGGGACTGCGACAATCCCAAGGGCGATGCCGTGGTGAGCTGCGGCGAGAAGATATTCGAGGCGCGCTGCGCCGTCTGCCACGGGCCGCAAGGGCAGGGCAAGGAGCAAAAGGGGATCTGGTACCAGGGTCTCGCACTGTGGAAGGGCGACGTGAAGCACCTGACCAAGAGCCAGCACCTCACCACGGTCAAGAACGGGCGCCGCTTTGCGTTCATGCCCGCCTTCGCCGAAGCGCCCGCACAGGGCATCCCGGTGCCGCAGTATCCGTTGACCGAGGCCCAGATCGAAGCGGTCGTGGCGTACGAGCGGACCCTCTAGAGGAGGCGGCGAGCACTTGGATCTCCTCTTCTTCGAAGGCGCCGGTGCGGTGATCTCGGCCATCATCGTCTTCTGCGGAAGCGTTTGGATGCTGCTGGCCGTTCTCATGGGCCCTCGCCTCGCCTACTTCGTGGCCGCATCGGTCACGCTCGGCTTCCTCGTGATAATGGGCATCGTCTGGTCGATCAGCCCGCTCGGCCCCGTCGGCCAGCTTCCGGAGTGGGACGCGGTTGCAATCGGCGAGGAGGCGGCCGAGCTCGACTTCGATCCGGCGGCCCAGTATCCCGAGGGGGACTGGCGGCCTCCCGACACCGAGAACGCCGCCGAGGCCACGCAGGCAACCGAGCTCGAGAGCAATGCCCTCGACTACCTCGAGGAGGCGATCGGCGCCGGCGACATAACCGCCTTCCAGGCGGTCGACGAGGCGGTCGTCAACTCCGACAACACCCGCCTGCTCGACCAGGGCGCCGGCTACGGCGCGGTGACGTTCGAGCCGGCCGAGCCCGCCGAAGGCCAGCAGGGCGGGGAGCCCGAAGGAGGCCCGGGCGGCGCCGTCGTCGCCGTTCTCCAGTACGACCCCGGCAACCCGCTGGGCCTGGCGCGCACCATCACTGCGGGAACCACCGTGCTCTTCGCCCTTCACCTGTTCGGTCTCAGCCGCTCCGAGAGCCGGGCGCGCCGGCGACTTGCGGATGTGCCCCGTTAACTGGGCCCGGCTCGCAGCCGTAATGGTCCTGGCCGGCCTGCTGGCCACCGCCTGCAGCGGCGGGGTCAACGCCGGCGAAGACGGCGGCATTGCGTTCATTCTGTTCACGATCATGCTGCTGGCGGTCGTGGGCGTGATGGCCTTCATCCTCGGTCGCGAGGACTGACGCCGGGAGCTGTAAAGGGGTAGCTTGGGGCGAGAGCGGCGCGACCTCGCACCGCGCTCAGAAGGGGGAGACGTGACGACAGAGGCGATCACCGACGTACGGGTGGAAAAGAAGAAGCTCAAGAAGAAAGAGTACGAAGCCCACCTCGCCGATCTGCAGACCGAGCTCGTCAAGCTCCAGTACTGGGTCAAGGACCAAGGGCTCCGCATCTGCATGCTCTTCGAGGGCCGGGACGCCGCCGGAAAGGGCGGTGTGATCAAGCGGATCACCGAGCCCCTCAACCCCCGAGGCGCCACCGTCGTGGCGCTCGGGACACCCACCGAGCGTGAGAAGAGCGAGTGGTACTTCCAACGCTATGTCGAGCACCTGCCCGCGGCGGGCGAGATCGTCCTGCTCGACCGAAGCTGGTACAACCGCGCCGGTGTCGAACGTGTGATGGGTTTCGCCAGCGAGGAACAGGTCCAGGAGTTCATGCGCTCGTGCCCCGAGTTCGAACGGATGCTGGTCAAGTCCGGGATCATCTTGCTAAAGTACTGGTTCTCGGTCAGCGACGAAGAGCAGGAGCGCCGGTTTCTGAAGCGGGCCCAGGATCCGAAGCGGCGCTGGAAGCTCAGCCCCATGGACCTTCAGTCGCGCACGAAGTGGATCGAGTATTCGAAGGCCAAGGACGAGATGTTCTTCAACACCGACATCCCGGAAGCGCGCTGGTTCACCGTGGAGTCGGACGACAAGAAACGTGCGCGCCTCAACTGCATTGCCCACATCCTGCAGCAGGTGCCCTACGAGGACGTTCTTCCGTCAGGGACAATCGATCTTCCGCCCAAGCAAAAGGGCGACTACCAACGCCCGCCGAGGACCGATCACATAGCCGTACCCGACGCCTTCTGACGAGGTTTCCCGGGCATTCACGCCGGTCGTGACGGTGCGGGGAGGCTTCAAAACCCGGCGACACGACATCTAGGGTCACGCTCCCTGATCGTTGATTCCGTCTCGAGCGGGCGTCGGTTCAGGGAGTTGCGAACACCCGGGCGGCTGAGTCGGCCACCCGGTCGATGTGCTCGGAGGTGTGTTCCGCCGAGACGAACAGAGCCTCGAAGCGCGACGGGGGAAGGTAGATGCCGTGCGCCAGCATCCCCCTGAAGAAACGCCCGTAGGCGTCGGCGTTCGACGCCGTTGCACCGGCAAAGTCTACGACCTCGTCGTTGGAAAAAAAGACCCCCGCCAGTCCCCCGATAGCTGCTGCAACCATCGGCACCTGCGCCGAGTCGGCCGCGTCGACAAGACCGCGCACGAGGGAGCGGGCGGTCGTCTGTAAGCGATCGTAGAGGTCTGGATCCCCTGCGATGAGGCTCATGTTGGCGATCCCCGCCGCCATTGCAACCGGGTTGCCCGACAACGTGCCCGCCTGGTACACGGGCCCCACCGGAGCGAGGTTGTCCAACAGCTCGGCGCGCGCCGCCACACCGCCGCAGGGGAGCCCTCCCCCGAGCACCTTGCCGAGCAAGACGATGTCTGCGTCCACGCCGAAGCGCTCCTGTGCTCCGCCCGGCCCCAGCCGGAAGCCGGTGATGACCTCGTCGAAGACCAAAAGGGCTCCGCACTCGTCCGCGATCCGGCGGAGCCCGGGAAGGAAGTCGTCGTTGGGCAGGACCAGCCCCATGTTGGCGGCAACGGGCTCGACCAGAATTGCGGCGAGGTCGTCCTTCCATGGCTCGATCGCTGCGGCCAGTGCGGCGAGATCGTTGTAGGGAGTTACGAGTGTGTCGCGGGTGGTGCCCTCGGTCACGCCGGGCGTGCCGGGAATGCCAAGCGTCGCCACTCCCGAACCGGCCGCGACCAACAGCGAGTCGAGGTGGCCGTGGTAGCAGCCGGCGAACTTGAGCACCTTGGTGCGTCCGGTTGCTCCGCGGGCCAGGCGAACCGCGGTCATGCCCGCCTCGGTGCCCGAGTTGACGAAGCGGATCTTCTCGACGTTCGGAACCATCCCTACGACCGTGCGCGCCAGCTCGACCTCGAGCTCGCTGGGGGTCCCGAATGAGGTGCCCTTGCCTGCAGCCGCGGCGACCGCTTCGACGATGGCGGGATGTGCGTGCCCGAACAACATCGCGCCCCAGCTCTGCACGAAGTCGATGTAGCTGTTGCCGTCGACGTCGGTGATCGTCGCTCCGGACGCGTCCTTGACGAAGAACGGCCGGGAGCCGACCGAATCGAAGGCACGCACCGGCGACGAGACGCCTCCGGGCATCAACGAGCGCGCCTCGGTCAACAATCTGTCTGACTTGGTCCGTTCTAAGACAGCCATTCGGCGGCCTTCTTGGCGTGGTAGGTGACGATCAAGTCTGCCCCGGCGCGCCGAATCGCCGTGAGGGTCTCGAGGGTCGCGGCGCGTTCGTCGATCCAGCCTCTCTGCGCCGCCGCCATCAGCATCGAGTACTCGCCGCTCACGTTGTAGGCGGCGGTGGGAAGGCCGAAACGGTCTTTGATCGCGCGCAGCACGTCGAGGTAGTGCGTCGCGGGTTTGACCATGAGAGCGTCGGCCCCCTCGGCGACGTCGAGCGCCGCCTCCCTCGTTGCTTCGTCCAAGTTGGCCGGGTCCTGCTGATACGAGCGCCGGTCGCCGAACTGCGGCGCACCCTCGGCCGCATCGCGAAAGGGCCCATAGAAGCTCGACGCATACTTTGCGGTGTAGGCGAGGATGACGGTGTCGGTGAATCCCGCGTCGTCGAGTGCAGCGCGTATGGCGCCCACTTGGCCATCCATCATCCCGGAAGGCGCCACGATGTCGGCGCCGGCGCGCGCCTGCGCAACCGCAATCTGTTCGTACCGTTCGAGCGTTGCGTCGTTGTCCACCCAGGCACCGTCGAGAACGCCGCAGTGGCCATGGCTCGTGTACTCGCACAGACAGAGGTCGGCGATCACCACGGCGTCATCGCCGAGCTCCTCCTTGAGGGCGGTGAGCCCGCGCTGGCTGATCCCCGCCGGATCGCCGGCTTGACTCCCCGACGCGTCCTTGTGTCCGGGCACTGCGAACAGCAGGACGCCGGAGATCCCGCGACTCACCAGCTCGCGCGCCTCCTTGACCAGGGATTCGAGCGTGTGCTGGCTGACGCCCGGCATCGAGGCGATGGGGGCGGGAACCGGGATGCCCTCCTTCACGAACAACGGTGCAATGAGGCGGGACGGATCGAGGGTCGTTTCGGCAAAGGCAGACCGAAGCGCCGGGGTGCGGCGCAGTCTCCGGGGGCGACGCAACGGAAATGAGGTCACTGCCTCATGTTCGCACCCCGGTAGGGGACGCGCCTCCGGGGGTAAGGGAGCAGAGTCCGAACCTCGAGAAGGAGAATCCATGGAGCTCGGCTACAAGCTGTCCTCAGAAGAGCATCCCCCCACCGATCTCGTGAAGAACGCCCGACGCGCCGAGGAGGTCGGCTTCACCTTCGCCCTCATATCCGATCACTTTCACCCCTGGATCGACCGTCAGGGTCAGTCGCCCTTCGTGTGGGGTGTCCTCGGCGCCCTTTCCCAGGCCACCGAACGACTGAGAATCGGGACCGGCGTCACCTGCCCGACGATTAGGATCCACCCGGCGATCATCGCCCAGGCGGCCGCCACCGCCACCGCGCTCATGCCCGGCCGCTTCTTCCTAGGGGTTGGGACCGGCGAGAACCTGAACGAGCATGTGCTCGGCGATCGCTGGCCCCCGGCGGCGATGCGCATCGAGATGCTCGCCGAGGCGCTGGAGGTCATCCGCAAGCTGTGGGACGGCCGGCAGCACAGCCACCGCGGCACCCACTACACGGTCGAGAACGCCCGCCTCTACACCCTGCCCGAGAGCCCTCCACCCGTCATGATCGCGGGCGATGGGCCGAAGGCGATCACGCTGGCGGGCGAGATGGGCGACGGGTACGTTGGGCTGGCGCCGGACCCCGATCTGCTGGCGAAGTTCGACGAAGCAGGCGGCGCCGGCAAGCCCCGCTACACCGAGACGCAGGTCTGTTGGCACAAGGATGCGGCCACGGCCAGGCAGATGGCCTACGAAATCTGGCCCAACGGAGCAACCAAGGGACAGCTCAACCAGGAGCTCTCCCTGCCCGCGCACTTCGAGCAGGCGGCACAGATGGCCGAGCCCGCCGACATGGAGGAGACAGTGGCCTGCGGCCCCGATCCCGCCGTACATCTCGAGCAGATCAAGAAGTTCGCCGACGCCGGCTACGACAACATCTGCATCCATCAGATCGGGCCCGACCAAGCCGGTTTCTTCGAGTTCTACAAACGGGAGATCCTGCCGAACCTTTCCTGAGCGGTTCGTCCCCCAAGCAGGGCCGGCGTCGAGATGCCGTTGGTTCATGGCACTGACGGCCCCGGTCAACGGGTTCGAAAGTGGAGTGAAGCTCGACCTCCCCCGAGGCGCCGGACCCGGCGTCAGCCGAAGTGATGGCACAGCGCGGCCACGAGCCCGTCCACGGTGTGTTGTGGCGCGACGAGGTCGACTCGGACCCCCAGGCTCAGGGCGGTCTCGGCGGTGACGGGACCGATGCAGGCGACCACTCTGGCATCCCCGCCCTGGGCTGAGGCGCTCCCGAGACCCAGGTCGGATGGATGCCCCACGACGTTCACGAAGTAGCGGACGGTTGACGCGCTTGAGAAGGTCACCACGTCAAACCGGCCCGCCCGGGCGGTTCGGACCGCCGGCGTGTCACCGGGGGCGGGGACCGTGCGATAGACCGCGACCTCGTCGACCGTCCAGCCGGCGCGCCGGAGGGCGCCGGGCATGTCTGCGGGCGCGCCGGCGGCGCGGGGGGCCAGGATGCGCCCGGAGCCCGGTCCCAGCTCCCGGGCCAGGTCCAACGCGGTGAACCTGGTCGGCACGAGGTCGGGATGCGCCCCCCGGCTTGCGAGCGCGCGCGCGGTCGAGCGGCCCACCGCGGCGACCTTCGTGGCCTGCGGAATCGTTGCCTCGAGTTGTTCCAGCCGGTCGAGGAACCTCGTGACACCGTTGGAGCTCGTGAAGGCCACCCACGAGTAATCACCGCCTGCAAGGCGCAGGGCGGCGGCATCGGCGCCCGACCATGAATCAGGCGAAACGATCGAGATGGTCGGCAGGTGGATGACGGTCGTACCGAGCTGCTCCAGACGCGTGGTCAACCCGGCGGACTGCTCCCGTGCCCGGGTGACGATGACCCTCTGTCCGGCCAGACCCTCCCGGCCCGGGGTCACGGCGGCGAGATCTGGGGCATCTCTTCTTCGGCCGTCGCCTCGAGCTCATCGAGGATCTCTCGGCCCCCGGAATCGAGGAGCGCGCGGGCGAGCTCCCGGCCCAGCGCGGCGGCCTCGGACGGAGGGCCTGAGATCCTGTCGCGTAGCCCCTGGGGGCCGCCCGGCCAACCCAGGTAGCCGGTGACGAGCAGGCCCGTGTCGCCGGAGCGGGCATGGCAGCCGAGCGGCACCGAGCAGCCCCCTTCGAGCTCTTCCGAAAAGGCCCGTTCGCAGGTCAGCTCGACCCCCGTCCCGGGATCGCTCAGCGCACCGAACATCGCCGCGAGGTCGGTCCTGTCGGCCCGGCCCTCCACCGCCAGCGCGCCCTGGCCCGGGGCGGGTACCCACCAGGTGGGGTCGAGGTGTCCGCCCTCCGCACTGCCGTGCAGGCGGGCGATGCCCGCGGCCGCGAGGATCGCCGCGTCGACCTCACCGGCGGCGACCTTTCGGAGCCGGGTGTCGAGATTGCCGCGCAGCTCCACCAGATCGAGGTCGGGGCGCACCTCCGCGACAAGCGCCCGGCGCCGCATGCTCGAGGTCCCGATTCTGGCGCCGGCCGGCAGGCCCCTGAGGCGCTCGTGACCGTCTCCGCCCCCGCCGCCCACCACGACGTCGTGGACCGGGCCGCGCGCCGGGACTCCCATTACTACGCAGCCAGGCGCCAGCCCGGCGGTCAGGTCCTTGGCCGAATGGACGGCGACGTCGGCGCGCCCCTCTTCCACCGCGCGCTCCACCTCGGCCGTGAACAATCCCTTTCCACCGATGGCTGCGAACGGCCGGTTCTTGTCGCGGTCGCCCGCCGTGCTCACGGTGATGATCCGGACCTCGACCGACGGATAGGCGTCCGTGACGAGATCGGCCACAATGCCGGCCTGTCGCAGAGCGAGCGCCGACCCTCGGCTTGCGATGCTCAGGTGCTCCGGGGTCTGAGGGTTCGCCTCCGGGGTCTGAGGGTTCGCCTCCGGGGTCTGAGGGTTCGCCTCCGGGGTCTGAGGGTTCCCCTCCGGGGTCTGAGGGTTCCCCTCCGGGGTCTGAGGGTTCGCCTCCGGGGCCATGGCCGCCCCCCTTAGAGCTCGTCGTCGAGCTCGAACAACTCCCGGATGGCGCTGAGATAATTGTAGCCCTGTTTCGAGCCGGCGAGCTCGCGTGCCCGCTTCAGTGGGGCATGGAGCAGTTTCCTGGTGATCCTCTGCGTGGCCAGATCGACCGCAACCAGCTGTTCCGGCGTCAGCCGGGCAGGCCCCCTCGTCAGCCGTTCGAGCTCGGCAGCCCGGATCGCCTCTCCCGCCACGACCAGAGCGGAGGCGGTGGGGGCAAAGTGGGCGGCGCGCTCCCACTCGAGGAAACGCTCCAGCTCCTGATCGATGATCGCCTCCACCTCGGGGACCTGATCGAGGCGCGTCTCCCTTCCGGCCTCGGCGACACCCTTCAGATCGGTGATCGTCTGCAGGACGACGCCGGGCTCCCGAGCCACGTCGGGCTCGACGTCGCGAGGGACTGCGATGTCGACGATGAGCAGGGGAAGCTCCCTCCGGCGATGGGTCATGGCGTCGTGGACCAGCGCCCGGTCGATGACCGGCGAAGGAGCCGTCGTCGACGCCACAACGATGTCGGCTTCGGCAAGCGCGTCGCGCAGTCCCCCGATGGGTATGAAGGCCGCACTCAACTCGCTTGCCAGACCCTGGCCGCGACTCTCGGTCCTGTTCACGACGGTCACGTCGGTGACGCCATGACGGATCAAAGATCGAGCTGCCAGCCGTCCCATGGCGCCGGCCCCCACGACGACGACGTTCTTTCCCGTCAGATCTCCGAAGCGGCGGCGGGCCAGTTCCGCTGCGGCCGAGGACACCGAGATCGGGTGCCTCGCTATCGAGGTCTCGGTGCGCGCACGCTTTCCCGCCCTCAGCGCCTGTCGAAACGCCGCTCCGAGGACCCGCTGTGCCGAGCCCTCCTCTTGTGCGGCGCTGAAGCTGCGCCGAACCTGGCCCAGGATCTCGGACTCGCCCACGATCATCGAGTCGATGCCGGTCGCCACCCGCAGGAGGTGCCTGACCGCGGCTTCATCGTGATAGGTGTAGAGATGATCGGCGAAGTCTTCGATCGCGATGTGGCAGAACTCGGCGAGAAAGTTACGCAGGTCCTGGACGCCGCCGTGGAACTTGGTCACCGCACCGTAGACCTCGACCCGGTTGCAGGTCGAGATCACCACTCCCTCGATAACGTGGTCGAACGAGGCAAGGTGACCGAGCGCCTTCGGCAGGCGTTCCGTCGGGATGTAGAGGCGCTCGAGGAGATCGAGCGAAGCGGTCTTGTAGTTGAGGCCTACCAGGACAACAGGCATCGCTCGTAGAGGCTAGCGCGGAGTCTGGGAGTCGGGCGTCCCCAGGCGCCTGCTCGCTTCACGAGCGGTGGCTATTGCCTGATTGCGTTGCTGGTAGAAGGAAAGAATCTGGAGCTCGACCGACAGGTCCACCTTGCGGACCGTCACGTCGGGCGGCACCTTCACCACCGCCGGCGCGAAGTTGAGAATCGACTTGATCCCGGCGTCGGCAAGCCGTTCGGCGACGAGCTGGGCCGGCGCCGGAGGAGTGGCGATGATCCCGATCACCACTCCTTCCTCGGTCACGATGTCTTTGAGATCATCGAGGTGGCGCACCCTTATCCCGCCGACGTCGGTCCCCACGACCGAATCATCGACGTCGAAGAGCGCCGAGATCTTGAATCCCCGCTCGGCGAAACCCTTGAACGAGGCAAGGGCGCGCCCGAGATTGCCGAGGCCGATTATGGCCGCGGGAAGGTCCTGGGTGAGGCCGAGCTCGCGCGTGATCTGGTAGAGGAGGTACTCGACGTCGTAGCCCACGCCGCGGGTCCCGTACGAACCGAGGTAGGAGAGGTCCTTGCGAACCTTGGCGGCGTTGACGGCTGCCATCTGAGCGAGCTCCTCGGACGAGACCGTCATCTGCCGCCGATCCTCGGCGAGCGACAGGAGGGCCTGCAGGTACACGGGAAGCCGGACCACGGTCGCTTCGGGAATCGGGCGGTTGCGCATGTAAGCTCCATCTTAGACCGAGCTTGTGACCTAAATCACAAAGTCCGGCAGGCCCCGAGCTCCCGCCCCACCCTGTTGGGCGGCCGGACAACCGGCGTCCGGCGCGGTTGTGCGCCGCACCCATCTGAGATCAGATACGGGCCAGGAAGTCGAGGTTCAACGCGAGGAAACCCTTCTGCATCAGGATCGCGAGCTCGAACAGCCGGCCGCTGACGAACAGGACACCGACGATCACCAGACCGGCGCCGCTCACCAGGTTGACGGCGCCGGCATAGCGCCGGAGCCACTTCACCGCACCGGTGAGGTGGGCGACGCCGGCGCCCGCGAGGATGAAGGGGACGCCGAGCCCGGCCGAGTAGACCGCGAGCAACAGGGCCCCCTCGCCCGGCCCCCCGGCGGCGCCCCGGCCGGCGGCCATCGTGAGGATGGCCCCCATGGTGGCCCCGATGCACGGGCTCCATCCGAACGCGAACGCACCGCCCAGAACCAGGCTCCCCCAGGCGCCGGCGGCGGGCGTCGGATGGAAGCGGGCCTCCCGGTAGAGCCAGGGGATCTTGAGAGCGCCCATGAACACCAGCCCGAGGAGGATGATGAAGACCCCGCCGGCCCGGGTCAGCAGCGTCTGGTAGTTGCGGAGGAGGGTCCCCAGGAGGGTGGCCGTCGCTCCCAGCGCTACGAAGACGGCGGTGAAGCCGAGCACGAAGAGCACCGCCGCCCGCGCCGCCCGGAGCCCATTCGGCGCGCCGGGCTCCCCGGCCGGGCCGAGCCCCGACATATAGGACAGATAGCCCGGCACGAGGGGGAGCACGCAGGGGGACAGAAACGAGATCAATCCCGCAAGGAATGCGATCGGCACGGTTGGGTCGGTCACGGGCGCGCGCGGCTTCTCAGGCGTCTCGGCTGACGAGAACGTCAAGGAGTTGCGTCAACGCCCCTTCGTCCACAGGGCCGTTGACGTGCTCGACGATGGTGCCGTCGCCGTCGATGAAGAAGGTCTCCGGCTGGCCCGTAAGCCCGTAGTCCGAATAGATCGTCCCCCCCTCGTCGCGCACATGCGGGTAGCTCAAACCGGTCCGTCTGGCGAAGGCGATTGCGTCGCTCCTGGAGTCCTTCACATCGACGCCCACAAAGGCGATCCGGTCACCGTAGGCCCTGAAGGCCTGCCGAAGCAGCGGCGCCTCGTCTTTGCAGGGAACACACCACGAGGCCCAGAAGTTCAGCATCACGGGCTTGCCGCGCAGGTCGGACAGCTCCAGCGAGCCGCCTCCGGCCAGGAGCGGGGCGGTGAAATCGGGTGCCCGCCCCCCCGGCTCGGGAAGATTCGTCCGCTCGAGGGCCACCGCGCCGATGATTGCGAGAAAGGCGATCGCCGGCACCAGGACTGCGGCAAGCCGGGCCCCCTTCCTGCCGGCCGAGACCGTCTGCGGCGCCCCTATGTCCATGGATCAATCTTCGCGCCCCCCTGGGAACAGATTTTCCAGCAGCAGCCCAGAATCGGGCTATGGACAAGCCGGTCCGGCACCCGCTATGTTTGCCGGCGAGGAGGGACGGGTCACTTGGCTCGTCCCTCTACCGCGCCTCCCGGCCTGACCGCCGGCTCCCGTTGCCGTCCGAACCAGGAGGTGCGCCATGGAAAAGTTCTACTCGTCAGTGTTCGAGGCCCTCCCGCCCCCCGCCCGCCGGCGCCTGTGGGAGCGCTCGGTATCCCGGTCACTGGATCCCGGCGAATTCCTCTACCTCGGGGGTGACGAGTCGGAGCGGGTCCACCTCGTCACCGAAGGTCTCATGAAGTTCGCCTCGAGCGACGGCGACGGCCGGGAGACGATCCTGGGCCTTGCGGTTCCCGGGGACCTCGTCGGCGAGCTCGCGGCCCTCGACGGCCTGCGGCAGCCCTTCGACGTCGTGGCCGTGACCCACTGCGGTGTGGCGGGGTTCGACCCCCGGGCCCTCATCGATGCAGTGGCGTCCAACCCGGGCGCCGCAATCGAGTTGGCCTCGGTGCTCGCAGGGCGCACCAGGTGGATCTGCGAAACCGCCATGGAGCGAGCCTCGGGGGAGGTACCGGCGCGCCTCGCCGGGCGCCTGCTGCACCTGGCCGAGCTTCTCGGCAGGGTCAGAGGGGAGGCCATCGAGCTGGACCTCCCTCTGGGACAAGGTGAGCTCGGGCGGCTCGCGGGCATGTGTCGCGAGAGCGCGTGCAAGACCCTCAACAGCTTCAAGGCCCGGGGTTACGTCGACTACAGGGGGCGCCGGTTGCGGATCCTTCGCCCCGACGCCCTCGAGCTGATCCGCTGCGCGGGGCGCGCCGAGGAGCATCATGCGGTGAAGGGAGGTGCCGGCCACAGGCAGCCCGGGCCGGCAGATCCCAACTCGGGCGAAACTTTTTAGAAAAAGTTGCCCGGATCGCTAAAGGTCTGGGTGCGGGGGACGAAGAGGTAGTTGGAGATTGACGAGGGATTGGGACGTTAGGACGCAACGGCCCCCTCCCACGGGCCGTCAACGAGCCTCCCAGCCCGCCCCCCAAGCCGGCCCGACCCTCGACACTCCATGGAGCGCCCCCGGATACGGGGGCGCTCTCGCGTCCGGGTCACCTCACGCGTCACCCGAGCTTTGCTTCACTGGATTACTCCCCTGCGGCGCGGAACCCCGCCGGCCCTCAGCCACAGCGACGCGTGGGCCGGCCGCATCGTCTGGCCCACGACCACGAGCAGCTCGGAGGTCAGGGTCTCGAGGTCGATCTGATCCCGCAGCCGAGCCGAGAAGTCTGCAAGGGTCAGGGCGGCGTCGTACCTCGAGCGGTAGAAGCGCCGGTCGATGAACCCCTGCACACGGTCGCGCGCGGGCCGGAACAGCGCGGCAACGGCAAGCGTCGAGGCGGCAACGACAAGGTTGTTGCTCCGGCTGCCGGAGGTGACCTCTCGCACCAGGCCCCCGACTCCGACCACTCCGCCGATGTACACCAGGGTCAGCACGACGGTGAGCGATCCGTAGACCAGGGTCCGGTTGATGATCCGGTCGATGTCGTAGAGCCGGTGCTTGAAGATCGCTACGCCCGTTGCCACCGGGATCAGAGGGATGCTGACGATCCCGACGGCCTGGAGCACCCAATTGGTCGCCAGGACGCTTCTGCCCACGCCCAGAACGAGGGTGGCCACCCCCGCGTAAGCGAACCACTTGATCTGCTGGCGCTGCTCCCCCCGGGACCACCTGAACCGCTTGACCAGGGCAACAACCGCCGCGATGGTGCTCAGGAAGGAGAGGGCGAATCCCGTGATCAACGTCAGATCGATCCAGCCAGAAGTGCCGGGGAGATACACCAGGATGTTCCTGTATGCGGAGTTGTCCACGTCGGGGTACGGATGAACCATGGCGCTCACGACGGTGAGGGCCAGGCCCAGCCCCGAGAGCCACGCGATCGGCCTCCACCTCGGAGACGGGAGCCGGCCGTCCGGGAACAACAGTGGAAGGAAAGTGATCATGCCAAACCATGCCGGGACCCAGACCCACGACTGGATATAGCCGTTCCATCCCGGATCGGCCTGCCCCGTCGCTCCGTACAGCTCGTTCAGCGCCCATCCGGCGGCGCTAACGCCGATGGCGATGAAGATCCAACCGATGGCGTTGTCGTGACGATAGGACGCGATGAGCGCCCCCACCGCAGGGAAAGTGAGGGCGATCAATGCGCCCTGATGAGACAGTCCCACCCCTCCGTGATCGGCGATCGAGGGCCCGTGCACCATGAGGAGAACGACCCACGCTGCAACCACAAGCACGCAGAGCATGCAGAGCGCCCACGCCAGCAGGGAAGCGGTGCGTGCCTTCATCGCCCCATCTTGACGGTCTGTCGTCTCTCAAACGTTACGGACCCGAGGCGAATCAGGGACGGGTACGCTGGACATCCAAGCATCCAACGTCAGTTCAGGAATCCTCGATGAGCCATTCGACGCACCCGGCGCCCCGGCCGACGATTCAATGCTCCACGGGACCCCTGTGGGCGCTTGGCCTGGAGGCAAGCCTCGACGTCATCGCCGAAGCCGGCTTCACCCACATCGAGCTGATGGTGACCCGCGACCCCTCGACCCAAAGCCCGGACGCGCCTCGCCGGCTGGCGGAGGAGCGGGGGCTCGAGATAGCCGCCCTCCACGCCCCCTTCCTGATCGTGACCCGGACCGTGTGGGGCTGGGACCCGGTCGAGAAGATCCGGCTCGGCGCCGAGATGACGGTGGCGTTGGGGGCGACGACCATGGTCGTCCATCCCCCGTTGTTGTGGGAGACGGGCTACGCCCGCTGGATCAGGGAGGAGCTGGAGGGCTTCTCCGGCGAGACGGGGGTCGACATCGCAGTTGAGACCATGTACCCGGTGAAGGTTAGGTCTCGCTTCGTGGCGGGCTATCGCTGGATCAGGCCCGAGCTGCTGGCCGGGGCTGCGTCCCGGGTCGTCCTCGACACCAGCCACGTGGCGGTCGCGGGTCACAACCTGCTCGGGGCCAGGAGGGTCTTCGGATCCCAGCTCGCCCACGTCCACCTGTCCGACAACGCCGGCGACGGCCGGGACGGCCATCTCGAGATCGGGCAAGGGGTGCTGCCCTTGGAGCGATTCCTCGACGACCTCGGCCGCACCGGCTACACCGGCGGAATCTGCCTCGAGCTGTCCCTGAGCGGGGTCGTGGACCGGCGCGACGCGCTCGTCGCGACACTGAGGCGCAACCGCGAGTCGGTGGAGGCGGGATTGGGTGGGCGGGCCGACTCCGATCGTCAGACGGGGGCCGCGGACACCGTGGATACGCTCGAGACGACATGAGAAGAAACACCCTGCTGGCCTTGATACTGCTGCTCTCGGCTATCGCGATCGCCGGGATCCTGGGAGTTCTGAGGCTCTACCTGCTCTCGGGCTAGATGGCCCATTCGCATCTCTGCACGGTGACGAAGCTGCCGCCGCGCTCAAGCACCGGGGACCGGTGACTAGCGACGGGGCGGGCCCACGATGGCGGTTGTATCCGCGCCCGCCCGCAGTCGGGCGGCGGCATCGCCGTTGTTCACCGCCAGAGAAAGCTGCCCGTAGGAGTCCTCGACCATGATGAACTCGTCCGGCGCAACGTCGGAGAAGGTGGCGCCGTAGCGGACCTGGAGGCGCTGCCCCTCGGCGCGAACCTCGAGACGCTCGTCGTCGGCGAGACCGACCTGTTCGAGGTGATCCTTTTTCAGATTGAGCTGGAGATTGCCGAAGCGGTCGACCTGAAGCACGGTTGCATGCAGGTGATCCTCGTGAGCCCAGGCCTCGAGGACCTCCAGCTCGGCCAGATCATCCAGCTCGATCTCGGGGCCGAAGTCCGAAGCACTCACACCCATAGCGAGGTGCGCCGCCGCCGGGGCAAAGACATCCCGTCCCTGGAAAGTACGCGACACGGGCGTCAAGAGCAGGTCCTCGTTGCTTATCTCGTAGGCGCGGCTGGCCCCCCCGCAGTCGCGCGCGGCCGGCAGCAACAAACCGTTGTCGGGACCCACGAAGGTCTGTCCCTCCCCGGCTTCGAGAATCAGGGCCCGCCGGCCCGATCCCACGCTGGGATCGACGACCGCGAGGTGTACCGAATCGGGCAGATACTGCAGCGACTGCTGGAGCACCACAGCGCCGTGCCGGATCTGCTGCCGAAGGATGTAGTGGTGCACATCGATGATGAGCACCTCGGGGGCGATCTTCAGGATCACCCCGTGGCAGACCCCGACGAACTCGTCCTCGAGCCCGTAATCGGACAGAAAAGAAACAATCGGTCGCGGGCTCATCCGGCCTACTTACCCTGTTGACGCCGCTGCCAGCGGGTCTTCTTGAGCATCTTGCGGTGCTTTTTCTTCCGCATCTTCTTGCGGCGCTTCTTTACCAGAGACGGCATAAGCTCCTTTCTGAAAGCTAATCCCCACCCGTGTACACAAAGCTTGGACGACCTGCCACTACTCGGTCCTGAAGAGCTGGCGCAGGTTCACCGGACCTCGAAGGCGTCCGGTTATATCTATCTTGATCGATCCCAGGCGCAAACCCTTTACGCCGGACGTGACCGGCGTGACCATACGGAGGATATCCGGGGGTTCTCCGTAGTCGAGCACGCCTATCCCCCGGCAGGACCCGCCGCCGTCGTCGAGGCCGACGACCAGGCCGTCGAGCAGCGCAAGGTCGAACTCCGGCGGAAGCGCAGGCATGAAGACGCTCGGCTTGATCTTCCATCGTGAGCTTCCGGAGGCGAAGTAGGCGGCGAACTGCCGCTCCCGGTAGGTGGCGCGCTCGTCTGCCGGCCGCGGCATCACCTCGGGAGGCACGTCGAGCTCCATCACCTCGCCGGGGGTGAAGCGCCGGGCATGCCCCAACACCGGCTCGAGCTCACCGCCCCGGCGGAATCCCACGACGACGTCGGGTTGCACCGCGTCCGCCTTGTAGAACTTCAGGAGCTGGCCGCCTATCCCGGACACGTACCCAGTGGTATCCACAACGATCAGACGGCACCCGGACGCCCGTGCCTGTTCAACCATCTTGGCCGTGCCGCTGACCAACGGCAGCAGGTATCCGGGTGGCGTGATCGAGCCCACGAAGCCAAGGGCGTCGGCGACCCTCACCGAGGTGCGCGTCACCTCAGCGCCGTCCAGGCAGAGCTTCAGGCCGATCGTCGTCGGGGGGCCGACGGTGGACTGACCGATATCGGAGTCCACGAAGGCGGCCGGCAACCCTGCGGCTGCGGCGCGCCGCATCATCTCGAGACCGAAGGTGGTCTTTCCGGTATCGATACCGCCCACCAGGAATACGACGCCCCCCCGCTCGAGAAGGCCATCGATGGCCCGAGAGTGGGCGTCGTGCGGCACCTCGAGCGGCGCCTGCGCCACCGGGGCGGAGGTGGGAAGAGGCGGGGCGCTGCGGTCTATCGGATCACCCCGGTCAGCGCTCATGGGCGACCGCTTCGGGCATCGTGCAACTCACCGCGGGTGATCGGGGTCACAAAAAAGACCGTCCGCAAGGACGGTCACGACCGTGCCACGTCGGTGGCTTTTCCTTGTGATGGACTAACCGGCGTCGGTGTACCGCTGCCGCAGATACCTGCGGATGTCATCCTCACGGATGCGGTAGCCGCGCCCGACGCGCACCGCGGCGAGCTGTCCGGCCTTGATCAGGCGATACACGGTCATGTTCGAGACCCGCAACTGCCGGGCGACCTCGGACACGGTCAGTAGCCGGCCCATCTCGAAAGCGTCGAACCCGGCTGTCTCACTCATGAACGCGGGAGTATAGCAGGCGGCCTGGACGGGGCACCTTTGGGGCGCCGTCACCGGCTCTGCAGAGCGTGGACGAACAGCTCCCACGACGGCCGGTAGAGCCGGGGGAGCCGGTTGTCGTCCATGGGGATGACGGTTACGTCCCGGTTCTCTGCGTGGGCCACCGCCAGGGCCGGGTCGTTGATGTCCATCACCGCGATCGCCGGGATATTGCGGCTGACGGCCGCCCCGGCAAACCCGTGATCGCCGAAGACCAAGTCGGGATAGGGGCCCACCTCGAGCATCGCCTCCATGCAGTCGGGAGCGTGGGTGTGCACGAGCGACGCGCCGTCGCCGTAGCACCCGACACCGGCCGTATAGCGGACCTCGGACCTGCCCCGCCCGAACGAGAACCTCTTGTCCTCGGCAATCCGCACGACCGTTCCCCCAGCGGCCTCGTAGGCCCGCGCTATGTGGATATGGTGCTCGAGCAGACCGGTGGGATGTCCCGTCACGATGCACAGACTTGCGCCCTGCCCTGCGCACTCGGCAAGCCTCCCGGCGGCCTCGACGATGGCCCTTACGGTCAGCTCGGGGTCGATGGTGTCGCTGCCCGCCGTGTCCACGATGTCGGGCGAGCAACCCGTCAGCTCGCTCAGAAACCCGAGCACGTCCGCAGGGGTGTAGTCCGTGGGCGCCGCCATACCGAACAGCTTGTCGGGATCACCCGCCACCAGGGCACGGATGTTCGTGATGGTGTTGTGACGTGAATGAGACTTGTGGGGGCCGGTTATCCCGGCGGCCACGAGCGCGTCCTTGGCGGCCTGTTCGATGGTCGAGAGCATCGACGCATCCTAAGTGCCGCGACCCGTGTGGCCGGCGGCACGAGAACGCTTTCTCGGGCGAGCAGCCACACGAGTAACGGATCATCTTCTGAAGGGGGCCTGCACGATCACGACCATTCGAAGGGGCACCGTGAACAGGGAAGCCCGTTGGTTGCGCCGCGATCCCAAGCTGATCGTCATGGGTTGCAAACTGGAGATCTTCGAACTCCTCCTGGATCAGAAGCGCACTAGCCAGGTGAATGGCATCCAGTGATCCGACCATAGTCGGGAACGGCCCCGGGGCTGCAGCTCTATGCGAAGACGTCCGATGGGAAGATTTGCGCACGAGGTTCGATATATAGATAGGGTAAAGATCTCCGGCACCAGCGGTTTCGACCACGCAATCGATTTTCTGATTCCCAAGTCACCCAACAGACCTGAGAGGCTATTGCAGACGATCAATGTTCCGTCGAAGAGCACGGTGACCTCTTACCTTTTCACCCTCACCGACACTCGGAACGCCCGCGGTACGGACTCCGAGGCTTACGTCTTTTTGAACGATGAAGACCAGACCGTTTCGGTAAGCACCATCGAAGCACTCGAGGCTTACAGCGTTGTGCCGGCCAGGTGGACTCGCCGGGAACAGTATGTGGAAGCTCTGGCTGGTTAGGTGGCTTGCAACTCGGTGATAATTCGCTGAACGTGCTTCAAAATAACGTCAGGCGCCGGCTCAGCTCAGACACGATGACTGCCCGAGCAGTCTCCTGCGGGCCAGATGTCTCGACGAGAACCTTCGACGCTACAAGTTCAAACAAGCGATCGCCGGCAAGGTAACGCCGCCCGCGTCTCTGTCCTTTGGCCACCACGAGTCCAGACGAAGCTGCAGCCGCGAGGTCGTTTGTAGCGGTAGCGGGACTGACATCCGCCAATGAACGATAGTAGCCCGCCGTGACTTCTCTGCCAAAGAACGCATCCCACAACGCATTGACCAGGCGTCGATGTAGATGAGCGTCCTCAGCGGCCTCTCCTAGAGCAGTCCATATCTGACGCTCAACCTTTTCTCGGTTGTCGAGCGCCCTGACCTGGTGAAGTTGAGCTTCGAGGTGAGCCTGGATGAAAGGCGTGACGTTCGCTTCTCTGCCGAATCTCACGCCGAGACACTCGAACATCCCGTAGTAGTCCTCGAGATGGTGACCCCACCATTCCTCGAGTGATGTGAATTCGGGCCTCTTGAACGCCCCTCTGTACATGCTCAACGACGCGCACACGCGAGCAGCTCTTCCGTTACCGTCACGGAATGGGTGAACGGCTGCGATTGCCACATGGATCCAGCCGGCGGCGATTCCTGGATGAGGGTGACCCTCCTCCATTCGTGAGCAAGCTTCGTCAACGAGATTTGGGACGTCCTCCCCTCCTGGTGGAACAAAAACTGGCGCACCAGTTCCACGGTTGATGACGAAGGCCGGCTCGTCCGTGCGGATCCGCCCCGCGCCGTGGTTATAGCGGCCGGCAAGGATTCGGTCATGCAATGCAACCAGGAGCTCACCATTCCAGCGAAAGGCGTTGTCGTCGGCGCGGCGCAGAACGAACTCCATTGCCTCTCGATAACCCTCGACGAGCTCCCGGTCCTCCGAACGAACGTCGGGAGGAGGCTCCCCGGCCAGTATCCGGCGGACCTCATCGACTGTGACGGGGACTCCCTCCATCGAGGTGGAGGCCGCGATTGCCTCGGCCGCCAGCTCTCGGCGTAGCTGGCCGGCCCAGGCTCGAGGGAGCACACCCTTGTAGTCGAGGCGTTGACGCCATGAATCCAGCTCCTCAGTTAGCGGCCGGAGAGGTTGAGAATCGTAGGGGAGGAGTGTCGGCATGTTTCTAATCTATCACTAAAATGCTAGGGATTTCATGCATGCTATCCATCATCGCAACTACCCCTCAAATACTAGTGATTCTGGGATGGATTACGCCCGAGCCCGCGCCGAGGAGGGAAGTATTCGTCTTCCAGACCCTTGGGAGACGCTCGGTTCAGTGGATGCGCTCGAGGCCGGGGACGGTATCGAAGCGTCGATCGAAGCTCACGATCATCGTAGCCCCCAGGCGTCTCATCACGGCGACATGGATGGCATCTCGCGCCGAGAGATCGGGTGATCCGAGCAAGATGCTCTTGGCGCTCTCGGCATCGTCAGGTGTGATCGACGCAACTTCGTCGACCACTCGCAGGACTGCGTCGAAGGCAGGCTGGATGGCGTTGCGCCTGTCGATTGCCGTGTAACGGTGGCAGATCTCCTGGAGGACCTCTGCGTCGGTGATAGCCGCCGGCCCTCGGACACCGCTGTTTTCGAGAAGGCGCTTTGCATCGACCTTGTGAGGGTGGCTGGAGCCCACCAGGTACATAGGAATGCCGGCTCAGGCCGTGCAGCGTTCGGGTCGACACCGGATCGTTGAGCCGGGAGGCGGACCGCACCTCGTCCACTATCTCTGAACCGGTGAGCGCGTACATGTCCGTTCGTCGGAAGTCAACGCAGCGAAGATGATTCTGCCACGGTCCCGTCTGGGAGCGCGAAGGAGCCTTTGGAATCACCGCCGCTCATCGCAGAGCGGAGCTCCTAGACCTGTCGCGTGGCGGGCTTGCTGCCGAAGATGTCGAGCCCCATCGCGTCGTAGACGTCCTGAACCGCAGCCCTGTGAATGATGAGACGATCGTTCCCCTGGAAACCCCGGGCGTAGCGTCGGCCATGAGTGCTGCAGGATTTCAGTCGGAGACGCAACCGGTCTCCCATGAGATCAGGGCAAACCACCGCAATGTCCCGTGACCCGGGCTCCACTTGATATCGTGGTATCATGATTTCACAGTTCACAAACGCGTGCTACCATCAAGTCGATATTTCGTAGTATCTGAACCCGTTACGAAAGGAGGTGGTGACGATGGGAAGCAAAGCAACGACCCTCCGATTAGAGGAGGAGCAAGCCGAGCAGCTAGAGACAGTCGCTCGAGTGGATGGAGTACCGATCTCGGAGGCGATCAGGGACGCAATCGCAAAACACATCGAAGAGCGCCGCAACGACACCGAGTTCCAGGCTCGACTGAAGGCGAGCCTCGACCGCAACCGGGAGATCCTTCGCAAGCTCGCCCAATGACATGGAGTCTCGCTACCTCGACCTCGTCGACTTCCTGCTCATCGCGGAAGAGGCTCGGGTACCTGTGCGCGGTTGAGTTCGTCGAGCGCAACGGGTTCGTCTGGCAGCCGCCGGCCGGGGACGGCCCTGGCGGAGAAGAGACGGTGACGGTGATTCAGGCATTGGCTGCAGGCGATATCGACGAGGCGGAATTCGCTCAATGGGTCGCCCAGAGGGTGCGCATGCCGTGACCCGAAAACTCGAGCTCTCCCTGGCAACAGTTCTCGGAGACACAGACTCGTCACTTACGCGGCAAACGCGATCACCTCGCTGTTCGGGGGACAGCTCGAAGAGGTCGTCAGGCCGCGCACGGGCCGGTCGGCACCGGGTCGCTCAGCCTCGCGGCGGACCGGACCTCGTCTGATATCTCTGCGCCGGTGAGCGCGTAACCGGTGCCGTCGTCGGCCGTCGAGGCGGCGAAGATGGTTCCGGCCACGGTCCCGTCCGGGAGGACGAACGGACCTCCCGAGTCACCGCCCCGCACCGGTGACCGCAGCTCGTAAACCTGGCGCGTGACCGGCCTGCGGCCGTAGATGTCGAGACCCGTGGCGTCGTAGACGTCCTGGACTGCGGCCCGGTGGACGATCAGTTGGCCCCCCCTGTCCCCGGGGAAGCCCAGCGTCGCTCCGGGCGTCGAGCGCCCGAGGGTCCGGTTCGCCAGGCGCAGGGGGTCGCCCGGCAGATCGGGGGCGCGTACGACCGCCAGGTCCGTGTCCGGGTCGAACAGCACGACTACTCCCTCATGCGCTCCGTCCGAGCTCTCGACCCGGACCCCCTCTCCACCGGCGACCACATGGGCGTTGGTGACCACGGTCCCCTCACCCGAGATCCAGCCGCTGCCCTGCCTCAGGCCACCGCATCCTGGAGCGATCACCCTGACAACCGACCTCTCGGCCCGCTGCGCCGCCCGGCGCGCCGAGCGGTTGGAGGGCAGCTCCACCGGAGGCCCGATGCGGCGCGGCAGTCCGGCGAACACCTGGGGGAAGGGAGAGGTGTCGAGAAGGTGCCGCAGCTGGGCCACGACCCGGGGCGGATCCGGAAGCATGTCGCCGGCCAGGCCGTAGACCCTCGAGCGACGAACCGCCCCGGCCACACCGGTCCACGGCGCCTGGACGAGCAGCGAAGCGATCAGCCAGAAAACGACCACGGTGACCGCGACGCCGGAGGCCGCGCCGAGAAGCGAGTCGACTCCTCCGAGATGCACTCGGCGGGCGAGGAGCCCACCGCGCCGCCCGATTGCGTAGCCGGCCCCCTGCCCCAGCGAGAGGGTCACGAAGATCGTGACCAGCGAGATCACGATCGCCTGCGGGCCACCCTCGGGGCTGAAGGCCATCGCGATGCGCGGCCCCAGCAGTATGCCCGCCACCAGCCCCACGAGGCCGCCACCGAATTCGAAGATCTGAGCGATCAGGCCCCGCTGCAGCCCCCTGATCGCCGCCAGCAGGGCGACCACGACAAATATCACATCGGCGACGGACAACGGGTGGCTCTAGTCGATCCCCAGGCCGGTCTGAAGGGCCCGGAAGGTCAGTCCGAAATTGATCAGTGCGGCGAAACCAAAGACCACCCACGGGATGCCTTCGAGCTTCTGTGCGAAGCGGTGGGCCGCCACCAGAACTGCGGCGGGGAAAAGGCCACCGTAGACGTAGTGAAGCCAGGTGGGCCCGTTCGACGGCGGCCTGAGCCCCATGGCGAACAGGATGGCGCCGATGAGGACCTGGGCGCCGATGATCACCTGAAGCGCGGCGAGGAGGTTCCAGAACCCACCCGCGGGGGCATGGTTGCGGATCCACGACACCAACGCCCACAGCATCAGGACGGCGAAGCCGGCGGGCACCGCGAAACCGATGAGGCGATGGATGGCGTCCACCTAAGAGAGGTTAAGCGGTCGTGTGTCTCGAGCAGGCAGAAGGGAACCCGGCGCCGCCGGGCCCCTTGTCCCCTAAGTGCCGGCCGACGCAAGCGCCGACAGGCGCGGCAGACAGGCGTCGAGCACCTTCCCGATCGAGATATCGACGGAGTCGCGGAAGCTGCGCGATACCTCGTCCGAGGGGACGTCGTCGAGCCACTCCGGCGGAAGGAGATCGGTTGCCTCGCACATCTCGGCGAAGTGCATCGTCCACACTTTGGGCACCACCGTCTCGGCCTGGTAGCCACCGCCCCCGGTGGCAACCAACCTGCCGGAGGCGAACAGATGGGCGGTGTCGTGGAGCACTCTGGCGATGGCGGGGTAGGCGGGCATGGTCAGCCCCAGGTTCGCCAGCGGGTCGCCGTGGTGGGTGTCGGCGCCGAGCTGAGTCACCAACAGGTGCGGTCTGAAAGCCTCTGCGAGACCGCCGACGACCTCCTGCAAAGCGTGCAGATAATCGCCCTGGCCGGTGTAGGGCAGCAGCGGGATGTTGGCGCTGGTCCCCCGCGCTCGTCCTGATCCGATCTCGTCCTCGAATCCGGTGCCGGGATAGAGATACCTGCCCGACTGGTGCAGCGAAACCGTAAGCACCCTCGGATCTTCATAGAAGATCCACTGCACCCCGTCCCCGTGGTGGACATCCACATCGACATACATGACGCGCCAGTCGGGCCTGAGCGCCAGCACCGTAGCAATAGCCACGGCGGGATCGTTGTAGATGCAGAATCCCGAGGCCTCGGCCCTCCGGGCATGGTGCAGGCCCCCCGCCGGATTGAAGGAATGGAGAGCTTGACCGGTGACGACAAGCTCGGCCGCAGTGATCGATGCGCCGCACACCGCTGCGCCCGCGTAGTGCATGTTGGGGAAGATCGGATCGTCGGGTGTGCCGAGGCCGTACACGAGTCCGGCGCCGGCATCGACCGACCCCTCGTCGATGCCCTTGACGGTGCCGACAAAGCCGGCGTCGTGGACCGCGGTCACCTCGTCATCGCGTGCGGCGCGGGAGCCGGTCTGCGTGACGTTGTCCCGGCCGATCATGCCGAGATCCCTGATGTGGTCGTAGGTGAGCAGCACGCGCTCGGGGCGCAGTGGGTGCGACGGACCGAAGTCGTAGGCGCGCGCGAGGTCGTCGATGACGACCAGGGCTACCGGGTCGGCCACGCTAGCGCATCTGAGCGCGCTGGAGCTTGCCCGAGAAGTCGATGGCGACCGTCTTCCACTCGGTGAACTCGTCGAGCGCCTGCGGCCCGGCCTCCCGGTGGCCGTTGCCCGTGCTCTTCATGCCTCCGAAGGGAACCTGGATCTCGGCCCCGATGGTTGGGGCGTTTGCATAGACAAGGCCGAACTCGAGCTGCTGTGCGCACTTGAAGATGTTCGTGATGTCGTGCGAGTAGATCGAGCACGACAGCCCGTACTCGGTCCCGTTCGCCGCCTCGATCGCCTCGTCTATGGATCCCACACGCATCACACCAGTGACCGGGCCGAAGATCTCCTCACGGGCTATGCGCATGGTGGGCGTCATCTCGTCGAACACGGTCGGGGCAACGAAGTAGCCGTTCGCATGCTCGTCCCCGGTGAGTTCTTCGCCCCCGGCGATGAGGGTGGCGCCTTCCTGCTGTCCGAGGCTAATGTATTCCATCACGCGGTTCTTCTGCTTCTCGTTGATGACGGGAGCAAGCTCGACGTCGGGGTCGAGACCGTTGCCCACCTTCATGTTGCCGACGCGATCGAGCAGACGTTCGGTGAACGGTTCCCGCACGTCTTCGTGGACGATCAATCGGGAGGTCGCGGTACAGCGTTGCCCGGAGGTAGCGAATGCCCCCCACGCCGACGCCTCAACTGCGAGCTCCAGCTGCGCGTCGGGCATGACTATCAACGCGTTCTTGGAGCCGAGCTCGAGCGAACACCGTTTCATGGCGCGTGCGCATTTCTCGTTGATGGCCCGGCCGACATCCAGGGAGCCCGTGAAAGAGATCGCCCGCACATCGGGATGGTCGACCAGCGCCGAACCCGCCCCTTCGCCCATGCCGTTGACCAAATTCAACACCCCGGGGGGAAGACCGACTTCGTCGAATACATCGGTAAGGAGGGCGGCGCACAAAGGAGTGTCCTCCGCCGGTTTGAAGACCGCCGTGCAGCCTGCCACCAGAGCAGGTGCGATCTTCCACAACGGAATCGCAATCGGGAAATTCCACGGCGTGATCAGCCCGACCACACCTACTGGATGGCGCATGGTCATCTGCACCTTGTTGGGAAGCTCGGCCGGAATGGTGTCGCCGAAGAACCGGCGCCCCTCCCCCGACATGTAGTGGGCGAAGTCGATGCCCTCCTGGACATCGGCGCGCGATTCGTTGAGCGTCTTGCCCATCTCGCGCGTCATGACCTCGGCGAATTCGTCCTTTCGCCCCTCGAGGATCAGGGCAACACGCAACAGGTAATCGGCGCGCTCCGGGACCGGCGTCAGCATCCAGTCGGGATAGGCGCGCAGCGCAGCTTGCACGGCTTGGTCGACGTCTTTCGGCCCAGAGCTCGCAAACGCCCCCACCACCTCGTTGCGGTCCGCGGGGTTGGCCGATGTGAAGGTTTCCCCGGTGGTGGAGTCCACCCATTTCCCATCGATGAAATTGCCGTATTCGGTCCTCATGGAACACCCCTTTGTATCTCCGCCGGCCGCGGATACCTGCTGCCGTTCTCCCGCCGCCCGACTTTACTGCCTCGGAGCTTCGGCGGCCCCTTCTTCGAGCGGCAGCCCCATGATCACGGCGTCCCACAGCTCACCGTTTCTGCGGCGCCAGTGACGGTGGAGGTAACCCTCCCGGGTGAAGCCGTGCTTGAGATAGAGATTGATCGCGGCTGTGTTGTGCGGCCACACCTGCAAAGTGAGCTTGTGGGAACCGGCCTGCCGAGCCCAGGCTATGCAGGCACACAGCAGTGCGTTCCCCACCCCGCGCCCCCGCCACCCGGACACGACGAGCATACCGAGCTCGGACGGGCCGGCCCCCGTCACGCCCGCCACTCCGACGATTGCCCCCTCGGCCTCTGCGACAAAGCTTGCCGCGGAGTCGTCGTGGAGGCTGCCGAGCCATCGCGCTCGCCGCCCGGTGCGGTCGACCGGAGTCTCACCCCCGATGAAGCGGCCCTCCGCCGCGACCGCCTCGTAGGCGTCGAGCATGCTCTCGAGGTCTGATTCCTCGGCGCTCCGGATCGTCACTGTCTCCGGGGGAGCCTCCATCTCAGGACTGGGCGGAGCCGCCGGCCAGTTCCTGCGATCGCTGCATCGCCGCTTGGATTGCGTTGAGGAACGCGGCGCGTACGCCCGACTGCTCGAGCACCTGGATCGCCCTGATGGTGGTGCCCCCCGGAGAGGTCACCATCTCGCGCAGCTCGACCGGGTGCATCGCCTCGTCCCTCAGGAGGGTGGCCGACCCCAGCATGGTCTGGATCACGAGCTGGGTGGAGATCTCGCGCGACAGGCCCAGCAGGATCCCTGCTTCGATCATCGCCTCGGCCAGTAGCGCAAAGTAGGCCGGTCCCGAGCCCGAGATGGCCGTGACGGCGTCGAGGTAGTTCTCGGGGACCTCAACGACGCGCCCGACCGCGCCGAGGACCCCCGCCGCAAGCTCCATATGAGGGGGGCCGGCGTAGCGTCCGGCCGACATCCCGGCCATCCCCTGGTGGACGGTCGAAGGCGCGTTGGGCATTGCCCGCACCACCGGTATCGAACCTCCGAGGCCGGATTCGATTGCAAGCGTCGGAATCGCTGCTATCACCGAAAGCACGACCTGCTCGGGCAGGACACGTCCCGAGATCGTCGTCAACAGCGAGGTGATGTCCTGGGGCTTGACGGCCAGCACGACGATCCTTGCACCCCGGATTGCGCCGGCGTTGTCCAGGGTGGTTGCCACGCGGTGGGCATCGTGTAGCTGGGCGAGGCGCTCGGGGCGTCGGCCCGTAACCACGATGTCACCGGGCCCACACCAACCCGAGGCGAGCAGCCCCGCCACCAGCGCCTCTCCTATGCGACCTCCACCGAGGACGGAAAGCATTGCCATTTGGGTGCTTATCATTGCAGAGACTCGCCGGGCCACCGGGCAGCGGCGTCGTCGTGGAGATTCCGGAAAGGGAAGTGCTCAACTGTGCTGACCCGAAGCTTGATGTCGGTCTCCCAGAGACCTCGAGTGAAGAGCCTGATGATGGACCACCGCTTGTCGCGTCCGGTGGTCGAGCGCTTCGTTGCGGGGGAACGACTCGAAGATGCGGTCGACGCCATCATCAAGCTGAACCGAAGCGGCATCGGCGGCATCCTCGACCTGCTCGGGGAAGGTGTCACCGATCCGGCGAGCGCCTCCGAGGCGGAGGATGAATACCTTGCCTCGATCAAGCTCATCGAGGAAACGGGCATCGACACCACCGTGACGATCAAGCTCACCCAACTCGGGCTTGCCTTCGACAAGGCGGAGTGCATCGAATACGTGCGGCGGCTCGCGACCGAAGCCCGGTCGATCGGCACCTACATCGAGATCGACATGGAGCAGACCGCCTTTGTGAGCGACACCCTCGAGGTCTACAGGGCGCTACGGGCCGATTTCGATGACATCCGGCTTGCAATGCAGGCATACCTGAGGAGAACGCCGGCCGATCTGCAAGCCATGGCCGAATTGCGCCCCAAGATCCGGCTCATCAAAGGGGCGTACTCCGAGTCACCCGAGGTCGCGGTGCAGAAGAGGGCCGAGATCGACGCGCAGTTCGCGTGGCTCACGGACTGGCTCCTTGCCAACGGAACGGACCCGGCAATCGGGACGCACGACGGGGCCTTGATCGATCACTGCATAGCCTCCGCCGGCCGGGCAGGTGTCGGCAAAGAGGGTTTCGAGCTGCAGTTCCTCTACGGGATCAGACGAGACCTGCAGCAGCGCCTGGCCGATGAAGGCTATCGCACGAGGGTCTATGTTCCGTTCGGCTCCGCCTGGTATCCATATCTCATGAGGCGTATGGCCGAGCGGCCCGCCAACCTCCGCTTCTTCCTGAGAGCGCTCGCCGGGGGCTAATAGGTCTTTCGGATCTGCACGTTGTTCAGCGGCACGGCCTGCGCCCCCAGCTCATACTTGTAGCGCTCGGGCCCCTGCAGGAAGTCGAACACCTCGAAGCCCTTGGCGATGCTCTCTTCGACCAACTGCGACACCAGCACAAGGCCCGGCGAGATTCGCGCCGCGTCGGGTTCGTAGGCCGAGTTGTAGAGGTAGAAGGTCTTTTCGAACTCGAAACCGTAGGTCGAGGCGACCGCCCGGCCGCTTATCTCCAGGAAGTCCATCCGCAGCCACCCGAGGGGCGAAAAGGCCCTCGCCAGGCGCTCGAAGAAGGTGGCTATCTCCGGGCCCATGAAATGGCCCTTGTCCCCTTCGGCCTCCCGGTGCATCTCTACAAAGACCTTGAGATCCTGCCCGAAGGTCTCTTCGGTGGACGTCCGGAAGGTCGCGTCGGGATAGTCGCGCCCCAGCCGCCTTCGCTTACGGCCAAGCTCGTGGCGCTCCTTCGAGTCCAATTCGGCCAGGTACACATCCCAGCTCTCCGGCAACGGGAGAATGGCAGAGGTCTCCTCCTGCTCCAGGGAGAAGCTGAACCCGCGTTTGTCGGCGCGCTCCACGAGAAACTCGGCGAAGCCGAACGGGACAGGCATGTTGTGCGCGTCGAGCTCGTCCCACTCGGTGTCGGTCGACCCAAGCCATTCGGTCAAAGCGTCGGCGACGTCTGCACGGTCGGCCGACGAGCAGATGGGGCCCAGATAGTCGGTCAGCTCGATGCCCCCGACGAAGCGAAGAATCTTTCGACCGTCTTCGATCTTTCGGTAGAGCGGGACGTACGCGGCTACATCACGATCGCGCCGCATCGTAAGAAAGAGCAGGTCCTTGTCAGAGCCGAACTCCTCCCACCAGACCTTGTGCCATTCGGGGGTCGCAAAGATGTGGCGGTCGACGTCACGCTCGAGCAGGTGGCCCCATTCGGCGCTCCCAAAGCAGCCTTCGTCACATTCGAGACTCACCCGTAGTGGCATAGCCGTTCACCCTAGTGGTTCGTCGCGCAAGTAGCGCCTGCACCGAGAGCGTCCCGGCGCGCCGAGGGCAAGGCGCGAGGAGTCGAGCGTACCTGGAGGTACGTGAGCGACGAGAAACGCAGCCATCGGCGATGCA
>Ga0183260_10000398_pt1 | contig 36411 bp, 37 predicted proteins | sample AntDrymUQ4972206_2_FD_129768 | JGI IMG/M metagenome (GOLD analysis project Ga0183260, IMG submission 129768) | Polar desert sand microbial communities from Dry Valleys, Antarctica - metaG UQ497 (22.06) (version 2) (version 2) | ecosystem: Environmental > Terrestrial > Soil > Desert | place...
CGTAAAGCCGGGGATCGAGGTCACAGTGGGGGGCCCTGCGGCGAAGGAGTCGATCGGCGCCCACGGCGAATCCGATCTCTTCCGCTTCACGATCGCCGAGGCTGGGACCTACACGGTCGAGACGGCAGGGGCGACAGACGTCGTCATGTCGGTGCTCGGTCCCGACGACGAGACAGTTCTTGTCGGCGTCGACGACGACAGCGGGGTCGGCCTGAACGCCAAGGTCACCGCACCCCTCGAGCCTGGCACTTACTTCTGCAGGATCCGCCACTACCGCCCAACCGGTTCCGGCGGCTACGAGCTCACGGTCCGCCCACAAGGCTAAGGAGACGGGTTCAGCGCTAGGAAAGGAAGCAGGAAAGGAGAGTTATGGCGTCTAACCAGGGGGGCGAACCCGTAACGACCTCGGGCGAGCTGAGATCGAGCACCGAGGCCCGCACAGGCTACATAACAGGTACGACCTTCGAGCGGCGGTTGGTCCACTACGCTGCGGTGGGGGACACGGCTATGTTCGAGGGCGACATCATCCTCGGCACCGTCGACGAGATCGAACGTGCCACCGAGCTGGTTCGATCAGAGCCGGATTCGGTGCAGCGAGGCGTTGCGATCAGCGGGCAGCAGTTCCGCTGGCCGTGGGGGACGGTGGCGTTCACCATCGACGCCGGCCTATCGAATCAGGCGCGCGTCACCGACGCGCTCCGGCACTGGGAGGAGCGCACGCCGATAAGGTTCGTCCAGCGAAGCGGGGCGAATGCGGGACAGTTCCCGAACTGGATTACCTTCCGCCGCAGCGACGGGTGCTCGTCGCAGGTGGGGATGCGAGGCGGCCAGCAGTTCATCGAGCTCGGTGATGGCTGCTCGACGGGCAATGTCATTCACGAGATCGGGCATGCGATCGGTCTATGGCATGAGCAGGGCCGGGAAGACCGCAACAGCTTCGTTCGCATCAATTTCCAGAACATCACGCCCGGGCTCGAGCACAACTTCAACCAGCACATCAGCGATGGCGACGACATCGGCGGATATGACTACGGATCGATCATGCATTACCCCACCCACGCCTTCTCGAGAAACAACCAACCGACCATTGAGGCCCTCGGGGGCCAGGCCATCGGCCAGCGAAGCGGTCTCAGCGATCTCGACATCGCAGCCGTGAGGTCGCTATATCCCCATCCGTGGGAATCGCGCGGAGGAGTGATCACATCTCCGCCCGTTGCGTCGAGAAACGCCGACGGAAGACTCGAGGTGTTCGCGCTTGGGACCGATCGATCGGTCTGGCACATCTGGCAAACCGCGCCCAACAACGGGTGGTCCGGGTGGGATGGCCTCGGCGGAAGCTTCACGACGCCTCCGGTGGTAGGTATCAACGCCGACGGCCGTCTCGAGGTTTTCGTCAGAGGCGACGATGGAGCGCTTTATCACAACTGGCAGATGATTCCAAACAACGGGTGGCACATCTTCGGGTGGCAGAGGCTTGGCGGGGTGCTGACCAGCAGAATTGCCGTGGCAAGCAACGCCGACGGACGGCTCGAAGTCTTCGCACGCCATGCCGACAACGCGCTATGGCACATCTGGCAGACGTCCCCCAACGGCGGCTGGTCCAACTGGTCGAGCCTTGGGGGCTTCATCACGACCGAACCCGTTGTCGCCAGGAACGCAGACGGCCGGCTCGAGGTCTTTGCGCGCGGCACGGACAACGCTCTGTGGCAGCGGTGGCAGACTGCCCCGAGCAACGGCTGGTCGTCCGGGTGGGCCAGTCTTGGCGGTGTGCTGACGACGCCTCCGGCGGTGATCAACAACGCAGACGGCAGGCTCGAAGTCTTCGCGCGCCATGCCGACAACGCTCTGTGGCAGATCTGGCAGACTGCCCCGAACAACGGGTGGGCCTCCGGATGGGCCAGCTTGGGCGGCGGGCTCACGAGCAGGCCCGTGGCGGGCCGCAACGCAGACGGCAGGCTCGAGGTGTTCGTGCGCGGCACCGACAACGCGATCTATCACACATGGCAGACGGCGCCGAACAACGGTTGGGTCGCCGGCTATAACGGCCTCGGTGGGCAGGTAGCGATCCAGCCGGCGGTGATCAACAACGCCGACGGGAGGCTCGAGGTCTTCATCGGTGCTGCCGACGGCTCGCTGCAGCAACGCTGGCAGACTGCGCCCAACAACGGGTGGAACGGCTGAGGGATGGCCGCGCAGGTGCGGCGCGGCCATAGCCAAACGGAGAGGACGTGAGCGACCCGCGCCTTGTGGTGGGTGAGATCGATGTGGGGGAGGGTGCGCCTCGCTTTTCCGGCGCCACGGTCTATGTGCGCCTTGAGGATGTCGGGCGTGCCGATGCCCCGGCCAAGGTCATCGCCGAGACGGTGATCCGCAACGCAGGCTCGGGGGCCCCGCTGGCCTTTGTCCTGCGGGGCGTCCGTCCCCCGGACACCTCGAGCTGCTCGGTTCGGGTCCACATCGACGTGGACGGGGACGAAGCGGTCGGCGTGGGCGACCTCATCACCATGCAGAGCTATCCCGCCGATCTCGAGCGCGTCCCAGAGCGCATGAGGGTCGTGGTCCGGCCGGTCACCTAGCGCGGCGGTCTAGCGCCCCCGGCCTCTCTCGGTCGGTCATGAAGTTGACAATCATTTTCGATAAGGGCTAGCCTGGGGCGGTGCACCCCCCTCCCGCCGGCCCTGGCTTCGTTCTGCGGGCCCTCCGAGCCGGCCCCGGTTTCGTTCTGCGGTCCCTCCGAGCCGGCCCCGGTTTCGTTCTGCGGTCCCTCCGAGCCGGCCTCGGTTTCGTTCTGCGGTCCCTCCGAGCCGGCCCCGCGACCGCCGCCTTTATCGCCCTTGCGCTGCTCGGTGCGGCGGCTTGCTCGGGCGGGGAGCCGCCGGCGGCGAGCTCCTCGAGGGTCCAGGTCGCGGCGGCGTTCTATCCGCTTGCCTGGGTCGCGGAGAGGGTCGGAGGCGGGAACGCCGACGTCATCGATCTCACACCGCAGGGGGCCGAGCCCCATGACGTGGAGCTTACCTCGGATCAGGTTGTCACGGTCACTCAGGCCGACGTGATGTTCTACCTCGGGGGAGGCTTTCAGCCGGCCGTCGAAGAGCTCGCCTCAGGAATGGGGGAGGGTGCGGTGGACGTGCTCGGCAGCGAGGGCGTCGAGTTCGTGGGCGAAGACCCGCACGTGTGGCTCGACCCGCTCAGGATGCTCGGCATCGTCGAGGTCGTGGCCGGACGGCTGGCCGCGCTCGACCAGGGGCGCGCCGCCGCCTACAAGACGAAGGCTGCCTCGCTCACGCGCGAGCTCGAGGCCCTCGACGCCGACTTCAGGGCCGTCCTTGGACATTGCGAACAACGCGAGCTCGTGACGAGCCACGAGGCGTTCGGCTACCTCGCCGAGAGCTACGGCCTTGTTCAGGTGGGCATCGCAGGCATCGACTCCGCCGCCGAGCCCTCGCCCCAGCGCCTCGCCGAGGTGGCGCGCTTCGTCGACGAGCACGACGTGGCGACGGTCTTTTTCGAGAGGCTCCTGTCCCCGAGGATCGCCCAGACCATCGCTGAGGAAACCGGCGCAGCCACGGCCGTCCTCGACCCGCTCGAGAGCCGTCCGCAAGCCGGCGACTACACGGCCGCCATGCGCTTGAACCTGGTGGCGCTTGAGGAGGGCCTCGGGTGCCGCTGACCGGGGTCCCGGCGCTCGAGCTCGTCGGCGGGAGCGCGAGCCTCGGCGGCAACCCCGTGCTTCGGGATGTCGAACTCGCCCTCGCCGAGGGCGAGTTCGTAGTGCTCCTCGGGCCAAACGGCTCCGGCAAGACGACCTTAGTGAGGGCACTTCTTGGCCTCGTCGAGATGACGAAGGGGCAGGCCAGGATCTTCGGGGACCCCGTCGGGGAGTTTAGCGACTGGGGCAGGATCGGCTACGTCCCGCAGCGCTTCTCGGCAACCACAGGTGTGCCGGCCACGGTCGAGGAAATCGTGCTCACGGGGCGGGCGGGCCGGGCCAGGCTCTTCAGGCCCTACAACCGCTCCGACCGCCGGGCTGCGACCGCCGCCCTCGAGTCCGTGGGTTTGGCCGATCTGGCCGGGCGCCGCGCCTCGGCACTTTCCGGAGGGCAGGGCCAGCGGGTGCTCATCGCAAGGGCGCTCGCCACCGATCCCGACGTGCTCGTTCTCGACGAGCCCCTTGCCGGCGTCGACCTCGAGCACCAGGCCGGCTTCGCAGCAACTCTGGGGGCCCTGCACAGGGGGGGCAGGGCCGTGCTGCTCGTCGCCCATGGTCTCGGGCCGCTCGAGGAGTTGGTAACGAGGACCGTGGTCCTAAGCGAGGGCAGGGTGGTCCACGACGGAGCGCCGCTGCCCGGCGACGCCGAGGGCGTCCATGCTCATCACCACCACGGCGAGCGGCCCGACCACGATGCCTATGGGCCGGTTGCAAGGGGGCCGGTGTGAGCCTCCTCGAGTACGACTTCATGCGCAGGGCCCTGCTGGCGGCATTGCTGGTTGGGGTTGCGGCTCCCTCGGTCGGTGTCTTTCTCGTTCAGCGGAGGCTGGCGCTTCTCGGCGACGGAATCGGCCATGTGGCTTTCGCCGGCGTGGCCGCCGCCTTCGTGCTAGGAACCTCGCCCGTGCTTACCGCGCTGGCGTTCACCGTGATCGGGGCCGTAAGCATCGAGCTTCTGCGCGAGCGCGGCCGCACTGCGAGCGACATCGCGCTTGCCGTCATCTTCTACGGCGGGATTGCAGGCGGGGCGCTGCTCACCTACCGCGCGGGGGCGGCCAACAACGCGCTGAGCTATCTGTTCGGGTCCGTGCTCACCGTGACCGACGCAGATCTGGGCATCGTTGCGACGGTCACCGTCGGCGTCATCGTCCTCACCTTTGCGTTGCGAAAGGAACTGTTTGCGATCTGCCTCGACGAAGACGTTGCCCGCGTCTCTGGGCTCCCGGTAAGAGGCCTCAACCTCATGATCGCCCTGCTCACGGCCGTGACCATCGCGGTTGCCATGCGGGTTGTGGGGCTCCTGCTCGTGTCGGCAATGCTGGTCCTGCCCGTTGCCGCTGTGCAGCCCTTGACGCGCAGCTTTGCATCAACCGTGGTCGCGAGCATTTGCCTGGGCGCGGTCTTGAGCGTCGGCGGGTTGATATTCGCCTTCTATGGAAACCTCGCCCCCGGAGCGACCATCGTGCTTGCGGCCATTGCCGTCTTCGTGCTCACGAGTGGGCTCGCCCACTCCCGTCTGGTGGGGAGATCGACGTGACGCCAGACGCCGCCGGGCGCGACCCCAGCTCGTTCGCCGGTCCTGCCGAGCCGGGCCCGAGGGGACGCGACGGCGGCGGGGCGCGCCGGACAACACAGCGCGCGGCCGTCCTCGCCGCGCTGCACGACGCCGATGGCTTCCGGACCGCGCAGGAGCTGCATGACGTGCTGCGCGCGGCCGGCGAGCGTGTGGGGCTAACGACCGTCTACCGCAGCCTCCAGCTTCTCTCGGACACAGGTGAGGTCGACGTGTTGCTGAACGACGCCGGCGAGGCCATGTACCGTCGCTGTGAGCGCAGGGGTCACCACCACCACCTCGTGTGCCGCTCCTGCAAAAAATCGGTCGAGATTGAATCCGGCGAGGTCGAGCGCTGGACGGAGCGCGCCGCCGGCGAGCACGGCTTCAGCGCCGTGACCCATACGATGGAGGTCTTCGGCTTGTGCACAACCTGCTCCCCGGCGTGAGCCATGAGACCGAGGTTCAGTCTGCCGGCTGAGAGAGCTCGTAGACGTTGCCGTCCGGGGCTAGAAAGTGCGCCCATGGCCACCCGTCGGTGCGCCCGGTGGGGCCCAGAAAGCGCGCCCCGGCGGCCTCGAGCTCGACCCGCCCTGCTTCGATGTCGTCGACCGTGAAGCCTGCGACCGGGCCCGTGTCGAAATGAAGGTGCTCGGTGTCTGATGGTCCGAAGACCTCGACCGTGGCGCCGTCGGGGAGACGAAAGACCGCAAAGTCCGGCTCTTCGAGATCGGGCTCGACTCCGAAAGCCCTGCGATAGAAGGCTACGAGCTCGTCGTAGCGCTCGGTGCGCGTGCCGAGCCACCGTAGTCCTCTGACGACTCCCATGACTATTTCGCCTCCTTGCTCAGACGGGGGGGTCGCGCTTCATGTTCACATCGCCGGCCGAGGTGGGATGCGCGCCCGTGCGGCCGCGGCGTCGCGCCGCCATGAACCCGATCGCGAGCGCGAGCGCGATCGCGATCGCGCCGGTCCCGTAGATGCCCGGGCGCGCCGGGATGGGCAGCGCCACGGGAAGGAGCGCGCCCGCCACCCAGCCGAGCTGCAGCAGCGATTCGAAGCGCGCGAACGCCCATCCGCGACTGCCCTCAGGCGTATCGCGCTGGACAATGGAGTCGAAAGCGACCTTGGAAGCGCCCGCCGATGCCCCGAAAGCAAACACAAGGGCGGCCGCGCTACCGAGTGAGAACCACCATCCGGCCGCAAGTGCGGACGCTCCGGCCACGCTTGCGCCGAGCACGATGAGGCCTTCCTCGGTGAGCCGTCCTTTGACGCGCGGGGCGGCCGCTGCGCCACAAAATGAACCGAGAGCGGCTCCGCCGACGAGAACGCTGAGGCCGAGCGCGTCGAGCGCTTCGCGCGGCAGGGCGAATCCGAGATGCAGCACCAAGAAGCCGACGAGGCCGCGAAATACGGTCATGGCCGCGACCGCGCGCCTTACCGAGGCCCCCGTCCTCCTTCGGGCACGCCGGCGCTCAGTGGGATCGATCGAGCCCCGCCGTGAGGGCAGCCGCGCCGCTGGGATGATCCCGGCCGCATAGACGGCGGCTGCGACGAGGAGCTCAGCGTGGACGCCGGGCCAGCGAAGGAGGACTAGTCCAAGGGGCACGGCGACGAGGCCGGCGAAGGCGGTGACTTTCGAAAGCGTTGCATTGGCCTCAACCAATCCCCTTCCTTCGGGTGCAAGGCCGGGCAGCATCGCGTTGCGGGTCACGAGGGCGGTGCGGGAGCCGACGAGGAGCCCAAAGGCGATGGGAAACAAATAGACGGTTTCGAGACGGGAGGCGAGCAGCCACGCCAGCGCGGCGCGCCCAAGCGACGACACCACCATCGCCACCTTCAGGCCCCCGTGGGAGCGGTCGAGGATCCTCGAGAGCAGTGGTGCTATTACCGAGAACGGGGCCATCGTCATGACGAGGTAGAGCGCGACTCGGTTGCGAGCCTCCGCCTCGGGGATCGAGAAGAACAGCGACCCTGCGAGCGCCAGGGCGACGAGGGCATCGCCGGCGGCGCCCGTCGCCTGAAGCACGAGAAGACGCCCGAACTGGGGGGTGGCGGCGGCCCGGCGCACCCTTGCCAGCGCCCGCCGCGCCGCTATGCGAACAAGCGGCTCCTCCTCGCGAGATCTCGGGGCTCCCACCATGACATTCTGAAGGACATTGACCTTGAGAGCTCGACATCTAATGCTTGCTCCGTGGGGCCATGCAAGAAGAGGTGACAGAGCGAGATGGTGTGAGACGCAACCAAGACGGCCTTGTGAGAATCATCGAACGGCAGAACCTTAGCGACGAGCGCATCGTCGAAGCGTTTGGCCGCATCGCTCGCGAGGACTTCGTGCCGGGAGCGGCGCGCGATCATGCTTATCGCGACCGGCCTGTGAGCATTCCCGAGGGTCAGACGACGAGCCAACCCTCGCTGATCGCACGGATGCTCGACGCCGTTGCGGTGTGCGCCGGCGGGCGAGCGCTCGAGATCGGCACCGGTTACGGATTTCAAACGGCTCTCCTGGCTCAGCTCGCAGGCGAGGTCGTATCGGTTGAGCGGTGGCCCGGGCTGGCCGAAAGCGCGCGCGCCAACCTCCTCGAGGCCGGCGTCTCGAACGTCGAGATCCACACCGGCGACGGCACGAAAGGATGGCCGGACCGCGCCCCCTACGATGCAATCGTCGTTTCGGCGACGGCGAGGGTCGTGCCCGGGGCACTCGTCGAGCAGCTCACAGAAGGCGGACGCCTCGTCATCCCGCTCCTCGACCAAGCAGGCGAGAACGTCGTGCTGTTCGCCGCGCGCGCGGGCATCCTCAGGCGGCTGCGGGTCGTGACCCCAGCGCGTTTCGTCCCCCTGGTCCCTGGCGTTTTGGGCTCCTAGGGGGGAGGGGCCTCAGGGCGCCTCGAAAGAGGCCTTGAAGGCGTCGAACGTGTCTTGGGAGGACGACCAGCCGGCCTCGTCGGTCTGGAAGTTGAGCGCGAAGCCGTAGTCGCCGGTGACGAAGCCGAGGTCGACGGCATGGAGGTCGGCGCCGGCCTCCGAATAGGTGTACTCCCACTCGGCGGCGTCAAATCCCTTGAACGTGGTCGGGTCGATGCGGATCTCGTCGTAGTTGTCGTGGGAGGCGCCGAAGGACTGGGACAGGTCCTCCCAGGCCCCCTCCGGCGAGGGCCCGGGTGAGTCGGTCCAGGCGAGCCTCAGATACGAGCCGGTGGCCGGGTCCCTGAAGTCGATCGTCGTCGATTCCTGGGGCACGATCTCCCAGTCGGGCGGGTAGGCAAGCTCGAATCCCGTGTCCCCTGCCGTGTACGGCACCCAGTCCGACGGCACCGGAGCCTCAGCCCCGCCGCCCCGCCGGTTGGAGCCCGAGCCCCCCTCGCCGTCACCGCCCTGGGTGCCGGAGTTTCCGTCCGAGCGCGAGAGCGGTGGGTTTGTGGCGCCGTCCTCACCGGGACCCGTGAACGCGAAGTACGCAACGAGGGCGGCGGCCGCCAGGAGCGCGAGCGCGATCGGTATGGCCCAGAGCCCCGGCCGCCGTGCGGGTCGCGGGGACGGAGTGCCCCTGTACGGCTCGGGCGAAGGCTCGCGCCTTGGGATCTCGGCAGGCCCGGCCTGGCCCCCTGCCGGTTCGGCGTTTGTGGCACGGTCCCCCCGAGTCGGGAGCGTGGAGGCGGAGGCAGTGCCGGTCCCGGCAGCGGAGCCAAGCGCGTCGCGCAGCTCCGCCCCGCCCGGGCGCCGTGGCGGGTCCTTGGACAGAAGCGAAAGGATCACCGGTGCGAGTGACCCGGCGTGCTCCGGCCGTGAGGGTTCGTCGGAAACGATAGCGGCCATGCTCGCGATGGCGCCGTTGCGCTCAAATGGGCCCCGCCCCTCGAGCGCGTAGTAGAGGGTCACGCCGAGGCCCCAGAGGTCGCAAGCGGGCTCGCTGGTCTCGCCGCGCGCCTGCTCGGGCGCCATATAGGCGGGTGACCCGAGGACGAGCCCGGTCGAGGTTATGCGGGTGTCGTCTTTGGAGATGGCGATGCCGAAGTCGGCTAGCTTGGCGCTCGTTTCGGCCGGCACCATAACGTTGGCAGGCTTTACGTCCCTATGGACGATGCCCCTCGCGTGGGCCGCCTCGAGCGCGCCGAGCACCTCGAGCCCGATCGTTGCCGCCCGCTTCACGCCGACCGGCCCGTCGCGCGACACAAGCTCCTGCAGGGTCGGAGCATCTACAAGCTCCATCACGATGAAGGCTTTGTCGTTGTGCTCGACGACGTCGAAGATGGTCACGGCCCCCTGATGGTTGAGGCGCGCCGCTGCACGCGCCTCGCGCAAAACCCGAGAGCGCGTCGTTTCCTGCTCCCGTGGCGGTAGCGCAGCGGGGAGCTCGATCTCTTTGATGGCGACCTCACGCTTGAGGAGGAGATCGTCGGCGCGCCACACCGTCCCCATGCCGCCCCGCCCGATCCGGGAACGCAGGGCATAGCGGTCCGCAATGCGGCGCTCGGCCGCCCTCTGTGTGCTCACGACTCCGAATGTACCCACTTCGTGGGCCCGCACCCGCCACGGGGCGCCGATCTGGGTCCGGAGCCCCGCCGCTCACCTCTTCGCCCTAAACCGGGTTTCTGTCGTACCTCGCCTCTAGGGTCTTTGTATGGAGATCGTGTTGGGCGCCGTGGTGGGAATCGTTGCGGGCGCCGTCGTCCTGGCGTGGAGGCGCGTCCGGGGCCGCTCCCGGGTCCGTGAGGCCCACGACCTCGCTGGGGTGCGAGACGAGATGGCGCGCCTTTCGGAGCGCATCGCCGCCGACTCGATGAGGCTCGGGCAGCGTCTCGAGGGGATCGACTCCCGCATGGTGGCCTCGAGCTCGTCGAGCGCCAGGCTGGCCACCGACATGTTCGACGCGCTCGGCGACGTTCGGCGCGCGACAACGACCGTGGCCGAGCAGGCGCGGGAGTTCACCTCGTTGCAGGATCTCCTCAAGGCGCCAACGGCGCGCGGGGGCCTGGGCGAGGCGATGCTCGAGGAGCTGTTGCGTCAGGTGCTCCCTCCCGGCGCCTTCGACATGCAGCATCGATTCAGCTCGGGGGCGACCGTCGATGCGATCGTTCACGCCGGAGGCAAGATCGTGTGCATCGACTCCAAGTTTCCGTTGTCCAACTACAGGCGTATGTGCGACGCAACCACGGATGCCGAGCGCGCCGATGGCGAACGTGCCTTCGCCGCCGACGTCGCCAAGCACATCGACGACATCTCGGTGCGTTATATCGTTCCCGACGAGGGCACCCTCGACTTTGCGGTCATGTATGTGCCGGCCGAGGGCCTCTATGCGGAAGTGCTGCGTCTCTACCACCGTCGCAAGCCGCTCTATGAGTCTGCGATTGAGGCGCGCGTCATCCCCATGTCTCCCCTAACGACCTATGCATACCTTTCTACGGTGCTCTTCGGCCTGCGTTGCCTCAGCATCGAGGCGAACGCCGAGCGGATCCTCGGCTTCTGCGGCCGGTTGCAGCAAGACATGGAGCGCTTCGCAACCGACTACGACACGCTCGGCAAGCACATCGGCAATGCGCGCTCGAAGTTCGAGGATGGAGGGCGTCATCTTGATCACCTCCGCACCAGGCTCGAGCGCGTTGCGGACTTCGAGTCCGAGTCCATGCCGGCGCCTCCTTTGGAGGTGGTGCCCGACTCAAGAGACGCCGGCTGACCGAGCCCCTCCATTCTCAGCCCCGGCCACCACCTCCGAGGGGGCCAGAGGTTCTCAGAATGCCCGGCGGGGCCCGGGGGCCTCACTCGGCGACCCTTGTGAGGTAGTCCTCGACGATCTCGACGAGGTCGGCGATGAGCTCGGCGGAGTCTTCGAAACCGTCGGCCGCGAGGCGATCCCTAAGCCCGGCCAGGGTGCTGGCGAGGAAAACCACAGCGAGGTCCCCGAGGTCCGGCTCGCGAGCCTCCTTGAGGGCGGCGCGCTTTTTCATCGCGCCCCTTTCTTCGCCGAGCCGTCCATCACCGAGCGGTGCTTGGCCCAGTAGTGGCGGCGGACGGCCGCCCCCGGGCTCCACCCCTTGGGGACGCGGATGGCGCGATCGCATGCATGACAGCGCGGCGACTTGCGCTTTGTGGCTGGCGTGGCTTTGGGCAACGTGCTCACCTCCACCGGCGCCGGGAGCTGCGGCTCGAGTGCAAAGGTATCCGGGGGGTACGACACGAAACCCGCTTGGGCACGAGAGCACGCGCCGGCGGCGGAAGATCCCGGGGCTGTGAGATAGTCGGCTGCATGAAAGCGGCAGTGATCAACGACTACGGCGGCCCCGAGGCGATCGAGATCGTCGAGCTCCCCGACCCGCGGCCCGGGCCCGGCGAAGTCTCCGTGCGCGTCCGTGCTGCGGCCCTCAACCGGCTCGACGTGTGGACGCTGAGCGGCTCGCTCAAGCTGCCGATCGAGTTCCCACACATTCTCGGAGCGGACGCTGCAGGCGAGATCGAAGCGGTCGGGGAAGGCGTGCGCGGACTCAAGGCGGGCGCCCGCGTCCTCATCAACCCCGGCATCTCGTGCCGCGAGTGCGAGCGTTGCCGGTCCGGCGAGCACTCCGAATGCCCAAGCTTCCGCATTCTCGGGGAACATCTCCCCGGCACCCTCTGCGAGCTCGTGGTCGTTCCTGCACTCAACGTCTTTCCGTTTCCCGAGGAGCTGTCGTGGACCGAGGGCGCCGCGCTTGGGATCACATTCATCACCGCTTATCGCATGCTGTTCAACAAGGGCCGCATGCGCCCCGGCGAATGGGTGCTCATCACCGGCATCGGCGGGGGCCTTGCGCTGTCGTTGCTCCAGCTCGCGCGCCCCGTCGCAGGTCGAGTCTTCGTGACCTCGTCTTCGCAGGCCAAGATCAGCAAGGCCAAGGAGCTCGGCGCCGACGAGGGAATCGACTACACGTCAGACGACGTCGGCAAGACCGTGAGGCACATGACCGGCCGGCGCGGCGTCGACCTCGTGCTCGACTCGTCGGGGGGTGAGGCGCTCGACTCCGGTCTCAGGTCGCTCGTCCAGGGTGGGCGGCTGGTCATAGCGGGCGCCACGGCGGGCCCAAAATCCGAGATCAACCTTCAGCGGCTGTTCTGGAACCAGCTCACTCTGCAGGGCTCGACCATGGGCTCGGACCCGGACGTGGCGAACATGCTGCGCGCCGTGACCGGCGGCGGCATCCGCCCTATCATCGACCGCAGCTTCCCACTGGCCGAGGTCGCCGACGCCTTTACCTATCTCGAGTCGCCAGAGCGCTTCGGCAAGGTTGCCGTCGAGATCTCGTGAGGGACCCGGGATACGGCGTGAGGCGCGCAAACCCCGGCCCGGCTACGGCGTAACGCCCGCGCGCACGGCGCCGGCCACGGCCTCGGTCGCGAGCTCCCCAAGGGTGTCGAAGTCGCCGGGCTCCTGGGCGCGGTCCGACGGCGCAGCGATCGCGAATACGACGTCGCCGTCGTAGCGCGTGTGCGCAGGGCGGATCGCGGTCGTTATCCCGTCCGTTCCCCGGGCGGCAACCCAGCGCACGTCCCTTTTGTCGAGGTTCCCTCTGAGGGCGACGACGACGAGCACGGTGTTGAAGCTCGGCTTCTCCGGCGGTTCGGGCCTCATGCGCAGATCGCCGGGCGCGCTTGCCCCGGCGAGGACGGTTCCGTCGGGGGCCACGACGTCGCCGACCGCGTTGACTACGGCTACGGCCGCAACCTCGAGCCCACCGCTGCGCGCCGTCGCCATACCAAGCCCGCCGGGCGCGGCATGCTCGAAGCCCCCGTACTTCCCAACCGTCGCTCCTGTGCCGGCGCCAACGCGGCCGGTGGCAACCGGACCCTCTGTGGCCGCCTCGCATGCGGCTCGCCCCTCGGGGGGGCCGGGACGGGCACCGGCTCGCCCCGATCCGAGATCGAAGATGACCGCAGCGGGCACGATCGGGACCAGCGCAACCGGCGTCGCGTAGCCGACCCCCCGCTTTTCTAGCCATGCCATCACGCCGTCGGCCGCGGCGAGCCCGTATGCGCTTCCCCCGGTCAGCAGGACCGCGTGGATCTCAGTTAGCCGCCGATCGGGATGAAGCGCTGCAAGCTCCCTGGAGCCGGGCGATGAGCCCCTGATGTCGCAGGAAGCGACGTTTCCTTGCGGGGGCAAGACGACCGTGCAGCCGGTCGCTCCGTCGCGGTCGGTCCAGTGACCGACCTTGAAGCCCATCCCGAGCGAGCCAGACGCCATCGACGCATCATCGCGCGGCCCGCCTCGCGCCGGCGCCCGTCCCGTTGAGCGGCTACTGGTAAGAGAAACGCTCCTCGCGCCACGGGTCCCCGAGGTTGTGGTAGCCGCGTTCCTCCCAGAAGCCGCGCCGGTCCTCGGTCATGAGCTCGAAAGAGCGAACCCATTTGACGCTCTTCCACCCGTACAGGCTCGGGGCTACCAGGCGCAATGGCCAGCCGTGTCGAACCGAGAGATCGGCCCAGTTGTGCGACCACGCAAGGACGCACTGGTCCTCGAGGAGCACCTCGAGTGCAAGTTGGCACTGTAGCTGCCCTGGGCATGCACCAACACATGCGTGGCGTCGGGTGCAGGGGCCGCCATGGCGAGGATGGTCCCGGCCTGCACCCCCATCCATAGGTTGTCGAGCTTGGACCAGCCGGTGACGCAGTGGAAGTCCGAGCGCATCTCGACGGTGGGCAGTGCCTTGACCTCGTCATAGGAGAGCTCGACCTCAGTGGCGCAGGCCCCGCTCACCGAGAAGCGCCAGGTGCGCGGATGAAAGCGCTGAGCCATCCCGACGTGCAGGACGGGCCACCGGTGCACGAGCCTCTGACCGGGGGGAACGCGCTCGGAGGCGTGGGCGGGGAGGTCGTGCGTCAAGACCCCTTCGTCACGGTCGTCGCTGCCGTCCTCGGCTCCCTCGGTCCCGGATGCGCCGGGGTCGCCGGCGTCGCCGGCGTCGCGCCGCTCGAGATCGTCGAGGCGGAGGCTGACCTGCTTGGTCATCTCGAGGTCGCCGGCCGCAAGCGCCAAGGCCTTGTCGAAGCGCTTGCGTGCCTTGGCCGCTGCGCGCTCCTCACGGCCGGACCGCGCGTACTTGAGGAAGTTGTCGCCGGTTTCTAGCAGCTTGAAGATTTGCCCTCGGTCGGCGCTCATGTGTTCCGGGCGAGGCCGGGCCGGGCTAATAGCTCCCTCCGCCCCCTTCATCCTCGCCCTGGCCTTGGTCGTCACCGCCCGATCCCCCAACGGAGATCTCGCCCGTCATGTCGGAATGAAACTTGCAATGGAACTCGACTGCGCCCTCATCGGGCGCTGTAAAGGTCGTGCTCTCGGACCCGCCGCTGTCCGCTACGATCTCGACGTCGAGGTCCTCGGCGGTGAAGGAGTGCGTGACGTCGTCCTCGTTGGTGAGGGTCAGAGCGACCTCCTGACCGGGTTCCACTGCGATCTCGGTGGGGTCGAAGGCGAAGTCGGAGGCTGTGAGCTGTATCGTCTCGGCGTCCGCCGCACCTCCGCCGCCGGCCGAGCCCCCCGTCCCTTCGTCACCGGCCTCGCCGCAGCCCACAAGAAGGAGGAGGGCGACGCCGAACCCGGCGACGGCCAGGGGCGCCTTGTTGAGTTTCACAAGTCCATTATCCGAGAGATCCGCGACAACGCCAACTGGAGGGGGACAGGCGCGGCGCGCCAGGGATTAGGGGCGCCTACTTGATGTAGGGCTCGACCGGGGGCAGGGGCACTCCCGGGTAGCGGTCGACCTCGCGCTCGAGTGTGATCTTGACGAGGTCCTCGCGGCTTCCTGTGCGGCGGCCGGTCTCGCGAAAGCCCATCTTGTTGAGCCGTCTGACCTCGCCGGCGTGACTCTTCCTGAGCGCCTCGCCCGGCGCCTTGAGGTAAGCGTCAAGGATGACCCTTTGAGTTACCTTCCTTTGTCGTCCTTCTGCCATGGGCTCGACCTTATCAGCCCCGTAAGCCATCGACCGGCAGTCATGGCCCAAGAGCCTTATCGCTATCCTCTAGCCATGCTTAAGGCGCACTGTCACTACCCGGGCCGGGGATGGACTGTGATCGAGGACCTCGACAAGATCTCCGACCTGCGCGCCGACAAGGACAATCTCCTGTGGGCCGAGGCCGATTTCAGGAGGCTCACTCGCGATGAGATCGATGCCATCGCCGAAGAGTTCGAGCTCGATGCCTTCGACGTGGAGGATGCCCAAACGATCAACCGGCGGCCGAAGCTCGACGTTGCCGGCGCGCATCTGTTGCTTGTGTGCCATCAGCTCGACGAGGAGCACGGCCAGCTCGAGCCCAGCCAGCTATCCTGCTTCGTCGGGGACGACTACGTGCTCGCCCTTCATCACGGAGCGGAACGGACCCTCGCCGAGATGAGGGGCCACTGGCCCAAGGCCGGGGCCGCCGACTACAAGGGTGGCGCCGCTTTCCTGCTTTACACGCTCCTCGACGTCGTGGTCGATGACTACGGGGCAACCGCCGACCGTCTCGAAGAGGAGGTCGAGCGACTCGAGGAATCCGCGCTATCCGTCCGCGTGGGGCCGGCCTTCGACAGGCAGCTCTACGGCCTCAAGCAAAAGCTGTCGCGTCTGCGGCGTTATGCGCTCCCAACAAACCGGTTGCTTGATGCGGTGATGAAACCCGAGGGACCTGCCATCGTGCCGAGCGAACACGCCCACCTCTTTCGCGACATCGGCGACCACCTCGGCAGGGTCACCGATCAGATCCACAACATCGACGATCTCGCCAACGCGGTCCTTGAGCTCCGTCGCTCCGAGCAAACTGCGGGGCTGAGCGAAGTGAACAAGAAGCTGACAGCGTGGGCGGCGATCATCGCCGTTCCGACCCTCGTCTCCGGCGTCTACGGAATGAACTTCAGACTTGTGCCCAGGGATGGCCAGCTGTTCGGCTTCTGGTTCGCGCTCGGGGTCATGGCGGTCGCCGCCGCAACGCTCTATGTCACATTCAAGAGTAAGAAGTGGCTCTGAGGGGGCCTCGTTCGGTGCGGACGATCCCGGGGATGGGTGTTGGACGAAATGTCTAAAGGGACGCTCGGGCGGTGCCGTTAGAGTAGGTGGACGCACCCACAGGCGAAATCGACAGGCTAATAGGAGGCCTTTATGCCGGTCCCCACCCGGGAGATCGATCGGCGCGCAGACGAGCTCACGGACAAGGAACGTCGCCGTTTCGAGGAACGTACCCCGAAGTCACTTGCCCTCTACGAGCGCGCCGAACGTTCGATGCCGTTCGGGGTTACCTCGTCGTTCCAGGCAGGCGACCCTTATCCGATCTATCTGGCCGGCGGGCGGGGGAGCCGGGTGACCGATATCGACGGCAACTCCTACGTCGACTATCACAACGGCTTCGGCTCGATGGTTGCCGGCCACTCGCACCCCAAGGTGCGCGCCGCCATCGAGAAGGCGGCAGCAACGGGCACCCATTTCGCGACGACGACCGAGGCCGCCGTTCTGTTGGCCGAAGAGATCAAGCGGCGGTTCGGCATCGACAAGGTGCGCTTCACCAACTCGGGGACCGAGTCGACCATGGACGCCGTCCGCCTTGCGCGCGCCGCAGCAGGCAAAGACGTCCTGCTGAAGATCGAGGGTTCTTATCACGGCCATCACGACGCGGTCATGTACTCCGTGATCCCGAGCATGGACTCAGGCGGCCCCAAAGAGCGTCCCTGGACGGTCCCGTTCTCGCGCGGCATTCCTGTGGAGGCGGCGTCGCACACGCAGGTGGTTCCCTTCAACGATGTCAACGCGCTTGAGCAGACGCTGGTCGAGCACGGCGAGCGCATCGGGGCCATGATCATGGAGCCGATCATGATGAACATCGGCATAGTTATGCCTCAGCCCGGTTACCTCGCCAAGGTCAGGGAGCTATGCACCAAGCACGACGTCGTGCTCATCTTCGACGAGGTCAAGACCGGCGTCACCGTCGCCCCGGGTGGGGCGACCGAGCTCTTCGGGGTGCAGCCCGATCTCGTTTGCCTCGCCAAGTCGATCGGCGGAGGCGCCCCGATCGGCGCGTTCGGCGGGCGCGCCGACATCATGGACGAGATCGAACACGGGGTCGCCGCGCTCGGCACCTTCAACGGCAACCCGCTGTCGATGGGGGCCGCGCTTGCGACTCTGACTGAGGTCTTGACCCCCGATGCCTATGAGTACCTCGCGCAGCTCGGCACGAGGCTGGCGAGCGGTTGCCAGAAGATCCTCGACGGTGCCGGCGTCCCTGCCGTCACCACCGATCTCGGCTGCAAGGGCTCGATCACGTTCAGGGACCGGCCGCTTGAGCGCTATAGGGACTTTGCCGAGGTCGACGATTCACTGTTCGACGCCTACTGGTTCTGGTCGATCAACCGCGACATCTACCAAACGCCGGGCAAAGAGGAGCAGTGGACGATTTCGGTTCAGCATTCGGAGGCCGACATCGACCACTCACTTGACGTCCTGGCCGGGTACTGCGACCTGATGGCGGGCTGATTCGGAGCGGTTCGAGGAGGGCCAGGGGGCCGATCCCGCAGATACCCTTGGGTCATGAACGCTCGACAGGGCCCGCCCCGCCCGGCCGAGGGCCCAAGTACCTTCTCCGGTCCCGCAGGTCCGAACCCAGCCGAGAAAGCGGTTCGGCTCATGGGCCTGCTCGGCGAACCGGAGCGCTTTCGCGTTGCCGCCGCCGTGGCCCTTGGGTCCAGAGGGATCGACGACATCGTGAGTCTCTCTGGGGTGCCGAGGCGCGCGGCCGAGCGGGCGGTGGCGAGGCTCATCTCCGGCGGGCTGCTCGAGCGCGATGACGCCGGTTACCGCTTCGCAGCCGAGGAGCTCAAGGATGCGTCCCGCGCGATGGCAGTGATCCAGCCGACGGAGGACTTCGACGCCCCCACCGATGAGGTGCGCGTTCTCAGGTCTTTCATCCGAGACGGGCGGCTCAAAACGATCCCTGCGGTGAGGTCGAAGCGCGTTGTGGTTCTCGACTACCTCTCCCGCCTCTTCGAGCCCGGCCGGCGCTACCCAGAGTCAGCCGTCAATGAGTCATTGTCCCTCTGGCATGAGGATGTCGCGACGCTTCGGCGTTACCTCGTGGACGAGGGTTTCATGCAGCGCCACAACAACGAGTACTGGCGCACGGGCGGCACCTTTGACGTGGACTAAGAGCTGCAGCATGAGCACTCTCAGAGGATTTAGCCGCCAAGGACTCCCGGCGTTGGCGGCCCAGCGGCGCGGCGCTTTTCTCTCAGCAAGCTGACCACTACGTAGACTACTCCGAGCATGAAGATGATCGTCCCTATCACGTTCACCTGGGCGGGAACGCCGAAACGGGATGCTCCAAAGATCCACAACGGCAGCGTGATGGTCGCCCCGGCATTGAAGACCGTGACAACGTAGTCGTCGAGCGACAGCACGAAGGCCAGCAACCCGGCGGCTACGATGCCGGGCCAGATGAGCGGGAAGGTTACCGTCCAGAACGTCGTCCATGGGCTGGCGCCGAGATCCTGGGCCGCGTCCTCGAGGTTCCTGTCGAAGCCCGAGGTGCGCGCCTTGACGGTCACGACGACATAAGAGATCGAGAACATGATGTGGGCGATCAGAACGGTTCCGAAGCCGCGCTCCAGATTGACGCTGACGAACATCGAAAGCAGCGACACACCAAGCACGATCTCAGGTGTGGCCATGGGTATGAACAGAAACAGGTTGAGGCCCGAACGGCCACGGAAGCTGAACCGGGTCAAGGCCAAGGCTATGAGTGTGCCGAGCACTGTGGCGGTGAATGTGCTGAGCGCCGCGATGATCATGGAGTTCCTGAGGGCAAGAGTGAGCTCGGGAAAATCAAAGAGATTGCCGTAGTGTTTGAGCGTGAAGCCCTCCCACGCGAAGTTGAACTTGCCCGTGAAGTCGTTGAAGCCGAACGCCACCATCGTAAGCACAGGGATGAACAGATAGGCGATCACCAGCGCGGTATAAGTCGGAAGGAACCATCCCTTGCGGCGGGGTTGCGCCCCTCTCGCCGGTGCGCCTTGGGCTTCGGAGGCCGCCGCGGTGCTCCTTTCTGCAACTGCCATCAGCCGGTCAGCTCCTCTGTCCCAAGTGCCCTGGCATAGAAGAAGACGCCGATCAGTATGCCGGCGATTAAGATGAACGACAGCGCAGTTCCGGTGGGATAGTCGCCGTTGACTAGCAACTCGCGCACCACGACGTTGCCGATCATGGTTGTGTTGGTCCCGCCGAGAAGCTGCGAGTCGATGAAATCGCCGACCGTGGGTATGAAGGTCAAGAGTGAACCGGCGAACACGCCGGGCAGCGACAGGGGTAGCGTCACCTTGAGGAATGCTTGAGTCTTGCTCGAGTAGAGGTCGGCGGCGGCGTCGAGCAGCGCCAAGTCGAGCTTCTCGAGCGCCACGTAGAGGGGCAGCGCCATGAACGGAAGGAAGTTGTAGGTCATTCCGCTCAGTACCGCAACCGGCGTCGCCAGGAGCCTGAAGTCGTCGGAGAGTATCCCAACGTTCTTGAGTGTCCCCAAAAGGATTCCCTCATCCGCAAGGACAAACTGCCACGACAGTGTCCTGATTAGAAAGGGCGTGAAGAACGGGAGCAGAATCAACAGCAGGTACAGGTTCTTACGGCGCCCGCCGCGCATCGCAATCCAGTACATCATCGGGTAGCTGATGACCAGGGTAGCCACGGTCACGATGACCCCGTAGATGAGCGAGCGCACGATCTGCGTGTCGTACTGGCGGAAGGCTTCGAGGTAGGTCGACGGCCAGCTCGAAGTAAACGAGTAGCCGAAGTCCAAGGAGCCCTCGTAGAAAGTGAACAACAGCGTGAACACAAGCGGCGCGGCGAAGAACAGCGCAAGCCACAGCACGCCGGGAAAGGTGAGTAGGTAAGGGATGAGCGCCCGGCGCGCCCGCCTGACCGGGGGGCGCGAAGGCTTAGCCTCGCGCACAGCCGGGCTGCTCAACCGGAAAGCACCTCGTTAAAGAGGTCGTTCCACTCTTCCTCCTCTTCGATGCTGAAGTTCTTGTAGTTGTAGAGATTGGATTCCATCTCCGGAGTTGGGAACACTAGGGGGCTGTCCGCCACCTGCTTGGTATAGGAATCTTTCGCCTTCTGGAGGATGCTTTGCGCTGCAGGGACGGGGGAGATGTAGTTGATCCACGCCACCATCTGGGCTGCGATATCCGGCTGATAGACGAAGTTCATCATCTCCATAGCGTCGATCGGGTTGACCGCGTCCTGCGGAATCGCCATGCAGTCGGTGAACAACAGGCCGCCCTCGTCGGGGACGCTGAACTTGATCTTTGGATTGGCGCTGAAGGTCTTACCGATGACATCCCCCGACCATGCCATGCACACGGCGAAGTCACCCGCGACCAGCCCCTGCAAGTAGTTGTTGCCGTTGTACTGCCTCAGTATGCCGCTGTCGCGCTGCTCGATGAGTTTTTCCTGAGCGGCGCGCGCATCCTCGATGGTAGCGTCCTCAGGCTTGATCCCCATGCCTAGGAGAGTCAGCCCCATGGTGTCGCGCATCTCGGTCAGCATGCTGACCTTGCCCTTGAACTCTGGGTCGAAGAAGGCCTCGACGCTGGTGATGTCGCCGCCTGTGAGGTCGGTGTTGTAAGCGATGCCCGTAATACCAGACTGCCACGGGACGCTGTGGGTGTTGTCGGGATCGTAGCTTGGACTCTTATGAATGGCGCCGGCGTTGGCCCGGAAGTTCGGGATCTTGGAGTGGTCGAGCTCCTCGAGATAACCGAGCGTGGCCATCTTGTTGATGAGCCAGTCGGTGACGACGATGAGGTCCCACTGGGTCGCCTGGTCGCTGGCGAGCGGCTCACGGATTGTGGCATAGAACTCGAGGTTGTCGCTGATCACCTCCTTGTATCCGACTGAGATCCCTGTGGCCTTTTCGAATTCGTCGAGCGTGGGGCTTCCGCCGCCGGCCTTGTCGATGTACGCGGGCCAGTTGGCAAAGTTGAGCTCGCCGTTGCTCTTGGTCGTTGTCAGCTCGTCCGGCGCAGCTGCCTCCTTGTCGCTTTCTGCTTCGCCGGAGACCCCGCAAGCGGCAAGAAAAGCCGCCACCGACATGCCCCCGGCGCCGATCCCGAGCCTGCGCAGCGCGTCGCGACGCGTGATCGGCCGGCGCGGCGCCGGACCCAGAAGCCTCTTTAGCTCTTCATCTCTGTTCACGTCTCATCCCCTTTTCCTTGTCCTTGCCCGTTTCCAACTGCAAAAGTGTGTTGTGGGTCCCACGTGAGCCGCACTCTGGTGCCCCTGCCGAGCCCAGCGATCGAGGGGTCGAGATTCTGCGCGTAGACGACGACGGCCGTCCCGTCGGGTGCGCTACACCCATAAGAGGTGCTGACCCCGGTGTAGGTCGAAGTTTCGACGGTCGCTTCGATTGCGTTGTCCCCCTTGTCGGTCTCGTCTCCGCCGGAGGACTGGATGTGGAGCTTCTCGGGCCGCACGCCGACGCTTACCGGCCCCCGTTCTGCCGGCAGCCGGGACGCTGGAAGGGTGATTGTCCCGCCGGACAAAAGCCTGACCTTGCCGATGTCTCCCGTCACGCCCTCGATCTCTCCGGCAAGGAGGTTCGAGGCCCCGAGGAAAGATGCCACGAAACCCGTCGCAGGGAGCTCGTAGACGTCGTGTGGCGCGCCGACCTGCTCGAGCCGCCCGGCGTTCATGACGGCGATGCGATCCGACATCGTCATCGCCTCCTCCTGATCGTGGGTGACATAGATGAACGTGATCCCAACCTCGGCCTGGATGCGTTTGAGCTCGAGCTGCATGTACTTTCTGAGCTTCAGGTCGAGGGCGCCAAGGGGCTCGTCGAGCAGCAGCACCTGCGGGCGGTTGACCAGGGCCCTCGCCAGGGCGACGCGTTGCTGTTGGCCTCCCGAGAGCTGGGCCGTGCGCCGCTCGCCGTAGCCGGGGAGATCGACGATGCGCAGTATGTCCTCGACGCGCCCCTCGATCTCGTCCTTGGCGACCCGCTTGCGTTTGGGGCCGTAGGCGACGTTCTCGAATACGTTCAGGTGGGGGAACAGCGCATAGGATTGGAAAACCGTATTAACGTCACGCTTGTAGGAGGGCAATGCAGTGACATCGTCATCGCCGAGCTGGATGCTGCCCCTGGTCGGATCCTCGAACCCGCCGATCATGCGCAGAGTCGTCGTCTTACCGCATCCGGACGGGCCGAGCAGGGAGAAGAACTCGCCTTCCTCCACGGCGAACGAAACGTCGTCGACCGCTACGGTTTCCCGAAAGGCTTTTGTCACTCGCTGCAATGCCACTCTGGACATGGTTAAAGGATCTCCCCGGCGCTGCGCCTCGCTCTCTTTTGATACCCGTAGTGTTCAGAATACGGGTACCAGCACGTAATGTTGCCGGGCAGAAGGGCACCCGCGCCGTGGACGATCTCTCGCCCGATCAGCATCCTCTAGCTCATGCCTCCATCGGCCCATTCGAGGGCGTCGACCAGGACGTCGAGCCCTGCATGGAGATCATCCTCGGCGATGACCAGAGGAGCGAGCAGCCGCACGACATTGTCGTAGGTCCCGGCCTTGAGCATGAGCACGCCCCGTTCGAGGCAACGCGCTACGACCGCCGAGGTCTGGGCCTTAGCCGGCTCCTTGGACTCGGTGTCGGTAACCAGCTCGAGCCCCACCATCGGCCCCAGACCGCGCACCTCGCCGACGAGGCCGAGACGGCCGGCAAGGGGATCGAGGCGCTCCCGCACGATGCGGCCGTGAGCTTCGGCGCGCGCGAGCATGTCGGTGGCCGTCAGCTCGTCGAGCACGGCGAGGGCCGCCGCGCACGCAACCGGGTTGCCGCCGTAGGTTCCCCCGAGGCCGCCGACATGGGGTGCCTCCATGATCTCGGCGCGCCCCGTCACTCCTGAGATCGGAAGCCCTGCCCCGAGGGACTTGGCGGTGGTGACGATGTCGGGGATGACGCCCGAGTGCTCGATGGCGAAAAGCTTGCCCGTGCGGCCCATCCCCGATTGGATTTCGTCGTCGACCAGCAGGATGTCGCGCTCTGAGCAAAGGGCGCGCAGCTTGGGCAGGTAACCGTCCGGCGCGACCACGAATCCGCCTTCACCCTGAACCGGCTCGACAACCATGCACGCTACATTCGCAGCGCCGATCTGTGAGTCGATCATGTCGGCGACGTAATCGGCGCACGCAATGTCGCACGATGGATAGGTGAGGTTTAGCGGACAGCGGTAGCAGTAGGCAAACGGGACGCGGTGGACCTCAGGCGCAAACGGCCCGAAGCCATGCCTGTAGGGCATCTCCTTCGCCGTGAGCGTCATGCCCAGAAGCGTTCGTCCCGAGAACCCGTTGGTGAAGCCGACAACGGCGTCGCGCCCGGTGGCGTAGCGGGCGATCTTGACCGCGTTCTCGATGGCCTCAGCGCCGGAGTTGGCGAGCATGGTCTTGGCGGGGTGCTCCCCAGGGACCAGACGGTTGAGGGCCTCTGCAAGCTCGACGTAGCCCTCGTACATGGCGACGTGAAAACACTCGTGCAGGAATCTGTCGGCCTGCGCGTGCACGGCCTCGAGCACGCGCCGGTTCCCGCGTCCCACGTTCAGAACGCCGAGCCCTCCGGCGAAGTCGATGAAGCGGTTCCCATCGACATCGGTGACCTCGCCCGCGTCGCCGGACGCCACAAAGATCGGTGCCGTGTTGAAGACGGCGCGGGGCACCGCTTCGGCGCGCCGCGCCGCCAACTCGGACGAGATGGGGCCCGGCAGCTTCTTGGTCGTCGTCTCACTCATGTGGCGTTCCTTTGCTCTCGGGCCGATCTCAAGCCGGCTGCGTCACGTGGACCTCGATCGATATGTTCCTTCTGGCCAGCTCGGCCGCGTACTCGACCGGCGGCACGACCTCCTCGGGCGCCTTGACGCCGGTTCCCTTGATGGCGCCCCTAGCGATCATCTGCGCGGCGATCGAAGGCGGTATCCCGGTGTTTGCGTCGGCCCCCCCGACGCCGTAGGTCGCGTTGGGATAGGAAAGCTCTTCGACTCGAACCGTGAGCGCCCTTGAGCCCTTGGTCCCTGCAAGCTCCACTACGAGAGACTCGATATCTCTGCCCGAGAACCGCTGGGTCCCTGCGAGCGCCTTGATGAGGCTGCGCGGGACGACCTCGGTGCCATCCTCAAGGGTCATGGGCGCCGTGTCTGCGAGGCCGAGCGCCGTGACCAACCGGTAGCGAGCGATCATGCCGGCATCGAAGGCGACCTTGAAGTCGAGCTCGGCGAGCCCGAGCCGCCTGAAGGTTAGAGGCATCGTGGCGAGCTCCGAGTGGAGGGTTAGGAGCGCGATGCCTGCCCCGACCGGCTCGGGAAAGGAGAACTCCTCATCGTCGGAAGCGGCCGGCGCCTCGGCGAGCTCCCCGCCGGCGAGCACCATCGCCGGCATGGTGAACTCATCGAGGATGGTGTCGATGGCGTAAGGGGCCGGCAGGGCAGCCTGCGCCGGCTCTGGATCGCTGCCGCCGCAGCGGAGGCGGATTGAGCCGACCTCATCGAGCTCCCCGGCGCCCAGGGCCGCCATGACGTTCATGGTCCCCGGTGTCGCGCCCATCCCAAGCAGGCAGAGAATGCCTGCGTCGGTCATCTCATCTGCGAGGGCAAGCTGAGTCCGGGTCCCGTGGAAGAGCCCACCGAGGTCGAGGTAGTTGGTCCCCGCCTTCGCAGCGGCGCGCATCACCGTCGGGTTGAGCGTGTAGTTGACGCAGTTGCACACCACGTCGGCACCGCTGAGGAGATCGACAAGCGAGTCGCCGGTCACATCGACCGCGTGCGCAGTCACAGTCGACCCGGGTCGTGCGGCGAGGGCCCGCACGTCACGGGCCACCTCCTCTGCGAGCGCGCCGTCCCGGTCAGCGACCACGACCTCACCGACATCCGAGGCAACCAGGTCCTTGACACAGACGCGGCCCATGGCTCCCGCTCCACCCAACACGACCACCCTCATCCCTCAGCGACGCTACCAGCGGTCCCGCCCAGCCTCTAAGTGCAAGCGGGCACAGGTGGGGGCCGGCGTTTGTACACTCTGGCGAGCTATGGGTGTAACCATCCAAGATCTCATCGAGCTCTCACATCTCGAGCTGCGTCCGGTCGCAGGGCGTGAGGCGCTTGGGCGCGCCATCCGGTGGGCGCATACCTCCGAGCTCGTCGATCCGACCCCATGGCTTTCGGGGGGTGAGCTGCTGTTGACAACCGGCATGGCCCTCGTCCCGGCCGAGGGGTCCGCTTACGTGCGCCGGCTCGCCGCAGCGGGGGTCGCAGGCCTCGGCTTTGGGGTCGGTTTTGGCTTCGATGCGGTCCCTGCCCCCCTGGTGAGGGCGGCCGATGACGCCGGGTTTCCCATCATTGAGGTGCCTTTCGAGGTTCCTTTCATAGCGATCACAGAGGCGATCTCAGTGCGTCTCACCGACGACCGGCTGAGGGAGGCCAGGCTCTCGGTCGAGGTGCACGAACGGCTGGCGGCGCTGGTCGCAGCCTCCGCCGGCCCTGCCGACGTCCTCGACGAGGTCGCGCGCCTTGGCGGCGGGTGGGCCCTGCTCTTCGATCTCAGCGGGGGCCTCATCGCCGGTGGGGAGTCGGGAGCCGGGTCGGTCGACCCCGCTGCGGTATGGGATGAGCTCTCGAGCCGCACGTCGGAGCCTGGGGGGCCGAGCGCGGCTTCCCAGATCGGCCCTCAGGGTACCCAGGTGGCGGTGCCCGTTACGGCGGGCTCCACGCGGGAGGGAGTTCTTGTCTTTGGCAAGGACCGCCGCCTCGGGAACCACGAGCGCCTCGTTGTCCACCACGCCACGACCGTCCTCGGCCTCCAGCTTGCGGCCAGGCGCGCCGTCACCGATGCGCAGCGGCGGGTCATGGGCGACGCGCTCGGCGACGCCTGCGCTGGGCGACTCCACGGGGCCGAGCTCGATCGGAGGCTTGAGCTCCTCGGCTTCTCGGGCCCGGCCCTGACCGTGCTTGTCATCGAAGGCGGTGCCGAGGCGGGGGCTGCGGGGGACTCTCTCGCAACCGCAGCAGAGCGGGTCCTCGGCATGCGCACCAAGACCATCGCCACGATGCTCGAGGCGGGAGGCGCGGCTGCGCTCGTGGCACACGATGATCCCTGCGAGCTTGCGGCGGCCCTGGGGCGCGAGCTCGGCGACGGCAAGGTGAGGGTCGGAGTCGGCGAGGGGGTCCCGCCAAGGGGGCTGCGTCACTCCTATCTGTGTGCCCGCTTCGCGCTGAGGGCGGCGCCGGAAGGCAGGCAGGTGGCGTCGGTGGCCGACCTTGGCGCCTACGGCTTCCTGCTCGGGGCCCAATCGCGCCCCGTGCTCGAAAGCTTCGTGCGCTCCGTGCTCGGCCCCCTCATCGAGCACGACGCCACGCGGGGCTCGGAGCTCGTCGCCTCTGTCGAGGCCTACATCAAGGCGGGGGGCCGGTGGGAGCCGGGCGCCGCCGCCCTCGGCGTGCACCGTCACACGCTCCGTTACCGCCTCCGCCAGGCCGACGAGCTGCTTAGCCGCGACCTCGCTTCGGAAGAAGGCCGTCTCGAGGTGTGGCTGGCGCTAAAGGCGGCCGAGATCCTGCGCGAATAGGCAGGGGCGGGATCCGGACCTGGCCGCCTCATTCGGTCAGCGCCCGTCCGCCTTCTCCCTCAAGAGCGCTCAGGCATCTCGATGCCGGCCGGGTCAACAGGCAGCCCCATGGCCCTCCGGCTGCCTCGGTCCTCTGCGCCGTAGGGTGTCGGGGGTGATCAAGTATCTCGGGTCCAAACGCAGGCTCGTCCCGGCGCTCGGACGGTTGTTCGAAGCGTCGGGCGCGGCGACCGCTCTTGATCTCTTCACGGGAACGACGCGCGTCGCCCAGGAGCTCAAGCGGCGCGGCGGGGTGGTGTGGGCGTGCGACAGCGCCCGTTACTCGGAGGTGCTTGGGGCCTGCTATGTCGCCGCGGATGCGGCCACCATCGACGAGGCCGAGCTTGACGAAGCGCTCGGCTTGCTCAACCGGCTCCCCGGCGTCCACGGCTACTTCACCGAGACGTTTTGCGTCAAGTCGCGCTACTTCCAGCCGTTCAACGGCAGGCGGGTCGATGCAGTGCGCTCCAGGATTGCGGACGACTTCTCGGGATCGTGGCTCGAGCCGCTGCTGCTGACCAGCCTGCTTGAGGCCGCCGACAGGGTCGACTCGACCACCGGCGTGCAGATGGCCTACCTCAAGTCGTGGGCGCCGCGCTCGTACAACCCCCTTGAGCTCAGGGCCCCCGCGCTGATCCCCGGCACCGGTTACTCCCTGCGCGCCGACGCCGCGGCGGCGGCCGCCTCCGTCGGCAGCGTCGATTTCGCCTACCTCGATCCCCCGTACAACCAGCACTCCTATTTCGGCAACTACCACATCTGGGAGACCCTCGTTGCGTGGGACCGGCCGCCCGTCTACGGCGTCGCGTGCAAGAGGAGCGACTGCAGGGATCCCGCCAATAGGAGCAGGTTCAACTCGAAGCCGCGCTTTCGGGACGCGCTTGCCGAGATAGTGCGCCTGGTCGATGCCGGCATCCTCGTGCTCTCCTATAACGACGAGTCGTGGACCACCCTCGAGGAGATCACCGAGCTGTGCGCCAAGCGAGGGGCGGTGCGCGTCCTGACCTTCGACTCCAAGCGCTATGTCGGGGCGCAGATTGGGATACACAACCCCGCAGGCAAGCTGGTCGGGCGCGTTTCGCACCTGCATAATCACGAGTACCTCGTGATCTCGGGCGAGCAGAAAGATGTCATGCGCGCAGCGGCCGGAGTCACGGACGCAGGAGATGCCTGCTGCGAGGTGGTGCAACCGTGACCCGGGCAGGACCGGTCATCGCTTTCATCGGCGCAGGAAGCGTCGTATTCACCCGGAACCTCTTGACCGACATCTTTTTGTTCGAGGACCTGCACGGCGCGACGATCACGCTTCACGACATCGACGCAGGACGGCTCGATACGGCGGGGATGATGGCGCGCAGGACCTCGACGCAGCTGGGTGCGGGCGCGACCGTGGTGGAGTGTCCAGAACGGCGCGCCGCCGTGGGCGGCGCCGACTTCGTGATCAACGCGGTTCAGATCGGCATGCACGAGGCGACGCTCATCGATTTCGCCATCCCGCGTCGCTATGGGCTCAAGCAGACGATCGGGGACTCCATGGGCATTGGTGGGATCTTCCGAGGGCTCAGAACCATCCCCTTCATGCTCGAACTGCTCGGCGACATCGCCGCCGTCGCACCGGACGCCCTCCTCATCAACTACACGAACCCGATGAGCATGCTGATGTGGGCCGGCTACGAGGCGTTCCCGGACGTGCGCGCCGTGGGGCTGTGCCACAGCATCCCGAACACCGCGCGCGAGATCGCCTCCTACCTCGGCGTGGACCATGAGCAGCTCGTCTACGAGTGCGCCGGCATCAACCACATCGCGTGGATGACAAAGCTCGAAGTGCAGGGCGCAGACGTCTATCCGCAACTGCGCGCTGCGATGGACGATCCTCAGGTCTACGCGCGAGACAAGGTTCGCTTCGAGCTCCTGCGCCGGCTGGGCTACTTCGTCACCGAGTCGAGCGAGCACAACGCCGAATACACTCCCTACTGGCTCAAGGACGATGCTCTTATCAAGCGCTACGACATCCCACTCGACGAGTACATTCGGCGCAGCGAGCAGAACCTTATCGAGTACGCCGCCACCAGAAAGGGGTTACTTGCCGGCGAACCCCTCCGTCTCGAACCCAGCGTTGAGCTCGGGGGGCCGATCATTCACTCACTGACCACGGGCACGACTCGATTGGTCTACGGCAACGTCAGAAATGACGACCTCATCGGCAACCTCCCTGCGGGATGCTGCGTCGAGGTGCCGATGGTTGCCGGCGCCGCCGGCCTGAGCCCCCTGCGTGCAGGGGTGCTTCCGCCACAGCTTGCCGCCACCTGCCTGCCCCATGTGGCGGTTCAAGAGCTCGTGGTCGCAGCGGCCCTCCAGGGGAGCCGAGACCACGTTTACCATGCAGCCCTGCTCGACCGCCATGCCCCGAGCGTCCTGTCACCCGACGCCCTCGTGGCGATGGTTGACGATCTCATCGACGCTCATGGCGCCGCCCTCCCTGAGGGCATCCGGCGCTAGGCGTGGCGAAGAATTATGCCTGCGGCGCGGGTAGGTTATCGGCCGTGAGCGAAGAAAGCATGCAGCAGCAGGGCCGAGAGGTTCGCGCCGGGAGCGCGAATACGTTCCAGAACATCGAGCAGGTCTTCTACATAGCCGTCGCCGTTGCCCTGGCGGCCGCTGGCGCAGCTCTGTTCGTCTACGTGATCTACAGCTTCATTACGAGCTTCGCCCTGGCAACTTATCTGACGCTCACCCTCGAGCTGCTCGACGGCCTCCTGCTCGTGTTCATCATCACCGAGCTGCTTCACACCGTGCGCGCCGTGATCGACGAGAGCGTGCTCTTGACCGAGCCGTTTCTCATCGTCGGGATCGTCGCGGTGATCCGGCGCATGATCCTGATCAGCGCGGAGGCCAAGGAGCTCGTCGGCACCCCGGAATTCCCCGACCTCATGCTCGAGATGGGCATCCTCACCGGTGTCGTGATCGCGCTTGGGCTCGTGATCTTCTTGCTGAGGCACACCTCCCACACCGAGCCGCGCCCCTACGACCCAGAAGCCGAGCGCAACGCTCGGGCCGAGGGCAAGGGGGCCCCCTGACCCGCTGGTCCCGTGCGCAGGTTGCGGGGCCGAGAACTTCTGGCTTTTTGCCGGCCATCCGGGTTTGGGCGAGCTAAGCGAGGGGGAGGTTTGTGATTGGGTTGGATGGGATTTCCCACGGAACGGCTCCATCGCGCCATCGTTGTCCCTCTTCACCCCCATCCCCCCAGCGGACGGCGATGGCGCGTTGAAGCTGCTCCCGTGGAGGCGGACCCTTGCCGGCCCGGTTTAATGGCAGGGTGCGAAGCCCTCTCAGCTACCTGTGGGCGGCGCCGTGGTCGGCCGTCGGCCTGATCGCGTCGCCTTTCTTCAGGTGGCGCCGTTTCGAGCGGGGGGTCCTGGTGTGCGAAGGAGCCGGATGGCCAGGCCGGCTCGGATGGCGCTACAGGGCGATAACCTTTGGCCACGTCGTGCTGTCCGTCGACGCCTTAGACGAAGCCACCTTGAGACACGAGCTCGTCCACGTCGCCCAGTACGAGAAGTGGGGCCCGCTGTTCGTCCCCCTTTACCTGCTTGCGTCTGCACGGGCCGCGCTTGGGGGTGGCCATCACTACAGAGACAACCACTTCGAGCATGCCGCCGGCCTCCCGGCGCTGCGGGGCGCAGCCCTGCCGGGAGACCAAAGCAGGCGTGGGAAGAAGCTTGGTTAGCGGGCTGTGGTGCGCCTTCCGGCGACCATTCGGTAGATGAGCAGAAGAATGATCGATCCCACGATGGCGGTCAGCCAGGTCGAGATGTCGAAGAACTCGTCGAGCGGGTCTCCACCGAAGATCGCCGAGGCGACGAAACCTCCAAGCAGCGCGCCGACCACGCCGATAATCATCGTAACGATGATGCCACCCGGGTCGTCGCCCGGCAGCAGCGCCTTGGCGATGGCCCCTGCGATGAGACCCAAGATGATGAAGCCGATGATGCCCATAAATCCCTCCCTGTCCGTTGCCACGCGGCCGTCTCATCAGGCCATGGACCAGAGGTCGCAGACCACATGATTGGCACGCCCTTTAGAGCAGGACTCTACCCGGACACAACGCCGTCAAACCGCAACGATGGTTGCCGCTGGATGAAATCAGCGGTCGTTGATGGGAGATCGGCTTGATCTGGCAAGACAAGGTCTGCGTGATCACCGGCGCCTCGAGCGGAATAGGACGCGCCCTTGCGGTGGATCTCGCAGCGCGCAAGGCGAAGGTGTGCGCGGCGGCCCGCCGCGCGGACCGCCTGGTCGAGCTGATCGAGGCCATCGGCGGCGAGGGGGCCGGACACTCCTACGTGGTGACAGACGTGGCCAAGAGGCCGGATGCGGTCGCGCTTGCTCGGCACGTGGGCGACACCTACGGACGGTGTGACGTTCTCGTGAACAACGCTGGCCTGTCGCGCGAGGGGCTCTTCGACGGCGCCGCGGTCGCCGATATCGAGTTCGTCATGAAGATCAACTTCTTCGGCGCCGTCTACTGCACCGCCGAGTTGCTGCCGCTGCTCAAGGCCTCGGCCCCCGCGAGCGTGGTCAACGTAGGGTCGGTGGCGGGGCGGCTCGCAAGCGGAGCGGTGTCCGGTTACTGCGCATCGAAGTTCGCGCTCGTTGGCTGGTCGGAGTCGGTGCGGCTCGACCTGGCCCCAAGCGGGATAGCGGTGAGCCTGGTCGAGCCAGGACCCATACCGACCGAGGGCTTTCCCCAGACGGGCCTCGCTGCCGACCCTCTGCTGAGGTGGATGCTCGTCACCGACGCAGCCGCTGCGAGGGCGATACGCAGAACCATCGCCCGCCGAGCGCCCGAGCGAACGGTGCCGCGCCCGTGGTATCTCGCCCGGGTTGCGAGGGTGCTTGCCCCGCCGCTTTATCGCGCTGCTCAGGCGCAAGTGACCGAGCAGATGGCGCTGCGCAGCCCCGCCGGTCCCCTGACCTAACGGCGAGGCACTAGTGCGGCGACAGGTCCGAGAAAAGACACTCGCGGGCTGTCTTGTCGGCGCGCAGCCCCTTGAATGAAGGCGCACGCAGCCGGCCCCCGGCCGTGAGCTCCCTGAATTCGACGCGCGCTACGAGCTCGGGCCTGACCCAGGTGGCGCCCCTCACGGCCTTGCCGAAGGGACCGGGCTTCAACCCCCTTGGATCGTCGACAAAGGGGTAGTCAGGTGCCTCGTGCTGGCGGAGCCTGACCATGAGCTCGGCAAGCGACGACTGATTGAAGCCGGTGCCGACCGCGCCGATGAAGCGCAACCCCTCGTCGTCGTAGGCGCCGACGAGCAGCGCCCCGAAGGTCTCGGACCGGCCCCCCTCACCGCGGGACCATCCTCCAATCACCACGTCGGCGTCGAAGACCGTCTTTATCTTGAGCCACTCCTTGGAGCGCCGGCCCGGCCGATATGGGGAGCCGAGCTTCTTGGCCAGGATGCCCTCGAGGTTCTGGGCCTGGGCTGCACCGGCGAGCGCGTTGCCCTCCCCGACGATCGAGGGCGTCACCTGCACGACTCCCGAGGGCACAACGAGCTCCTCGAGCAGCTGCCTGCGCCGTTCGAGGGGCTCGGCCACAAGTGAGCGCCCGTCGAGATAGAGGAGATCGAAGGCTATGTAGGTGACCGGCGTCGTCTTGCTCGCCCTGGCGATCTCGCCTGTGTCGTGCAGGTTGATGCGGGACTGCAGCTTCTCGAAGGAGGGGCGCCCGCCCTCCATGGCCACGATCTCCCCGTCGAGAATCGCCTCGAGCGCGACCATCTGGTCGCTCAAGCGACCGAGCTCCGTGTAGGTGGCAGTCATGTCCTTCTGACTCCGGGACAGGAGCAGCGTTGTTTCTGTGCAGACGGCGACGGCGCGCACGCCGTCCCATTTGGGCTCGAACATCCAGCCGTCGTCGTCGAACGCTTCGGAAGCAGAGCTGGCAAGCATAGGGGTCACGGGAAGTACTGGGTCCCTCTCAGGGCGCTCGTCGGCGCTCAGAAAAGCGAGCCAGTCGTCCTTCGTGCGCTTGCTCTTCGAGGCCGGCTCGGCGGAATCGCGCTTGCGCTCCGTCGTGCGGGTGAGGTGATAAACACCTTGCAGCCGCCGCCCGTTCAAGCGAAACGTGAGCTTGCCTTCAGCTTGTTCGAGAACCTCGTAGGTGCCGGAGTCGAAGATGCGCACCTCCCCTCCGCCGTACTCGCCCGCAGGTATCGTGCCCGAGAATGACCCGTACTCAAAGGGATGGTCTTCGACGTGCACGGCGAGATGGGGTTTGCCCTTGGCGCGCGGCAGGCCCTTTGGGATCGCCCACGACACGAGCACCGGGGTGTCGCCGCTCAGCATCTCGAGGCGGAGATCGAAGTGGAGGCGGCGCGCGTGATGCTGGTGGATCACGAAGCCCTCCCCGGGGCTGGCCGCTCCCGGGTCGACGTTTGCGTCGATCTCCGAGGCGGGCTCCGGCGTGACGTCGAATGAGCGCTTGTCGGTATAGGTCTTGTGATCGGCCACGGCGGTTCTCCAGGCAGATGGGCAGGACCTTACGAGTCTCCCACCGGGCGCGGCAGCACGCGGCCGGATGTCCTCAGGAGGCCTGCGATGCCAGCCACATCGAAAGCCCGATCCCGGCGAAGCGGTCGTCCGGGGCGGCGCCCTTGTGCTTTGTGAACACGTAGACATCGCGGCCCCCTGCCGCCTCGTTCAGCAGGCCCTTGAGGCGGTCTCGGCTCTCGTCGCTGTAGCGCTCGGCGCGAAGCCGCACGTATGCGAGGGGGCCCGGGGGCAGGGCAGCGGCTGCGCGCCCCGCCGTCTCCGACCAGCACACGGTTGCACCGCATCCGGCGACGTGCTCCCTGACCTCGGCGGCGTCCCACGAGGGGTTGCGAAACTCGAGCGCGAAGCGAGGCTCGTCGGGAAGCACGCCGAGCAGCTCCTTCAGGGCGGTGTCGTCGCGCTCGACGAAGGGAGGGAACTGCAGCAGCACGACCCTCAGCTTCGAGCCGAGCGCCGACAGCGACGCCAGATAATCATGCAGCGCGGCGCGTCGTTGCTCGGTTGGTGCAATGCTCTTGGTGTAAGTGAGCATGCGATGCGCCTTGGCGGCGAAGCCAAAGCCCTCGGGCGTTTGCGCGGCCCACCGAGCGACCGTGTCAGGCGTTTGAGTGCGATAGAAGGTCGCGTTTATCTCGCACGCGCCGAGCATGCTCGAGTAGTGCTCGAGGAAGCGCCGCTGAGGCAGCCCCTGGGGGTAGAAGCCTTGCTTCCACTCCCCGTAGGACCATCCCGAAGTGCCCACGAACAGGGTCACGGTGCCGTCCTTACCTCTTGATCATGCGCGCCTTGCGCGGCCTGGCGTCCAATGTTGCCATGGCTGCGCTCAGGGACTGTCCCGGACCGGCGGCCACAGGAAGGAACGGGTCACCGACGGCGGCGATGCGCCCGAGGATGCTCGCGATGGTCTGCTCGCCGGGTTGAATGGCCGCAAGCTCGGCCCATTCGAACGGCGCCGAGACCGTCGCCCCCGGCTCGGGCCGTGCCGAGTAGGCCGCTGCGATGTTGGCCCCCTCACGGTTCATGTTGACGTCGAGAAAGACCTTGCCCGTGCGTTTGGCTACTTCCCACTCGACCGTCGTTACATCTGGTTCCGCAGAATGAACCAGGTCGGAGACCGCGCCGACAAGGCCGCGCACTTCGTCGTAATCGTGGCTGCCGTCGAGCGGGAGCATTATCTGTATCCCCGTCGCACCCGACGTCTTCGGATAGGAGCGGAGCTCGAGGCGGTCGAGCAGAACCTTCACCAATGAGGCGACGTAGCGAACTTCCTCGAAGCCGGCGCCCGAGGCCGGATCGAGATCGAAGAATGCGTAGGTTGGGTGCGCCTGATCCGGGCCCTTGGCGTGAAGAGGGTGGAACTCGATCGAGCCCATGTTGACGACCCACAGCATATGCAAGACATCGTCGACCGCGATGTAGTCGATCACCTTGCCTTCGCTCTCGGAGCGAACGGGGAGCCTGGGCATCCACTTGGGGGTGTGGGAAGGAGCGTTCTTTTCGTAGAAGAAGCCGCCTCCGACACCGTCGGGCATGCGCTTTCTAGTGAGTGGGCGGTCTCTCAAATGAGGCAGCATTGTGGCGGAGACATTGAAGTAGTAGGTGAGGATGTCCCCCTTGGTGTAGCCCTCAGCCGGCCAGTAGACCTTGTCGAGGTTGGAGAGCCGTAGCTCGCGTTCGCCGGCGCGCGCTACCCAGTGATCGGCGCGCGGGGCCACGGGAAGCTCCGCCGGCCACTCGATGGTCGTGAACTCAGCCATATCAGCAGTTAACACCCCGCCGTGGCGCAAGTCACACTCCTCCTTCCCAGTCCGTGCTTTCATCCCTGGACGTTTACCTCCGGAAAACGAGGGTGGAGTGACACTGAAACGACCGGACCGACGTTGCAACCAACTCGCAGCCCGTCAGTATGGGCTCATAGCGCGGCGGCAGGCCGTGGCCCTCGGCATGCCCGGCGACGCAATCGACCGGCGACTCACAGCTCACGCGTGGCTTCGGTTCCATCCGGGTGTGTACCGGATGCCGGGCACGCCGCAGTCCTGGGAGCAGGCCCTCCTCGCGCTCTGTCTGAGGGGAGGCCGGGGAACGGTAGCGTGTGGGCGGTCGGCCGCACCCCTGTATCAGCTTCCCGGCTTCAATAAGGACGTTGTGGAGATTGCGACACCCAGGCGCCTGCGTTCCGTGCCCGCAGGCATCATCCTCCATCGAGCCACAGTGCCCGACGCCGACCAGGTGGCGATCAAGCGCATACCGGTCACGGGTATCAACCCACTCATTGATCTGGCAGGAGTTGCGGCCCGAGAGGCGCTTGAGCTTGCGCTCGACTCCGCCCTGTACCGCAGAACGACGACGGTGAGCCGATTGCGGCGCCGCATGGACGAGATTGGCTGCCGGGGCCGCCCGGGCACAGCGATGCTGCGCGAGCTACTGAATGCGAGGCCCCCGGATGTGGCGATCGCCGAGAGCCCGCTCGAAACGCGCATCATCGCCCTCCTGGCCGACAACGGTCTTCCATCGCCAGTCGTCCAGTTCGATGTGTACGACCACGGAGCATTCCTCGGGCGCGTGGATCTCGCATACCCCGGCGCCAAGGTGGCGATCGAGGTAGATGGGTATGCCTACCATCACGGGCGAGCGGTGTGGCAGCATGATCGCGACCGCCGCAACGCGCTTACCGGTGCCGGATGGGACATCCTCCACGCAACGTCGGAGAGTGAAGCCGGGCTGATCGCACAGTTACGCCGCCTCCTGGGCGTCTAAGGAGCAGGCGCCGCCCGCGCCGCCGCCCGCGCCGCCTCCTGGGCGTCTAAGGAGCAGGCGCCGCCCGCGCCGCCGCCCGCGCCGCCTCCTGGCCCTCTAAGGACCAGGCGCCGCCCGCGCCGCCGCCCGCTCCTGGCCCTCTAAGGACCAGGCGCCGCCCGCGCCGCCGCCCGCTCCTGGCCCTCTAAGGACCAGGCGCCGCCCGCGC
>Ga0183260_10000399_pt1 | contig 36393 bp, 43 predicted proteins | sample AntDrymUQ4972206_2_FD_129768 | JGI IMG/M metagenome (GOLD analysis project Ga0183260, IMG submission 129768) | Polar desert sand microbial communities from Dry Valleys, Antarctica - metaG UQ497 (22.06) (version 2) (version 2) | ecosystem: Environmental > Terrestrial > Soil > Desert | place...
CCGATGCGGAAGGCCTCCTGGATGAGCTCGCCGACGGTCCGCAGGCGACGGTTGCCGAAGTGCTCGTACTCGTCGAGGTGCTCGGCGACGGCCTCGCGCGGGTACGTCTGGGCCTCCGCGGCGTAGTCCTTGATCTCCAGCTCGGGCTCCTCGGGCATGCCGAGCAGGCGCGGCAGCGAGACCAGCTCCTTGACGAGCGCCAGGATGTCGTCGTGCGTCAGCGTGCGCGTCTCGAGATCGATGTCCAGGCCGAGGCGGGCGTTGAGCTTGTAGCGACCGACGCGGGTGAGATCGTAGCGCTTGGGGTCGAAGAACAGCTGGTGCAGCAGCGCGCGCGCGTTGTCGACGCTGGGCGGCTCGCCCGGGCGCTGCTTCTTGAACAGCTCGATCAGCGCGCCCTCTTCGGTCTTCGTCGGCTCGGTGTCCGCCTCGATCGTGTTGCGGACGTAGAGGCTGTTGTCGAAGAGGTTGAGGATCTCGTCGTCGCTCGCGTAGCCCATCGCGCGCAGCAGGACGGTGACCGGCAGCTTGCGCTTGCGGTCGATGCGGACGAAGACCTTGCCCTTCTTGTCGATCTCGAGCTCCAGCCACGAGCCGCGCGCGGGCATGAGGTTGGCGATGAAGACCTGCTTCTCGCGGTCCTTGGCCTCCATCAGATAGGCGCCGGGCGAGCGGACGAGCTGCGTGACGACGACGCGCTCGGTGCCGTTGATGATGAACGTGCCGCGCTCGGTCATCCATGGGAAGTCGCCCATGAAGACGGACTGCTCGCGGATCTCACCGGTCTCACGGTTGACGAACGCGACCGTGACGGTCAGCGGGCGGGCGTAGGTGAGGTCCTTCTCGCGGCACTCCTCGATCGACGCGACGGGGTCGTCGAAGTGGAACTCGCCGAAGTCCACGGCGAGGTTTCCGGTGTAGTCCTCGATCGGCGAGATATCCGAGATCGTCTCGCGGAGGCCGCCCTTCTCAGGGTCCGTCAGCCAGGCAAACGAGCGCCGCTGGATATCGATGAGGTTGGGGACGTCATGAACTCGGTCCAGACGCGCGAAGGTGCGGCGCGTGCGCGGGGCGTCAACACGGGGCAAGGCGGCGACTCCTCAAGGGGTCGAGAGCGGGCGATCAGTCGGCGAGACTCCGCGGCCGGACAAGGCGCGGACTGATCAATATAGCACGAAGAGATGCTGCCCCACACAGGGGCTGTCGACACTCACGGACCCCGCCTCGATGTTCGCGCTATGTGGGCGCGAAACCGTTCCTACGGAGGCGGCTTCGACTATCGGTCAACGCTCGCAGGGTAGCGCGTATCGTCCCCAGCGTGCAATTCGACCACGTCGCCGTTCAGGTCCCGGACATCGCTGCCGCGCTGCACTGGTGGCGGCGGCTGGTTCCCGGCACGACGGTCCTCTACGAGGACGACACCTGGCGGCTGATCGAGGCCGGCGGGTCGCGCGTGGCGTTCGTCACGGCCGACGAGCATCCCGACCACCTCGCCTACTCGGTGCCGGGACCCGAGCTGCAACGGCTCGCCGGCGAGCATGGCGGCGAGATCGCTTCTCATCGCGACGGCAGCCGCTCCTTCTACCTCGATGCGCCGGGCGGCCACCGCCTGGAGCTGATCGCGTACCCGGACGTGGTCGACGAGGGCGCGGAGTAGGCGCCGCGATCGAGGTCGACGCAACCGCAAGCCTGCAGCCCGCCGGGACCGAGCGCGAGGCGAACGGCATCAACGATGGAGACGGGAGGCAGCGGCGTCCGTCGTGGGAGCGGCGGTTTGGACGTTGCTTTCGAGAGGGGTGTGGCGAGTCAGTAAGCCTGAGGCACACCAGCTCGCCACACCGCCAACCGGGCCCACGGGTCGCGCAACCCGCGGGGCGAGGACCGCAGCGAGGTCCGTGCTACTTGACCTCGACGCTCGCGCCGGCCTCCTCGAGCTCCTGCTTGAGCTTGTCGGCCTCTTCGCGGTCGACACCCTCGCGGACGGCCTTCGGCGCCTCGTCGACCAGCGCCTTGGCCTCCTTCAGGCCCAGGCTCGTGGCCGCGCGGACGACCTTGATGACCTGGATCTTCTTGTCGCCGGCAGCGTTGATGATGACGTCGAACGCCGTCTGCTCCTCGGCCTCGCCGCCGCCGGCGCCGTCGCCGCCCGCGGCCGCGACCGGGGCCGCCGCGGCCGCCTGAGCGGACACGCCGAACTCCTCCTCGAGCGCCTTGATGCGCTCGCTCAACTCCAGAACCGAGATGCCCTTGAGCTCCTCGATCCATTCCTGGGTGGACGTGGCCATGGTTGTTACTCCTTCTCGTCGTCAGTGTCAGATGGTGTGGCGGCGGCCGCTTCGGCCTCCGGCTCGGTGGCCACCGGCTCAGCGGCGGCCTCCGGCTCAACGGCAGGTTCGGCGTCGGGCTCAGTGACAGCCTCCGGCTCGGCCGCCGGTTCCGGCTCAGGCGCCGCAGGTGCCGCAGGTGCCGCAGGTGTCGCAGGTGTCGCAGGCGCCGCAGGCGCCTCCCCGGCCGGGATCTCGCCCGACTCCTTCTTCTCGGCGACCTGGCTGAGCTGCCGCGCGAGACCGCTGATGAGGTTGCTGAGGCTCGTCACGAGGCCGGTCAGGGGTGACGCGACGATGTTCACGAACTGCGCGTTGAGCACGTCGCGCGAGGGCAGCCTGGCGATTGCCGAGATCTGCTCGGCGGCCAGCGCCTGGCCGTCCATGACACCGCCCTTGAACGCCAGCAGGCTGGTCGCACGCCCGTAGTCGGCCACCGCCTTGGCGGCCGTGGCGGCGTCGCCGCGCACGAACGTGAGCGCCGTGGGTCCCTCCAGCAGCGCCTTCAGCGACTCCGCGCCGGCGTTGTCGGCCGCGCGCTCGGTGAGCGTGTTCTTGACCACCCGCAGGCTGGCGTCCGCCTCGCGCAGCTTGCCGCGCAGCTCGGCGGCCTGCTGGACGGTGATGCCGCGGTAGTCGATGGCGAAGACCGCCTGCGACTCCTGGATCTGAACGGCGATCTCCTCGATCACCGCGGATTTCTGCTCTCGGTTCATCTGCCTCCTAGCCGGGACTTCTCGCCGCTGTGATGAGCGTGCCCGGGGTCTGCGGGGCCTCGTGAGCGCTCAGGCGGCAGCCGTCGCGGTCTCCTCGAGGATGTCGCGGGTGCGGGACGGGTCGACCTTCACGCCGGGGCCCATCGTCGAGGCGAGCGTGATCGAGCGCAGGTAGCGACCCTTCGCGGCCGACGGGCGGGCGCGGATCAGCTCCTCGATGATCGCGGCGTAGTTCTCCAGCAGCGCGCGGTCGGTGAAGTCCTTCTTGCCGATCGCGAGATGAACGATCGCCGTGCGGTCGGTGCGGTACTCGACCTTGCCGGCCTTGGATTCCACGACCGCCTTGGCGACGTCCATCGTGACGGTGCCGACCTTGGGGTTGGGCATCTTGCCCTGCGGCCCCAGCACGCGGCCCAGGCGCCCGACGACCGGCATCAGGTCCGGCGTCGCGATCGCGATGTCGAAGTCGGTGAAGCCCTCCTCGACGCGCTTTGCGAGATCCTCGGCGCCGACGACGTCCGCGCCGGCCTCCTCGGCCTCGCGCGCCTTGTCGCCCTGAGCGAAGACGGCGATCTTGACGTCCTTGCCGAGGCCGTTGGGCAGCGCGATCGTGCCGCGCAGCTGCTCGTCGGCGTGGCGCACGTTGAGACCGGTGCGGATGTGGATCTCGACGGTCTCGGGAAAGCTCGCGCCCGGCAGCGACTTGATCAGCGCGATCGCCTCGGCCGGGAGGTACTCGCGCTCGCGATCGACCTGCTCGCGCGCCTCGAGAAACCGCTTGCCGTGCCTAGAGCTCATTCGAAAACCAAGTCCTTGGTCTGGGTCGGTCGTGGATCGAGCCGGGCGTCGCACGCATCCGAAGCCGATACCGGGAGGTATCGGCGAGGGTGCGGGTGGCGATCCGGCGAAGCGTCCACGGCCGAACCAGCCGAGGACGACTTTTCGAACGAGCTCTTAGACAACGTCGACTCCCATGCTGCGCGCCGTGCCGGCGATGATCCTCGACGCCTGGTCGAGGTCGTTGGCGTTGAGATCCTCGAACTTGCGCTCGGCGATCGAGCGCAGCTGCGCCTGCGTGATCGTCCCGACCTTGACGCGGTGCGGCTCGCCCGAGCCCTTCTCGAGGTTGATCGCCTGCTTGATCAGCACGGCGGCCGGGGGCGTCTTCGTGACGAACGTGAACGAGCGATCCTCGTAGACGGTGATGACGACCGGGATCGTCGTGCCGGCATCGCCCTGGGTCTGCGCGTTGAAAGCCTTGCAGAACTCCATGATGTTGATGCCGTGCTGGCCCAGCGCCGGGCCGACCGGCGGAGCCGGACTCGCCTGGCCGCCGACGGCCTGCAGCTTGATCTTGGTCAGAACCTTCTTTGCCATTACCGGTTACCTCCGCGAGGCATCCTGCCTCGCGTCTTGATCGAGACTAGAGACCTCCGGTCTCCAGACACCAGATCTGATGACCTGGCGGCCATCAGATCTTCTTGACCTGGTCGAAGCCGACCTCGACCGGGGTCTCGCGGCCGAAGATTGACACAAGCACCTTCAGGCGGGCCGCGTCCTCGTTCATCTCGGAGATCTCACCGGAGAAGTCCGACAGCGGGCCGGAGATGACCTTGACCGACTCGCCGATCGAGAAGGTGGCCTTCTTGCGCTCGCGCACGGCGACCTCGCGGTGCAGCAGGCGGTCGACCTCGGCCTGGGTGAGCGGGACCGGCTCGTTGGAGGCGCCGACGAAGCCGGTGACGCCCGGAGTGCCCTTCACGAGCCCCCACGAGTCCTCGTTGAGCTCCATGTTCACGAGCACGTAGCCGGGCATCGTGCGCTTCTCGACGGTGATCTTCTGGTTGTCCTTCATCTCCGAGACGGACTCGGTCGGCACGACGACCTGGCGGACGTTGCGCTTCTGGTTCAGCGAGACCACGCGGTGCTCGAGGTTCTGCTTGACCTTGTTCTCATGGCCTGAATAGGTGTTGACGACGTACCAGCGAAACATGATTGCTCTCGGTCTAGATCCTTAGATGATGATGTCGATGATCTGTTGGGCGACCGTGTCGGCGAGCCCGAGGAATGCCCCGGCGATCACGACGAAACCAAGCACGACCGCAGTCGCCTGACCGGTCTGGCGGCGGTCGGGCCACTGCACGCGCTGCAGCTCCGCCACGCACGCATGCACGAAGTTGACCAGGCGCAGACGAGAGGGCTTGCGGGACGGCGCGCTCGCGACATCGCCCGCACCGGCGCCGAGCTGCTCGCGGTCGAGCGTCTGGTCGCCGTCGGCGTCGACGCCGGGGTCGAAGTCGTCGTCGAGCGGCCGGGGCTCGCCATCTGCGCCCGCGACGATGCTCGCCTCGACCTCGTCGACCTCGCCGGAGGCGTTGTCGAGCGAGCCGGGCACGTTCTCCCGCCGAAGCTTCTCCTTGCGCTCCTTTGCGCGCTGGCGGTTGCGTGCCATCTGATGCTCTGACCTGCGATCGCTACCGGGTCTCCCGGTGGCCGGTGTGGCGCTTGCACCACCGGCAGTACTTGCGCAGGGTGATGCGATCCGGGTTGTTGCGCTTGGACTTGTTGGTCTGGTAATTGCGCCGCTTGCAATCCTCGCAGGCGAGGGTGATAGCGATACGCACGTCTCCGCGGGCCATTGCGCAGCTCCGTGACGGCTTCAGGACAGAAAAACGACCTGCGCGCGGGCAGGTCTCGACGCAGTCTAGCGCGTGCATGAACCAGCCGCGGACGCGGGTGTGCGCGATTGTGAGTGTCAGCAGGCCTCGGAAATGCTATAGTTGTGCTTGCAACTACTTCGCGCGGAGGAGCGCATGCGACTCGAGGGCATCCACCACATCACGGCGGTCACCGGCGACGCCCCCGCCAACGGCGACTTCTATGCGCGGGTGCTCGGCCTGCGACTCGTCGCCAAGACCGTCAACCAGGACGACCCGACCGTCTACCACCTCTTCTACGCCGACGAGCAGGGCTCGCCCGGCGCGGACCTGACCTTCTTCGAGTACCCGGGCGCAGCCCCAGGCCGCGCCGGGGCGGGAATGGTGCACCGCATCGAGTGGGCCGTCGAGGATCGTGAGGCGCTGGACTTCTGGCAGGCGCGGCTGGGCGCAGAGGGCATCGCGGCGCAGCGCGACGAGCGGACGCTGCGCTTCTCCGATCGCGAGGGGCTGAGCCACGAGCTGATCGCCGGCGTGCGCGCGAACGCGCCGCTGAGCGCTTACCACCCCGACATCCCCAGGACGCATGCGCTGCAGGGCTTCCTGGGCGTGCGCGCCTACAGCCTGCGGCCCGAGGCCGGCGCGCAGCTGCTCGAGGACGTGCTCGGCGCCGAGCGCCGCGGCGAGTCGACGTTCGAGCTGCGCGGCGAGCATCGCGGCTCGACGATCGCGTGGGACGTAGCCCCGGCCGCGCCCGGCGTCCCCGGCGGCGGCACCGTCCACCACGTCGCGTGGGGCGCCAGGGCCGTCGACCATCCGCGCTGGCTCGAGCACCTGCAGGCGGCGGGCGTGCGTTCGACGCAGATCATCGACCGCCACTACTTCCATTCGATCTACTTCCGCGAGCCCGGCGGCGTGTTGTACGAGATCGCCGACGACGAGCCCGGGTTCACCGTCGACCTGCCGCTCGATCAGCTCGGCACGAAGATCATCCTGCCGCCGTGGCTGGAGGGCCAGCGCGAGCAGATCGAGGCGCGGCTGACGCCGCTGCCCGACCCGCGCGCCGGCTGGAGCGCGCCGGCGCCGGCAGGCTGAGCCTGGCCCACAGCGGGTAGGCGCGGCGCCATGAACAGCGCGCTGATCGTCGTGGACATGCTCAACACGTATGAGCACGAGGACGCCGACACGCTGACGGAGTCGGTGCGTGAGGCGCTGCCGAGCATCGAAGCGCTGATCGAGCGCGCGCGGCGCGAGGACGTGCCGATCGTGTACGTCAACGACAACTACGGGGACTTCGCCGCGTGCCGGCCCGAGCTTGTACGACACGCGCTGGACGGGCGCGCACCTGAGCTCGTCGAGCCGATCGCGCCCCCGGATGACGTCGCCTTCGTCGTCAAGGCGCGCCACTCGATCTTCTATCAGACACAGCTCGAGTACCTGCTGCGCCAGCAGGAGATCGAGCGCATCGTGCTGGCCGGGCAGGTCACCGAGCAGTGCATCCTCTACTCGGCGCTCGACGGCTACGTACGCCATTTCGCCGTCGGCGTGCCGCGTGACGCCGTCGCCGCGATTCATGCCGATCTCGCCGCCGCCGCGCTGCAGATGATGGAGCGCAACATGCGCGCCGACGTCAGCGATTCCGAGGCGTGCGAGCTGTAGCGCTAACGCCGGCACCTCGTCGCTGAACGGGAGCGGCGACGTGCCAGGTTTGCATCCGCACCGCCGGGCCAGTCGTATACCCACCACACGCGATGTCGCTCTTGCTCACCCTCATCAAGGGGTTCACCGGTAAACCCTCGCACGCGCCTCTGACCGACGTCAGCGTCGGGGCGTACACCGTCGGCGTGGCGATGCTCGTCGCGGGCCTGGCAGGCCTCGAGGAGGAGGCGATGGCCAAGGGCGCGCTGTTGGCCATCTCAGGCGGACTGATCGTCGCGATTCCGACCTCGCTGACCGGCCTGCTCGACTACTTCGACCTGCCCAAGCGCAGTGCGGCACGCAGGCTCGCCACCTACCACCTGTTCGTGATGCTGACCGCGACGGCGCTCTTCGCCGCGACGTGGGCGGCCCAGCGCCAGGGGTACCTGGACGGAGAGGTCACGACCCTCGGGCTGATCCTCGGCGTCGCAGCCTTCGGGGTGCTGGTCCTCGGCGGGACCCTCGGCGGGGCGCTGGCCTACGTCTACGGCGTGCGCGTCGTCAAGAAGGACGTTCCGCTCGCCGACGCGCTGATCCCGGGACGGCTCGAGGAAACGAGCGCCAGTGGTGGCGCCAGCCGGACCGATTGGACCGTCAGGCACTGAGGCAGCGCCTGTGCGCGAGCCGCGCGCAGCCTGAACGTGACCGGATGTATCAGGGCGAGGCGTCGCCGCTCCTTTCGAATGGACACACGTTCGAAGGACCGCGAGGAGCCCCAGATGCCGATGCAACGACCCCGTCTGAAGATGTCCGCCCCAATGCTGCTGGCGGGCGGCGAGCTGCACATCGTCGGACACGAAGACGTCACCTCGATCTCCGATCCGGACGGCGCGCTGCACCGCCTGTTCGAGCTCGCCGACGGCTCGCGCAGCACGTCAGAGCTTCACGAAGAGCTCGTGACCCAGTACCCGCGGCTCGGAGAGCAGGACATCGCCGACGCAATCGGCGAGCTCGAGTCGGCCGGGCTGTACGGCAACCCCGCGCTGCGGCTGCGCATTCTCGGGTAGCACGCCGCCGTGCGGAGGACGGAAGCTGGCGTCGCCCGCGTGCACCGGAGAGATGGCGGCCGCTGGCTGCGGCGCTTGCAGCGGCAAGCCGCGAGCCTGATGTAGCGTCCGGCGTGTGCCCGACGACCTCTTTCACCTCGTCTGCGCGCCCAGCGTGCTCGACGGCGCGCCCGACGGCTGGGTCGGCCCGCTGCTCGAGGCCGGCGAGCTCGCGTTGCTGACCGATGCCGGGGGCCTCGATGCGATCACGGCGGTTGCGCATGCGCTGGACCTCGTCACCGTGCCGCTGCTGCGCTCCGAGGAGACGGCCGAAGAGCAGGAACAGACGGTGATGACGTACGCGGGATCCAGGCCGCTCGTGTGGGTCGCCGAATCGTTCACAGACTCGGCGTCGACGTGGGCGCGCGAGCGCGGGCCGATGACGCTGCTCGTGCAGAGCGGCGACCACCTGTCAGACGACGAGCGCAAGCGAATCGAGCGCTTCGTCGTCACCCTCGGCCGACAGGCGGAGTAGTCCCCCCGACGCCCGCGCGGATGTGGACGGCGCGGGCCGTGACGGCCCACGACGATCGCGGTTCAGGATCGATTCTCGTGTGACCGGCTCGTTGTCGACCTGGAGTGGCGCCGCGCCGAAGGAGCGCGAGCGCTCCTTGCGTTCTCGTAGGGTGCACGCCGGTGCATCGCTTTCTGCTCACCACGGGCCTCGCTCTGGCCGCCCTCCTGACCGCGCCCGCGGCGGGCCGGGCAGCCGACGGCGACGAGCTCGCGCGGTTCGCCGACGCGATCGCGAGCAGCTGGGTGCCTCATCAAGCCGCGGACGGCGTCTTCGTCGATCCGATCCTCGGCCGCGGCAGCGGCTATGGCACGGTGATGATCGGCTATGGGCTGCTGCGGGCCGGGGTCCGGCAGCGTGATCCGAAGCTGATCGAGGCCGGCATCCGCGCCTTCGACGCCCACGCGCGAACGAACTCCAAGGTCCGCAGCTACTTCATCATGCTGCCGTTCGCGAAGGGCTACACGTTCGCCAAGGACGAGCTACGCGACAACCCGCTGTGGCAGCGCTCGCGCGCCGGCTGGGAGGAATACCTGCGCTCCTTTTCGCGCGGACCGTTGGAGAACCTCGCCGGGCCGTGCATCGTCAGCTCGACGTGCTTTCACAACCACGAGGCCGTGCAGATCGCGGCCGAGGTCGCGCTGCTGAAGACCGGCCTCGCCTCCAAGCAGACGCGCAGCCCGCTGCGCCGCCCTCGGCGCCTCGAGCGACGGTTGCTGCGTAAGCTCGACGTAGCCGTCCCGCGCTTCGTCGGCGACCGCGGGAGCCTGAGCGGGCCACGTCCCTTCGACCGGCTCGGGCTGTTGTCGGACTCCCGCTCCTGGCCGCTCGCCTACCACGGCCTGTCGACGTCGATGTACGCGGTCAGCCTGCAGGCGCTGTCGGCGCGCAAGACGCGCAGGGGGCGAGCTGCCCTGCGCCGCGCCGCGCGCGCGAGCCTCGGCCTGATGGCGCCCGACGGCGACGTGACGTGGCTTGGTCGCCGCCAGCAGGAGGCATGGGCGCTGGCCAGCGAGACCGTCGTCGGCATGACCGCCGCCCGGGTGCTGCGGATCAGCGATGATGAGCGTCGCTCGCTGCGCACGATGGCGCGAACGGGCTTCGCCCGGCTCGTCAGCCGCCATCCGATCACCGCCAACGGGCTGTCGAACACGCCGCGCCCGTTCGTCGATGCGGCCGCCGACTTCGGGCGCGGCATCCAGTCCGACCCGATCAACTTCAACGGGCTGACGGTCTTCCTGCTCAACCTCGCAGCCGACCGCGCCGGCCTCTACACGACGTCGTCGCTGCCGATGGACCACAACAGCCGCATGAACGTGCCCGATCAGTCGGGCTTCGCCGCCGTCCGTCACGGAGAGACGTGGTACGCGCTGCGGCGCCTGTCGTCGCGCGGCGACCTGCGCAACGACTTCGGGCTGCTGTCATTGAAGGTGCTGCGCAACGACGGCTGGCACGACCTGATCGAGCCGCGGCCGGTACCCGGCAGCGGCTCGTCGAGCGCGGGAGTCTCGATCGGTCCCGTCATCGTGCGCGAGGGCCGGCGTTTCCGTCCCTTCGGGCTGCGCATCCGCCCGCGCGACCGCGGCGCCATGACGATCGTCACGGACTATCGCAGCGCCGGGCGCAAGAGCTTCACGCTGCCCGTCACCTATCGCCCGTCCGGCGGCGGCCTCAACCTCGGCCTGAAGGTCCCGCGCAGCAGTGACCGGGTCGAGATCACCTCGTTTCATCCCACATCGGAGCTGCAGCTCTACGACGACGGCCTGACCGACGCCGAGGCGCGCATCAGCGTCACGGGCCTCGCCGCCATCGCCCGCCGCGAGGGCTTCGTCTCCTGCTGCGAGGCCGCGCTGACCGCGACGACGCTGCTGGCGGCTCCGAGCGCGTCGCGCCGCGTGACCTACCGCATCGCGCCCAGCCCGCTCCCGTCGGCGGGGCCTGGCTGACACCTCCGCTGCTGCCGGTCTGAGACGGGTTTCGCCATCCGGTCGCCGGAACCGGCGACCTTCTGGCGACGCTCTCTCTAGAGCTAGACCCGGTGCTCCGGGTTGGGATAGTCGGTGCGGCAGCCCGCGTCCCACGCCGTGCGCTGGTTTCCGTGGGCGGGGATGCCGCCGGCGTCCTTGAGAGCGCGGGCGGCATGCAGGAGGTTCCAGGTCAAGAACGTGGTGTTGCGGTTCGTGAAGTCGTTCTCAGGGCCGCCGGAGCCGGGATCGAGGTAGCTGGGGCCGGGACCGGCCTCGCCGACCCAGCCCGAGTCCGCCTGCGGCGGGATCGTGTAGCCGAGGTGCTGCAGCGAGTAGAGGATGTTCATGGCGCAGTGCTTCGCGCCGTCCTCGTTGCCGGTGATGATGCAGCCGCCGGCGCGGCCGTAATAGGCGTACTGCCCCTCGTCGTTGAGCAGGTGGCTGTTGCCGTACAGGCGCTCGATGATCTTCGTGCAAACCGAGGACTTCTCCCCCAGCCAGATCGGCGAGAGCAGGACGAGGATGTCGGCGGCCATCACCTGCTTGGCGATCGCGGGCCATTCGTCGCGCTCCCAGCCGTGCTCGGTCATGTCGGCGTAGATGCCGGTCGCGATCTCGCGGTCGATCGCGCGGATGACGTCGACGGTGACCCCGTTGCGCTCCATGATCGCGATCGAGCGGTCACCGAGCGCCTGCGTGTGCGACAGCTCGGGCGAGCGCTTGAGCGTGCAGTTGATGTACAGCGCGCGCAGGTCCGAGAAGTCCCAGCGCGACGTCGCGCAGAGCTGCTCGTCGAGCGTCGTCAGGTCGGCCATGCTCGGTTCCTCCTCGTCGACGTGGATGTGCGCGTTGTGGCGCAGGGAGTGCGATCCGTTACGCCCGTGACGCGCCCGAGCGCTCCATCGCGGCGTAGAGCCCTGCGAGCGAGACGGCGCCCAGGGCGAGGCCGACCACGTACGCATACGTCAGCCAGTTGTCGGTGTCCAACGCATCCCACGCCCGGGCGGCACCGACGAGCAGCAGCGCGACGGCGATCAGGAACGTCTCGACGAGCAGCTTCCACGTGCTCCAGCGCTCGTCGCGCGAGAGCAGGAGAAAGCCGACGCCGACCTGCGCGGTGAAGCAGGCCAGCACGCGCGCCCAGCGGGGAGAGCGTCCAGCCCCAGTTGTCGATCGCGACGCTCGGCTCGATCAGCACGACGGCGGCGACAGCGAGCGCGCCGACGCCGGCCAGGCGCGCGGCCATCCGGACGATCGGCGGCACGATGATCTCGCCGCGCTCGGGCGTGCCGGGGTCGGTGCGCTGGTTGAGCCACCACAGGACGGCGACGACGAACGGCGAGGCGATGTACACGCCGACCCAGCCGTAGAACGCGAGCGCGGCGAGCGTGGGCGCGTCGCCATGGTTGAACTTGTCCCAGTGCAGCAGCGTGGTGATCCAGCATGAGCGCGGCGAACGCGGCCGCCGATATGACCCCGACCGCGCCGATGTGCCACCTTCGCGAGAGGGAGACGCGCGCGAAGAAGTACGCGCCGGCGCCGTAGCCGGCGCCCATGAAGATCGGCGTCAGATCGGGCATGATCGTCCACGCCCACAGATCTGCCGTCTCGCCCGGCATGCCCCAGAGGATCACGAGCGCGGGCAGAAGCACCAGCACGACGACGAGCGCGACCCGTCTCATCGAAGGCAGGACCCGGTCGTCACGCTTGCCCATGTGCGCAACCTAACCGGGTTGAGCGCGCGTGGCTACTCGCAGAACGCAATCGCGGGGATCCCGATGATGCTGACCTTGTTCGTCGTCGTCTCGACGCCGAACACGAGCCGGCCGCCGCCGGTCGAGGGGATCTTCACGAGCGTCAGCCCGAAGGTGTCGTCGGTGCTGTGATCGACCCTCGCCTTGGGGAAGGCGGCCGTGATGTCGGCGGTGGTGCCGCCGATGCCCACACCGCGGGCGGCCGCGCCGCTCGTGACCGTGATCGTCCTGACCTTGCGCGGTGACGTCAGCGTGAGGTCCACGGACCCTTTGAGCGGGGCGCGCAGCGCTGCGGAGCGCGTGCGGGGGCCACCCAGCTCACAGCCCGGCCGGACCTTCGCGATCAGCTCCTGCTGGCGCAGCGACCTATAGGTCTTGCCGAGCTTGACCTTGCCGACGCCCGAGGCGGTGATCTTCGGCGGCGCCGGGACCGTCAGGGCCGGTGCGACGGCCACCGCACTGCCCAGCGATGGCGACCGCGGTTGCGATGCATGTGGTGCGACCTGCGCGTACCATGCCCGCACGCTACTGGGCTTGGCGGCGTTCGGCCGTCGTTAACCTCGAAGGTGATGACAGCGACCGAGGAACCGCAGCGAACGGAGCTCGACGCGGCACAGCTGCTCGCCGCGCCGCCCCGCGGCACGGACGACGACAGCGGTGAGACGGCGGGCGAGCTCGAGTATGCGCTTCTGGAGCTGGCGCTCGACTTCCCGTCGCTCGACGTCCTGCCCGAGCGCCACGCCCTCTGGACGCGCCTGTTCGTCCTGACCCGGGATCCCCTCTCCTGGATCCTGGGTCGCGGCCACGCCTGGGTGACCCCCGCGATCAACGACCGGATGCTCGAGCTCGACGTCTACATCGAGCTCGGCGAGATCGAGCGCGCGCGCGAGGGAGGCGAGGAGCTCGGGGTGGTGCTTGGCCGCTTCGGCGAGACGGCGATCAAGGGCGCTCTGCGATACGAGCCGCTGCTGGCCGGCGGCGAGGAGACGCCCTCGCTGCTGAAGGGCATCGACGAGTACGCCGCCGGCTTCGGCGTCCCGCAGGTCCGCGTGCGCTCCGCCGGCTGGGAACCGGTCGGCCTCGGCGCGCTCCAAGATCTCGTGCGCGATGCCTTCGGAGACGTGGCGCTCGACCGCGAGCCGGTCGCGCTCGCGCCTGTCGAGCGCCTCGACGCCGGCTGCCCCGCCTGCCAGGGCAACACGTTCGGCTTCCCATCCGGCCTAGACCGGGCGATCTCGTCGATGTGCTCCGCTCACCGAGCGGCGGCCGACGCCGAGCACACCATCCGCCTCGCGCGCGCGCGCGATTCCAATCCGGCCGGCTGGCGTGCGATCGACAGGGCGGCGGCGAGGGTCAGCGGCTCGCCCGAGCCGAGCTTCGCCCCGCAGCCCAAGCGCGCCATGCAGTCGGTGGCGCGCAACGAACCCTGCCCCTGCGGGAGCGGCAAGAAGTACAAGCGCTGCCACGGCGCCTGAGCGCCACCGGCCAGCCGCCTGGAGGGCTCCAGAGAGGTAAGCCGCGGTGTTCAGGAAGCCTCCCCGTCGTGCTCACGCACAAGCCTGCACGGGCCTTGCACCGCTCGGCCGCAGGAGCGTTGACGCCGAGGATCGCGACTCGGACCGTACCGCCGCGCGGCCCGGCCTGAACGTCGCTACCGTGAGCGTATGGCCACAACCAGCACGGTGGAGTCCCAAGGCCGCGTCTACGCAGACGACGAGGCGCTGCTCGGCAACGTGCTCGACGAGGCCATCCGCGCCGTCGAGGGCCCCGCGGCGCGGGAGCTGCACCGCCACGCGGTCGAGCTCGGCGAACGCTCGCGCAACGGCGAGAGCGGCGCCGCCGAGGAACTCGTGCAGCTCGTCGCAGGGCTCGAGCTGGTCGACCTCGTGCTGCTCACCCGCATGCTCACGCGCTGGTTCTTGCTGATGAACCTCGCCGAGGACAACGACCGCGTGCGGCGAATCCGCACGCTCGACGAGGCGTCCGAGCCGCGGCGCGGCGGGCTGCAGGAGGCCGTGCGCCAGCTCGCGAGCGACGGCACGAGCGCCGCTGAGCTGAACGACACGCTCGCCGGCGCCGAGGTGCGGCTCGTCATGACCGCGCATCCGACCGAGGCCCGGCGACGAACGACGGTGAGCAAGCTGTCGCGGATCTTCGCCCTTTTGCGGGTGCTGGACGAACGCCGCCCCTCATCCATCGAGCAGGAGAAGATCCGGCGCCGGATCGCGGCCGCCGTGCAGGAGATGTGGTGCACCGACGAGCTGCGCGCGACGTCGACGACGGTGCTCGACGAGGTGCGCGCCGGGCTCGTGTACTTCACCTCGACACTCGCCGACGCCGTTCCCGACGTCTACCGCGATCTCGAGGCGGCGATCCGCGACAGCTACCCGGACGCTGACGTGTCGGTCCCGTCGCTGCTGACGTTCGGCTCGTGGATGGGCGGTGACCGCGACGGCAATCCGTTCGTCACGCCGCAGATCACCGCCCAGGCACTGGGACTCATGAAGGCGACCTGCCTGCGCCACCTGCAGGACAGCGTGCTCGCGCTCGCCGAGCGCGTGACGATGTCGGTGCGCGCGGCGGGCGAGCCCGAGGAGCTGGGCGGGCTGCTCGAGCGCCTCGACGACCTCTTTCCCGAGTTCGTCGCCGACCTGCGCGAGCGCAACCCGGAGGAGCCCTACCGGCGGCTGTTCAAGCTGCTTGCCGCGCGCGTGCGCGCGACGCGCAAGGGCTGGGACGCCGGCTACGCGAACCCCGCCGAGCTGGTCGACGACCTGCGCATCGCCGAGCGCTCGCTCGGCGAGCAGGGCGCCGGCTTCGTGGCGGCCGACGCACTGAGCGACGTCATCCGCCGGGTCGAGGTGTTCGGATTTCACTTCGCGCGCCTCGACGTACGCGAGAACGCCGACGTGCACCGCGCGGCGGTCGACGAGATCCTGGCCGAGCTCGGCGTGCAGGAGGGCTACGCCGAGCTGCCCGAGCAGGAGCGCATGGCGGTGCTGGAACGTGAGATCGCCGACCGCAGGCCGCTGATCCCGCTGGACATCAGCGGCTTCAGCGCGTCGACGCGCGAGGTCGTGGAGACGTTCCGCACGATGCACGAGCTGCTGGGCGGCGAGCACCCCGGCGCGATCAGCTCCTACATCGTGTCCAACACGAGCGCGCCGTCAGACCTGCTCGAGGTGCTGCTGCTGATGAAGGACGTTGGGCTCGCGCGCGCCGGCGGCGTCGACGCGCAGCTTCGGATCGTGCCGCTGTTCGAGTCGGGCGAGACGCTCGCCGCATCGGCCACCACGATGCGAACGCTGCTGCAGACGCCGGTCTACCGCGCTGCGCTGGAGGCCGTCGGCGAGCAGGAGATGATGGTCGGCTACTCGGACTCCAACAAGGACGTCGGCTACGTGGCGTCGGCCTGGCGCATCTACCGCGCCCAGCTCGAGCTCGCCGACGCGCTGCGCGAGCACGGCGTCGAGTGGCAGTTCTTCCACGGTCGCGGCGGCGCGGTCGGCCGCGGCGGCGGTCCGAGCTACACGGCCGTGCGCGCGCAGCCGCCGGGGACGGTCGCCGGTCGCCTGAAGGTCACCGAGCAGGGCGAGATGCTGTCGGCGAAGTTCTCCGTGCCCGAGATCGCCCATCGCGAGCTCGAGCTGACGACGAGCGCGGCGCTCGTCAGCACGCTCGACCGCGCGACCGCCACCCAGCCCGAGCGCCTGGCGCGCTTCGAGGCGGTCGTCGAGGAGATGGCAGAGCTGTCGACCCAGACCTATCGCGGTCTGGTTTACGACGACGCGGACTTCGCGGCGTTCTTCCATGCCGCGACGCCCGTGCGCGAGGTCTCGCGGCTGCAACTGGGCTCGCGACCGGCGAAGCGGCGCGCGTCGATGCGGATCGAGGACTTCCGCGCGATCCCGTGGGTGTTCTCGTGGACGCAGGCGCGCGCAGTGCTGCCCGCCTGGTACGGCCTGGGCAGCGCGCTGCGATCCGCGCGCGAGAAGCACGGCGTGCAGCTGCTGCGCGAGATGGAGAGCGAGTGGCCGTTCTTCGCCGCGCTGATCTCCAACGCCGCGATGGCGTGTGTGAAGGCCGACATCGACATCGCGCGACGCTACGCCGAGCTGTACGAGGACGAGCAGACGCGCGAGCGCATCTGGGGTCACATCGCGAGCGAGTTCGAGCTGACGCTGCGCGAGCTCGGCGCGGTGCGCGACGAAGAGAGGCTGCTTGACCGTGAACCGATCCTGCAGCGCATGCTGGCGCGGCGCAACGTCTACATCGATCCGCTGTCGTTCGTCCAGCTCGAGCTGCTACGGCGGCTGCGGGCCGAGGGCGCCGACCCCAATGATCCTGGGCTCGTGCGCGCCAGCCTGCTCGTAATCAACGGGATCGCGGGCGGGCTGCGTAACACGGGGTGATCGTTTGCGTCCGCCGCGCTCGTATCATCGATGGAGGGGTACACCTCTATTCGATAGGACAGGCGCACATGGCGCCGCCCGCCCGATAATGCCGATGATGATTGCATGCCTTTGACCTCCTTTTCAGATCGCAGCTATCGCGTCGCCCCCGGCGGTCGCACCGTCGTGTGCGACACGATCGCCAGTCGCGACGCGCTCGATGCGCTGCGCGAGGCGATTGCCTGGCGACGCAACGAGCATTCGCTGGGCGCCCTGCAGGACACCGATTCGGTGCTTGCTCTGCACGATCTGATCGCACTCGACGACCTGCTCTTCGAGACCACCGCCGTCGAGTCCGAGGCGCTCGTGACGGTCGACCGCGAGCAGGCGCTGTCGCTCTGCGAGATCGCCGGCTCCTACGTCGCCGAGCGCGATGTCGACAGCTACCAGGCGCCCGAGGAGCGCGAACGGATCGCGCTCTTGCGCTCGCTCTCCGGACCGCTGATGGACACCTGCTGCGAGCTTGCCGCCGCCGAGCAGGAGGCGACGGAGAAGGAGCTGCTCAGCTCGCCGTAGGCGACCCGCTGACGCTCGGCGGCGTCACCGCCGCAGCCTGACACGATCGCCCGGCTGGAGCGTGCTTGCCTTCAGCTTTGGATTGAGCTGCTGGAGCTTGACGATGCTGCGGCCGGTCTTGGCCGCGATCGTGCCGTAGGACTGGCCCGTGCGCACCGTCCAGAACAGCGGCCCCTTGGGCTTGGGCTTGGGCGGCGGAACCCGCAGGCGCAGCTTGAGCAGCGATCCCGGAAGCAGCGTGTTGGGATCTGTCTCGGGATTGAACGTCTCGAGCTGCTCGATGCTCAGCCCGGTCTTCTCGGCGATCTGCGCGTACGTCTGTCCGCTCTTCACCCGCCAGTAGGGCGGCAGCTTGCCCACAGCCGCCTCTCGCGCGCTCGCGCCGCCCGCGCCCGGGTCGGAGCCACCCAACGAGATGACGATGACGACGATGATCGCCACCAGCAGCGCGATGAGCCCGGCGGGCACGAGGTAATGCAGCGGCAGACCCTCGTCGCGTTCGACGCCGTCGCTTGGCAGGTGCGTAGGGCCGGGTGGCGCCATCTCGCCTAGATCTTCTCCAGTTCGGCCTGTGCGCGCTGCTGCGCGTCGGCCGCGGCGACGGCCTCCTCGCGCGCGGCCGCAAGGGCGTCATCGGCCTCGTCGAGCGCTCGGGCGGCACGGTCGCGCCGCTCCTGCGCGGCCCGCAGAGCGTGGGCGGCGCGCTCCGAGCGGCGGCGCGCCGAAGCCTCGGCCGAGCGGGCGGTCTTGCGAGCGGCAGTTTGCTCGGGATCGGCGCGCTGTTGCGCGGTGCGCTGCTTGGCCGCTCGGGCGGGCCGCTCCCGTTCGCCGCGCGCCGTTTCGGTGGGCCCCCGGGTCGCTGCGCTCTTTCTCGTCCGCAGCTTGCTCTTGGCAGCTCGCGGCGCCGCCGCCTGGGCCTTGCTCGCGCTCTCGCCCAGGCCAAGGCCGACATGGCGCAGCTCGCGCTCCAAACGGCCTTCGCGCACGTGCTCGCGCGCGCCCTCGTCGAGCGCAGCCGCGTGCAGCGTGTCCGCCACCCGCTCGACGACCGTGGCGCTCAGCTCCTGTCCTTGGGACGTCAGCAGCCCCCGCGCGGTGTCCTCCAGCCGCTCGACGGCGGCCCGCTCACGCTCGCCCGCGGCGCGCAGCGCGCGGCCGTCGCCACGGCCGGCCAGCAGCTCCGTCTGCGCTTCGCGCAGGGCGTCGCCAGCGCCGAACAGCCCCTGCAGCGCTCGGCTCTGCGTGCGGACAAGCTGATTGACAGCCCATGCCGCCACCGAGGGCTTGCGCATGCCGGCCACGTCGGAGGACTCGGCACGACGTCCGTCCGCGCGCAGCGCCTTGGCCGACGCAGCGCGCTCCGCCACGAACCGGTCGAGCGGGAGACCGTAGAGATCGTCGGGCTCCATGCCGAAGCCGGGCAGGCGCGCTGGTGATCCCCGGCGCCGGCCCGACCGCTAACTAGTAGCGCTCGGGGGGCGGGGCCGCGGGGGGCGGCGCCGCGGAGGACGGCGCCGCGGGGGGCGGGGCCGGCACCGCACCGTGCTCGATCTCGGCCGCCTGGCGCGCATGCAGCTGCGCTGCCTCGCGGTGCGCCTGCGCGCGCATGCTCAGCTCGTCGTCGTCGGGGACATGCCGCGCGGTGCCCATCGGCTCATGGCCGGGCGCGTCGGGACCGATCCTGCGATGCGATCGACGGGCTGCCGCCTGCGCGCGCAGGCGCGGCAGGTTCCACACGACCAGAGCGATGATGACGGCGACGAGGAGGACGAGCAGCAGGAGTTCCATGTGTTGATTGTTACCCGCGCGACGGCACAGCCATGCGGCGCTAGCGCGGCTGCATCGGCACGTCGGCCATCGACGTGCGCAGCGTGCCCTCCGTGTTGAGTAGGAGCCTGAGGTCGTGCGGGGCGGTCGCATGGCGAAGCGCCTCCTGCATCGACACATCGCTTCGCTTGACGGACGCGTAGAAGGCCTGATCGAAGGTCTGCATGCCGTAGTACTCGCCGCACTTGATGGCGTCGGTGAGCTGAGCGGTCGCGCGTGGGTCGATGATCATCTCGTGCACGCGGTTGGTCATCGTGAGGACCTCGGCGATCGCCACGCGCCCCTTGCCGTCGGCGGTCGTCACGAGCCGCTGCGAGACGATCCCCTTCAGCGTGCCGGCGATCAGCGCCCGCGCCTGCTGCTGCTCCCCCTCGGGGAAGAAGTCGAGCAGGCGGTTGATCGTCTCGGGAGCGTCGACCGTGTGCAGCGTGGCCAGCACGAGGTGTCCGGTCTCGGCCGCTGACAGCGCCGTACGCACTGACTCCTTGTCACGCATCTCGCCGATGAGGATGACGTCCGGATCCTGGCGCAGCGCGGTTTGGAAGGAGAACGTGTCGCCGCCGACCTCGCGCTGGTCGATCGACGACAGCCGGTCCTCGTAGATGTACTCGACCGGGTCCTCGATCGTGACGATGTGCTTGCGGCGCGTGTGGTTGATGTGGTCGATGATCGCCGCGAGCGTCGTCGACTTGCCGCAGCCGGTGGCGCCCGTGACGACGACGAGGCCGCGTTCCTCCTCGGCGAGGCTTCGCACGACGTCGGGCAGGCCGAGCTCGCCGATCGTGCGGATCTCGTTTGGGATCACGCGCATGACGACCGCGACCGTGCCGCGCTGCATGTAGGCGTTGACGCGGAACGTGCCAAGCCCCGGCACGGTATGCGAGCAGTCGAGCTCGTGGCGCTGCTCAAACTCCTCGAGGCGTGCCTCGGGCCAGCAGGTCGTGCAGGACCGTCTCGGTGTCCCGGGACTCGAGCGGGTTCAGCGTGGGATCGAGCCACTCCAGCTCGCCGTTGATCCGCACCAGCGGGCTGCCCCCGGCCTTGAGGTGGAGGTCCGAGCCGCCACGGTCGATCACGAGCTTGAGAGCTGTCATGAGATCGAACATCGTCTTGAGGGACCATCGGCCTCGGGCGCGCGTAACGTGACCGCGGCTGGACGCTCGAGGCAGGGCCCCACGCGAGCGTCTGGCGTCGAGACGGCTCGCGCGGTCGATCCGAGCCGGGGGTCCTTCTGGGCCTGTGTGGCCAGGACGTCCTAGAATGAGTCTGCGAAGTCGCTCCGCCTCACACGAATCGCCGCCACCGGCCGTTCAGAAAGGACCAGCGATGGTTCCCAGCCAAGACCAGGACAGCAAGGTCGAACCGAAGGCCGTCACGCGGCGCCGACTGACCGAGGACATCCTCAGCCTCGGACGAGCGATCGAGAAGCACGAGATGGGTAGCGCCCAGCGCCTGGAGGCGCTGCGCCAGCAGGCCGATCTGAGTGACGAGCGCGAGGCCCTGCGCTCGGGCCGCCGCTGAGCGAACGTAAGAAGGCCTGCTGGATCAGGCCCTAGTGGGGGAAGCCCTCTTGCGGACTCGAACCGCAGACCCCTTCCTTACCATGGAAGTGCTCTACCAACTGAGCTAAGAGGGCGCGCGGCGAAGCGTAGCGCGGCTATCTGCGCGCGCGGAATGCTGTTGCGGTGCCCGCCGGGTAGTTGACGCCCCAGTCCTGACCGTCGGCGACGGTGTCCATCCAGGTGATCGCGCGCAGGCGCTTCATCCGTTTTGCAGAGCGGAACATGCCTCGTATCCATCTGGCCTTGTCGCCGCCGATTGCGCTGGAACCGACCTCCGGGATCCAGATCGGCTGAGGTCCGAGGCGCTTCAGCCTCTTGTAGGGGCGGCTGAAGGTCTTGCGGAAGGTGCGCCAACCGCCGAACTCGGGCCGGCCTGCGCCCCAGTTGTAGCCGTCCACGCCGAGCACGTGGACGTAGCGGCGGCCGGGGTAATAGCGCTCGAAGCGGTTTTCGCGCGTCCTCGGCCAGTCCTCGGTGACCGGAGACCAGACGAAGCGGACGTTCCTGGCCCGCGCGCGCCTGAAGATGGTGACCATGCGTCGCCAGGCAGCCTTGAACAGCGCGGGCGAGTTGTTGTTGACGGTGCCTCCCCACGGATACCAGTTGCCGTTCATCTCGTGCATCGGGCGCAGGTAGACGCGGGCGCGCGCCTTGCGTAGCCCGCGGGCCCAGCTCGCGATGTAGCCGTCGAACGCTCCGCCGGCGATCCTCGCCAGCGAGAAGTTCGGTTGCCACGGGCCGTCGCCCGCCCGCCACGGCTCCCACGTCAGCAGCGGCCGACGGTGCGAGCGCCGCACCGCGCCGAACTGGCGCGCCTGCACGTTGGCACTCCACTGGTCATAGCCCCAGCTCTGGAACCACGAGACGATGCTGACCTTGCGCCCGAGTGAGCGCTCGAGACCGTCGATCTTGTGAGTCGTGCCCGCGAACGGCTCGCCCGGCGTGTGGATGCCGAACGCCGAGCGCGCGGACGCGGAGGCAGGCACCGCGAGCATGACGACAAGCAGCGAGATGATGGCAAGCAGACGGCGCATGGTTCCCCTTATCGCTCAGCCGGCCCCTTCCTTGGCCAGCGAGCAATGCGCTGGGAACCCTACAAGGGCTATCGGCGACGGGTCGTCACGTCCGCCCAGCCTTACGATTCGGTGCTCGAACAGCTCCTCGACCGCGCAGGAGGTTGCACTGCCCAGCCTGAACCCGGCACTTGACGAGGCGCGCTACTGCCCGCGCTGCGCGGCCGAGGCCGAGATCTACTTCCCGCGCTCGCTCGTGTGCGTGAGCTGCGGCTACCGGGCGATCTTCAGCCCGGAGCCGGTCGCGGCGACGATCCCCCGCGACGAGGCGGGACGGATCTGGCTGCTGCGCCGCGCGCTGCACGAGGGAGCCGGGCGCTGGACGTTCCCCGGTGGCTTCGTCGATCTCGGCGAGTCCGTCGAGGACGCGGCGCGGCGCGAGGCGCGCGAGGAGCTCGAGATCGACATCGAGCTCGATGGGCTCGTCGGCGTCTACTCGCGCGCCGAGGAGCGCACCGTGCTCGTCGTCTTCGCCGCGCGGGCGTTGGGCATCGCGCGCGAGACGAAGGAGGCGATCGAGGTGCGTGCGTTCGCTCCCGAGCAGCTGCCGTGGAACGAGCTCGCCTTCTGGTCGACCGAGCAGGCGCTGCGCGACGTGCTCGGCTGAGCGGGTTCGCTCAGGCTTACGAATCCGACTCCGCCTCGGCCTGGCTCGCTCCGGCACGGGCGCGGGAGCCCGGCGCGACGATCGTCGTCACCGGCAGGCCGAGCGCCTTGAGCTTGCTTGGCAGATCCGCGCGCAACCAACGCGACACGCGGACCGGCAACGTCGAGACGATGATCTCGTCATAGCCGTCGAGGTTGACGGCGTCCTGAACCGCATCGTACGGGTTGAAGTCGCCGATCTTGCCCTCGACAGGCGAGCCCGCGGCGCGCTCGAGCAGCGGCAGCGCGAGCTCGAGCACCATCTGCACCTGGCTATCGTCGGTGTCCTCGGGGTCGACGACACGGTGCAGGCCGTGGGCGGCGTTGGGAACGAGCAGCGTGAACACGGCGGGACCGCGCGCCGCGCGGCTGGCCACGGCGTCGAGCAATGCCGGCGTGGCGGCCGTGCGGTGTGCGACGACGAGGACCCGCGCGGGTTCGGACGCTTCCATTGGCGGCACTCCTTCTCTCGATGTAGAGCGCGATCCTGCCAAATCGTGCCGAATGTGCCAAACGGGGTTCGACGGCGCGGAAGCTGACCGCGAGCCACAGCGCGACCAAACGGTCTCCGGCTTGCGCGCGGAGGCTTCCTATGGCGGGGGCAGGATTCGAACCTGCGAAGGCTGAGCCGTCAGATTTACAGTCTGATCCCTTTGACCGCTCGGGAACCCCGCCGGGGTCGGGGGCAGTCTATTAGCGAGCCGGTGGTGCGCGAGGACCGACAGCGGACGACCAGAGTCGACCTCAAACGCCGCGTAGGTAGTCACACCGCTCCGAGCTGAAGCGCTTGACAAGTCCATTCCAGCTCTGGTTGCCACCGCGCGTGGCGAGGGTGACCTCGTAACGACGGTTGGGCAGGACCACGGTCGATGTCTTGACCTGAAGCCGATGATCGCGATGAAGTCAATGTCGCGACTGTTGCCTATCGGAACGAACACGTCGGCATCAGAACATACGTTCTGGTCCAGACGACGAAACTACAAGAGTCCGTCGAGCTTTCGCGTCAGCTCCGAAGCATCCGGTTCGGTCCCCGCGCCGAAGCGCGCGACAACGCTCCCGCGGCGGTCGACGACGTACTTGTTGAAGTTCCATTCGGGGGCGCCGGCCTTCGCCGCGAGCGAGCGGAACAGCGGGGTGGCGCGGTCGCCCGTGACGGCGGTCCTCGCGAACATCGGGAACGTGACGCCGTAGTTGGCCTTGCAGAACTCGGCGATCTCGCCGCTGGAGCGCGGCTCCTGGCCGCCGAAGTCGTTGGCGGGGAAGCCGAGCACGACGAGCCCCTCTGCCTTGCGCTCGCGGTAGAGCTGCTCGAGGCCTTCGAACTGCGGCGCGAAGCCGCACGCGGTCGCGGTATTCACGACGAGCACGACGTCGCCGCGGTAGCGAGCGAGGTTGTCACGACGGCCATTCAGACGCTCGTAGGACCCGCGCAGAACGCCGGCCGGCGCCGCCTCCGGCCGCGTGACCTTGCGCGCCGAGGTCGCAGGCTCAGCGGATGCCGTCGCCACCTGCACCGACGTGTCGCGCGCGGCTGCCCGCTCGGCCTGGCGGTCCTCCTCGCCGCACCCCGCGAGCACCGCCATCCCAGCGCACGCCATCCAGCCGGCAAGACGTCGCATGCCGCCAACTACGGGCGCCACGGCCCTCCGCCTCAGGACGCGTCGCGCAGCTTCTGGGCCTCGGGCAGCGACTCGAGCTTCTTGAGCGTGTGGTTCTCGATCTGGCGGATGCGCTCGCGCGTGACGTTGAACGCTCGGCCCACCTCCTCCAGCGTGCGCGGGCGCCCGCCCGTCAGCCCGAAGCGCATCTCGATCACCTCGCGCTCGCGCTGGGGCAGAGCGGCCAGCGCGCGGCGCACGTTCTCACGGCGCAGGTTCTCCGCTGCCAGCTCGAACGGCGACAGCGCGTTCTCGTCCTCGACGAAATCACCGAGCTCGGACTCCTCCTCCTCGCCCACCGGCCGCTCGAGCGAGATCGGCTGCTGGGACATGCGCAGGATGTCGCGCACCTCGCGCGGCGTGCACTCCAGATGGCGAGCGATCTCCTCGGGCACCGGCTCGCGCCCCAGCGACTGCACGAGCTGGCGCTCGACCTGCACGACCTTGTTGAGCTTCTCGACCATGTGCACCGGGATGCGGATCGTGCGGCCCTTGTCGGCGATCGCGCGCGTGACCGCCTGGCGAATCCACCACGTCGCGTAGGTCGAGAACTTGTAGCCGCGGCGGTGGTCGAACTTCTCGACCGCCCGGATCAGCCCCAGCGACCCCTCCTGGATCAGGTCCAGGAACGTCAGCCCGCGACCCAGATAGCCCTTCGCGATCGACACGACGAGGCGCAGGTTCGCCTCGACCATGTGCTGCTTGGCGTCCATGTCCCCGCGCTCGATGCGTTTGGCCAGCGAGACCTCGAGCTCGGCCGTCAGCAGCGGCACGCGCCCGATCGAGCGCAGGTACAGCCGCAGCGAATCCAGGCTCGGCTCGACCGTCAGGTCGAGCTCGGGCTTCTTGGGCGATACCGGCGACCCGCTGGCACTCGCCTTGCGCGCCTCGGCCGCCGCCTCGACGCGCGCGACCTCCGACGTGGCGTTGCGGCCGTCGGCTCCGACGACGTCGATCCCATGCTCGGAGAGGTAGGCGTGAAGCTCCTGCACCTGCTCCTTGGTGACCTCGACCTCCTCGAGCGCCGTGGCGATCTCGTCGAAGGTCAAGAAGCCGCGCTCCTGCCCGTCGATGATCAAGCCGCGCAGCTCGTCAGCCTCGTAGACCGGCGCGCCATCCGCTAGCAGAACCTCGTTCTCGATCCTTCGGCCCCCCTCGTGCTGCCTTCGGCGAACCCGCCCTAGGCCCCGCCCGACCGCGGCGTCGACTGGTGAGTGATAGCACAAGAAACGGTCTTGTGAGCGCGATTTTCGAACCGGCCGGTAGCCTCCCTCCTATGCCCCGGGGCCTCAGCGTCTCCAGCCCCGATGCGCAGGCTCAGCCACCCAGCCTGCAGGTGAGCCTGTCGCGCGTCGGGGTGACCGAAGTCGAGAAGATCGTTCGCATTCGCCAGGGCGACGAGGAGCAGCTGTTCTCGGCCCGCCTGCAGTGCTTCGTCGACCTCGGGCGCAACCAGAAGGGCGCGCACATGTCGCGCTTCGAGGAGGTCGTCAACGACGCGATCGGCGAGGTCGTGCTCGGCGAGGCGACGTTCAAGGCCGAGGCGCTTGCGCAGCGCGTCGCGGAGCTCGTCCTTGACCGGCAGGGCGCCGAGCGTGCCGAGGTCACCGTCGCGGCGCGCTACCCAGAGCACAAGCCCGCACCCGTCTCCGGGATCCTCACGCAGGAGATCTACACGCTGTACGGCTCGGCGGTCGCGTCGGCGAAGGGAACGCGGCGGCTTGTCGGCGTCGCCGCCCAGGGCATGACCGCCTGCCCCTGCGCGCAGCAGCTCGTGACGGGCGCCTCGCGCGAGCGGCTGCTCGAGGACGGCTTCAGCGAGGGCGAGGTCGAGCGGATCTTCGAGCACGTCCCGGTCGCGACGCACAACCAGCGCGGCCTGGGCACGCTGCACATCGGAGTCCCAGAGGACGCCGGCACGGAGATCGCCGCCCGCACGCTGCTCGACATCGTCGAGGGCTCGATGTCATCCGAGATCTACGAGCTGATGAAGCGCTCTGATGAGGCTGCCGTGGTGCAGAAGGCCCATCGCCGCCCGCGCTTCGTCGAGGACTGCGTGCGCGAGATGATCGCCGGCGTCATCGAGCAGCTACCGAATCTCTCCGATGCGCATTTCGTCGGTGCGTGCCAGGAGAACCTCGAGTCGATCCACCAGCACAACGTGATAGCCGAGCGCTTCGGCCTGCTCGGCGAGCTGCGGCACGAGCTCGCCAGCGGCGAGCATGCTGCGCATCACACGTCGATGCGCGACTGGCTGGACGCCGACGCGGCCTAGTACACGTACTAGGAGCCGGTCGGCTTGGCGGTCGGCGCGACCTCGCGCCGCGCCTCGGCCTCGCGTAGCACGCGTCGCAGCCCGAAGAAGTAGTCGATCCCGCTGACGATCGTGATCACGACCGCGCCGTAGACGAGCCCGTCGACCCACGCCGGCGCGGGCTCGCCGACGGCGATCAAAAAGAAGATCGCCGCCACCTGCACGATCGTCTTGGACTTGCCCCACCAGTTCGCGGCGATCACGACCCCCTGTTGGTTTGCCTGCATGCGAGTGATGGTGACCGTCAGCTCGCGCGCGATGATCACCATCGCGACCCATGCCGCCAGGCGGTCCAGCGACACGAGCGCAACAAGCGCCGCGATGATCAGCAGCTTGTCGGCGATCGGGTCCATCAGCTTCCCGAACGACGTGATCGCGTTGCGCGCGCGCGCAATATAGCCGTCCATCGCATCGGTCGCCGACGCGAGCGCGAAGACGATCGCGGCCATCAGGTCGCCGTTCGGCGTCTCGTCGAGCAGCGCGACGACGAGGACAGGCACGAGCAGGATCCGCAGCATCGTGAGGCCGTTCGGCAGGTTCGGCGCGAACATGGGCTCAGCCTACGGCTTGAGCCTGCGTCCCGAGCGGAACATCGCCGCGCTCCACGTCGCAACGGCGAGCGCGAGCGCCGCCGTCACGCCAAGCGCGATCCCGATCGGGACGTCGCTCGTGCCCAGCAAGCCGTAACGGATCGCGTTGATCAGAAAGAAGATCGGGTTGACGTGGCTGATCTCCTGCCACGGCGAGGGCAGCAGGTCGACGGAGTAGAAGACGCCGCCGAGGAAGCTCAGCGGCAGGATCAGGATGTTGTTGACGAAGCCGGCCTGGTCCCAGGTGTCGGCGTAGACGCCGACGACGACCCCCAGCGACGCGAACAGGACGAGCAGGATCGCGACGGCGGCCACGAGCACGAGCGGCTCGCGAACCGGCACGTCGGTGGCCACGACGGCGAGTACGAGCAGCGAGGCGCCGATCGCCAGCGCGCGCACGACGCCGCCGAAGGACAGCCCGAGGTTGACCTCCCACGAGCGCATCGGCGAGGACAGCACGTCGTTGATGTAGCGGTCCGCACGCGCCTGGAAGACCGATGACGAGTTGTTGGAGTACGCCGCCTGGGCCATCGCCATCGCGATCAGGCCGGGCACGATGAAGACCTCGTAGTCGACGCCGTCGATCGAGCGGATGCGTCCCCCGAGCGACAGGCCGAAGACGGCGATGAACAGAAACGACGCCAGCACCGGCGCGACGATCGTCTGCGACCACAGCTTCAGCACGCGGTCGGTCTCGCGCGCGCTGAGGGCGATCAGGCCGCGGTGGCGCTCGGCGGCCGCGCTCAGCGCCTTCACGACAGCGACCCCATCGCGCGCACGTACGCGTCAGCCAGCGAGTCGGCGCCATAGGCGTGGCGCAGCCCGTCCGCGGAGTCGCGCGCGATCAGCCTGCCGTCGCGGATCAGCGCGATCTCCTCGCACAGCTCGTCGGCCTCTTCGAGGTAATGCGTCGTCAGCAGGATCGTCGTGCCCTCGTCGTGCAGCCGGCGGATGTAGCGCCACAGCTCCAGGCGCAGCTCGAAGTCGACGCCCGCGGTCGGCTCGTCGAGGATCACGAGCCGCGGCTCGTGCATGAGCGCGCGAGCGAGCAGCAGCCGGCGGCGCATGCCGCCCGACAGCTTCGGCGCCCGGACGCCCGCCTTCGCGCGCAGGTCGAAGACGTCCATCATCTCGGCCGCCCGACGCCGCGCCTCGGCCCGGCGCATCCCGAAGTAGCCACCGTGATAGAGCAGCGTCTCCTCCACGTCGAGGAAGCGGTCGAGGTTGACGTCCTGCTCGGCGAGGCCGAGCATCCGCCGCGCCGCCGGCGCGTCGTGGCGCTCGCCAAAGATCTCGATCGCTCCGGCGCTGACGCGGATGAGGTTGCAGACGGCGCTGATGATCGTCGTCTTGCCGGCGCCGTTGGGGCCCAGCAGACCGAAGAAGCGGCCGTCCTCGATCGTGAGGTCGAAGTCCTTGACGGCGAGAAAGCCGTCGTCGTAGCGCTTGGTCAGGCCGCGGATGTGCAGTGCTGCGGACACCTGTCCAGGCTACTCATGCGCGCATTTGCGGCCCGGTGGCTGCGATCGACCTCGTCTTCACCCACGTCGGGGCGTGGGTAGACCAATGAAGCACGGGGCATACGGCGGCCCATGGCGGGCCGAGCGAGACGGTATGCCAGGATGCCCGCATGCCTCTCGTCCCCACGGTCGTCGAGACCACCGGTCGCGGTGAGCGCGAGTACGACATCTACTCCCGCCTGCTCAACGAGCGCATCATCTTCCTCGGCACGCCGGTCCAGGATCAGGTCGCCAACCTGATCGTGGCCCAGCTGCTGCACCTCGAGTCCGAGGATCCGGAGAAGGACATCTCGCTGTACATCAACTCGCCCGGCGGATCGATCTACGCGGGCCTGGCGATCTACGACACGATGCAGTTCATCAAGCCCGACGTCTCGACGATGTGCATGGGCGTCGCGATGTCGATGGGCTCGTTGCTGCTGGCGGCCGGAGCGGAGGGCAAGCGTTATTCGCTTCCCAACTCGCGGATCCTCATCCATCAGCCGTCGGCGGGATTCGAGGGTCAATCGACCGACATCGAGATCCACGCCAGGGAGATCCTCGACATGCGCAAGAGGATCGACAGGATCTACGCGCACCACACGGGCCACACCGAGGAGCAGGTCAACACCGACATGGAGCGCGACCGCTTCTTCAAGCCCGATGAGGCGGCGGAGTACGGGCTGATCGATCGGGTCCTCGACCACCACTAGCGACCCACTGACCGCTCCCTCGCTGTCGCTGCCCGAAACGCTCGCGCGCCGGGCGAAGCAGATCGCCTCAGATGACGTCCTCGCGAGTGCGGTCAAGCTGGCCGTCGATGTGGTCCATCTCGCTGGCGTCGACGCCGCTGCGCTGCAACGGCCGGTCGCTAGCCCAGCCCGTACAGCGCGCGGTACTTCAGGCCGAGATGCTCGAGCAGCGGAGCCGGATCGAGCGGCCCGCCGACCGCCTGCTCGATCAGCTCGGCGGGTGTCAGGCGGCGGCCGTGACGATGGACCTTGTCGACGAGCCAGCCGCGCAGGTTGCCGTAGACGCCGGCCTCGAGATCGGCGTCGAGGTCGGGAAGGTCTTCGCACGCGGCGCGCCACAGCTGCGCCGCAAAGACGTTGCCGATCGCGTAGGTCGGGAAGTAGCCGATGATCCCCTCCGACCAGTGGATGTCCTGCATCACGCCCTGGAGGTCGTCGGGCACGGCGATGCCGAGCATCTGCTTCATGCTTGCCGCCCAGGCGGCGGGCAGGTCGGCCGGGTCGAGCGTGCCCTCGATCAGGTCAAGCTCGAGCTCGAAGCGCAGGATGACGTGCAGCGAGTAGGTCACCTCGTCGGCGTCGACGCGGATCAGCGTCGGCTTGACGACGTTGATCGCGCGCAAAAAGGCGTCGAGGTCGACGTCGCGCAGCGTCAGCGGGAAGCGCTCGTGCATGCGCGGCAGCCAGTGGCGCCAGAACGGCGCGCTGCGGCCGACCATGTTCTCCCACAGCCGGCTCTGGGACTCGTGGATCCCCAGCGAGACGCCGTGGTCGAGCGTCGTGCGCGCCAGCGCGGGGTCGACGCCGTGCTCGTAGAGGCCGTGACCGGTCTCGTGCATGAGCGCGAAGAGGCCCTGCAGGTTGCGGTCGTTGAAGCGCGACGTCACGCGCACGTCGCCCGGCGAGGGTGAGACCGCGAACGGGTGTACCGCATCGTCGAGGCGCCACGCCGCGGAGTCGAAGCCCATCGCCTGCACGATCTCCAGACCGATCTCGCGCTGCGCCGCGACCGTGAAGTCGCCCGTCAGCGTCGGCGGGTCCTGCATCGTCGCGATCTCGGAGATGAGCGGGACGAGACCCTCGCGCAGGCGCGCGAACAGCGCGCTGACCTGCGCCGCCGTCGTGCCGGGCTCGTAGCGGTCCAGCAGCGCATCGTAGGGGTGCTCGGACTCGGGAAAGCAGGCGGCGTACCGGCGCGCAAGGTCTATGTTGCGCCGCAGCGCGGGTTCGAAGAGGGCGAAGTCGTTGGCCTCCCGCGCACGCAGCCACGCTTGGAGGCCGTCGGCGCCGGCGCGCGTGATCTCGGCTGCGAGGTCACCGGGAACGCGCGTTGCGATGTCGCGGTCGCGGCGCACGACGCGCACGATCGCCACGTCCTCGGGGTCGGGGCCGGAGGCGTCGAGCAACTTCCCCAGCTCGGGCGAGGTCAGGCGGTCGTGGGCGAGGCGCTCGATGGTGCCCATCGCCTCGCCGCGGGCGGGGGCGCCGCGCGCTGGCATGACGACCTGCTGGTCCCAGGCCAGCACCTGACCGACGTGCCCGAGGTCGGAAAGCTCGCCAAGGCGCTCGCGCAGCTCACTCGACGGCATGTTCGATCGCCCCGAGGCCCTCGATCTCGATCCGGATCACGTCGCCCGACGTCAGGAACTGGCGCGGGTCCATCGACATGCCGACGCCGCTCGGGGTGCCGGTGAGGATCAGGTCGCCGGCCTCCAGCGTGCACGTCTCGGAGATGAAGTCGACCAGCGCCTGTGGTCCGAAGATGAGGTCGCTCGTCGAGGCGTCCTGGCGCAGATCGCCGTTGACGTGCGTCGTCAGGCGCAGGCTCTCGGGCTCGGGCACCTCGTCGGCGGTCGTGATCCACGGGCCCCAGGGGCAGAACCCGTCGGCGCCCTTGGCCCGCGTCCATTGCGGCTCGCGATGCTGCAGGTCGCGCGCGCTGACGTCGTCGGCGACGGCGTAGCCGGCGATCGTGGCGTCGGCGCCCATGACGATCACGAGCTCGCCCTCGTAGTCCAGGCGGTGCACGACCTCGGGGCAGCGGACGGCCGCGTTCGGCGGCGCGCTCGAGCTCGGGAGCTTCATGAAGACGATCGGGAACTCCGGCTCATCGGCGCCCTGCTCGGCCGCGTGGGCCGCGTAGTTGAGGCCGATGCCGAAGATCGCGCGCGGGCGCGCCACGGGCGCCAGCAGCGTGACCTCATCAAGCGCATAGGCGTCGCCGAGCGCCTGATCCCAGTCGGCGGTGCGCAGGCGATCAAGGACCGTCTCGCGCTTCATCACGAACGAGACGACCTCGTCGTCGTGAACCTGGCCGGCGCGCGGCGTCTGCGAGCCCGGCGGCAGGAAGGTGGCGAGACGCATCGCGCCGGAGGTTAGGGCTTAGGGCAGGATGAGGTGCACGTCGCCGAACTCGTGCCAGCGGTAGCCGGCGCTCAGCGCTTGGGCGTACGAGGACTCGATGAGCTGCGCGCCGCCGATCGCCTCGAGCATGAGCAGGTGCGACGCCTCGGGGTCGTGCCAGCCCGTCAGCAGGCCGTCGACGGCGCGGACGCCGCGCTGCGGCGTGACGATGTGACGGGTCCAGCCCGCCGCCGGCTCGATCGCGGCCGCGGACGTCATTGCCGCGGCCGTCTCGAGCGCGCGCACGACGGTCGTGCCGACGGCGATGACGCGCCCGCCGCCCGCGCGCGTCGTGTTGACGAGCCGTGCCGTCGGCGCGGGCACCTCGAAGCGCTCGGGGTAGGGCGCCTCGCCCGCCTCGAGCGACGAGACGCCGGTATGGAGCGTCAGCGGTGCGACCGCGATGCCGGCCGTCACGAGCTCGGTCACGAGCTGCGGCGTGAACGGCCGGCCGGCGCTCGGCATCTCGGCGCTGCCGGGCTCGCGCGCGAAGACCGTCTGGTAATCGGCGAGCGGAAACTCGCGCGTGACGTAGCCGTAGCGGATCGGTGCGCCGTAACGGCGCAGGTAGTGCAGCAGCGAGTGTGCGCCTGTGTGCAGGTCGGCGAGCCACAGCCGCGCGCCTGCTCCGTGTGAGAGGTACGGCGCGAGCAGCGTCGCCCGTCCTCCCGCGGGCAGCGTGAGCGTCTCTCCCGCGCGGCCGGCGCCGAAGCGCTCGCCGCCGCGGCGCAGCTCGACGGTCCAGCGGGCAGGGGCGTCGCCGGCCACATTCCGTCCGCCGGCGGCGCCGCCCGGCGTCGACAGGTGCAGCGCGAGCGCGGTGCCGTCGGCGCGCCGCGCCTGCAGCGCGGCCGGCAGCGTCGCCGACGTGTTGACGACGAGCAGGTCCCCCGGTCGCAGGTGCGCAGGCAGGTCGCGCGCCCGCGCGTGCTCGGCGTCGCCGGCCGCGCGCGAGGCGACGAGCATCCGCACCTCGTCGCGCTGCAGGCCGCGCTCCTCCGGCGGCTCGTGCGCCTCGCGTCGTTCGAGCGGCGCCAGCGCCGCGAGCGCCGCGCTCACGCGCGCGCGCCGACGAGCTCGGCCGCCCGGTAACGCCCGCTCGGAACGTCGCCCTCGATCAGAGCCAGCAGTCCCGGCACGCTGTCCCGCGGCGGCGGGCGATCGGAGATGTCCTCGCCGGGGAACGCCTCCTGGTGCATGCGCGTGTTCATGTCGCCGGGGTCGACGGCGTAGACGCGCACGTCCGGGAGCTCGGCGGCGAGCACGGCGCTGAGCTGCTCGAGCGCGGCCTTCGACGAGCCGTAGCCGCCCCAGCCCTCGTACGCCTCGACGGCGGCGTCGGAGGTGACGTTGACGATCCCGCTGCCGGCGGGCATGCGCGCAAGCGCGAGCTGGGCGAGCGCGAGTGGCGCGACGACGTTGACGCGGTAGACACGCTCGAGCGCGTCGATCGGGTAGCCGCTCAGTGGCGGCAGCGGTGAGGGCCCGAGCGCGCTGGCGTTGTTGACCAGCAGATCGATCCGCTCGCCGGCGGCCTCGATCAGCACGCCGCGATGCCACGAGTCGGCGACGTCGCCCGGCACAGCGACGACCTCGGTCAGCTCGGCCAGCGACGCGCGCGCCTCGTCGAGCTCGCTGAACCTGCGTGCGTCGATGACCAGCCGCCAGCCGCGCTGCGCGAGCGCGCGGGCGAGCGCGAGTCCGAGCCCGCGCGAGCCGCCGGTGATGATCGCGGTCCTCATGCCGCCGCCTCCTGCGGGTCGTCGTCGCTGCGGGCGCCCGCCGCCGCATCCTCCTGCGCGACGTCGCCGGCGCGGCGTCTGGCCTGCGCCGCCGCGGCGCGCTCGTAGCTCATGCGAAACAGCTCGACGACGACGGCGACATCGTCGGGGCTCTCGACGTGGCGGCTGACCCAGCCGGAGCTCGGCAGCACGTGATGGGCCAGCGCGCGGCCGTCGGCGACGAGCTCGTCGCGCACGCGCCGCGGAAACGGCAGATCGGCGATGTACTCGCCGTGCAGATGGCCGAGCTCATGCCGGCCGAGCCTGAACTCGATCCCGCCGAAGCGGTGGGTGCCCTCGGTGACGCCGGGGTGTCTGAGGAGCTCGCGGCGCACGGCCGCGGTGAGGGAGATGGACATGGCAGTGAAGCTACGCGCGGCCGCGCGCCCCGGCTATCGGCAATTGGTCCTAGGACCCGTCGTGGTCAGACGTGGCCGCGTCGCTGCCCGCCGATCATCCGAGCCCCGGATGCACGCCGCGTAGCTCGATGAGCTCGGGCTGGAGCTTGTGCAGCAGATCGATGAGCTGCTCGCGCTCGGTCTCGCTGAGACCCAAGCAGAGCCGCTGCTCGTGCTCGAGCGCGAGCTTGGTTGCGCGCCCGTACACCGTGCGCCCGCGCTCGGTCAGGTGCAGGGCGCGCACGCGGCGATCGTGCGGGTCGGGGCGGCGCTCGAGCAAACCGAGCTCCTCGAGGTGGTCGACGAGCGCCACCATCCGGCTCGGCGGGACCGCGAGCAGCGACGCGAGCGCCTGCTGCGAGCGTCCCTCGGCGGCGCTGATGAACCGCAACAAGAGGAACTCGCGCGGGTGCAGACCGAGCGGCTTGAGCACCTCGAGGAAGCGCTGCGACGCGCTGAAGCCGAGCTGCGAGAGCAGGAAGCCAACGCTGCGGGGGGCACGGTCGGGCGCGGCCGGCGCGACGCCCTTCTCCAGCACGCGGCTGTCCTTCGGCGTCCCGGCCATCACACGCCCCCTACGCCGCCCGCTCCTCGAACGCCTCGCTCATCCCTTCCGCCAGCGAGCCGAGCTCGTCGCGCAGCGCGCGGACGTCGCCGGCCAGCCGCTGCTGGTTGGCCACTTCTGTCGACGCCGAAACGCTCAGCAGCGAGCCGCGGATCGAGTCCAGCTCGACCACGATGCGCTCCATCTGGTCGTAGAAGGCCTCGAGCTGGGACTCCATCTTGCGCTGGACGGAGAGCTGGTGCTCGAGCGCCTCGATGAGCTGGGTCTTACCGGAGCCTTCGAGCTCGCGCAGCCGGGTCGCCACCCGCGACGGCGGCGACTCCTCGAGCGCCTCGTAGAGCAGCTGCGCGCGCGACGCCGACAGCTCCATCAGCGACACGAGCGCATCGACCTCCGTCGAGACCTCTTCGTAGGGCAGCTCCGCGCGCTCGATCGCCTCGCGGATGCGCGCATCGGTCGCGCGCGCGTCGAGCAGGTGGCGGCGCACGTCGGGCGCGAGCGTGCTCGGGTCCATGCGAGACGAGCCCGCGCTCAGCTCGCCGCGGCGTTCGGCGCGCACACGCGCGAGCACCGCCTCGGCCTCCTGCTCGTCGAAGAACGTCCGTGCGGCGGCGATCGCGTATATCGCGATGGCGACGACGAGGGCTACGAGCACCGAGCCGCCGACGAGCACCGCCGCGCCCATCGTGCCGACGAGCAGCGCGATGTTGAACGGCTTCGCGGCCGCGTTGGCGATCAGCGCGCCGGCGAACTCGTTGCGGCCGTAGGGCTGTTTCGCCGGCAGGTTCACCTGGTTTTGGTCCTTAGAAGAACGAGCTGATGCTGCGGTAGACCGTCTCGATGTCGTCGGTGGTACCCACATACGGCTTGGCGCCCGACGCGTCCGCGATCCGCTCGAGGTTCTCGGCGGCACCCGCCGCACCCGCCGAGTAGGCGATCGTGAACACACGCACGCGACGCGACGAGTCACCCTGCGTGTCGAGCTGGCGTACGACCGCCTCGATGGTCTTCGCCGAGTCCGTGTCCTCGCCGTCGGTCAGCAGCACGACCGCGTTGATCCGGCTCGTGTCGGCCAGCTTGGAGACCTGCGCCACGCCCGCGTCGGCCGCGTCGTAGATCGCGGTGCCGCCGTCGGCGATCAGCCCGGTGACGAGGCCGCGCAGCTTCGCGCGGTTGTTGCGGATCGGCCTGATCGGCGCCAGCGGCGTGATGGCGTCGTTGAAGATCGTCAGGCCGACGCGATCCTGCGGCGCGACCGCGCGCAGAAACGTCTGCAGGCCGTCCTTGGCGCTCTGCAGCCGACCCTCGTCGTTCATCGAGCCCGACGTGTCGACCACGAGCAGCACGTTCGCGGGCTTGCGGTCCTCGCGCCAGGTCTTCTTCACCGCCGCGAGCACGCGCGGCTCGGGCAGGCCGAGCACGCGCTTGGGCTGCGCCGGGTCGACGCCGTTGGCGTCATTCAGCGGCGCCGAGGGCTTCGCGCGCAGGTCCGCCGGGCGAAAGCCGTTGCGGGCCGCCGTCTCGCCGTCGATGTTCTTCTCCAGGTACTCACCGAAGCTCGCCGCCCCCTTGCGCTGCGGTTCGGTCACCCAGGGGGCGTCGAGCGTGATGTACGGGTTGTCGGAGTAGAACGTGCCCTCGGAGGGATAGATCGCGACGAGCTTGTCGCGGTTGCCGCGGCGC
>Ga0183260_10000400_pt1 | contig 36378 bp, 37 predicted proteins | sample AntDrymUQ4972206_2_FD_129768 | JGI IMG/M metagenome (GOLD analysis project Ga0183260, IMG submission 129768) | Polar desert sand microbial communities from Dry Valleys, Antarctica - metaG UQ497 (22.06) (version 2) (version 2) | ecosystem: Environmental > Terrestrial > Soil > Desert | place...
GACCACGACCACCTCGGGGGCGGCGGCGGCGACCTCCTCCCAGCTGCGGCGCTCGGAGTGCTCGCCGGGCATGCCGAGCAGGTCGACGCCTCCCGCGTACTCGATGATCTGGGGCGTCCAGTGCCCGGCGACGAAGATCGGGTCGAGCCACTCCAGCGCGGCGACGCGCACCGGCTCGTCGGCGCGAACGGCGAGCCGGACGCGGTCGATCCGGCTCGCGGCGTCCTGCACGAGGTCAACGCCCGCGTCGCGGGCGTCGGTCGCCTCGGCCAGCGTGCGCACGTCGCCGAGCATCTCGCCGATGGTGTGCGGGTCGAGTGCGATCACCTCGGGCTGGGAGTCCAGCCGGCCGGCGACCTCGCGGACGTCGTCGTAGGACACCGCGCAGACGGCGCACAGCGCCTGCGTGACGATCAGGTCGGGCTGCAGGCGCCGCAGGCCGTCCTCGTCGAGCTCGTAGATGGACCGGCCCTGCTCGGTCAGCTCGCGCACGGCACGGTCGATCTCGGCGGGAGGGAGTCCGGGGCCGATCACGTCGCGCGTGACGCGCGGCAGCTCGCGCGCCGCCGGCGGGTGGTCGCACTCGTGCGTGACGGCGGTGACCTCCTCGCCGAGCCCGAGGGCGAACAGCATCTCGGTGGCCGAGGGGACGAGTGACACGATCCGCACGTCAGTGAGGATAGGAGCGGACTCGCCGCGCGGTCCGCCGGGTAGCACCGCTAGCATGGCCCCGTCGCCCGATGAACGACGACGACTCCTCACGAAGTAGCGGCGCGCCTCGAGCGCGTCCCGCGGCTCGCCCGTGACCGCCCTCCTCCTGCTGGCGGTGCTGGTGCTCGTGCTGCTCAACGGCTTCTTCGTCGCCGCGGAGTTCGCGCTCGTGCGGGTGCGCCGCTCGCGCGTCGAGGAGGAGGTCGAGGAGGGCGTGCCGCGTGCGTCGCTCGTGCTGCGCCAGCTCGACGACCTCTCGCGCTTCCTCGCCGCGTGCCAGCTCGGCATCACCCTGACCTCCCTGGGCATCGGCTTCCTGGGCGAGCCGGCGATCGCGCGGATCTTCGAGGACCTGCTCGGCGACAGCGTGCCGCGCGCGGTCTCGCTCACGGTCTCGATCACGCTCGCCTACGTCATCTCGACGTCGCTGCACATCACGATCGGCGAGCAGGTCCCGAAGATCTACGCGATCAACAAGGCCGAGCCGGTTGCGCGGCGGATCGCGCGGCCGCTGCAGCTGTTCACGCAGGCCTTCAGCCCGTTCATCCACGTGCTCAACGCCGTCTCGAACGGCCTGCTGCGGGTGATCGGCATCTCCAAGAGCGGCGAGTTCGACGAGGGCGGCTCGCCCGAGGAGCTCAAGGTGCTGATCGCCCAGTCGCTGACGGGCGGCAAGCTCGACGCCGGCGAGGCGGGGATGCTCACGGGCGTCTTCCACCTGCACGAGCAGCAGGCGCGGCAGGTGATGACCCCCGCGCCGGCGGTCGTCACGGTCGACCTCTCCGAGAACGTGGAGACGGCGCTGCGGCGCTGCGTGAGCTCCGGCCACACGCGCCTGGTGGTCACCGAGGACGAGAACCACGACCGCGTCAAGGGCATCGTGCACGCCAACGCGCTGGCCCAGATCCTGCTGTCCGAGGGGCCGCAGGCGAGCCTCGAGGGCCAGGTCCGCGAGGCGCCGATCGTCCCCGAGACCAAGCCGCTCGACGACCTGCTCGCCGACCTCCAGCGCCAGCGCAGCTCGCTCGCCGTCGTGATCGACGAGTACGGCCGCACGGCCGGCATCGTCACGGTCGAGGACATCATCGAGGAGGTCGTCGGCGAGATCGACGACGAGACGGACCCGCTCGGCGGCGCGGTCCGGCGCCTCTCCAACGGCGACTGGTTCGTGCGCGGGCACGTCGCGATCACCGACCTGCTCGACTACGGGCTCGCGCTGCCGGTGGACTCCGACGCCTACAACTCGGTCGGCGGCTTCGTGTTCGGCGAGCTGGGCCGGCTGCCCAAGCGCGGCGACACCGTGACGCACAACGGCTACTCGATCCGGGTGGAGTCCGTGCGCGAGAACCGCATCGAGGCCGTGCGGATCCGCGAGCGCCGCGTCACAGCCTGAAGCGGCAGTGGCCGAGGGAGACCTCGTCGCCCGCGGCGACCTCGGCCTCCATCACGCGGCGGCCGTTCACCCAGGTGCCGTTCGAGGAGTCGAGGTCGCGCAGGATCCAGCGGCCCTCGTGCAGGCGCAGCTCGGCGTGGCGGCGGGAGACGGTGTCGTCGGCGAAGACCAGCTGGCAGGCCGAGGAGCGCCCGAGCAGCATGCGGCCCGCCGTGAGGCGCTCGAGCGGCGGGAGGCGGGCGTGCCGGCGCGGGGTGGGCACCAGCAGCTCCCGCAGGCGTGCGAGGCGGGAGTGGCGCGGGGCCGGCAGGTCGGCGGTCAGGCCGCGCAGCTCGCTGCCGCAGGAGGCCGTGAGCGCCCGGTCGACGCGGCGCGAGAACGTGTCGGTGTCCAGCCGGCCCGCGACGTAGCCGTGGCGCAGGCGCGCCACCGTGCCCTCCCGGGTGTCCTCCGACGGGCGCATTCGTCGTCCCCCTCGGGTCAGCCTACTCCCAAGTCAATGGTTGCGAAACAAAACTCTGTGCGCAATTGCACAAAGCGCCCCGACGCGCTACGTTGCCCGCAACCGACTGGCCGCTTCGGCGGTTGAGGAGGAGAGAGGGAGATCCTGGGGAGGATCGACCGAGAGACACGACGCGCCCGGCTCAGGGGAGCGAGCCGGGCGCGAAGTGTTTCTGGAGGAGGGGTGCGATGAGGGTTGTCGTCGCACCCGGAACGTTCCCAACGCTCTCTCAATCTGGGCTAAACATTCCGTGAGCGTTTCGTGAACGGTTGAGCTTCGCCTGCCAGGCGAGCGTGCTCCTTTGTCGCCGCTCGCCTTCGGCGACGTCACGGGCAGGCGACGCTAGGGGTAGGTGTAAAAGCCGCGGCCGGACTTGCGGCCGAGAGCGCCCTCGGCGACGAGGGCGTCGATGCGCGCGGGAACGGCGGCGCCGATCGTGTTCCCGATCGACTGCGCGACGTCGAGGCCCACGAGGTCCAGCAGCGCGAGCGGGCCCATCGGGTGACCGGCGCCGAGTTGCAGGCACGAGTCGACGGCCGCGGGCTCCAGGCCGGTCTCGACGCTCAGGCGCACGGCCTCGAAGAGGAAGGGGAAGAGCAGCCGGTTGACGACGAAGCCGGGAAGGTCGGGGACCTCGACCGCGGTCTTGCCGAGCGCCTCGCAGAGCGCGAACGCGCGCTCGCGCGTCGACTGCGAAGCGGCCGCCGGGAACACGAGCTCGACCAGGTCCATCTTGGTGACGGGGTTGAAGACGTGCAGTCCCACGAAGCGCTCCGCCTGCCCGCTCTCCGAGGCGAGGTCCTCGACGGACAGCGAGGAGGTCGTCGTGGCCAGCACGGCGGTGCTCGACAGCGACTCCCGCAGGTCGGCCATCAGCGCCGCCTTCGCGGCGCGCTCCTCGACGATCGCCTCGACGACGAAGGTGGTGCGCTCGCACAGGCGGGCGACGTCGGTCGTGGTCTCGAGGTTCTCCGCGCCGCCCCAGCCGCAGCGCTCGATCAGCTTGCCGACGCGGTCCGTGGCCTTCTGCGCCGACGCCTCGGAGCGGGCCCACAGGACGACCGGGCCGCCGCGGGCCGCCACGGCGGCGATGCCGCAGGCGATGGCGCCGCTGCCGGCCACGCCGAGCAGCTCGGGTCCAGCTCCGTTGATTGACTGACCAGTCAACGCGCCTAGACTCTTAACACATCCCCACCAACGGAGGCGCCGCCATGTCCGGCACCGGTCGCGAAGTCGTCATCGTCGAGGCGGTCCGCACGCCCATCGGGCGCGGTCACCCCGAGAAGGGCTATTACAGGGACACGCATCCCAACGAGCTGCTGGGGGCCGTCTACACCGAGGTGATCGAGCGCGCGGGGATCGAGCCCGGCGCCGTCGAGGACGTGATCTGCGGCTGCGTGCAGCAGTTCGGCGAGCAGGGCTTCAACGTCGGGCGCAACGCCTGGCTGCAGGCCGGGCTGCCGCAGGAGACGCCGGCCACGACGGTCGACCGGCAGTGCGGCTCGGCCCAGCAGGCGGTCAACTTCGGCGCCGCGCTGGTCGCCGCGGGCGTGCACGACGTCGTGATCGGCGGCGGCGTGGAGCACATGGGCCATGTGCCGATGGGCGTCTCCTTCAAGTGGGTCGACGACGTCGGCAGCCCGTGGCCGCCCGAGTTGATGGAGCGCTACAACCTTGTGCCCCAGGGCATCTCCGCCGAGCTGATCGCCGACAAGTGGGAGATCCCGCGCTCGGAGATCGACGAGCTGGCCGTCCGCTCGCACCGGCTCGCGCATCAGGCGACCGAGGAGGGCCGCTTCGAGCGCGAGACGGTCCCGTTCCGCGTCAACGGCGACACCTACGTGGCCGACCAGGGGATCCGGCCCGACACGAGCCTCGAGGCGCTGGCGGGCCTCAAGCCGGCCTTCAAGCCCGACGGCAAGATCACCGCGGGCAACTCCTCCCAGATCTCCGACGGCGCCGCCGCCGTCCTGCTGATGTCGGCCGAGAAGGCGGCCGAGCTGGGCCTCACGCCGCGAGCGCGGATCGTCGACCAGACGACGGTCGGCGTGGACCCGGTGATCATGCTCACCGGGCCGATCCCGGCCACGCGGAAGCTGCTCGAGCGCAACCGCATGACGATGGACGACATCGACCTCGTCGAGATCAACGAGGCGTTCGCTCCGGTCGTGCTGGCGTGGAAGCGCGAGCTGGGCCCCGACATGGACCGCGTCAACGTCAACGGCGGCGCGATGGCGCTCGGCCACCCGCTCGGCTCGACGGGCGCGCGGCTGATCACGACGCTGCTGCACGAGCTCGAGCGCTCCGACAAGGAGACCGGCCTCGTGACCATGTGCTGCGGCGGCGGCCTCGGGACGGGCACGCTGATCCAGCGGATGTGACGTCGCCGCCGCTTGCCAGCCGCTGCGTGCGGGCGTATCGTCGTCCCATGCGACGATCGCCCGTGCAGGTGCTCCGTGAGCTGCGGATGCCGCGCGACGAGCGCCGCGCGGCACGTGCGGAACGGGACGCCGAGGAGCGGATGCGGCTCGAGCGCGACGCGCCGCTCGTGGCCGAGCGGATCGCGGCCCGCAACGCGGCCGAGGCGCGGCGCCACAGCAACCAGACCTTCGGCGGCGGCCCCTGACGGTTCGGCTTTGCGAGCCGGGTGGCCGGGCCGTACGCTTCAGCCGATGAGCGAGACGACCTCGAGTCACTCCTGCGCGGACGCACGCGCCCGCGGCATCTCGACCACCCAGCTGCTCGGCCAGGTCATGTTCCTGGTCGCCTTGGCCCTCGGCTTCTGCGCCGCCGGCACGCTGCTGGGCCGCGACCTGCCGCTCGGGACGGCGCGCATCTGCTCCTTCGCGGGCTTCGGGATGCGGCTCGCCTCCGCGTTCGGAGGCCGATGCGCCCGCTCGCGCTGCTGGTGTTCGCGGCCTGCAACGGCACGATCGTGATCTCGCTGTTCGGCGGCACGCTCAGCCCGATCCTCTCGCTCCTGAACATCTTCTCGTCGAGGTGAGATGACGGTCCGGCAGAGCGAGGAGGAGCTCGAGGCGCGGCTCGCGGCGGAGCGGCTCGGGGCGCCGTTCCTCGTCTACCGCGACGGTGCGGACCGCCAGCGGATCGTGCCGCTCGAGCCGGGGCGGCGGGCGGTCACCATCGGCCGCCGCGACGAGGCCGACGTCTCGCTGCCGTGGGACCCGGAGTGCTCGCGCCTGCACGCCGAGCTGCAGCTGCGCGCCGGCGAGTGGACGGTCTCGGACGATGGCCTGTCCCAGAACGGCACCTGGGTCAACGAGCTGCGCCTGGTCGGCCGGCGGCGCCTGGCCGACGGCGACATCCTGCGCATCGGGCGCACGCTGTTCACGTTCTCCCAGCCGGGCGTGATCGGGATCGGCCCGACGCTCGTGCCGGGGGAGCTGAGCGCCACGCCGCGGTTCTCCGAGCAGCAGCAGCGCATCCTGCGCGCCCTCTGCCGCCCGCTGTTCGGCGACGGCGAGGGCCTCACGCCGACATCCGACGAGGAGATCGCGCTCTCGACGGGTATAGCCGTGGAGACCGTGACCATCGAGCTCGACCATCTGACGCGGGCACTGGGGCTGGAGGACATGCCCCATCCCGAGCGGCGCGCCGAGCTGGCGCTGCTGGCCCTGCGCTCCGGCCTGGTCGAGGCCGACGAGGGTGGCTGACCTCCCCGACGAGGTCCGCGCGTTCGTCGCCGAGCAGCGCGACGGCGAGGTGGACCGCGGGCTGCGCACGCTGCCGGCGGCCGAGCTCGGCGAGGGCGACGTGGTCGTCCGCGTCGCGTGCTCGAGCGTCAACTACAAGGACGCGCTGGCCACGATCCCCAAAGGCCAGGTCGCCCGCATCTCCCCGCTCGTGCCGGGCATCGACCTGGCCGGGACGGTGGTGGAGGGCGCCGGCGACTTCCCCGAGGGCGCCGAGGTGCTCGCCCACGGCTACGACATCGGAGTGGCCCACCACGGCGGCTACGCGGAGTACGCGCGCGTGCCGGCCGAGTGGGTGGTGGCGCTTCCGGACGGGCTGAGCCCGCGGCAGGCGATGGCGATCGGCACCGCCGGCTTCACCGCCGCGCTGTCGGTCGCCCGGCTCGAGCGCCACGGGGTCTCGCCCGGTGACGGGCCGGTGCTGGTCACCGGCGCCTCCGGCGGCGTCGGCTCGACCGCCGTCTCCATCCTCGCCGCCCGCGGGTACGAGGTGGTGGCCTCCAGCGGCAAGGACTCGCGCGACTACCTCGAGTCGCTCGGCGCCTCCGAGGTCGTGGGCCGGGAGGACATCGAGGGCGACGGCAAGCCGCTCGGCAAGGCGCGCTGGGCGGCGGCGGTCGACTCCGTCGGCGGCGCTACGCTCGCCGGCCTCTTCCCCCAGATCCGCTACGGCGGGGCGGTGGCGGCCAGCGGCCTGACGGCCGGCATCAAGGTCGAGACCACGGTGATGCCCTTCATCCTGCGCAGCGTCGCGCTGCTCGGAGTCGACTCCGTGCAGTGCCCGATGGAGGAGCGCGCCGAGATCTGGCGCCGCCTCGCCGACGACCTCCGTCCGCCGCAGCTCGACGAGGTCATCACCCGGGAGATCGGCCTCGACGACCTCGAGGGCACGCTCGACGCGATCCTCAAGGGTGAGCTGACCGGCCGGACCGTCGTCCGCGTCGCGTAGGCGGCTCTCGGCCGGCCGGACCGTCGTCCGCGTCGCGTAGGCGGCTTGCGCCGACGCGCGGCTACGCGGCTTCGGAGCGGCCCGCTTCGAGGCGGGTGACGAGCTCGTCGAGGCGGAGCTCCTCGAGGCCCTGGCCGACGGCCTCGAGCTCGGTGGCGCAGAACTCGACGAGGCTGCGGCCCTCCTGGCAGAGCTCGAGCGTCTCGCGCAGGCCGGCCTCGCCCGAGTCCAGGCGGGCGATGATGGTCTCGATCCGGGCGCACGCGGTCTCGTAGCTGGGGGCGGTGGCGACGTCGCTCATCCGGCCTCCGAGGGTACGCCGCCGTGGGGACGGACCCGGACGGAGCCGTCGTGCAGGCGCAGCGAGAGCTCGGGCTGGGCGGCGGCCGCGGCGGCCGTGGTGACCGGCTCGCCGTCCGCGCCCTCCACCAGCGCGTAGCCGCGCTCGAGCGTGCGCTGCGGGTCGTGCGCGGCGAGCGCGACGGCGAGGCGGCCGAGGTCGCGGCGCCGGCGGTCGCGCGCCGTGGCGGCCGCGCGGTCGAGGGCCGCGGCGTCGAGCCGCGCGCGCTGGCCGCCGCGGGTGGTCCCGAGCTCGGCGGCGCGGCCGTTGCGGGCCAGCGCGGCGGCGCTCGCGTGGTTCGTGCGCTCGCCGGCGGCGATGCCGCGGCGGGCGCTGGCGCGCAGCTCGCGCAGCTGCTGGTGCAGGCGGGTGCGGTGCTTGGCGACGTGGTGGGCCGGGGCGCGGGAGAGGCGCGCGAGCGTGCGCGCGCGGTCGACGATCGCACGGCGGCTCTGGCGCTCCAGCCGCGCGGCGTGGCCGTGCAGCGCGGCGCGGGCGGCGCCGCAGTCGACCGGGACGGCGGCCTCGGCGGCGTGCGTGGGCGTCGAGCAGGCCACGGCGGCCACGTCGTCGATCAGCGTGTGGTCGGTGTGGTGGCCGACGGACGAGACGACGGGGACGCGCAGCAGCGCGACGGTGCGGCACAGCGTCTCGTCGCAGAACGCGAACAGGTCGGCGAGCGAGCCGCCGCCGCGCGCGACGACGATCACCTCGACCTCCTCACAGGCGGCGAGGTCCTGCAGCGCGCGCGTGATCGCGGGCGCCGCGTGGCGGTCCTGGACGGGCGCGAACGCCCATACGACGCGCCCGGCCCAGCCGCGGCGGCGCAGGCCGGCCAGCACGTCGTCGCGCGCCTTCCCGCCCTCGCCGGTGACCACGCCGACGACGCGCGGCAGCGCGGGCCGGTGAAGCCGCTTCTGCGGCTCGGTGAGGCCCTCCGCGTACAGCGCCCGCCGCAGCCGCTCCATCTGGGCCAGCAGGTCGCCCTCGCCCGCCACACGGACGCCGGTGACCGTGAACGAGAACTGCGGCGAGGATGCGCGCGAGCCCGCGTAGTAGTCGCAGCCGCCGGCCGCGACGACCTGCGCGCCGTCGGCCAGCTCGCCGATGCCGAGCGCGTCCCACTCCCGCCGCCACATCGAGCACGGCAGGGCGCCGGAGGCGTCGCGCAGCTCGAACCACACCTTCGCCCGGCCCGCCTTGAAGCCGAACACCTCGCCGAAGACCTGCACCCGCGCGAACTCGCGCAGGCGGGAGCGGAGCTTCGCCGCGTAATGGCCGACCGGCCACGGCCCGGTGAGTCCGGAGCCCGGGATCCCGGCGGGTGAGTCGGGCACGTCGTACATCGTCGGGAAGGCTAGTCCCGGGCCCGGCCGTCCTCGCCCCTGCGATCGCCCCGACGTGGCACGCGACCTCCGCACCGGGCCGGCCGCGGACCGCCTGGCGGTGGCGCCGGCGCGGGCCGTGCGGCGCGGTGCGAGTGGCCCGGCGGGTGTTCCGGCGTCCTGAACGGCGGCATCGAAGGGGGTGGGACGGGTGGCGGTGGCGTTCCGTCCCAAGTCGTCGAACGTCGAACCGGGTGGCTCGCCGGCGGGCGGTTCGACGTTGAGCACCGTATGCGTCGTCAACGTCGAAGCGGTCGGCTGACGAGGGGGCGGTTCGACGTTGAGCGCCTGTGCCGGCCGCGGGCGCCCCGACGGCCGGTCCAACCCCCTCCTACCCAGCCGCTGTCGACGTCCCACGCCGCCACGGCGCACGCGGGAGACAAACCCCGCCGCTACCCCTCCAGCGACGGCAGCGGGCGCTGCCCGTCCTGGAACCCCTCGCCGCGCACCTCGCCGGACACGCCGAGGCGCTCGAGCCGGGCGATCTCGCGCTCACCGAGCGTGCGCGCGGGGTCGCCCTCCGGCAGCGGGGCGATCAGCTTGCGGATGCGGTTGCGCAGCTGGAGCGCGAAGTGCGGCGTGGAGGCGCCCATCAGCTGGCGCACGTCGTCGACGGTGACCTGGTGCTGCGGGCGCAGGCGCTCGGGCTGCTCGGCTTCGGCCATGGGGGAGTCAGTCGCCTCCGGTGTCGACGGGCTGGATCTCGAGGAGGGTGTCGATGCGGGCCTGGACGTCGGCGGAGATGGCCGCCTCGTCGCCCATCAGCCAGCCGTGATTGTAGACCCCGCGCACCGGGTCCTTGTCGTAGCCCGGCTGGATGTCGAGGAGGTAGTCCTGCAGCGCCTGGGGCAGGGCCTGGGCCTCGGCGACCAGCAGCAGCGGGCCGTAGCTGCCCGAGGCCGACAGCGGCGCGGCGGCGGCCGCGTCGAGCGTGCGCCGCGCGGAGGCGAAGACGATGCCGTGGCCGGGGTCCGTGATGCCCCAGCCGAAGCTCCCGTCGGTGAAGCGGGCGAAGGCGATCGCGTTCGTCACCGGCTCGGGCCCCGAGATCCGCTTCACGCTGCCGAGCTTGCGCAGGTCCTCGAACACCGCCTCGGAGATGATGTCCTCCGGCCCGAGCACGTAGATGTCCGGCTTGCGATGGGAGGCGATCGCGGCCTTCGTCTCGGGCGGGAGCGCGTTCCGCCCGGTCCACAGGACCGGCTGGCCCGACTTGGCGGCCCAGCCGGCGGCGGGCATGGCGAAGTCCGGCCGGTCGGAGGACGCCACGAGCACCGCCGGGGTGGGCCGCTCGAGCGCCGTGGCCTGCACGCGGTCGATCGCCCGCGCCGTGGCGGCCGGGTTCGCGCCGGTCACGTCGGTGCTCTTGAGTCCATCGGGCTTGGCCACGTCGCCGATCCGGATGACCTGCGCGCCGCCGGCCTCCTCGGCTCCCGTCGGCTGGAGCTTGTCCAGCGCGTCGGCCGTCGCCTCGGGCAGCTCGTCGGCCTCCGTGAACAGCACGGGGGCGCGCAGCGGCGGGGCCGCGAGCTGCGAGGCGGCGATGCCGGCGCGCCAGTCGTCCTGGTCGACCAGGACGACGGCGCTCGGGCGCGTGTCCTCCGAGCGCGACGGATGGACGGCCTGCGCGACGCCGGCCGCGTTCGCGACCGGGTCGGCGCCGCCGACGCGGGTCGTGTTCTTGGTGGCGAAGACGGGGAAGCCGAGCGCCGGCCCGGCGGGCTCCTCGTCGCCGGTCTGGCCGAGCACGGGCTGGCCCTGCTCGGCCTGCTCGGAGGGGGAGGCGTCGGCGCCGGAGCCGCCTCCGCCGTCGCCGCATCCGGCGAGCAGCAGGACGAGCGCGGCGAGGGCGGGGAGAAGCGCGCGCATGGGCGCCCAACGCTAGCGGGAGCCGACTGTCGTTCAAGGTCGGTTCATGACGGTCGAACAGGGGTAGGAGCGGCGGCGTGCTTGACGAATAGGTCTTGCGCAGGCCGGAACTCGACATAACTCCGCGGCAGTGGCTATGCTGCCGCGCTTACGCCGAACCCTTGGCATGAAGCCAAGGGGCGGGGGACCCATGTTGTTTGGGGCGAGTCGCGTCCAGAGTGACGCGAGGCGCAGGCTCTTTCAGCGCCAGCCCGTCAGCTAACCCCGTAGGCCGACGAAAGAGGTTGATCCATCGTGCCGCGGGCTTACGCGCTGCTGTTGTTCGTATTCTCAATGGTGTTTCCGGCGGGTGCCGCGGCACAAGCCTCGCCGACCGGCGGAGTTAAGTTCTCTGACCCCGCCCCGATCGTCGCGGCCGGCTCGACGGCCACGCTGCTCCCCGACGGGAGCGCTGCCGCGCCTGCCGACGCACCGCCGCAGGTGCAGGCCGCGATCTTCGCCGCCAACAAGCTGCTGGACAAGCCGTACAGGTACGGCGGCGGTCACGCCAGGGTCGAGGACTCCGGCTACGACTGCTCGGGCACCATCTCCTACGCCCTGATCGCCGCCCGCGCGTTGAAGACGCCCTTGGATTCGGGCAGCTTCATGCGCTGGGGCCTCAAGGGCAGGGGCGCGTGGATCACGGTCTTCACGAACCCCGGCCACGCCTACGTGGTGATCGCCGGGCTGCGGCTGGACACGAGCACCGGGGGCGTCGTCAGCCGCCGCATCGCCCGCACCGCCGAGCGCGGCCCGCGCTGGCGCGTGGCCCTGCGCAGCACCCGGGGCTTCAAGGCGCGCCACCCGCTCGGGCTCTAGGCGCGCCCGCGCTCGGCTCGTCACCGGCTTCGCCTCGAACGGACGAGGAGGCCGTGCGATCCGGCGGCAGGTCGGGGTTACACGGCGGCGGGTGGGTACGCTAGCCGTTCAGCTGCTGACTCCGACAAGAGAGGGAGGCCCGCATGGCCGGCATGAGCGGGCGCATGTCCACCGTCATCAAGGCGAAGATCTCCAAGCTCCTCGATCGCGCCGAGGATCCCTCGGAGACGATCGAGTACAGCTACCAGAAGCAGATGGAGCTGCTGCAGAACGTCAAGAAGGGCATCGCCGATGTGGTGACGTCCAAGAAGCGCCTCCAGATGCAGCAGCAGAAGCTCGAACAGCAGGTCGTCAAGCTCGACACGCAGGCGCGACAGGCGCTCGCGCAGAGCCGCGAGGACCTCGCGCGGACCGCGCTCGAGCGCAAGCAGTTCGCCCAGGGCGAGCTGCAGTCGCTCGACCAGCAGGTCGCCGAGCTGGAGACCCAGCAGGCGCAGCTGATCGACAAGGAGCAGAAGCTGCGCTCCAAGCTCGAGCAGTTCCGCACCAAGAAGGAGGTCATCAAGGCGCAGTACTCCGCCGCGGAGGCGCAGGTGAAGATCTCCGAGGCCGCGACCGGCGTGGGCGAGGAGATGGCCGACGTCGGGCTCGCGATGCAGCGGGCGATGGACAAGACGGAGAACATGCGGGCCCGCGCGGGCGCGATGGAGGAGCTCGAAGCGGCCGGCGCCTTCGACGACAACCTGCAGCTCGGCTCGGGCGGCCAGGACGACATCGACCGCCAGCTGCACGAGCTGACCTCCCAGAGCGGGGTCGACGACGACCTCGCGCGCATGAAGGCCGAGCTCGGCTCCGGCTCCGCGCCGCCGCAGGGCGAGCTGGGTCAGTCCTCCTCCGAGGAACGTCCCGCGTGATCGTCAGGATCTCCACAGAGCGCCAGTACCGCCTCCCGGACGAGGACGCCCAGCGCCTCAACGAGCTCGACAACCAGACCGTGGAGGCGGTCGACGCCGGCGACGAGGAACGCTACGAGCAGCTCTTCGCCGAGATGCTCGACCTCGTCCGCCGCGACGGCCGGCCGCTCGAAGACGAGGAGCTCGAGGAATCGGACGTGATCCTGCCGCCGCCGGACACGAGCATGGCCGAGGCCGCGCACGAGTTCACCGGCGACGGGCTGATCCCAGACTGACGTCGCCGAAGGCGCGGAGCCTGCGGAGCGCCTGGCAGGCGAAAGCCTAGATGGGAATTCCCCAGAGGGGGAACCAGCGCTCGAGCTCGGCCTCGATCGGCAGCTCGGCGGCGATCTGGGCCTTGAGCCGCAGCTCGCGCTCGTTGTCGCGCTGCTGCGCGCCGCCCGCGGGCACGAACGGGTAGAAGGCGCCGCGCTTGTAGTTGTAGATCCAGTAGACGGGCTTGCCGGCGCTGTCGCGGAACGCGAACACGGCGCACAGGATCCGGTCGCCGTAGCCGCCGGCCTCCAGCGCGGTCGAGACGGCGTTCAAGCCCACCACGAGATCCTCGAAGTCCGGGTCGACCAGGACCATCCAGCGGTAGCCGAAGTCGTCGTCGGTGATCTCGATCGTGGTCCCGGTGTCCGAGCCCGCGCCGCGCACGACCTCCTCCATGTCGCGCACGATGCCCTCGAAGTCGGCCGTCGCGAGCGGCTGGAACACGATCCCGGCCTTGCCGTCGCTCTTGAGCTCCAGCTCGAGCTCCATCGTCACCTGCGCGGTCGACATCGCGAACAGGCGGTCGGTCGGCACCGGCTTCTTCAGCTGGCGCTTGCCGCGCAGGACGTCGAAGAAGCCCATCGGCTACCGAAGGCTACGCGGTGCCCTGCAGCTGCGCCTCGAGGCGCTGCAGGGCGGCGATGCGCTTCTCCATCGGCGGGTGGGTGGAGAACAGGCCGCCGATGGCCTTGCCGGCGCCGGGCGGGAAGATGTAGAAGGCCTGCAGCCGGCCGGCCGCGCGCAGGTCGCTCTGCGGGATCCGCTGCATGCCGCCGGAGATCTTCACCAGCGCGGAGGCGAGCGCGCTCGGGCGCCCGGTGATGAGCGCGGCGCCGCGGTCCGCCGAGAACTCGCGATAGCGCGAGAGGGCCTGCATCAGGAAGAACGAGATCACGTAGACGGCCAGCGACACGAGGAACAACACGAGGAAGCTCGGGTTCTCGTCGTCGTCGCCGTAGCTCGAGCCGCCGCCGAAGAAGAAGCCGAACTGCACGATGTAGGCGGCGAGCGTGGCGAAGAAGCCCGCGAGCGTCATCACCAGCACGTCGCGGTTCTGCACGTGCGTGAGCTCGTGCGCCAGGACGCCCTCGAGCTCGGCGGGGGAGAGCAGCTCCATGATGCCCGTGGTCGCGCAGACGGTCGCCGACTTGGGCGAGCGGCCGAGCGCGAACGCGTTCGGCATCGCGGTCTGGGCGACGGCCACTTTCGGCTTCGGCAGGTCGGCCTGCACGCACAGGCGCTCGATCATCGCGTGCAGCTGCGGCGCCTGCTGCGGGGTCACGACGCGGGCGCCCATCGCGGCCAGCGCGAGCTTGTCCGAGGCGAAGACGTTCACCAGCGCCAGCCCGCCGGCGATGATCGCGACGGTGGCGCCGTTGACACCCGAGCCCAGCAGCGCGACGACGAGCCCGACGTAGAGCAGGCCGAGCAGGAACATGGTGACCGTCATCCGGACCTGGAGCCCGGTGTCGCGGCCGAAGGAAGTTGATCTGGGCATCTGCCAGAGATGGTGGCAGACGCCGCGAGCCCTTGAGCAAAGTATTAAGTGCCGCACCCGGCGCTTTCGCGGCTGGTAGATTGCGGGCCGCCGAACCGTGCGGCGACCAGCCGCGCGGACGGGGGACCCAGATGCAGTTCGGGGCGAGTCGCGGCCTGGTGGTCGCGTAGCGCACGTGCGCGAGCCCGTCAGCTAACCCCGCAGGCGACCGGAATGACCAGACCGTCGCGGAAGCCCCGAAAAGCCCTGCATCCTGCAGGATTCCTTGCACGCTCCATAACCCGGGGCGCTTTCCTGGTGACCGGTCCGAGGGGCGCCTAGCATGGCGCGCCGCATGTTCTCGCGACTTCGCCTGCTCATCGGCGTGGCGGTGCTCCCGCTCGTCCTGTTCGCCAGCCTTCCGCTCGTCTCGGGCGCCCAGAAGGGTTTGGGCGGCAAGATCGAGCGCAAGCGCGACCAGATCCAGTGGCGCAAGGGGCGCGAGCGGGTGCTGTCCACCGACGTCGCGGGCTACACCCGCAAGATCAACGGCCTGCAGAGTGAGATCACGACGCTGCAGACCCGCCAGGTGCGCCTGCAGACCAGCCTCGACTTCAAGCGCGCGCAGCTCGCGCGCATCCAGGAGGACCTGCGGCGCGAGCGGCTGCGCCTGGCCCGCCTGCGCGCCCGCCTCGCCGAGGCGCGGACCGCGCTCGCCAAGCGGCTCGTCGAGCTCTACAAGGCCGACCAGCCCGACCTCGTCACCGTCGTGCTCGAGTCCAACGGCTTCGCGGACCTGCTCGAGCGCACGGAGTTCATGCAGCGCGTCTCGCGCCAGGACGCGCGGATCATCGGCATCGTCGTGCGCGCGAAGGCCGAGGCCACGGCGACGGCGAGGCGGCTGGACCGGCTCGAGGAACGCGCGCAGCTGGTGGCCGACCAGATCGAGGACGAGGTCAACCAGGTGGCCGCCATCAAGGGCCAGCTCGTCGAGCGCCGCGTCCGCTACGCCGACGCGCGCTCGGAGAAGTCGACGATGCTCGCCAGCACCCGCGACGACCGTCACGCGCTCGAGGGCGACCTGCAGGAGCTCGAGGCTGCCCAGGCCCGCGTGACCGCCGCATTGCAGGCGCAGGCCGGCGGCGGCGGTGGCTCGGCCCCCGCCGGCCCGATCCAGCCCGGGTCCGGCGGCCTGATCTGGCCGGTCAGCGGTCCGATCGTCTCGCCGTTCGGCATGCGCTGGGGGCGCCTGCACGCGGGTGTGGACATCGCGGCGCCGGCGGGCACGCCGGTCCGCGCCGCCAAGGCGGGCAGCGTTGTGCTCCTGGGCCCGACGGGCGGCTACGGCAACTACATCTGCGTCGGCCACGGCGGCGGGCTCACCACCTGCTACGCGCACCTCTCGAGCTACGCGACCTCGTCGGGCGCCAGCGTCTCGCAGGGCCAGGTGATCGGCGCCGTCGGCTGCACGGGCCACTGCTTCGGCGACCACCTGCACTTCGAGACGCGCATCAACGGCTCGCCGGTGAACCCGGCCGGCTACCTGTAGCCGACCGCGTACCCTCAGAGGCGTGCAGCCAGAGCTCGACGTCTTCGGCATCACCCTGCAGACCTTCGGGCTCATGCTCGGCCTCGCCTTCGTGGTCTGCGGCATCCTGGCCGCTCGCTACCTGCAGGAGATCGGCAAGCCGGTCGACTGGGCCTACGAGTTCGTCTTCGCCGCGCTGGTCGGCGGCCTGGTGGGCTCGCGGCTGTGGTGGGTCGTCGAGAACTGGTCGAGCGCGAAGGACGACGTGCTCGGCTCGCTGTTCTCCGGCTCGGGACTCGTGTTCTACGGCGGTGCGGTGGGCGGGGCGATCGCGGTCTTGTCCTGGGCGTGGCGGCGCGGCTGGCTCGAAGCCCGCACGTTCGACATGGGCGCGGCGCCACTGGCCGCGGGCTACGCGATCGGCCGGATCGGCTGCCAGCTCGCCGGCGACGGCGACTACGGCATCCCGTGGGACGGGCCGTGGGCGATGGCCTATCCGAACGGCACGGTCCCGACGGACGTCCCGGTGCACCCCACGCCGGTCTACGAGACGCTGGTCATGGGGCTCGTGTGCGTGCTGCTGTGGCGCTGGCGGCACCGCTTCCGCCCCGGCACGCTGTTCGCGCTGTGGGCGGTCCTCGCAGGGGTCGAGCGCTTCTTCATCGAGTTCATCCGGCGCAACGACGACGTGCTGGCCGGGCTGACCCAGCCGCAGCTGATCTCGATCGCCATGGTCGCCGCCGGCGGCGCCTGGATCGCACTCCACCGCGGCCCGGCGCCGGCTCCCGCGCCGCCGCGCACCGCACGCCAGCGGGCCTGACGCGCCATACTGGCGCGCCGACCATGGCCGCCGCCACCGCCCACGTCCTCCCGGAGGCCTCCGCCGTGCGCGACGGGCGGCTGTCCGTCGGCGGCTGCGACTGCGAGGAGCTCGCGCGCGAGCACGGCACGCCCGCCTACGTGCTCGCCGAAGACGACCTGCGCGCCCGTGCCCGCGCCTTCACGGGCGCGCTCGCGGCCCACCACGACGGGCCGGGCGAGGTGGTCTTCGCGTCCAAGGCGCTGCCGTGCACGGCCGTGCTGCGCCTGTTCGCCGAGGAGGGGCTCGGCTGCGACGTCGCCTCCGGAGGGGAGCTGCACCTCGCGCTGCGCGCCGGCTTCGCTCCCGAGCGCCTGTACCTGCACGGCAACGCCAAGTCCGCTGCCGAGCTGGCGATGGCGCTCGAGGCGGGCGTGGGCACGATCGTGCTCGACAACCTCGAGGAGGCGCGGCGCCTGGCGGCCCTGCTCGACCGCCGCCGCCAGCGCGTGCTCCTGCGCGTGACGCCCGGCGTCGACGCGGACACCCACGAGGCGATCCTGACCGGGCAGGCCGGCTCGAAGTTCGGCTTCGCGCCGGCCGACGCCCGCGCGCTGCTGGCCGACCCTCCCGCGGGCCTGGAAATCGCCGGGCTGCACATGCACCTCGGCTCCCAGCTGTTCGCCATCGAGCCCTACCGGCGGGCGATCGCCGCACTCGGGGCGCTCGGGTCGTTCGAGGCCTACGACCTCGGCGGCGGGCTCGGCGTGCCCTACACGGCCGGCGATCCGGCGCTGGACGTCGAGGCCTGGGTGGCCGGGATGGTGGAGGCCGCGCACGCCGAGCTCGGTCCTGAGGCGACGCTCGTCCTGGAGCCCGGCCGCGCGCTGGTGGCCGGCGCGGGCGTGACGCTCTACACCGTCGAATCCGTCAAGGCGGGCGCGGCCGGCGAGCTGCTGGTGGCCGTAGACGGCGGGATGTCCGACAACCTGCGGCCGATGCTCTACGGCGCGAGCTACGAGGCCCACCTCGTCACGCGCATGGGCGAGGACGGGGCGGCCTGCACGGTCGTGGGCAAGCACTGCGAGTCCGGGGACGTCCTCGTCCGCGACACCTGGCTGCCCGGCCCGCGGCCGGGCGACGTGCTGGTCACCCCGGCCACCGGCGCCTACGGCTACGCGATGGCCAACAACTACAACGGCCAGCCGCGCGCCCCCGTGGTGTTCTGCTCGGACGGGCGCTCCCGCGTCGTGGTGCGCCGCGAGACCTACGAGGAGCTGCATGGCCGCGACGTCTGAGGTGTTCCGCGTCGGCCTGCTCGGCCACGGCACCGTCGGCGCCGCCTTCGACGCGCTGCTGGCCGAGCGCGCGGACGCGGTCGCCGCCACCACCGGGCTCAAGCCGGAGCTGACCGGCGTGCTGACCCGCTCGCGGGGCGACTTCGAGCAGATCCTCGGAGCCTCCGACCTGGTCGTGGAGCTGATCGGCGGCATCGAGCCCGCACGCGACTACGTGCTGCGCGCCATGCGCGCCGGCAAGCACGTCGTCTCGGCCAACAAGCAGCTGCTCTCCCAGCATGGCGAGGAGCTGTGGGCCTGCGCGCGCGAGCACAGCGTGCAGCTGCGCTTCGAGGGCGCGGTCGCCGGCGTGGTGCCGGTGATCCGCGTACTGCAGGAGTCGCTCGCCGCCGCCCACGTCGAGCGCATCCACGGCATCGTCAACGGGACGACCAACTACATCCTGTCCGAGATGGCGCGCAGCGGGATCTCCTACGCGCAGGCGCTCTCGCAGGCGCAGGAGCTCGGCTACGCGGAGGCCGACCCGACCGACGACGTCACCGGCCGCGACGCCGCGGCCAAGATGGCGATCCTCGCCCGTCTGGCCTTCTCCACCCCCGTGCACCTCGAGCAGGTGGTCTACGAGGGGATCGAGCACATCACGGCCGACGACATGGCCTACGCCGAGGAGCTGGGCCTCGGGCTCAAGCTGATCGGCACCGCCGAGCGCGTCGACGGCGGCCTCAGCGTCCGCGTGCACCCCGCCTTCCTCTACGGCGAGCACCCGCTGGCGGCGATCAACGGGCCGTTCAACGCGGTCACGGTGGAATCCGCCGCGATCACCGAGATCACGATGTCGGGGCCCGGCGCGGGCGGCCCGCAGACGGCGAGCGCGGTGCTGGGCGACTTGGTCTCGGCGATGATCCCGCCCGCTTCCGGGGTGGGTGGGGATGACATCGCCCAAGCCTTGACGATGGTCGACGACGTCGTCTCGGCGTTCTACCTGCACATGGAGGTGGCCGACCGCCCCGGCGTGCTGGCCCAGGTCGCCGAGATCCTCGGCATGCAGGGCGCCTCGATCAAGTCGTTCGTCCAGCGTGGACTGGGCGACAACGCGCGGCTGGTGATGGTGTTGCACCCGCTGCAGGAGTCGCGCTTCTACGCCGCGGTGCGCCTGATCGGCCAGCTCGACTTCATGCGCGCCGCCCCGCGCGCGATCCGGGTGATCGACGAGGAGTTCGGCTAGGTGGGACTCATCGAGCGCTACCGGGACTCCCTGCCCTTCGCGCCGGAGGACCCGGTGGTGTCGCTGGGGGAGGGCGACACGCCGCTGGTGCTCGCCGAGCGGCTCTCCGAGCGGGCGGGCGCGGAAGTGTGGCTGAAGATCGAGGGAGCGAACCCGACCGGCTCGTTCAAGGACCGCGGGATGACGTGCGCGGTGTCCGCCGCGGCGCGGGAGGGCGCCGAGGCGCTGGTGTGCGCCTCGACCGGGAACACCGCCGCCAGTGCCGCGGCGTACGCCGCGCGCGCCGGGCTCACGGGCGTGGTGATCGTCCCGGAGGGCAAGATCGCCACGGGCAAGCTCGCCCAGGCGCTGATGCACGGTGCGCGCGTGATCGCGCTGCGCGGCAACTTCGACCAGGCGCTGAAGCTGGTGCGCGAGCTGGCCGAGCGGCGCCCGATCGCGCTCGTGAACTCCGTCAACGCGTTCCGCCTGGAGGGCCAGAAGACGGCGGCGTTCGAGCTGCTCGACGCGCTCGGCGAGCTGGACGCGCTGTGCATCCCGGTCGGCAACGCCGGCAACGTGACCGCCTACTGGAAGGGCTTCGCGGAGCGCGGGGCGCGGCCCCGGATGCTGGGCTTCCAGGCCGAGGGCGCCGCGCCGCTCGTGCACGGCGCGCCGGTCGAGGCTCCCGAGACTGTCGCCAGCGCCATCCGGATCGGCAACCCCGCGCGCTGGGAGGAGGCGCTGGACGCGTTCACCAGCTCGCGCGGGGCCGTGGCCGCGGTGTCCGACGCGCAGATCCTCGACGCCTACCGCCTGCTCGCCCGCGAGGAGGGCGTCTTCTGCGAGCCGGCGTCGGCGGCCGGCGTCGCCGGCCTGCTCGCCCACGGCGCCGAGGGCGCCGAGCGGATCGTCTGCGTGCTGACGGGCCACGGCCTCAAGGACCCGCAGACGGCGCTCGCCCACGCGGGCTCGGTCGTCCCGTGCGAGCCCGACCTCAGCGCCGTCGAGCGCGCGATCGACGCGCGCTAGTGGGGGCGCGCTGATGCACCGGCGGCGCCTCGTCCGGGTGCCGGCCTCCTCGGCCAACCTCGGGCCAGGCTTCGACGTGCTGGCGGCCGCGCTCGGCCTCTACGTGGAGGTCGAGGTGGAGGAGACGGGCCGCTTCGCCGTCCACACCGACCTGGCGATCGCGCGCGACCGGCGCAACCTGGCCGTGCGGGCGTTCGAGACGCTGCACCCCGCCGGCGACTTCGAGTTCACGATCCGCTCGGACGTCCCGCTCTCCGGCGGCCTCGGGACGAGCGCCGCGGCGTACGTGGCGGGGCTCATGGCCGCCGACTCGATGTTCGAGCTCGACGTCGCGCTGCTGCCCACCGCCACGAAGCTCGAGGGCCACCCCGACAACGCCGCCGCGGCGCTGTTGGGCGGCTTCGTCGTCTGCGCCGGCGCGCGCGCCGCGCGCTTCGACGTACCCTCAGGGTTGGAGGCGATCCTCGTCGTCCCCCACAAGCACGTGCGCACCGCGCGGGCGCGCTCGGCGATGCCCGCGCTGGTGCCGCTCAGCGAGGCCGTGCACAACGTCGGCCACGCCAGCCTGCTGGTGCTGGGGCTGGTGCAGGGCGACCTCGACCTCGTCAGCGACGGCCTCCACGACCGCCTGCACCAGCCGCGCCGGGCGCCGCTGTACCCGCAGTCGATGGCGCTGCTGCGCCGCGCGCGTGAGCTCGGGGCGCTCGGGGCGACGATCTCCGGCGCCGGGCCGTCCGTGCTCTTCTGGACGCACTACGAGGCCACGGGCGCCGTCGTGGCCCGGCTGAAGCCGGCCACGGCCGGCTGGGCGACGGTGCTGCACGTGCCCTTCGAGCCGCAGGGCGCGTTCGTGCGCGAGCTCTAGGTCCGGCGATCGGCCGCTACGCCGGCTCCCGGGACGGTGCGCGCCGAGCGCTGCGGATCGATCCCCCACGAGACGATCCGCTCGGGGTGGATGCGGATGATCGGGCGGGGACCGGCGATCGCCTCGGCGCGGCCGCGCACCTCGATCGCACGCGGGCGCCAGGGATCGGTGCTGGCGAGGTCGTCGACCACGATGGCCGCACGTCCGCTGCGCTCGACGTCCCGGAACTTCTTCGTCTTGTCGAACTCGTGCCCGCCGACGTCGATGGTGTCGTGCTCCGGGTTGTGGCTCCAGCCGACCGGGACGACGTGAGGGGTGCCGTCCCTGCCGACGGTGGCGATGCGCCCGAGCCGACGCCCGCCGCCGTGCAGGTACTCGAGCTCGCTCTCGGTGAAGACGCTCATGCCGGTCTCCTCCTTGAAGCCTCCGTCGACGCCGCGGGAAATCCGCCGGCGTGAGCCCGATCTGGGCCCGACACGCACGCCGGCGAAGCGGTGCCGATGGCGTGGGTGCTCCTACTGAGCGTCCATGGTGCCGCGACTCGCCGGATGGACGCGCGCCTGCGCACCCTCCACGACCTGACCCTGCGCGACTACGAGGTCCTGCTGTTCCTCTCCTGGGCGCCGCAGCATCGTCTCAAGCGCGTCGATCTCGCCGAGCGCGTCCTGCTCACGCAGGGCGGGGTGACGCGGCTGCTGACCGGGCTCGAGCACGCGGGTCTGGTGGGGCGGGCACGCTCGGAGGGAGACGCGCGCGTGAGCTACGCGCAGTTGACCGCAGCGGGCCTCGTTCGCCTGCGAGCGGCGGCGGCGACTCACGTCGCCGACATCCGGTCGGCGTTCACCGACCACTTCTCCGAGCAGGAGCTCGAGACGCTCGCCAGGCTCCTCGGTCGCCTGCCCGGTGGCCGGATCGAGCCCGGCGGGACGCGCGGCAGCTAGATGATCGATTCCGCGGCCGTGGGGATCGTGGAATCAGTCATCTAGGTCTTGGTGACCGCGTTGATCATCGCGACGAGCGCGTGCTCGTCGTCGGCCTTCTCGAGGTAGGCGTCGGCCTGGCCGCCGAGCGCGTCGGGGTGCAGGATGCTCAGGTAGCCGCTGAAGGCGATGACGCGCGCCTGCGGGGCGGCGGCGCGGATGCTCGAGAGCAGCGTGCCGTCGCCGGGTGAGCCCATCGTGTCCAGGAGCACGACGTCCGGCCGCGCGGGGCCCAGCGCTCGCAGTGCCTCGTCGCCGGAGTGGGCGGCGCCGACGTGCTCGAACTCGTCGTGCTCGTCCAGCCAGTGACGCACCAGACTGGTGAAGGCCGAGGAGTCGTCGCAGTGGAAGACGCGGGTGCGCTGGGGCATGTTCTTACCCCATACCCAACTCGACGAGTCCTCAGGGACTCCGATTGACACCGTGTTCACGAAGCGATGAACACCGGTGCGCCCAGCGGCACGGCGCGCATGAGCGCCCGCACGTCGCGGGTGCGGCCGCGCAGGCAGCCCAGTGACGCGGCGCGGCCGACGGTCTCGGGCTGGGGCGTGGCGTGGATCGCGAGCCGGTCACCGCCCGGCCAGCCGGGCAGCAGCCTCGTCTGGTGGCCCGAGAGCGCGAGCGCGCAGCAGCCGTAGGGCGAATCCGGGCGCCCGGTCCGCAGCCGGTCGGTGACCGCGAAGCGGCCGGTCGGGGTGGGCGTCCCGGGCCGCCCGACGGCGACCGGCATCCGCCGCAGCACGCGGCGCCCGCGCCGGACCGCGAGCACCCGGCGGGAGCGGTCGATGTGCACGGAGACGTCCACAGCGCCCAGCCGCGCCTTCGCGGCGGGGATCCAGCCGGGCCGGCGGTTCGGGCGCTCGGGCGCGAGCACCTGCAGCCAGCCCGCCCGCCGCCGCAGCACGCCGAGGACCCTGGGCGAGCGGAACTCCGTCCGCGGCGCCAGGTGCTCGAGGCGCCGCCCGCCCGGCGTGGCGCGGAGCCGGACCGGCGCGAGCAGGCGGGCGGTGAGCCAGCGGCCGCGCGGGCGCGGGTCGGCGGCCTCGCGGGCGGGGCGGAAGTGGCGCTCCAGGACGGCGTCGGCCGGCTGGGGAGCGGGTGGATCGCCGCCACAGCCCGCGAGCACGAGCAGGACCGGCAGGGGTACCAGGCGCCTCACGCCGTTCGCCTACCCGTCCTAGCTTGCGAGCAGCGGCTTGAGCTTCTTGCGGGCGTCCTTGAGTCCGATGCGCTGGAGGATCTCGTCGGCGAGGGCGAGGTAGTCCGCGGCGAGGTCGGCCCGGTGGTCGAGGATCGAGACGGCCTTCTCGGCCGACTCGGCGTAGGCGATCGAGGAGCGGATGACCGACTCGAAGACCTTCTCGCCGTAGTGCCCCTTGAGCTGCTCGAAGGCCTCGCGCGAGTGCACGGTGCGCATGTCGGCGATGTTCAGCACCACTCCGAGCCACTCGAGGTCCGGGTTGTAGAACTCCTTCGCCTGCTCGACGACCTCCAGCGCACCCTCGACGCCCTGCAGGGCGAAGTACTGGGCCTCGGAGGACACGAGCGCCCAGTCGGCGGCCACCAGCCCGTTGATGGTGAGCAGGCCGAGCGCCGGCGGGCAGTCGACGAGGATCAGGTCGTGTTCCTTGCGCACGTCCTTGAGCGCCTTGCGCAGCACCAGCTCGCGCCCCATCTTGCCCGACATGGAGCGCTCGACCTCGGCCAGGATCGGCGAGGCCGGGATCACGCCGTCATGGCTCGCCGCCTTGGCCTTGGCCTGCCCGGCCAGGACGTCGGCGATCGTCGGCGAGGCGTCGGGAGCGACGTCGAAGTAGTCCGACAGGTTGCCCTGCGGATCGAGGTCGATGGCGAGCACGTCCAGCCCGAGCCGTCGGAAGACGTCCGCCAGCGTGCGCACCGTGGTGGTCTTGCCCGTGCCGCCCTTGAGCGACAGGACCGCGATCGTCTCGGCCATGGCGCGGGCACACTAGCGCCCCCGGGGGCACCGTTCCCGCGGACACCGGGCCCGCCCACCCCTGGCGGGACTCCTGTTTACTCCGCGAGCGCCGCCTGCGGCGTGGCCGCGCCGACCGTCGCCGTGTCGAGGAAGTAGATGGCGTGGCGGCCGATCATGATCTCGTCCCCGTCGGCCAGCGCGATCCACTCGACGCGCTCGCCGTTGACGTAGACGCCGTTGAGCGAGCGGTCGTCGAGCACGCGCGCGCCCTCGGCCTGGCTGACCACGAGCGCGTGCCGGCGCGACACGGTCGCGTCGTCGAAGCGCACGTCGGCGGCCAGCGAGCGGCCGATGCGGGTCCACTCCTGGGCCAACGGCGCCACGACATGGCGGCCGGCTTCCTCGTAGGCGAGATAACGGCCGGGCACGGTGAGCCCGTCGCGCGTGTCGTGCAGCCACGTGGGGCGCTCGCGCTCCACGGGACCGGGCGGGGCGACGGACACGGATTCCTGCCCGGACAGGGGCAGCGTGCCGGTGGTCTGGACATCGCTCGGAAGACGTGGATCCATTCGTTCTCTCCTCTGGGCGCACGACGCGCCGTGTCGGGCGACCCGACCTCCGCTGCGGATCATAGGGTCCCGGTCAATGGGGCCGGAGTGGGGTGGGGAACCGATCTTCGGGCCGGCCGTTGCAGCGGAAGGCCTCCCGCCGCCCGTGGCGAAGGGCCTCAAGACCCATGCCGCCGCTCACCCACACGCGCTCCCGGTCGCGCCCTCCGCGGGAGATCTCGCTGCTGCGCAAGAGCGTCGGCGCGCTTGCCGCCGACCGCCACGTCTGCTGGCACTGCCGGCGGACGCCGCTGGTCGGCGAGTACGTGCACCACTACGGCGAGCGCCTGGTGTGCGACCTGTGCCGGCCGCTGCGCCGCGAGCCGCCCGGCGAGACCGTCCTCGTGCACTCGCCCGAGCACGAGCGGGCGGTCAAGCTGAGGCCCAGGGCGGCCTGACCGGGATCCCACCCGCGCCGGGGCTAGACTCCCCGCCGCCGTGGACCCCGTCACCAGCACCGTCGTCATCGGCCGCCCGCGCGAGGAGGTCTTCGACTACCTCGCCGACATCGCCAACCACCCCGAGTTCAGCGACCACTACCTCAAGGACTGGCGGCTGACGCGGGTCGACTCGGTCGGCCGCGGGGCGGGCGCGCGCTACCGGCTCGACGCCCCGTTCCAGCGCTTCGGATGGGCGGACATGACCTTCATCGAGGTCGAGCGGCCGTTCCGGATCGTGGCCATGGGCCGCGGGGGCAAGTTCAACCGCAACAAGACCTTCAGCACCTGGACGCTGACCCCGTCCGGCCAGGGCACGCGCGTGGAGCACTCCACGGAGACCGAGCCGGCGTTGATCACGGACCGGATCATGGAGGGCTTCGGGCTCCGCGGCTGGTTCAAGCGCGGCGGCCGCAGGGCGCTGCGCCGCCTGCAGTCGATCCTCGAGGAGAACCAGGACCGGGGCGCGCGCGCCACGGTGGCCGGGCTCTAGGATTCCCGGTTCGATGGCCCGTCTCGCCCGCCTGCCGCTCGTCCTCGCCGCGCTCGCCTGCGCGCTCCTCGCCGCCGGCTGCGGCGCCAAGGAGGTGGAGGAGGAGACCGCCCAGGTCGCCGACACCGAGGGCATCTACCTCGACATCGACGAGCTCAAGTACCAGGTCCAGATCTCCCGCTACATCAACCCGAGCGACACCGAGGACCGCAGCTACCTGGTCGGCCTGCCCGAGGGCACCGCGCCGCCGGGCGGCGACGAGACGTGGTTCGGCGTGTTCATCCGGGTCCAGAACCAGACGGACCGCGCGATCGCGCCCGCGAACGACTTCGCGATCATCGACACGCAGGAGAACGTGTACCGGCCGATCCCGCTGGACACGAGCGTCAACCCGTTCGCCTACAAGCCGGATCCGATCGGCCCCAAGAGCATCATCCCGACGCCCGACTCCGTCGCGTCCGAGGGCACCGTCCAGGGGTCGCTGCTGCTCTTCAAGGTCACGACCGAATCGCTCCAGAACCGCCCGCTCGAGTTCCGCTTCCGCCGGGGCAGCGGCACGACGGGCGTCGTCGACCTCGACGTCTGAGAACGGGTTTCGCGGCTCCGGTCGCCGGCGGGCGAGTCGAGGGACAGACCACTCGGGGAGCCGCCGTGCCGTCAACCTCCGCGCGACGTTAGCGCGGCCTGGATGACGGTCTGCGCGGCCGGCGCGGCGGTGGCGCCGCCCGCGCCCTGACCCACGAGCAGGACGCAGACGGCGACCTTGGGCTCGCGCAGCGGGGCGAAGGCCGTGAACCAGGCGTCGGTGTCGGTGATGTCCTCCTCCTGCAGCGGCTGGCCGGGCAGCGGCGGCGCGTCGTCGACGGTGTCGCGCAGCTCCGCCGTCCCGGTCTTGCCGGCCACTCTGACGCCCGGCACGGCGGCGCCCGCGCCGGTGCCGTCGGTGACCACCGAGCGCATCGCGCGGGCGATGAAGCGGGCGGTCTCCGGCGTGGTGGCGCGGCCGGCGACCCCGCCCGCGCCCTTGAGCAACGTCGGCCGCGGCCGGCGGCCGCCCTGGGCGATCGCGGAGGCCACGTCGGCCATCAGCAGCGGGGTGGCGAGCACCTTGCCCTGGCCGATCGCGGTGGAGCCCACCGCCAGGTCGTCGCCCACCTCGGCCGCCGCGGGGATCGTGGACCGGGCCGCACCGGCGAGCCCGGGCTCCTCGTTGAAGCCGAACTTCTCGGCGGTCGCCACCAGGCGCTCGGCGCCCAGCCTGGCGCCCAGCGGGGCGAAGACGGAGTTGCACGACTCGGCGAACGACGCGCGCAACGAGCCACCGCACGCCTCGCCGTTGGCGTTCTCGAGCTCGACGCCCTCCAGGGTGGTCGAGGTCTGGACCGGGAAGCGCTCCGAGCGCTCGACCAGCCCCGCGTCCAGCAGCCCGGCGAGCGTGACGATCTTGAACGTCGAGCCCGGTGGCTGGGGCGCGCTGTAGGCGATGCCGGCCAGCGCGAGCACCTCGCCGTCGCTCGGGCGCATCACCGCGATGCCGCCGAAGCGCCCCGCGAGCGCGGTCACGGCGGCCTCCTGCACCTCCGGGTCGATCGTCGTGCGCACCGCCCCTCCCGGTCGCGGCTCGCTGCTGGCCAGCATGCGCGAGCCCGCCCGCAGCGTCCCGCCCGGCGTGCCGGCCAGGCGCTCGTCGAAGGCGCGCTCGAGCCCGGTGAGGCCGACCGGCGTCTCGGCCGGGACCCCGCGGCGCCTCAGTTCCTCCGCGCGCTCCGGCGGCGCCGGGCCGATGCGGCCGGCGACCTCCGCGGCGAGCGGGCCGAGCCCGGACAGCCGTGCCTCCCCCTCGGCGATCGTCGCACCGTCGCGCGACTGGATGGCGGCGCGCGGGGGCATCCGCGTCTCGCGCCGCAGCCGCTCGCCGCCGCGGAGGCCGGGGAACACGTGCTCCGGCCGCCACATGACGCCGGGCGTGCCGTCGGCCCGCTCCTGGACGCCCAGCACGACGCGCCCGGTGATCGTCCCGAAGATGCGCGTGGCGGCCGACACGTCGATCTCGACCTCGTCGTCGCCGCCCTCGCGCGGGCGCGCCGCGCGCACGCCCGTGAGCGTGGCGACCTCGGCCGCGCGCGTGTAGGCACGGCTGAAGCGGCGCAGGCTCACCTCGTCGCGCGCCGCGTCGGAGAGCAGCGCGTGCATCGCGGCGTAGTCCCCGCGCTCCCACGCGGCGGTGAAGCTCGCCGCCAGGCGGCGCTCCGAGGGCTCGTGGCGCGCCCCGATCAGCAGGCCGGCGCCGAACGCGACGGTGGCGAACGCCAGCAACGGCGCCAGGCGGCGCAGGCGGCTGGCGGGTTGGGGCCGGCTCCGGCTGGGAGGCGGCCCGGCGAGGGGCGACGGGTGGCGGGTGGCCATTGCAGGGGCTGGCGGGGAGGGTAGGCACCTGTGCCCGCTCGAGGGGCCGAATAGGCGCGGTGGGTAGCCTCAGCCGCTGATGACGGGGCTCGACTGGATCGTCGTGGGGATCGTGATCCTGCTCGCCCTGTTCGGGTGGGCGCAGGGGTTCGTGGCCGGTGCGCTCGCGCTCGTCGGCTTCGCGATCGGCGCCTGGGTGGGCACGCGCGTGGGCCCGCTGCTGCTGCCCGAGGGCACCGACTCCGGCTGGGCGCCCGCCTTCGGGTTGATGGGCGCGCTGGTGGCCGGCGCGGTGCTGGCGATGGGCTTCGAAGGGCTCGGCGCGCGGTTGCGCGCGAGGGTGAGGACGCCCGCGGCGGCGGCGCTCGACGGCGCGACCGGCTCGGTGCTGACCGCCCTCGTCGGTCTCGGCATCGTGTGGATCCTCGGCGCCGTGGCGCTCGGCTCCGGCGGCGAGTTGCGCCAGGCGGTCCAGCGGTCGTTCGTCCTGCAGCGCCTCAACACCGTGCTCCCGCCCACGAGCGGGCTGCTCAGCACGCTCAAGCGGCTCGACCCGTTTCCCCGCATCGACGGGCCCGAGGTCCGCGTCCAGGCGCCGTCGGAGGGCATCGTGAGCGACCCGCAGGTGGACGCGGCGGCGCGCAGCGTCGTCAAGGTGCTGGGCAGCGCGTGCGGGCTCGGCGTGGAGGGCTCGGGCTGGGTCGCCGGCGACGGCCTCGTGGTCACCAACGCCCACGTCGTGGCCGGCCAGCGGGACACGCGCGTGCTGCTGGAGGGGCGCGAGCCGGGCCTGGACGCCGAGGCCGTCGCCTTCGACCCGCGCAACGACGTCGCGGTGCTGCGCGTCCAGGGGCTGCGGGCACCGGCGCTGCCGCTGGCCGACTCGGCGCGGCCGGGCACGTCGGCGGCGGTGCTCGGCTTCCCCCGCAACGGCCCTTACGACGAGCGGGCCGGGCGCTTGGGCGAGACGCGCGAGGTCGTCACGCAGGACGCCTACGGCCGCGGCCCGGTGCGGCGGCCGATCACGTCGCTGCGCGGAGCCGTGCGCTCGGGCAACTCCGGCGGGCCGATGGTCGACGGCCGCGGGCGGGTCGTCACCACGATCTTCGCCGCCACCACCACCGGGCCGCGCGGCGGCTACGGCGTCCCCAACTCCGTCGTGCGCGGCGCGATCGGCGGCGCGGACGGCGAGGTCTCGACCGGGGACTGCGCCTGAGCCTGAATCCAGGCTGACCTTTCCCGGACGGGTCGCTATCGTCAGCCGGCCATGGCCAAGACACTCGTCCTCGCCGAGAAGCCGTCCGTCGGGCGCGACCTCACGCGCGCGCTTGGAGGCCAGTTCGCCAAGCACGAGGGCTACCTCGAATCCGACGAGCACGTCATCACCTGGGCGGTCGGCCACCTCGTCCAGCTCGCCGAGCCCGACGAGTACGACGCGAAGTACAAGAAGTGGCGCATGGCCGACCTGCCGATCGTGCCCGACGACTTCCACCTCACCGTCCGCGACGAGCGCTCGCGCAAGCAGATGACCGTGATCACCCGGCTGCTCGGTCGCGACGACGTGGACGCCGTCGTCAACGCCTGCGACGCCGGTCGCGAGGGCGAGCTGATCTTCGCATGGACGATCGAGAAGGCCGGGTCGCGCAAGCCCGTCAAGCGCCTCTGGCTGTCTTCGATGACCGTCGGCGCCATCAAGTCGGCCTTCGCCGGCCTCAAGCCCGCCGAGGAGTTCTCCAAGCTCGAGGAGGCCGCCCGGTCGCGCTCGGAGGCCGACTGGATCGTCGGCATGAACGCCACCCGCGCCGCCACGATCCGCCTGCGCTCCTCGTTCGACGGCGCGGTGTCGCTCGGCCGCGTGCAGACGCCGACGCTGGCCATCATCGCCCGCCGCGAGGAGGAGATCCTGGCGTTCGTCCCAGAGCCCTACTGGCTGGTGGACGCGAGCTTCGAGCCGACCGGGGGAGAGGGCGGCCGGCACTACCTGGGCCGCTTCCACGCGGGCTCCCAGCCGCGGCTGAAGACCGCCGGGGAGGCCGAGGCGATCGTCGCCGCGGTCCGCGGCCGGGCGGGCGAGATCACCAAGCTCGACAAGACGCGGCGCTCGGAGAAGGCGCCGCTGCTCTACGACCTCACCAGCCTGCAGCGCGAGGCCAACACGCGCTTCGGCTTCTCCGCCCGCCGCACGCTGTCCGCCGCCCAGCGGCTCTACGAGGAGCACAAGGCGCTGACGTACCCGCGCACCAGCTCGCGCTTCCTGCCCTCCGACATGGGCGCGGAGATCAAGCCGGTCGCCGAGCTGGTCGGCAAGCGCCCGGAATATGCCCGCGCCGCCGCCTACGTGACCGGGCTCGACGTGCTGCCCACCGGCCGCGTGATCAACGACGCGAAGGTCACCGACCACCACGCGATCATCCCCACGCGCTCCGAGCACAAGCTCGACAAGATGAGCGACGACGACCGGCGCGTCTACGACATGGTCGCGCGCCGCTTCCTCGCCGTCTTCCATCCCGAGGCCGTGTTCGAGAACACGCGCCTGGAGACGACCGTGGCCGAGCACGTCTTCCGCACGCGCGGGCGGGTGCTGCTCGAGGCGGGCTGGCGCGGCGTCTACGGCGAGGAGGCGCTGGACTCCGGGTCGGCCTCGGACGAGGACGAGGGCACCAACCAGCAGCTCCCGAAGCTCGAGCGCGGGGAGCCCGTCGACACGCGCGAGGTCGCGGCCGAGGAGAAGGTCACCAAGCCGCCGCGGCGCTACTCCGACGCCTCGCTGCTCGCCGCGATGGAGACCGCCGGCAAGCTGGTCGACGACGACGAGCTGCGCGAGGCGATGAAGGACTCCGGGATCGGCACCCCGGCCACCCGCGCCTCGATCATCGAGCGGCTGATCGACGTCGGCTACATCGAGCGCGACGGCCGCTCGCTGGTGGCCACCGAGAAGGGCCTGAACGTGATCCGGCTGCTCGACGAGCACCCGCTCACTTCGCCCACCCTGACCGGCGACTGGGAGCACCGCCTGGGCCGGATCGAGCACGGCGAGGAGCGGCGCGAGGCGTTCATGCGCGACATCGCGCTGTTCGCCGGCGAGACGGTGCAGGTGCTCGACGCCACGCTCAAGGACGTCCGCATCCCGCGCGCCAACCTCGGCCCGTGCCCGGTGTGCGGGAACGACATCGTCGAGAACCGCAAGGGCTTCTCGTGCTGGTCGCGCGAGGATCCCGGCTGCGGCTTCGTGATCTGGAAGTCGAAGGCCGGCAAGACGCTCCCGCCCGCGGTGGCGCGTGAGCTGATCGCCACGGGGCGCACCGAGAAGGCCGTGACGGGCTTCAAGGGCCGCTCCGGCCGGTCGTTCCGCGCCCGGCTCGCGCTGATGCAGTCCGAAGAAGGCCGCTGGCGCGTCGAGTTCGACGAGCCGTGGGCGAGCGAGGGCGCCAAGCCCCCGGAAGCCGAGGACGCGAGCGGCCGGGAGCAGCCGGCCGACGGCGCGCAGGCGCCCGCGGCCGCGGCGTAGGCGTCCCGGCCGGCGCTTAGAGTGGGCGGACTCCCTCGGAGTCAGGCCAGCTTAGAGCCCGAACGGGCTCTTACAGCGAGGGCTCGCCCGTCCGCCTGGCCTCCGCACGCGCGGCTGGGCGGTGCGCTGAGCCGGAGGAGCGGTCAGGTGCACCCAGAGGGCGGCGACGCCCTGCATGAGGGCGACGAAGAGCTCGGCGAAGGCGTTGACCGGCGGGGCGGCCTGCTCCTCGCGGACCACGGCCTCCACCTCGGGGGTGCCCGCGCCGGCGTCGAAGGTCCACGTCACGTAGAGGTCGGCGCTCGAGACGGCGGCAGCGACGTCGGCCGCGAGGACGAGGTCCGCGTCGGTGTGGTCGTTGGGCAGGTAGAGGTGCGGCATGGTGGCCTTCCGTCGGGCGCTGGCTCTAGGTCCCTCTATCGGAGTTACGACACGAAGCCTGACGAATCGCGTCCGATCGCGAACCCCAACATTCGTCCAACCGAGGTTGCGGCCGCACGATCCGGCATCTCCGCGCGCGAGGGCGGTCAGGATCCGGTCATTCCGTCGGGACCGCGCGCGACCCTGTGGGGTCCGTGCCGCTCACCCTGATCACCGGTCCCGCCAACGCCGCCAAGGCCGGGGCCGTGCTCGGGCGCCTGCGCGCGCTGCGGGCGCACGAGCCGCTGCTCGTCGTTCCCACGCCCGCGGACGTGGACCACTACCGGCGCGAGCTGGTCGCCGAGGGGATCGTGTTCGGCGCCGAGGTGCTGACGTTCTCGCGGCTGGTCCGCGAGCTCGCGACGGCGACGGGCGTGGCCGGCCGCCCGCTCGGGCCCGTCGCGCGCGACCGCGTGGTGCGCGCGGCGGTCCGCGGCACGCCGCTGCGCGTGCTGGCGGCCTCGGCGGCGGCGCCCGGGTTCGCGGCCGCGGCGGGCACGCTGTTCGCCGAGCTCCAGCGCTCGCTGGTCGCCCCGGCGCGCTTCACCCGCGCGCTGCGCACATGGGCGGCCGCCGGCACCGCGCCCGCCCATGCGGAGGAGCTCGCCGCGCTCTACTCCGCCTACCACCGCCGGCTCGAGCGCCTCGGGGTGCTCGACACCGAGGGGTTCGCCCGCGCGGCGCTCGACGCGCTGCGCGAGCGGCCGGCGGCCTGGGGGGCGCGGCCCGTGCTCCTCTACGGCTTCGACGACCTGACGCCGCTGCAGCTCGACGCCGTGGAGACCCTCTCCGGCCGCGCCGGTGCGGAGGTGTGCGTGGCCCTGCCCTACGAGGCGGGCCGCGCCGCCTTCGCGGGCCGCGCCGCCACGGTCGAGCTGCTGAAGCCGCTCGCCGCCCGGCACGAGGCGCTGCCCGACCGCTCCGAGCACTACGCGCCCGGCGCCCGCGGGGCGTTGCACCACCTCGAGCGGCGGCTGTTCGAGGGTGCCGCCGAGCCCCGCTCGCCGAACGGCGCCGTGCGGCTGCTGGAGGCCGGCGGGGAGCGCGCGGAGGCGGAGCTCGTGGCCGCCGAGGTGCTCGAGCTGATGCGCGAGGGCGTCGCGCCCGAGGACGTCGCGGTGCTGGTCCGCGGCGGCGGCCGCTCGGCCGCGGTGCTCGCCCGCGGCCTCGCCGACTACGGCGTGCCCGTCGCCCCCGACGCGCGCGTCCCCCTCGTGCGGACGCGGCTGGGGGCCGGCGTGCTCGCCTTCGCCCGCGCCGCGCTGGCCGGCGGCACCGCGGCCGACGTGCTGACCTGGCTGCGCACCCCCGGCAAGCTCGCCGACCCGGACGCAGCCGACGCGCTCGACGCGCGCGTCCGCCGCACGGAGGCGACGACCGCCGCGGAGGCGCGGCGCCTGTGGGCCGCCGTCGTCGCCGGGTCCGCCGCCGGGGGTGACGCCGCCGCCGGCCCCGCGAGCCGGCTCGCCGCGCTCGACGCGCTCGCCGAGGCGGCGGCGGCCGGGCCTGCTCCGTTCCTCGATGCGCTGCTCGCCGAGGCGCAGGCGATCTGGACGGCGCCGCACGTCCGCCGCGCCGCGGTGCTGGGCGCGGAGGACGCCGCCGACGCGCGGGCGGCCGCCGAGCTTCGCTCCGCCGCGGCCGAGCTGCGCTCGCTGGCGACGGCCGATCCCGAGCTGCTCGCCGGTCCGGAGGGCGTGGCGGAGGTGCTCGAGGCGCTCGCCGCCGTGCCCGTCCGCGAGGCGGTGGAGCCCGCCGGGGTGCTCGTCGCGGAGGCGCTGGGCATCCGTGCCCGCCGCTTCCGCGCGGTCTTCGTCTGCGGCCTGCAGGACGGCGACTTCCCGCGCCGCCCGGCGCCCGAGCCGTTCCTCGACGACGACGCGCGCGCCGAGCTGGCGCGCGCCTCCGGGCTCGTCCTGCGCCGCCACGAGGACGCGCTCGGCGAGGAGCGCCACTTGTTCTACGCCTGCGTCTCGCGCCCGGAGGAGGTGCTGTTCCTCTCCTTCCGCAGCTGCGACGAGGAGGGCGACCCCGTCCAGGTGTCGCCGTTCGTCGACGACGTGCGCACGCTGTTCACCGGCGAGCTGTGGGAGCAGCGCGGGACGCGGCTGCTGGCCGAGGTCACCTGGCCGCCGGCCGCCGCGCCCACGCCGCACGAGCTGCGCCGCGCGCGCGCGGCGGCCGAGCGGGTCCCGGAGCCGGGACCGCTCGGGCCGCCGGAGAGCGAAGCGGTGCGCGCGGCGCTCGCCGCGCGGGGGGCGGAGGCGGCGCGCGGGCTCGAGACCTTCGCCTCCTGCGGGGTGCGCTGGCTCGTCGAGGGGCTGCTGCGCCCGAAGCGGGTCGAGCCGGACCCGGAGCCCATGCGCCGGGGCTCGCTCGCGCACGCGATGCTGGAGCGCACCCTGCGCGGGCTGCGCGAGCGCACCGGCTCGGCGCGCCTGGCCCCGGACACCCTCGAGGCGGCGCTGGCCGAGCTGCAGGCCGCGCTCGCCGAGCTGCGAGCCGCGCGCGGGCGCGAGGGGTCCGGCGCGCGCGGGAACGCGGGCTCCGGCGCGCGCGGCCGGGCGGCCCTGCGCGCGCTCGAGGAGGACCTCGCCCGCTACCTGCGCCACGAGGCCGAGTGCGGCGCCGGGCTGGAGCCGGAGTGGCTCGAGTGGAGCTTCGGCGGCGAGGGTGACTCCCACGGCGCCCTGCCGCTCAACGGCTCCGGCTTCTCGGTCACCGGACGGGTCGATCGCATCGACGTCGATCCCGCCGGGGTTGCGCTGGTGCGCGACTACAAGGGCCGGAACGTGTCGGCCGGTGCGCGCTGGACGCAGGACGGCCGCCTGCAGGCGGCCCTGTACGCGCTGGCCGCTCGCGAGCTGCTCGGGCTCGAGCCCGCGGGCGCGCTCTACCAGCCGCTCGGCCGCAGCGACCGCCGGCCCCGCGGCCTGGTGCGCGCGGGAACGCCCGGCCGCTACGTCAACGGCGACGTGGTCGAGCCCGAGGCGCTGGAGGCCGCGCTCGGCGAGGCCCGCGAGGTCGCGCTCGGCGCCGCGCGCGCGATGCGCGCGGGCGAGATCCGCCCCTGCCCGTCGCGCTGCTCGCCGAACGGCTGCGCGTATCCCGGGATCTGCCGCGCGGGCGAGGGCGCCGGGGAGAGCGCGGGCACCGGCGAGGTCGCGGGCACCGGCGAGGTCGCGGGCACCGGCGAGGTCGCGGGCACCGTGCGGAGCGGCTCGGCGTGAGCGCGCCGCGCTTCACCGCGGAGCAGCGCGCGGCGGTCGAGGATCGCTCCGGTTCGGCGCTGCTCGCGGCCAACGCCGGCTCGGGCAAGACGGCGGTCATGGTCGAGCGCTTCGTGGAGGCCGTGCGCGTCGACGGGGTGCCGGTGGGGGCGATCCTCGCGCTCACGTTCACGGAGAAGGCCGCCGGCGAGTTGCGCGAGCGCGTCCGCCGCCGGCTGGGCGAGCTCGGCGAGATCGAGCACGCGCGCGCCGTCGACGGTGCCTGGATCGGCACCATCCACGGGTTCTGCGCGCGCGTGCTGCGCTCCCGCCCGCTCGCGGCGGGGCTGGACCCGCGCTTCGAGGTGCTCGACGAGCCGGCCGCGGGCCGCCTGGGCGCCGTGGCGTACGACCGCGCGCTCGACGCCTGGGCCGCCGCGCTCGGCGCGCCCGCGGTCGACCTCGCGGCCGCCTACGGACCGGGCCTGCGCGAGATCGTGCTCGGAGCCCACGACGTCCTCCGCAGCCGTGGCGAGACGCATCCGCGCGTGCCCGTCCCGGTCGAGCGCCCCGCGCCCTCGCCCGCCGCCCTCACCGTCGCGAGCGAAGCGGCGGCGCACGATCTGGCCGCGGCCGGCGACGGCGTGCGCGTGGGCGAGGGCCGGGCCGCACTGGAATCGTGCGCCCGCCTGCTCGCGGGAGCGGCGCCGACGGCCGGCGGCGAGTCGCCCGAGGGGGCGGCGGCCGCCGGCGAGCGGCCCGCGGGGGCGGCGCCCGGCGACGCGCGCGTCCCGTTTCCGGGCGAGCTCGACGCGGCGAAGCTCGGCGCGGGCGCGAAGGCGCTCGGCTCCGACGCGTGCGGCGCCTACCGCGAGGCGTGGGAGGCGTATCGCTCCGCGTGCGCCGACCACCATGCGCGCGCCGCCCTCGTGCTGATCGACGAGCTGCTCGTCCGCTTCGGCGCGGCGTACGCCGAGGCCAAGGCGGCGCGCGCAGGCGTCGACTTCGAGGATCTCGAGCTCGGCGTGCGCGACCTCCTCGCCGACGAGGCGGAGCGGCGCCGCTGGAGCGAGCGGTTCGCGCTGATCATGGTCGACGAGTTCCAGGACACCAACCGTCTCCAGCTCGACCTGCTCGAGGCGCTCGAGCGGGCCAACCTGTTCGCGGTCGGCGACGAGTTCCAGTCGATCTACCGCTTCCGCCACGCCGACGTGGACATCTTCCGC
>Ga0183260_10000401_pt1 | contig 36278 bp, 32 predicted proteins | sample AntDrymUQ4972206_2_FD_129768 | JGI IMG/M metagenome (GOLD analysis project Ga0183260, IMG submission 129768) | Polar desert sand microbial communities from Dry Valleys, Antarctica - metaG UQ497 (22.06) (version 2) (version 2) | ecosystem: Environmental > Terrestrial > Soil > Desert | place...
ATGCTTTTGGAGCTCATAAAAACCGTACAGATATTATTGACCACATTTTTATTACCAATCATTTTACTGCAAGCCGGTGGGGGGTGCTTACAGATACTTATCATGGTAAGTTTCCTTCAGATCATTTTCCTGTACTGGCAGAAGTCACTCTTAGGTAAAAACATAATATTCATGTAAAGATTTAAATACTATCAATTTTGTTCATCAGTACAAGTTCTAAGAAAAGAAACGCTTTATTCTTAATAATTTATATTTTTTGTTTATTAAGCTGCTTAAATGCACAGCAAAGAAAGTATGCTGTTTCTAATGCTCATGCACATAACGATTACAATCATCCTAAACCTTTTGCTACTGCTTATGAGGCTGGATTTGGGTCAATTGAAGCAGACGTGATTTTTAGAAATGACCACTTATATGTAGCACATGATGCTATAGACATAAAACCTGGGAGAACATTGCAATCTCTTTATCTGAACCCTTTGAAGGATGCAATAAAAAAGAATAATGGTTATGTATTTAAAGACCCCTCAAAACATTTATTGTTTTTGATAGATTTAAAAACTCCTGTTGAAGCTACATTGCACAAGGTTATAGATATATTGAAGGACTATCCGGAAATAACAAGTTGTCCTACTTTAAGGATAGTAATTACCGGCAACCAACCCGATGTATCCCGGTTAACTACTTATCCGTCTTATATATACTTTGATGGTAATTTTAAAAAGAATTATACTATTGAAGCATTAGAGAAGATTGCTCTGTTCAGCGACAACTTTAAAAGTTATTCAAAATGGAATGGAACCGGGTACTTGACTGAATTGGATAAAGCCAAAATAGACAGCGCTGTAACAAAAGCTCATTCGCTAAGTAAACCCATACGTTTTTGGGCGGCACCTGATTTACCTGATGCATGGTTTCAGCTAATGAAGTTAGATGTAGATTATATCAATACAGATATGATATATCAAATGTCTTCATTCTTAAATAACCTTTATGCAACAATAGATAAAACCTGGGCTAATATCTTAGATGAAGTAACCATAACAGCACAACGAAAAGCCCAGTTAAGCTTAAATGTACCATACAGCACCCAATCTGTTTCACAAGCTTATTTAGATAACTATCAGCCCCGCACCACTCCGGAAGCATTATTGGGAACAAACGGAGTGTTTGTACAAAAAACAAATCATGGTGGCGGCTCACCATTCCTTCGCGGACTTACAGGTAATCAAACCTTGATATTGGTAGATGGTATCAGGCTAAACAACTCAACATTTAGATACGGCCCCAATCAGTACCTCAATACAATTGATGCTTTTACCATCAATAAAATTGAAGTGGCAAAAGGTACCGGTTCGGTACAATATGGCTCTGACGCAATAGGAGGTGTATTACAGGTATTTACTAAAGAACCCCGGTTTTCTGCAGATAAGAATAGGGGGTCAGGTAGAGTAATCGGTAAATACATGACGGGTAATATGGAGAAAACGGTTAGAAGTGAAGCTGGCTTTAGTTCAGAAAAAACAGCTACATCTATTGGAGCTACTCACAGAAACTTTGGCGACCTGATTGGCGGAGATACAACTGGCAAACAATCACCATCTGGTTATAAAGAATTGGCAGTTGATGCCAAAACAAAATTGCTCTTAAAACGCAATGCTGAACTTACTTTAGCGCATCAATTTTTAAAGCAACAGCATGTTCCGGTTTATCACAAAATATTTTTAGAAAATTTTGCTGTAAATGAGTTTGACCCGCAACAACGAATGTTGAATTATGCAAAATTGAAACTTACAAACAAGCATCAGATAATAAGCAATATTGAAATGATTGGTTCCTGGCAGCAAACTCAAGAGGGACGAAACAGTAGGAAAAATGGAAGCAATACCTTAAGAAAAGAAAGGGATAAGATAAAAACTTTGGGATTTACAACAGATGTTTCTTCAAGTTTCTCTGAGATTTGGTCTGCAAATTCAGGTATTGAATTATACACAGATAAGGTAAACAGCACAAGGGAAGATGTAAATATGCAAAGCGCTTCAAAAGTTGTTTTACGGGGTCTTTATCCTGATGATTCCAGATTTGGCAATTACTCTTTGTATTCACTCCATCATCTTGCCTTTAATAAATGGATTATGGAAAGCGGCATAAGGTATAATGCTTTCTCCATCAACATTAGCGATACCACACTTGGTCAAGTAAAAATTAACCCTTCATCTTTTGTGTATAATGTAACCGTTCTTTATAAAGTTGCAGCAAAGCAAAACCTGTATTTAACTTTCAATACCGGTTACCGTGCACCTAACATAGATGATATGGGTACATTGGGCATTGTTGATTTTCGGTATGAAATTCCAACAAAAGATCTTGCACCTGAAAGGTCACAAAATATTGAAGTGGGATATAAACTTCAAACAAAAAAAATAGCTGCTGCTTTATCAGGCTTTTTTATGCATTTAACCAATTTGATCACAAGGGTTAAAGTAGAAGATCAACAAATAAATGGATATCCTGTTTACAGAAAAGAAAATGTAGAAAAGGGTCACATCACAGGGTTTGAAACAGAAGTGGATTATCAACCTTTAACCGGCTGGAATTTAAAAGGAAACCTGGCATATACTTATGGACAAAATCTAACAAAAGATGAGCCGCTGAGCCGTATCCCACCTTTGAATGGAAGATTATTAAGCACATACAACAACAACAGATGGTTCGGCTCAGCCGAATTGCTATTTGCATCAAATCAAAATCGTCTTGCACAAGGTGACAAAGATGATAATAGAATTCCTAAAGATGGTACACCAGGCTGGAATGTATTAAATGTGTATGCTGGCTATAGCTTTACGTATGTTAAATTCAATATTGGCCTGCAGAATTTATTCAATGAGGATTACCGGACCCATGGCTCAGGTATTAATGGTACAGGAAGGAGCGCCTGGTTATCTGCAAGCATTAAAATATAATGTAAGGAAATAAGATAGTGCCAAAAAACAGCATAAAAAAAACCCGCACTTGCGGGTCTTTTTATAAATGAATGAAGCTTATTAATCAAAGGCCTTTTTTATCTTATCGCCAAAGTCTTCAGCTTTATCTTTTACTTTATCCCAAAGACTTTCTCCTTCATCTTTTACATCATCAGCCGCATTTTCAATTTTGTCACCGGCACGATCAGCTTTATTTTCAAGATGGTCAGAGGTATTGCTTACCCTATCTCCAAAATTATCAGCCGCATTTTCAATTTTGTCACCGGCACGATCAGCTTTATTACCAACATAATCAGTAGCATTTTCAGCTTTATTTTCAAGATGGTCAGAGGTATTGCTTACCCTATCTCCAAAATTATCTGCTGCATTTTCTGCACGGTCTCCTAAGTTTTCAGCGCCCCGACTTACATTATTACCAAAGTTGTCCGCTGCATTTTCAGCCCTGTTACCAAAATTATTGGCTGCATTTTCTGTTTTGTTGGCAAGATTATCCGCAGAATTCTCTATACTGGAGGCACTGCTTGAAATATCATTCCGCAAATTGTCATTAAGATCTGAAGCACTGTTTGGATTATTTGATTGTGACATCACTTTTAATTTTAAAGATTAAATAATTGATCCTTATATGGATTATAGACATATATAAAACAATTATGCCAGCATGAATATTCCTTAAAATAAAAGATATTTGAATCTTCGATATCATCTGATTGCAAAGAACCTTATTACTAAAAATTAAAAACATTGAAAGCCAATGCCTAACAATGTTCTTTTGCCCAGGACGGGGATTAATTGAATTGATCCAAAATATTTGGTCTTCCTCAGGTTCCACCGCCGATATCGGGAATATGGTTTTTATTTTTACGCAATTTGAAAGCGAGCTTTCACCTCTCCTGAAATAAAAAAGCCCCAGCTATCGCTGGAGCTCTTGTGCCCAGGACTGGATTCGAACCAGCACACCGTTTCCAGCACCACCACCTCAAGGTGGCTTGTCTACCAATTTCAACACCTGGGCAGGCTTCTGAATTTTTTATATAGTAAGACCAGCAAATATAAATCACAATTCATAAAAGATAAATGCTGAACGTAACTATACAGCCACATTGAAATCTCTTAATGCATCATTCAGACTTGTTTTCAGATCAGTGCTTTCTTTTCTCTTTCCAATGATCAGTGCACAGGATACATTGTACACTCCTGCCGGAAATTCTTTAGTATAACTTCCCGGAATAACCACGCTTCTTGGAGGTACCATGCCTTTATATTCCACAGGTTTGTCACTACTTACATCTATTATTTTTGTTGATTTTGTGAGCACTACATTAGCTCCCAGCACCACTTCTTTTTCTACATGCACACCTTCTACTACTATGCACCTCGACCCTATAAAACAACCATCTTCTATCACTACCGGCCCAGCTTGTAAAGGTTCTAACACCCCACCAATGCCCACACCACCACTTAAGTGTACACCTTTCCCTATTTGAGCGCAACTCCCCACAGTAGCCCATGTATCTACCATAGTACCCTCATCTACATAGGCTCCAATGTTTACATAGGATGGCATCAACACCACATTGCGGCCTAAGAATGCTCCATACCTTGCTATGGCATGCGGCACAGCCCGTACACCTAATTCTTTATAGTTTTTCTTCAACAGCATTTTATCGTAAAACTCAAAAGGTGGCACTTCCCAAGTCATCATCGGTTGTATGCCGAAGTATAATAAAATGGCTTGCTTTACCCATTCATTCACCTTCCAGTTTCGACTTGTTCCATTACTTTCCTGAGGTTCAGCAACACGCAATCTTCCTTTGTCAAGCTCCTCAATCACAGTTCGCACATCCTCTTGAAAGGAGGGAGTTTGAAGCAGTTCACGATTGTCCCAGGCCTGGTTTATTGATGCCTTTAAATCCATTCTTAGTTTTTTACAAACTTAATTGAACTGCCTTAATCTACTTTTATTACTTTGCTTTACTAGCTCAATAGAAAATGAACATAGCATTTGATGCCAAGCGGGCTTTTCACAACAATACCGGCCTCGGAAATTACAGCCGCACCCTCATCAGCGCCCTGGCTCAGCTCTATCCTGCTCATCAATATTTTATGTTTAATCCAAAGCATGCATTGCAATTTTCAAAACCTGATTTTCCAAATGTGCATGAAAAGCTTCCTGAAGATTTTTTATCAAAACAGCTTCCATCATTTTGGCGAAGCCATTGGGTAACAAAAGATTTATTACATAACAAAATTGATCTGTACCATGGGTTAAGCAATGAGATTCCATTGAATATTTCCAAAATAGGCGTACCCTCTGCCGTTACTGTCCACGATTTGATATTTGAAAGATTTCGTGGGCAATATAATAGGGTAGATGTAGCGATATACAGGAATAAATATAAATATGCATGCAGGTATGCAAACAGGATCATAGCCATCAGCGAACAAACAAAGCAGGATCTGATTGAATTTTATAAAGTAGAGGCAGGTAAGATAGAAGTGTGCTATCAAAGTTGCGATCCACTCTTCTCAAAAAATTTTAGTGCCCTGGAAATTACAAATGCAAAATTGAAATATGATCTACCCACTGAATATTTTTTATATGTAGGGTCTATCATCGAAAGAAAAAATTTGTTGAAAATTTGTAATGCCTTACATTCTTTAAAAGGCAAAATGGACATTCCTTTGGTTGTAATCGGTAGGGGTGGAGCATACCTGGAAAAAGTGAAAAAATTTATTACAGATAAAAACATGATGGCGCAGGTTATTTTCCTGAGTGAAACCCTTTCTTTCAACAAAGCTACTAAGGCTGAGATGGCTTCCATATATCAGGGTGCCATTGCCATGATCTATCCTTCCTTCTTTGAAGGATTTGGCATACCCATTTTAGAAGCCTTATGGAGCCGCTTGCCAGTAATAACCTCAAATGTATCCTGCCTGCCTGAAGCCGGTGGTAGTGCTGCATTCTACGTAAATCCATCCAATAGTGATGAAATAGCAAATGCTATGTATCAGATAAAAAACGATGACGGCTTAAGAATGATAATGATATATGAGGGTATAAAACATGCGCAAAATTTCACAATGGAAAAATGTTGTGCACAGGTAATGAGTGTATATGAAAAAATAAAAAATGCCTGAAGTTTTTGAAGACGATATTATTAATTGTCTCGCAGTTTTAAAAAAGGGTGGGATTATTTTATATCCGACCGATACAGTATGGGGAATAGGTTGCGACGCCACCAATGCACATGCTGTTCAAAAAGTTTTTGATATTAAAAAAAGAGAGCAGTCCAGCGCTTTGATTGTATTACTTGCTGATAAAAAGGATATATTAAAGTACGTGGCTGCACCTGATCTGCAGGTCTTCGATTTTCTTTATGAACAAACACGACCGACTACAATCGTTTTTGAAAATGCAATTGGCTTGCCTGATAATCTTGTAGCACGGGATGGTTCAATCGCAATTCGTGTTGTAAAGGATCCCTTTTGCATTCACCTGATCAAACGTTTTCGTAAGCCATTGGTATCTACTTCCGCTAATTTACATGGAGAAGAAACACCTGCACTCTTTAAAAACATTTCACTTGAAGTTCAGCAAAGGGTAGAATATATAGTAAAGTGGAAAAAGGAAAGCGAAGAAAAAACTCAACCTTCACAGATTGTAAAATGGAATAAAAACGGCACTACAACAATCATCCGTTCTTAACATGGATTGTCCACTGTTATCTTTGTCGGGATGGATATTAATTGCAGCCCGCGTGAACTTGAAATATTAAAAAAAATATCAAAGGCAGCCAATGATCTCGGTGTGTCTTGCTTTTTGATTGGCGGATTTGTTCGCGATAAACTCCTGAAAAGGGCCACAACAGATATAGATATTGTTTGCGTGGGAGATGGATTAGAATTAGCTACAAAGGCTGCTCAAAACTTTAGGCCTGTACCTAAAATTTCTTTTTTCAAAAATTATGGTACTGCTCATTTTCAAACCGGGGATGGATTTGATATTGAATTCGTAGGTGCCCGCAAAGAGAGTTATGGGGAAGCATCGCGAAATCCGCAGGTACTTCCAGGTTCAATATTTGATGATCAAAACCGGAGAGACTTTACAATTAATGCTTTTGCAATTAATTTAAACGAAGAAAAGTTCGGGTTGCTTATAGATCCGTTCAATGGAATAAGTGATCTTCAAAAACAGGTAATAAAAACTCCGCTTGATCCAAATCAAACTTTTAGTGACGATCCATTGCGTATGATGCGGGCTGTAAGATTTGCTACGCAACTTGGCTTTTCTATTAATCCTGAAACCCTTGATGCCATTGAAAAAAATAGACACCGGCTCTCTATAGTTTCGCAGGAACGCATCACCGATGAATTGAATAAGGTCATCATGTCTGCGAAACCCTCTATAGGTTTCAAAATTCTTTTCGAGACCAAACTATTACTTCAGTTTTTTCCGAAAATGGCTGACCTGGCAGGAGCAGAATTTGTAGATGGTAAAGGACATAAAGATAATTTTTATCATACTTTACAAGTATTGGATAATGTAGCAGACCGCTCGGATAATTTATGGTTGAGGTGGGCTGCGATTTTGCATGATATTGCTAAGCCTGCCACCAAAGCTTTTGAGCCCGGCCATGGATGGACTTTTCATGGACATGAAGTAGTGGGAGGTAGAATGGTTCCCAAAATTTTCAACCAAATGAAATTGCCTCTGGGAGATAATTTAAAATATGTAAAAAAGTTAGTGGAATTGCATCTGCGGCCTATCAGCCTTACCAAAGAAAATATAACAGATTCTGCAGTACGAAGGTTATTATTCGACGCAGGTAATGAATTTGAAGATTTAATGATCTTATGCGAGAGCGACATCACTTCAAAAAACAAGTTAAAACTAAAACGTTACCTCGAAAATTTTGAAGCAGTTAAAAAGAGATGCGAAGAAGTGGAGGAGAAAGATGCCATGCGCAATTGGCAACCTCCCATTTCAGGAGAATTGATAATGGAAACATTTGGACTCGCACCTTCAAAGGAAGTGGGCATAATTAAAGACGCGATTCGAAATGCTATTCTTGATGGGGAGATTACAAATAATTATGAAGCTGCATTCAGGTTTATGTTAGAAAAAGGAGCTGAGTTAAATTTGCTGCCTGTAAAGTAAAAACGATTCAATATTTTTGGTTTCATTCTTGTTGCTAAAAGACATTCATGGCAATATTAAAATTCAGGATTTATTTAGAGGAAGACGACAGTGTATATCGGGATGTGGCAATCAAGCATACACATACATTTTTTGATTTGCACCAGGCTATTTTAAAAGCCTATGAGTTTGATAATAAGCACTCCGCCACTTTCTACCGGAGTAATATAAACTGGCAACGCGGTCGTGAAATTTCTCTTAAGGTCTATGATAAGCCTTATAAAGCTGCACCATTACTTATGGAGGAAACGCCCATGGGCAGCGAAATCCGCGATCCCAATCAGAAATTTATTTACCAATATGACTTTAATAAGAACTGGTCTTTCCTTGTTGAGTTAATAAACGTTTCGAAAGAAGTGAATCCCAAGATTAATTATCCCGCAGCCGTTCGCATAGAAGGAATTGCACCAAGTCAATACGGCACCAAAGGTTTGCTTGGGGAACGCTTTGCAGATGTAGAAGAAAAATATGATCTGTCAAAAGGAGCTGAAGGATTTGGTGTAGAAGGTGAAGAGGGCAATGAAGATGCAGAAGGCCTCGCGGAAGATACCACTGGCAGCGAAGAGGGGAAAGATGAATTTTAAGCTATTGCAATCAGCATTTCCTTTACTGATAATTTTATGCCGGCTAAACAGAAAACTGTAATTATCGTTGCCGGGCCTACTGCAGCAGGTAAGACCGATATTGCTATCCGTGTTGCAAAGCAATTTGGGACAGAGATCATTTCAGCAGATAGCAGGCAGTGTTATATAGAATTAAATATTGGTGTTGCCCGTCCTTCTCAAGATCAGTTAGCACTTGTACCACACCATTTTATTGCTTCGCATTCCATTCACGAAAAAGTGAATGCAGCATCTTATGAAAAATATGCCCTTCAAAAAGTGAATGAGATATTTAGTCGCAGTGACATCGCTGTAATGGTGGGAGGCACTGGTTTGTATATCAAATCATTTTGTGAAGGGCTTGATTATATTCCCGAAATACTACCTGGTCTAAAAGAAAATATTTTAAATGAGTATAAGCAAAAAGGTTTGCAATGGTTGCAAAGCGAAGTGCAAAAACAGGATGGGGATTATTATGCTGCCGGGGAGATACAAAACCCCCATCGTATGATACGAGCTTTGGAAGTTATCCTTTCAACAGGCAAATCTATTTTATCATTTCAAAATAAAATGGGGGCAAAAAGGGAGTTCAAAATAATTAAAATTGGTATAGAATTACCAAAAGAACAGCTGCATGAAAATATTAATACCCGTGTGGAGCAAATGATAGAAAAGGGATTAGTGGCGGAAGTACAGAGTCTATGGGAATATAAAGGTCTTCCTGCATTGAACACAGTAGGTTATAAAGAATTGTTTTTACACCTCGAAGGTAAAATTGGATTAGGGGATGCAATAGCCGAAATGAAAAAACATACAAGACAATATGCTAAAAGGCAACTTACATGGTTTAAAAAAGATAAGGAATACCAATGGCTGCCGCCAGATGCAATGCTACCAGGTGCTGGAAATCCTGACTAATCAATTCCGGTCTGATCTTAAAATCGGTAAAATCATCAAACGGAAATGGTACCAGGACTACTTTATTCTTAATTCGTCTAAAACTTAAATCCCACACTCATCAGAACATTTCCAACGGTGGATTTTATATCAGCATGAGCATAAGGAGCGCTTTCTAATCTGTAAGGAGTATGCACATCTTTTTGTATGCTGTGCACATAAGTTAGATCTATAAACAAGCCTTTATTACGGTAGCCTAAACCTCCACTCAGGTTTAATTTATTTCCTTTTTCTTCATTAATGTTTTTGTAAGGGTTGCCGTATAATGCTGCACCCGCACGTACCATCAGGGTTGTAAACTTTAACTCACCACCCACTTTGAAATTGAATGCGCCTTTATATGCATTATCAATTGCCTTATTAAGCGATATGAGATAAGGTTTTGTTGTCGGATCACTTTCAATACCTTCTTCTGTTTCTTCATGAAATGAAGATGCTTTATAATTAATGTATTCTACATCCGCAGTCAGAAAACCTTTTTGTTTTGTAACATCCTGTATCTCCCGCAGCACATAAGAAACGGAGCCGATAAATTTATAAGGCGTTATCAAAGTATAATTAAATTCTGAAGCACTACCACTTGTATAATCAGTTGAAAAATCAGTTAATAATCCTTCATAGCTTTCTGTATTTGTGGTTATTTCTGTTTCATATTTATCCGTAAGGCTATAAATGGTAGGTGAATGAAAAGCCAGACCCAGCCTCCAGTATTCCTGTGGCTTGTAGATCAGTCCCAGCTTAGCATTAAAGCCAAGTCCCTCGGTTCTTAAGTCTTCAGTGACAGTGGCGTAATCAAAATTATTGTTGGGGTTGTCGGTAGCATCTGCTTCTGTAAAAGTAGAGGCTCTTGAATAATGCAGGTATGGAACACCTAAAGACCCGCCCAGCATTAATTTATCATTCATATTTACAGCAAGGCCTAATGAACCTTCATAAATACCACCGCGGTTGGTGATGCTTTGTTCCTGTATGAGTCCTGTGGAAACGAGCCTTGATGCAAGGCTATAAAAATCGTAGCTACTTCCGCCTGTTGCAAATGTATCAACCCAATAAGTATTGAATGCCAGGCTGCTGCCAAATGGAAATTTTTCTCCTGCAGTTGTAATGTCTATGGGGCGATTATTTCTTATCTCTTCCACAAATTTCTGCGAGTAAGAACTTTGATTATTAATGCCACGATATAAAATATCAGATTTGAAATTAGCTGTTGTATTAAATGCAAAACTGATTGCAGAACTTCTGATTTTTTTTGAGTTATTTCCATGAGCCAGCACAAAACCTGTTGTTCCAAAATCAAACTTTTGATCCTCATTATTTTCTGTGCGGTCAAAATAAGAGTTCTTTCTTTTACTGAAACGATATGCCGGAGAAAAAACAGCATCGCCGGTTTTATAAAATCCCAGTCCGGCAGGATTAACAAATGTTGCTGAAAGGTCGCCGCCCAATGAACCCATTGCACCACCTATAGCTTGTTGTCTCGCAGTGCCTCCCGGCACAGTCCATGAGAAACGCAAAGCATCAGCGGGTTCCTGTGCGGAGGCTTCAAATACTATTAATGAAGAAAGTATGAATAGTAAATTTTTTTTCATAAAAATTTCTTTTGTATGTCCACAATTTTGAAGTCTACTGAAGTATCCTTATAAATAATTCTAATTCAAACCACCTAACAAGTTGCGATGTGGTAATGCGGGCATAAAATGAATGACAGCAATACTTCACAATATTTCATCAGGTTAATACCTCCTATATTTCAATATGCAAGCACGAAATAAAATTTAATTTTTTCTTGCAGGTGCATTCGTGCTTCCACTGCTGCTCTTTGTTTCTGAACTACTTCTTTCAGGAGTGGAAGTTCTTTCTGGTGAGGAGCTTCTGCTTTGCGTGTTTGAATTGTTGGTAGAACTATTAGAGCTGTTAGACCCGGAATTTCTGAAGATATCTCTCATGTCATTACCGGTATTGCTGCTGCGCCTTTCAGCAGGTCTGTCATACTCCCTTGATCTTGTTGTGGGGGCTTTTGGATTGTAAGAGTTGTCTTTAGGTGTGTCGAAAACATGTAAATTATAAGTTCGGGGTTTGTTATACACCGGAGACTTAGATGTAATATAAACATCATTGTTACTATAATAAGGATTGTAATACCTGTTCCAATACTGGTTAGCATTGCAATAGCAATTATCATAATTATAATAGCGACTGTATTTATATGCGTAAGGATCGCGGTAGTAATCATCTAAATAAACCCAACGCTGGCGGTCACGTACTTTCATACGGAGATAACGATCTTCTTCTTCATAATATGATCTTTCATCTCCTTTGTATCGGCGTTCTTGATCATCATTTTCTACACGGGCATATTCTTCTTGCTGGCGTACCGGTGAAAAATAAACATCGTCCGGTGTTTGACCAGACTTATATGCCGTGGTGCAACTTGAAAGCACAATTACAAAAAAAACAAGGTGTAGAAAAGGTTTCATGGTAGTGTTTTTAAAGTGTTTAGATGGATGTATTACTTTTGCATGCACCAAAATGTTTGCCATCAGAATGTAATTTAATGCGTTCGCTGTTAAACAATTTATAAATGTATTAAGCATTTTAAACTTATGGCAAAAGGAGTAATGACGAGGTCTGAGGACTATGCGCAATGGTATAATGACCTGGTGATAAAAGGTGGTCTTGCAGATTATTCTGCAGTTCGGGGCTGTATGGTCATCAAACCTTATGGTTATGGTCTATGGGAAAATATGCGTGATGTGTTGGATAAAATGTTTAAAGACACAGGCCATCAAAATGCTTATTTTCCCCTCTTTGTTCCCCGCAGTCTGTTTGAAGCGGAAGAAGCAAATGCAGAAGGTTTTGCAAAGGAATGCGCAGTGGTTACGCATTACAGGCTCAAAAGCGATCCCGAAAATAAAGGAAAACTGATAGTAGACCCGGAAGCAAAATTGGAAGAAGAACTCATTGTGCGGCCTACAAGCGAAGCGGTTATCTGGAATACTTATAAAGACTGGATTCAATCCTATCGCGACTTACCAATATTAATAAATCAATGGGCCAATGTAGTTCGTTGGGAAATGAGGACCCGACTATTTCTAAGAACCACTGAATTCCTTTGGCAAGAGGGTCACACTGCTCATGCTACATCTGATGAAGCCATTATTGAAACTACAAAGATGTTGGATGTGTACGCAACTTTTGCAGAAGAGTACATGGCATTGCCTGTTATAAAAGGAAAAAAATCTCCGGCTGAAAGATTTGCCGGTGCCGAAGACACTTATTGCATAGAAGCGCTTATGCAGGATGGTAAAGCTTTACAGGCAGGTACTTCGCATTTCCTCGGCCAAAATTTTGCAAAAGCATTTGATGTAAAATATCTTACCAAAGAAAATAAATTAGAGTATGTGTGGGCAACAAGCTGGGGTGTGAGCACACGGTTGATAGGTGCATTGGTAATGGCGCACGGCGACGATGAAGGTTTGATCTTACCACCAAAGATTGCTCCTGTGCAGGTAGTATTGATTCCGATATATAAAGGTGAAGAACAAAAAAGCGAATTGGATGCCAAAGCAAAGGATATCTTCGAGTCTCTCAAAGGTTTAGGCATTCGTGTGAAGTATGATGACAATGACAACAATCGTCCTGGTTGGAAGTTTGCAGAATATGAGTTGAAAGGTGTGCCGGTTCGCATTACACTGGGTGCACGTGATCTACAAAATGGAATAGTGGAAGTAGCCAGGCGGGATACAAAACAAAAAGAAAACATCTCCTATGACGGCCTTGTTAACCATGTGCAAACACTATTAGTGGAAATACAGCAAGGGATGTATGATAAAGCAAAAACATACCGCGATGAACATACTACTAAAGTAGATACCTGGAGTGATTTCGAAAAAGTACTTGATGAAAAAACAGGATTCGTGCTGGCGCATTGGGATGGCACTGAAGAAACCGAAACAAGAATTAAAGAACAAACGAAAGCAACCATTCGTTGCATACCATTAGATAATAAAAAGGAAGAAGGTGTTTGTATTTTGACAGGAAAACCTTCCTCGCAAAGGGTTTTGTTTGCAAGAGCATATTGAAAATAAAATAACTCTATCTAATTTTTTGCACAGCCGTTTAAGCACACTACATTTAAAACATCAAAACTTTAATACTTATGGAACAATCCGGAGACATTTCGCTTTTCAATCTTTCAATAGATAACACTGCAAAAGCGCATCTTAACGAAACGGCGAGGTGGGCCCGTTTTCTTTCTATAGCCGGTTTTATTTTATTAGGGCTGATTATTATTGCAGGGATAGTATTTACTCTGTTTCTTTCTAAAACCATGTCGGGGATGACTGATGGCGAATATGGCGGTACAGGAGCCATAGCAGGTATGGGAGTGGGAATGGCTTTTTTTTATATTTTGTTAGCAGCCGTTTGGTTTTTTCCAATTTTATATTTGTACCGTTTCTCCAACAGTTTAAAAAAGGCTGTAGAAAGCGACGATCAACAAGCACTGAATATAGCGTTTCAGAATTTGAAAATTTGTCTTCGTTATGTAGGTATTGTGACCATCATTATTTTAGCCATATATGCCATTGCTATTGTAGTTGGGGTAGCAGGAGCAGCTATGTTTTACTAAAAAAATTAAGTAGGCTGTTTTCTGTTTTAGTTGGCAGATAAATAATTGTAATCTTTAAGAAGTGTTTCCAGGAAATCGAATGGTGACATGCTGGTCGTAATTTTTAGATGATTTTTTATTTTTTCATATGCTCTGTGAGCCAGTTTGAAATCCGAATGTTTTATTGCAGCATCTAAAATTCCTTTCAAAGTATTTATGTCATTGTCGCTTAAGTTCATTACCTGGGGAAAAACCGGTATATAACTTTGCTCTGTTTCCAGGAAAATGGTATCCCTGATATTTGCTTTTTGTACATTTTTGATCAGCATAGTATGCGCAAGCATGTCACCCAATCTTTGATGTTTTATACTTGAATTAACCAATATAATGTCTGCAAGTAAAAGACCGAATGCTGCTGAGACCTGCATAAAGAATTGACTACCTAATTGAATAGCTCCCGGAGAAGATAAAACAATAAGTAAGATCATATAATCGGAAGTGCGAATAAGCCATCTGATAATATACTGGCTGATACTTGGCCTTCCGCCATCTTCATTTACCACCTTTAAGGCCATGATTCGTTTTCCTACACTTTGCCCATTCAGCAACATCTCGCAAAAAAGGTGGTATGTAATTACAGGAATCAGCAAAAACATATAAAGGGCTGAAATCCCTTCAAAATCTGAAGCGCCTGAACTGCGAGAATGAAAAAGTAAATTAACGATCTTAAATACAATGAAGCAATAAAAGATCGAAATGATAACATCAAGCAACCACGCAGCCAGGCGGCGATGAAAAGGTGCAGCTTCAAATTCGAGATCAATATTAAAATTAGTGGCTACACGAATAGTGGACATATAGTAAAATAATCAACAAGATAATCTGAATTCCGATAAATAATAGGACATTGTTCTCCGGTTAAAAATCATATTTTACAAGCTTAAAAAAGAAAACACATTTGCGGGAAGGATTATTCATAAAGAAAAATAAAGCACGTTGGGAACGGTTAGAAGATGGCGATGTTGCAACTCCCGATGATATGGCGAAAGACTTTACCCGCCTGATTGACGACCTTGCCTATGCAAAAACCTTTTACCCAAGAAGCAAGGTCACCACTTATATAAATGCACTGGCAGCCAGAATTTATTTAGGCATTTATCAAAACAGGAAAGAAGATTCAAATAGGTTGGTTCGTTTTTTCAAATACGATGTTCCATTTACCGTTGGAAAATATCACCTTGTAATTTTGTTTGCTTTTTGTATATTCCTCATGTTTTTTGGGGTGGGTTTCTTTTCATCATTGCATGATCAGTACTTTGTGCGGGAGGTTTTAGGTGACGGATATGTGGAAATGACCGAAAAGAACATAGAGGATGGAAACCCCTTCAATGTATATGCAGACAGCAATCCATTTTTTATGTGGATCCGCATCATGATTAATAATATCATTGTCTCATTTTCTTATTTTTTCAGGGGCATATTATTCGGAATACCCAGTATCATTTCTCTTGCTAAAGAATCTATCAGGCTCGGAGCTTTTGAGCACATGTTTTACGCAAAAGGAATGGGCGGTTATGCAGTGGTCACAGTACTTCTGCATGGATTATTAGAACTCACTGCCATCATTATTACCTGTGGAGCAGGACTGGTAATGGGAAAAAGTTTTTTATTCCCCGGTACGCAAACCCGTTTGTTTTCTTTGCGCTCCGGTGCGAAAGATGGAGTCAAAATAGTTGTGGGTCTTGTACCAATATTTATAATTGCTGCTTTCATAGAAGGCTTTATTACCCGCTATTACAAAATGCCCTTGTTCATGAGTATATCTATATTGCTTGTCTGTGGAGCATTTATCGTTTGGTATTTTATTATATTGCCTGTCCGGTTACATAAAAGAGATCAGCGTACAGAAAAAGTGAATTGAAATACATGGCAACAGGATTTTTACATAATTTATTTCTTATCCGCTTCTTGATGTTTTCCTTTTTGGTGAGTGTGGATCCCATTGCTGCACAAAGTATAGATTCTTTAAAAAAAGTAGTGGATAGTGTGACAACTGTTGATGACTATGAAGCCGAGACTCCTGGTGGTATTCATTTTGATAGCATTTCTGTAGATGATAAAATGAAAGTAACGCCTCGGGGTATGGATCCTGATAAAGTAGCCAAACTAAGAAAAGACGAAGATTTTTGGTATGTAAATACACAACCGGAACGAGAGAAAGTTCAAAATAGACAAACGCCATTTTTGAATAAATTTATTACTTCACCATGGTTGAAAACTTTTCTATGGTTCCTCGTAATCGGTGGATTTTTAGCCATACTATTCTGGTTTCTTGCTGCAAGTAATATCCATTTATTTAAAAAGAAAGCTGTAGGTGCAAATAACCCCAATGAAGAAATAAAATATAGCGACATCAATGATATTGATTTCTCCTCCGAAATAGGTAATGCGACAAATGCAAAAAATTTCGCTCTCGCCATAAGATTTATGTACCTGCAAACCTTGCAAACCCTGTCGCAAAAAAATATGATTCAATACAATCAGCACAAAACAAACAGTGATTATGTATTTGAATTGTTTGGAACTAAATGGTACAGCGAATTCTTTTCATTGACCAGAACCTTTGAATATGCCAATTACGGGCACTTTCACATCAATACAACGGCCTTTGACAGGATTCAAAATGATTTTAAAAATTTTGTTTCATCCATCCATTCTTGAAAAAATACTTTCCATACATCATTGGTTGTTTCGCTTTGCTGGCGCTTACTGTTTTGCTTATCACCACTGTGAGGAAACGGCCTAAAAAGATGAATGAAAGGATAACACTCAAACAAAAAGATAAAAATCCTTACGGTTTTTATGCTGCCCGTAAGTTGCTTCCCTTGCTTTTTACTGATGCCACTATCATTGATGATAATTCGCCCGTTTACCATTTGGCAAAGCCTTCCGATTCAACTCAGGAAGCTGTTATTCTAACAAGTATGTATCTCAATGCTGATAAAGACGAATTGGAAAAAATTGTTGAATTCGTAAAAGAAGGTAATCATGTATTCATCATTACAAAATCACTTAGTTATAAAGCATTGGAATTCTTTGGTTTTAATAGCAGTGATATTTCAAACGATGATGGGGACTTTCAGGACAGATCAGATAGTTTAGCACAAACTTTATCAATGCCACGGTTCATTGATACCGCCACTTATATTTATCCTGGTAAACGATATTCTAATTATTACAATACGGTTGACTCTGCAAAAATTTTAGTACTAGGCAGGAATCGCTCCAATCATCCCACATTCATTCAATTGAAAGCAGGGTTAGGTAATATTTTTATACACACTGCACCGCTCGCTTTTAGCAATTATTTTTTGCTGCATAAAAATAATATCTCTTACATGCAACAAGCATTTTCTTTAATTCCTGATAATGTAAGTAAGGTGGTTTGGAATGAGTATTACCTTACAAAAAGGGAAAGGCCGCCCCCTGAGCCTAATTGGTTGAGCGTATTATTTCAATACGAATCTTTTAAGTGGGCATTTATTACGGCTATCAGTGCTTTGTTGATTTATGTAATCTCTGAAATGCGCAGGCGTCAACGCCTGATTCCTTTGTTTGACAAGCCAAAAAATGACTCTCTCGATTTTGTACAGACCATAGGAAGACTTTATTACGATCGTAAGGACCATAAAGATCTGGGTAACAAAATGTCTCTTTATTTTTTAGAACACATCCGAAACCGGTATAAAATTTCTACTGACCATTTGGATGAAACATTTATGAAAACACTCCATACTAAATCCGGATATCCGGAAAGAGATATACAGGAAATTGTGCGGTTGATAATACAATCAAATAAAGAAGATGTATTGGACGAAGATCAGCTTTTACAATTAAATAATGAACTAGAAAAATTTTACCAAAATACCTGAGATGGATTCTGAACTTTTTGAACAACGAACTGACCTTACACAACTCAGTGACGCAGTACTGGCGGTGCGGCAGCAGATAAAAAAAATTATCGTTGGGCAGGATGCAATGGTCAAAATGATTATTACTGCATTGCTTGCAGATGGCCATGTTTTACTGGAAGGCGTGCCCGGTGTAGCTAAAACATTGACTGCTAAATTAACTGCACGCTGCCTCGATGTCGGATTCTCCCGTATTCAGTTTACACCGGATTTAATGCCCTCAGATGTGCTGGGTACACCTGTGTTCAACCCGAAAGAAGGCACATTTGATTTCAAGCGCGGACCGCTGTTCAGCAATGTTGTATTGATAGATGAAATAAACCGTGCGCCGGCAAAAACTCAATCTGCTTTGTTTGAAGCAATGGAGGAAAGACAAATTACCATTGATGGGAAAACGTACCCTCTGCAACCACCCTTTATGGTGATTGCAACGCAAAACCCTATAGAGCAGGAAGGTACATATCGGTTGCCGGAGGCACAGTTAGATCGCTTTTTATTTAAGATCGTAGTGCCTTATCCAAGTGAAGCAGAAGAAATGGAAATATTACAAAAATTTCATAGAATGGGTAACACCAATGTGCTTGCTTCAATTACACCGGTATTGAAAACAGAACAGATCGCCACAATAAGGCAAGAGGTAAAGTCATTGATCATTGATGAAAAATTATTGGAATTTATATCAAAACTTGTACACCAGACACGCAATCATAAGTCCATCTATCTGGGTGCTTCGCCCAGGGCATCGCTTGCCATCATGAATGCTTCAAAGGCATTGGCAGCAATAAATGGAAGAGATTTCGTAACCCCGGAAGATATATTGGAAGTTACATCGCCTGTACTGCGCCACCGTATCATATTATCTCCTGATAAGGAAATGGAAGGTACATCTGAAGATGCTGTGATCCAACAAATTATTGACACAATGGATATCCCGCGGTAAAAAATGAATACCATTTCAACCTACTTTGAGACGACTTCTTTATTTATAAACCGGGTTGTTTATTACAGCTTATTTTCTGCTGCAGCCCTTTTTATAATCAGTTATTTTTTTCCTCCCGTTTTTACTATTGCTGTATTATTGATTGTATGCACTATAATCGCCCTGCTGACTGATGTTGTGCTTTTGTATAGCAAAAAGAAAGGAATAAAAGCGAAAAGAATTATAGAGAACCGACTAAGTAATGGTGATGAAAACAAGGTGCGCATTAATCTGCATAATTCCTATGGCTTTGATATAAAATGTACAGTGATTGATGAATTGCCTTTTCAATTTCAGGAGAGAAACTGGAACAAAAAGGCGAACCTGTCCAGAGACAGCAGCACAGTAATTGAATATTTGCTTCGACCATTGGAACGTGGTGAATATCATTTTGGAACTATAAATATTTATGTGTATTCCCCCCTCGGTTTTGTCACAAGACGATATGTTTTTGATGAGGAACGTACAGTACATGTATATCCATCTTACCAGCAAATGCGTAAGTACCAGCTATTGGCTACAGCGCATCGCTTGCAGGATGCAGGTGTAAAAAGAATACGTCAACTAGGACACAGTCTGGAATTCGAACAGATAAAAGAATATGTAAGAGGCGATGATTACCGCACGATCAATTGGAAAGCAACAGCCCGCAGGGGAGACCTCATGGTGAATAATTTTACTGATGAAAGAAGCCAGGAGATATATTGTGTGATCAACAAAGGCCGCATAATGAAAATGCCTTTCGAAGGGCTGTCTTTACTTGATTATGCTATTAATGCATCACTTGTGGTTTCCAATGTAGCGTTAATGCGGCAGGATAAAGCTGGCCTGATAACTTTTGCAGAAAACCTGGATACCTTTTTACCGGCTGACAAAAGGCCGGGGCAATTGAACCTTATTCTTGAAAATCTATACAAACAAACAACCCATTACCTCGAACAGGATTTCGAAAAATTGTTTTCTGTAATTCGCAACCGCATCACACAACGAAGCCTGGTAGTGCTTTTTACAAACTTTGAATCTTTAGAAACATTACAACGCGATCTTCCTGCTCTGAAACGCATTGCACATTACCATCTGCTTCTTGTAGTATTTTTTGAAAACACCGAATTGAAAAGGCTGCTGGAAACACGGGTGAAAACAACAGAAGATATCTATATAAAAACGATTGCAGAAAAATACAAACACGAGAAAAGATTGATGGAAAAAGAATTGCATAAGAACGGCATATTAGCAGTGTTGACTACACCACAGCAATTGACCATTAATGTCATTAATAAATACCTTGAACTAAAAAACAAGCAATCAATTTAAAACACAAAATGAGTGCACACTTGAAGCACACCAGTATTGAAAAAACTTTAAATAAATTTAGGCGTATAGTTCTATACCTCATTGTGAGCATTCTCTAATTATTCTAATGCGTAATCTTGCAACTCATGGAAAATTTAAGCAATTCATTTGAAGAGGGCCAGGCCTTACTCATTGATAAACCACTGTACTGGACATCATTCGATGTAGTTAGTAAAATACGGAATATCACCCTCACTAAAAAAGTAGGGCATGCCGGAACACTGGATCCTTTAGCCACCGGTCTACTGATTATTTGTACAGGCAAATTCACTAAAAAGATCAATGAATACATGGCACAGGAAAAAGAATATACCGGCACTATCACTATTGGCGCAACTACACCCACCTACGACCTCGAAAGTCAACCAGGAGATGCAAAGGCATACGATAATATAAATCATGAGGAGCTTGAAAAAGCAGCCAATTCTTTAACAGGTGCGATCATGCAAACACCACCCATTCATTCTGCCATTAAAGTAAATGGTAAACGGGTTTATGAATTAGCCCGCCAGGGAATAGATGTAAAATTAGAACCCCGGCAAATCAATATTTTATCATTTGATATTACATCTGTGCAACTGCCTCTGGTTCATTTTAAAGTTGTTTGTTCCACCGGAACTTACATTCGCAGCCTTGCTCACGACTTTGGAAAACATTTAGGCTGTGGTGCACATTTGAGTAGTCTTGTTCGTACACGTATTGGTAGCTATTTATTAGCTAATGCATTAAGCATAGCAGGCTTAGAAGAAAAAACAAATAGTATTAAAACGGATAAGTAACTCCAAGTTGAAGTTGAGCGCTGCGTATGTTTCTTTCAGGAAAAAATTTATTTTGCAAACTACTATCAGAAGGACTTGGGTCTTTCATTTTGAAGCCTATATCTACACGTACAAGAAATAATCCAAAATCTACCCGGATACCGGTGCCGGCGCCAATAGCAAGGTCTTTCCACAATTTTGAAAATTTAAATTCACCATCAAGGAAATCATCATTCTTTCTTAAGTACCAGATATTCCCCATGTCTGTAAATAAAACGCTATTCAATTTAAAACCAGCTAATTCACCAATATAAAAACGGTATTCCGCATTTAGCTCTAACTGCATATCTCCAAAGCGATCAGGAGCTACGGTTTTGTCGAAAGGTTTTATAGTGGAGCCCGGACCGAGTTTGCGCAGCGACCATGCTCTCATGCTATTGGCACCACCGGCAAAATAAGCTTTGAAAAATGGAAGGTAAAGGTTAAGGCTGTCTTGCGAAGATCGGGGACGACTGACACCAGCCCCTGCAAAAAAACGCCACGCAAAAGCATTGCGTCTTATCTTATAGGTTTGTCGAAAATCTGCGTCAAGTTTTACAAAACGGTATAAATTACTATCTAAAAATTTTGACTTGAATGCACCAGCGATCAACCCGGAAACTTCAGTATTGAGACGTAAACTGCTTGTGACATCTTTTACACTTTTTGATCTTGTAAAACCTGCAATAACACTAGATACAAATCCATCATTAAAAATATATTTGAAAGATTGATTTTGTTTTATCAATTCCATAAGATCCGGTCCCCGATTAAGAAAGGCATATTCAATGTTAGGAAATCGTAACGATAGTAATTTATTATTCCAGTTGAAACGATACCCCCATGAGCCAGTGATAGCTAATAGTTCGAGGAAGCGAGACCGGTTGATATAATTAGCATTAAAACCAAAAGATGTTTGAATATTTTCTTTCCAGGTAGCGGGTATAAAACCAAACCTGGGAACAACTCTTGGAAAGTTGATGGTATGACTGAAGGATATTTGTTGCGTTTGTGCAAACTCTTTTGGATTCAGTTCGGTTCCCAATCTGAAACTTGTATTTGACTGGTTGGCGCCTCTTGCAAAGTTTCGGTTTTGTAAATTAACACTCACACCTATCAGATTGCCTTGCGTCAAAACAGCACCCCAGTTTTGGCTGCTTTCTATATTCCCTTCAAAAATATATTTCGCCGCCGGAGTGAGCTTCAATACAAAATCAACCGTATCCGAATTGCCTCTTGGCACCTGGTCTATATTTACGAGTCTCCATGCACCGAGTGCGTTGAAGCGATTAAGTGTTCTTAAATAATTGCGTTGGCTATACAGGTCACCCTTGTTGAGATATATGTTTTCAAGTAATATGCGGGTTTTAAAAAGATTGTGATAAGACACAATCACGCTATTACCTACTGTCTGCACATTTGGAATAAATAGGGCTGTATCCGGCCCCAGGTCGGGATATATGGTGACGGTGCCTACATGATATCGTATAAGGTGTGCAGAATCATCGGTAGCCCGTAACCGCACTTCCACATCAGCTATTGGATTTTCTCTTCTTGCACGCAATGCTTCCAGTTGCTGCGCCTGTTCTATAGGATCAAGTGTAGGAGTGAGCAGCGCAAGGCCAACAGTATCCCACACAGCCAGGAGCTTGTCAAATGAAAAACGAAGAAATCCATTATTGCGATATACATCTGTAAGCCTGTCAAACTCTGAAGAGATCAATGGCTTGGCAAAAGGTTTACCTTTTTTCAAAAGTGATTCACTCCGTGATTCATTGGTAATTTTTTGAAGCGTATCGTGTTGCAGATTGTAAGAAACAGAATCTAAGCGAAATAATTTTCCGGGACTAACACGAAAATTTACACTCGTTCTGTATTGATCGCCTACGATATGCAAACTGGTATCATACGTAATGGTATCCCGGTAATAACCCAGCGAATGCAATAGCGCTCTCATGAATATTATGGACTTATCTGCATTCAGGCTGTCATATACATGCGGAGCTTTTAATTCTGAATACAATAAACGGGGTCCCTTTTCCCAGCCAATCAATTTACTAACACTGCGCACTCTGATGCTATCATGAAGCTGTTCCAGGAGGCGGCTTGTTAGTTCTTTTTTTTCATCAGTAGTCAAATTTCCTTGCAGATCAATTGGTGTTTCATATACAAAAGGTTTTCGGGAAGGATAATCTTTTACTATGGCACATGAAGAAAAAAAGAAGGCAACAAAAAGTGATAGAGCTATAATTTTGAAAAAAGACGATAAGGATATTGTCGAAACATTCATAGTTTATAGCCGGTACAATGCTTAATAAAAGTAAGATCAAAGATATTCAAAGTTTAGCCCTAAAAAAACGACGGCATGAAACAGGCCTCTTCCTGGCAGAGGGACCGAAACTGGTAAATGAAATAATTAATGAAATTCCGCAGACCATAATAGAAATATATGCAACCGAAGATTGGAAAGGTTCAGCGGGTTTTGATTTGCCTGTTATAATTATTGCCCAACACGAATTGGAAAAAATCTCTCAATTAAAAACTCCACTCCAGGTACTGGCTGTGGTAAAGCAGATTGAGCATAAAGAACCTGACAGCTTTACTGGTATATGCTTATATCTGGATGCTATTCAGGATCCCGGGAATTTGGGAACCATCATTCGCACTGCTGATTGGTTTGGGTTGAAAAATATAGTATGCAGTGCGGGTTGTGCTGACTTGTACAATCCTAAAGTGGTACAGGCAACTATGGGTAGTTTAGTTCGGATTAATGTATGGTATGATAAAGAAGAAACCTGGATCGGGCGACAAACCGGTACTATTATAGCCACCTCAGTAATTGGTGAATCACTTTACTCATTTACAAAAGTGGACAACTGCATTCTTATGATCGGCAACGAATCCAAAGGATTGAGAAGTGAAGTAATCGCTATGGCAACCGAGATAGTATCTATACCACGAAGAGGTAATGCAGAATCGCTCAATGCTGCTGTGGCAACAGGAATTATATTATCGCATTTGGTGGCTAATGAAAACGTATTGCCTTAATGGGTTGGATCTTGCGTACCAGCAGCGAAGGAATGATCAGTACAATAAATGAAATCAACAGTGTTCCAGCAATTACTGAAAGCACCTGCACAGGATCTATGCGCACAGCCGCTGTATCCATGTAGTATTCAGCTTCTTTTAGCTTTACAAAACCCGTTTTCATTTGCACCCAAAGAAAGAGCACACTGATAATGGTGCCTAAAAGAATTCCGGTGAGTGTAATCAATGCAGAATGGTATAAAAATATTTTTTGAATACTCCAGTCGGATGTGCCTATTGCTTTTAAAATACCGATCATCCTTACCCGCTCTAATACAAGAATAATAAGGCAGGTAATAAAATTAATAACCACAATGACTGTGACGATCACGATCAGGATAATGCCGTTGTAACTTACAATTTTCAGCCAGTCAAAAATGCTCGGGTTTATTTCAGTTGCTGTTTTGGTTTCCCAAAGCGATGGAAAGTTTTCACCATCGTAAATAGCTGCACTTGTGTTACCCATTTGCCGGTAATCTTTTAAAAATATTTCATACCCCCCTATTTCTTTTTCACTCCAACCGTTTAACTGACGTATTAATTTTATGTCACCAAGTGCAAAGGCTTTATCATATTCGCCGATCCCTGTTTTATAAATGCCTACAATGGTAACTCTATCCGGGCGCAGAGATCCATCAGGACGGAGAAAGTAAATGAATGGCCTGTCGTTTACTTTAAGCTGTAGCACATTTGCTGTATGCTGCGATAAAACGAGTTCACGTGCATAAGAGCTGTCATTGAAATTCACCCATCGGCCACCTTTTTGCAAAAAGCCATTCAAATGAATGAACGCCGAAGAGTCTTCAAAACCTTTTAATAAAAGCCCATCAATTTCCGCACCTGCTTTGATGAACATACTCTTGGTACCAAATGAATGTACAGAGGAAACATCGGGCATCCTGCGTACTGTTTGAAATAGTTTGTCATTCTTCTCTATGGGTATCTCCTCAGCTATGCTCGCCCGCATCGGTTGCCGGTATTGAATACGTATATGGCCCAAAAAAGAAAATACTTTATTGCTTACTGTCTCCTGAAATCCATTGACAAATGATAAGGTAATGATCATAGCAGCCACACTGATGACTGTGGCAATAATGGAAAGGCGAATGATAAACCGGGAAAAAGTTTTTTCCTGGTTGAATGCGATACGGCTGGCTATGAATTGAGATAAGTTCAAAAAAAAATAAGAAATATTGACCTTCGCAACATACGAAATAGCTTTCGTTTGTAAGGGTTAAAAATTATGAGCAGAAGATAAAAAGTGTAAATTGTATAATGAAATGGACTGTTTCGTTATTGTTTATTACGGGCCTCCTGGGATGCAAAACTGTTGGAAAATCTCAATCGGGAAGTACTCAGCAAATGGCTGCGGAAGGAATGAACCCAATCCGTACCATCAAATTACATCGTTCAGGAGATCAAACCTCTTTCCCAATGATCACACTTGGCAGCCAGGAAACTCTGGAACTCCACTTCGATGACCTTGCAGGCAACATAAAAAATTATTACTATACTTTACAATTGTGCAATCTTGACTGGTCGCCAGGTATGCTGCATTCTTTTGAATACCTCAAAGGTTTTCAGACAGTACGTATTACCAATTATAGAAATTCATCACTTAGCAGCACCCGTTATACACACTACCAGGCAACAATTCCAGACAGGAATTCTGTTCCAAATAAATCGGGTAACTATTTATTGAAAGTTTTTTTAAATAATGATACCACACAGCTCGTGTTTACAAAAAGATTCGTGATCGTGGACAATAAAACGGCGGTTGCAGCCCAGTTGCAGCAGCCATTTAATTCGCAATTTTTTCGTTCACATCAAAAACTACAGATCGCTGTCACCACAGATAACCGTACACAGGTTTTCAGTCCGCAGGATTTAAAAGTAGTAGTGTTGCAGAATAATAACTGGACAACATCTCTTTATATTGACCGGCCTACTATTTACCGGGGAAATTATTATGAATACAGTGATGAAGCTATTACTGCAATGCCTGCAGGCAAAGAATGGCGCTGGATTGATATCAGGAGCCTCCGGTTGATGAGTGATCGCATGGAAAGCATCAATACTAAAGGCGATACTACGCATGTATATGTAAAAAAAGAAAGTTCAAGGAATGGGCAGGTATATGTGTATTACCGCGATCTGAATGGCACCTATTCCATAGAAGCTATGGAAAGTGTAAATCCTTTTTGGCAGGGAGAATATGGTCTTGTACACTTTACATATATACCACCTGGCAACCGTGCTTTTGATCGTCAGGATGTACACCTTTTTGGTGAGCTCACCGATTATGCAACCGGGGATGAAGGAAAAATGAATTTCAATGATGATAAAGGGTGGTATGAAAAAACGCTTTATTTAAAACAAGGTTTTTACAATTATACTTATGTTACGCTACCTCGTGGCGGGTCTGCTTATCCTGACTTTGGAATTACGGAAGGTAATAACTGGAGTACTGAAAACAGTTATACCATCTTAGTATATCATCGTCCATTTGGTGCCAGGGCAGATGAATTGATAGGTGCGGCCTCTACAAATTCTGCCTTTCAAAGAGGAGGTTTTTAAGAAGCAGAGAGATACAAAAAAAATCCTCCCGCACTGCCTGGGAGGATGGAATTCATCATTAAAGAGTGAAATTATAAAGTCGTCAATTTATCAATTGATCATTCTTCCACTTCTTCCACTACATCCAGCTTATTATCTTTTACAAATTTGTTTCTGACTTCAGTATAGCCCTCATGAATTGTAGTTGCTTCTTTGAGCGCTTCATCGGCATGTTCAAAGATATCAGGCAACTTATCATCCAGATATTTATCGCCAAGGTTTATATTTTCAGCTTCTATCTGTGCTATTTTTTTCAATACAGAAGTCTGGCTGTTTGTAAGGTCTTCCAATTCACGAAGAATTTTATCCATCATTTCGAGTTGTGCTCTTTTTTCCATTATGCTAATTTTTTAGCGAAGATGCAATAGTTATACCTAATGCAAATGGTATGGAATAAAATAATACGCTTTTTTCTCCCGGTCACAATAGTTTTTGATGGTCAGGGTTTTGTATAAAAAGCTGAATTGATTTTATTTGATGAACGGAGCGACGCCACCTCAGCTCAATCAGGGCTTTTCAGCATGTTCAATAAATACAAAAAACCAATGATCAGGGCTTAACTCCAGCGTAAAAACCTATATTTGCAACCCCGAAACAAAACCATCGGGATATTTATGGAAGAAAATCAAATTGTTAACCCGCCTGTCGGAGAGGCAGGCCCAAACGCTGATGTACAGGAGCAAGAAACAGTAGCACAAGAAGCCACTGACAATGCTACAGCGACAACAAATGCACCTGAAGAAACGCAGTCGCAGGAAATTACTCCTGCTGGCCAAACAGAAAATTCGGAAACGCCGAATGGCGGACAGGATGATAATGGCACTCCACCTCCCACGGACGATGCACCGGAAGCCCCGGTAACAGAACCACCTGTAAATGAAGTAAAAATCGAGGAGCCGGTAGCAGAAACCATTGCAGCTCACGACGATTTTGACTGGACTATTGATAAGCGAAATGTAGCTGCTTACACAAAGGAAGAGAAAGAGAAATATGATAGTGTTTATGAAAACACTTTTGTACAGCTCAATGATGGCGAACTCATTAAAGGATTGGTGGTAGGTATTACTAAAACTGATGTGGTTTTAAACATCGGCTTCAAAAGTGATGGTCTCGTATCACTAAATGAATTCAGGGATATACAAGGTTTGAAGGTGGGTGACGAAGTAGAAGTGATGGTAGTGGATAAAGAAGACCGTGATGGGAATCTGAATCTTAGCCGGAAGCAGGCCCGTACTACCCGTGCATGGGAACGCATTGTAGAAATACACAAGACCGGTGAAATAGTAACGGGGACAGTAACATCTAAAACCAAAGGTGGACTTATTGTAGATGTATTCGGAATGGAAACATTTTTACCGGGTTCGCAGATAGATGTAAAACCCGTTACCGATTACGACCAGTTCGTAGGTAAGACAATGGAGTTCAAAGTGGTGAAGATCAATGAAGCCATTAAAAATGCCGTTGTATCGCACAAAGCATTAATCGAATCGGATATAGAAGCACAACGTGCATTGATAATAGGCAAGCTCGAAAAAGGACAGGTACTTGAAGGAACAGTGAAGAATATCACTGACTTTGGCGCATTCATGGACCTTGGAGGATTGGATGGCTTGCTATACATCACTGATATCTCATGGGGACGCATCAACCATCCCACTGAGGTGTTGAAACTTGACCAAAAGATCAATGTGGTAGTGTTGGATTTTGATGACGAGAAAAAGCGTATTTCTCTTGGATTGAAGCAATTGACACCGCATCCATGGGATGTGTTGCCGGATACAATTAAGGAAGGTGAGTTGGTAAGTGGTAAGGTAGTGAACATTGAAGATTATGGTGCTTTCCTTGAGATCATGCCGGGTGTAGAAGGATTGGTTCACGTATCGGAGATAACGTGGGCTAATACACCCATCAATGCAAAAGAATTTTTCAAATTAGGTGATGACCACCAGGCAAAAGTGGTGACGCTCGATAAGGACAGTCGCAAGATGAGCTTATCTATCAAACAACTTTCAAACGATCCCTGGTCTGATATAGAAACAAGTTTCCCGGAAAAAAGTCGTCATGCAGGTACTGTGAAAAACATTACCCCTTATGGTGTGTTTGTAGAATTAAGTTCCGGGATTGGTGGCATGATCCATATTTCAGACTTAAGCTGGTTAAAGCGTTTTAATCACCCAAGTGAATACACTAAAGTTGGTGAAAACATTGATGTTGTGATTTTAGGCATTGATAAAGAAAACAGAAAGTTACAGTTAGGACATAAACAAATAGAAGAGGATCCATGGAATGCATTGCAGGATACTTTTGCAGTTGGGACCATACACGAAAGCACAGTGTCACGCAAAGATGATAAAGGCGCTGTTATTCAATTACCATACGGACTTGACGGCTTTGCACCCAACAGGCATCTGACTAAAGAAGATGGCAAGAGTGTAAATGCAGAGGAGACCGCGCAATTTATGGTGATTGAATTTGACCGTAATGAAAAACGCATTGTGGTTTCTCATGCCCGTATATGGGAGCAGGCTCAGGCCGATGAAAAAGATGTTGCCCGTAAAGAAGCAAGAGTGGAAGCTGAGAAAACCAATAAAGCTGTGAAGACGATTCAGGGCAAGGTAGAAAAAGCAACTCTTGGCGATTTAGGTGCGCTTGCACAGATCAAAGAAAAATTGCAGCAGGAAGAGAAAGGCGGCAACACTACTCCCGTAGCTGAAACAGAAGGCTAAACTCTTTTAATTTTATTTTCAAACCCCCGGATCTTTTCGGGGGTTTTTTCAATGTGCACTTTCATGTGATATAAGAATTGAAATGTAATAATAAGAATTCAACATAGAGTAATCAGTAAGAATTCCTCATTATATACGACCTATCTCATTCAAGAGGAAAAATACATTCAACTAGATACATACCAGAGAAGTTCAGATGGTGTTTGTTTTCATTTAAACATTTGCTTTCAGAACTAGAACTTGATTTCAATGAAATCATATTTTACAACTACTTCCATTAACTTTAAATACTTAATTGCTCGCTGATGAATATATGGAAAAAGCTTGCCGGAAATAAAATCATTCGGAAAATAATATATGCTATTGTTGGTATATTTTCTTACCCCGGATTGGCGATCGTGAATAAATTGAAGATCAGTGGTACGGAATATATTGAAGACTTACCTCCTCGAAATGTACTTTTTGTTTCGAATCACCAGACTTATTTTGCTGATGTTATTACGTTCCTGCATATTTTCTGTGCGGTGAAATGGAGAAAGCATAATCGCCTGGGACTTCCTTATTATTTGCTTAATCCATTTACCAGTGTATATTATGTGGCTGCAGAAGAAACCATGAAAAGCAGTTGGCTTACCCGGTTGTTTACACTCGGCGGAGCACTTACTGTGCGTCGTACATGGAAAAAAGAAGGTACAGAAGCACGAAGGGGACTTGATCCTTCTGATACACGTAAAATACAAACTGCTCTAAAAAAATCATGGGTCATTACTTTTCCGCAAGGCACTACCAAACCTTTTGCTCCCGGCAGAAAAGGGACTGCCTACATCATAAAACAAATGCAGCCTGTAGTAATCCCTGTGGTGATACAGGGTTTTTGGCGTGCATTCGATAAGAAGGGATTAAAAATGAAAAAGAAAGGCATTCCTTTAAGTGTACGCTTTAAAAAACCTTTATCCATTGATTTTAACGATACACCAGAGAATATCCTTGCACAGGTAATGGATGCCATTGAGCAAAGTAAAGAACACATGATGACTGGTGCACATCATTGGAAAACAGCATCGGCTGTTGCCTGATGAATCTAAATTCTAAATAAAAGAATCAATGGCATCTCTAAAAACCTATTTAAATAATGTTTCTGTCAGGCTGAGGTTTCGGCAGGCTCAACCTGACAGAAGCCTTTATCACTTTGAGCGTATCGAAAAGTTGCCGAAGCCTTATCAGGCAATGGTTTCATTATTATTTAGCCTTCGTCATGCTCAGGTTGACATGGTTTCTAAGAGATGCCTCAATAATTATTGAAACACTTTAAAAAATTATTTCCGGGTAAGCTTAAAGGACTTCGTAGCTGTATTAGAAGCTTTTGATTTCGATGTAACAGTAATAATCACTGTACCAACATCATTTTGAGGAATATTACTGATTGAAATATTTACAGGAGTACTGCTGCTTTGCAAAGTTTGAGAAAAGAGTGTTGTGTTATCTGAATCTTTTTTATATGTAACTGTAATGGTAACACCTTGAGGAGGTATTTTGCTGATGATATTCAGCTTAAAATCAAAAGTGGCACCTAATGCTTTCACAACAGTAGCTCCGGGATCAGGTTCTATACTTATAACAAGGTTCTCTTCTGCAACTACCGGAGGTGTAGTGCCCCCACCTTTATCATTGCAGGCTGTTGATAAGAAAAAAGAAAAAACGAAAAGCACTAAAAAGGATCTGATAATAGAATTCATAGACTTAAAATTACAGTTTTCAATGCTTTAAATAACATGTTTACAAAATGAATTTAAATTTTTTAAAAAATTCTATTCTTCTTTTGTAAATAATGCTTTTAATTCTAATGCATCATCGGGTTTCATTTTCCCACCAAGGATCAACCTGATCTGTCTGCGGCGCAAAGCCCCTTCAAATAATTTTTTCTCTATTTCAGTTTCAGCTTCCAATTGCGGCACAGGGCGAGGCCTACGGTTGGGATCGAGCGCAACAAATGTATAATAGGCTTCATTGCTCTTATACTTGTATTGTTGTGTAAAGTCTTCACCCCATACATCAAGGTGTATTTCCATAGAGGATTTGAATGCTCGGGTTACCTTAGCTTCTATATGCACCGTATTTCCGAGTTTTACCGGATTTTCGAACGATATATTATCAACCGAAGCAGTCACTACCGGGGCGTTGCAATGCCTTTGTGCAGCAATTGCCGCTGCTATATCCATCCAATACATTAGCCGTCCACCCATGAGGTTACCAAATACATTGGTATCATTGGGTAGTACGATCTCAGTCATTTGCGTAAAACTTTCAGCTGACTTTTTTGTCTGCATGGCAATTAAAATTTTGCGCAAAACTAATAGAAAGACCTTATGATGAAATGTTAGGATTAATCTGGCATTGATTCCTTAGAATATATGGGGATAGTTTGCTGGCAAAAATCTTGCAATGATGCATTCAGTTTATCAAGCTCATAGTTTTACATTTGCTGCTTTATGCAGGACCGCATTTCTTTCGATAATACGGAAGTGGCATTTGCCGATAGAAAAGACACAGATCTGAAAAAGGCTTACAGGCTCTTTGTTATGATGTCTATGTCGTGGCTTGTGCGCATTAGTACACGAATAGCTCCGTGGAGCATTAGGAAAGGCTTGCCGGTACAAGGTATTATACGCAATACAATTTTTAATCAATTCGTAGGTGGTGAAACGCTGGAAGAAACAAAGACCGTTGCAGATAAACTTGGCCAGTCGAATGTACAGGTGATCCTGGATTATGGAGTGGAGGGTAAAGAAGGGGAAACATCATTTGACAAAGCAGAGGATGAATTCATTAAAGTAATACGTTATGCATCCACGCAGACAAACATTCCTTTTATCAGCATTAAAGTCACGGGTATAGCCCGTTTTAGTTTATTAGAAAAAATTGATTCCCTGATGCACAAGGCAGAGTCAGGGCCGCTGATCAGGCGTTATTATGAGGCTTTACAACAATTAATTCCTGAAGAAGTAGCTGAATGGGACCGTGTTCTTGTACGAATGAAAAACATCGCAGAGGTAGCCGTTGAAACAGGTGTTGGTGTGTTGGTAGATGCAGAAGAAACCTGGATACAGGATCCAGTGGACGCCATCACTATGCTGATGATGGATGAATATAATAAGGATAAAATAATAGTTTATAATACCATTCAGCTTTACAGACACGACCGTTTGCCTTTTTTAAAACTGGCACTCGAAGCGGCAATAGAAAAAGGTTTTATGTTGGGTGCAAAACTGGTACGGGGCGCCTATATGGAAAAGGAAAGGAAGAGATCAATTGAAAAAAAATATCCGTCACCTATTCAGCCCAATAAAGCAACCTGCGACCGGGATTATAATAGCGCAATAAAATTTTGCATTGATAACCTTGATGAAATTGGATTGATCGTAGCTTCTCACAATGAAGAAAGCAGTTTGCTTACTACCAAACTGTTGCAGTATAAAGGACTGCCTCTTGATCATCCGAGGGTACACTTCAGCCAGCTCTTAGGTATGAGTGATAATATTACCTTTAACCTTGCTAAGGCTGGGTGCAGAGTAAGTAAATATGTGCCATTTGGACCCATCAATGATGTAGTGCCTTACCTGATGCGGCGGGCACAAGAAAATACATCGGTGGGGGGACAGACAAGTAGGGAACTGGCGCTTATAAAAAAAGAGATAAAACGCAGGAAATCTTAAATAAAGAGCGCTGTTAGCTCAGTTGGTTTACCTGCCCGACCTAAAAATTATAAAGGGGATCTTAGCTCAGTTGGTTTAGAGCATTTGCTTGACAGGCAAAAGGTCGAGGGTTCGAATCTCTCAGGTCCCACAGCAGGCGGGGAGCATTACCTTGACAGGGTAGGGGTCACTGGTTCGAATCCAGTACAGCGCACAGCTCAAAAATTTATGCGATATATCTGTCTAATTATCTTGTTTGCATTTCATGGAAGGGGCTTTTCTCAAACCCCGGAAATGATCGCAAACGGGTTTGTTCAATCGTTGGTGAAAAATAATTTTGAAATTTTGAATTCATTTATGGTTAGGCAAGAAGTGATCAAAAGAAAGTTTCCTGATCAAATTAAACCAGGTAATAATGAAGTTGAAAAGCAGATGAATGAGTATAAGCTGAAGCTTAAAGCTGATTGGAATAAATATATAACGGAGGCTAAAAAGCAAAAAATAGATTTATCAAAGCTGAAAATAATTGATTTTGCTCACGGGGTTGCTTATAAAGATTCTCCGGTAGATAAAATAAAAATTTTATACAAAATAGGAACGGACTTCCGGATTCTTGAACTGATAACTTTGGCGGACGGAAGTAAAAATTATTTATTTGCTATCCCCACTCCTATAAATTTAATACCTCATGATAGTAATGATTTAGCTATTCAGTTACTCGATCTCAGGGAAGATTATAACCCGGAAATAAAACAAAAGTTAGAATCTCTTGTAGACTCCCTCCTTAAGTATGTAAGAGATGAGAATGTTGAAGCTTTTGCAGAAATGACCAGGGGAAATGATAAAAAAAGATATGGATACGATGTTTGGAATGGGAAGGATCCTGCAGAATTGAAGTCTGCAAAATTGGCTTTAAATAGTTTAAAAGAAGCGTTGGGTGATTGTAACAAAACAAATTTTAGTGGCGGTGTATTGATAGATAGAAATAAAGGTGGGACAGCTTACCTCGTAGCGCTGGGATGTGGAACCCATTCAGTCAATTTTGTTTTTGAAAAGTTCAAAAATGAATTTGTTTTTTTGTATGCTTACCAGCAGGGGGAATGATAGAAACTACTATCCCGTTATTCATGAAATACACATAAATAAATAGGAATCAAAGGACATTCTCGATCTGATTAATTTGCACACATGCAGCAATACTTACAATTACTACAACACATATTGGATAAAGGTGTACAAAAAAAAGATCGTACAGGTACTGGCACCATCAGCACTTTCGGTTACCAGATGCGTTTTGATTTACAAAAGGGCTTTCCGCTGGCCACAACAAAAAAATTGCATCTCAAAAGTATTATTCATGAGTTGTTGTGGTTTTTAAAAGGCGATACGAATATTGCTTATCTAAAAGAAAATGGTGTGCGGATATGGGATGAATGGGCAGATGCAAATGGAGAATTAGGACCTGTGTATGGAAAACAATGGCGGAGCTGGGAAGGGCCGGAGGGCAACACAATAGACCAGGTAAAAGAAGTATTGCATTTAATAAAAACATCACCAGACAGCCGGCGCATGATTGTAAATTCATGGAATGTTGCAGACTTGCCGAAAATGGCATTGATGCCTTGCCATGTATTATTCCAGTTTTATGTTGCCGATGGGAAACTGAGCTGCCACCTGTATCAGCGTAGTGCCGATGTATTTTTAGGTGTGCCTTTTAATATAGCTTCCTATGCATTATTAACGCTCATGATTGCCCAGGCTAGTGACCTTGAACCCGGAGAATTTATTCACAGTTTTGGCGACGTCCATATTTATAATAACCATTTAGAACAGGTACGTACGCAACTTTCACGTCAACCTTTTCCATCGCCTAAAATGCATTTGAATAAGGAAGTAAAAGATATCTTCAATTTTAAATACGAAGATTTTACACTGGAAGGATACCAGTTTCATCCTCCACTGAAAGCACCGGTAGCTGTATAGAAAATCAGATAATCATTGTTATTATGAATGAACAGGATACGAATGGAAAAATTGACCCGAATTCTGATCATAACTTTATTTTGAGTTTACTCGTAGCAGCAGATGAAAACAATGTGATCGGGAAAAACAATTTGCTCCCCTGGCATTTACCCAATGACCTTAAGTATTTTAAAAACCTTACATGGGCTATGCCAATAGTAATGGGGCGCAAAACATTCGAATCTATTGGTAAGCCTTTGCCGGGCCGCAATAGTATAGTGATCTCCCGCAATACTGATTGGCAATATGAAGGAGTTGCATCTGTGCATACAATAAAGGAGGCAATACAGAAAGCAAAAAGCTTTAATGTGAAAGAAGTTTTTGTGATCGGTGGAGCTGAAATATTTTCTTCAACTTTTTCGCAAGCCCAGCGCATCTATCTCACAAGAATTCATCATGAGTTTGAAGGCGATGTTTTCATGCCTGCTATTTCCACTTCAGAATGGAACCTAATAAAGGAACACTTTTGTGCTGCGAATGAAAAAAATATTTATGCTCATACATTCCAGGTTTGGGAAAAGAAGTAAGTTAGTTTAAAATGGATTTGCTTTTACTTTTGAACGGTGTACAATAGTTTACAATTAGCATTACAATACGGAGCCTATTACATTGGAGCTTCTAATGGTAAGGGTCATGGCATTCATTCACCTTTTGTTTTTGATTTTATTTTAAATGTTTTAAAT